>ENA-ORXR01004519-ORXR01004519.1-marine-metagenome-genome-assembly--contig:-NODE-4519-length-11579-cov-8.710746_pt1 | contig 11579 bp, 11 predicted proteins | sample MGYA00237866_ERZ511479 | MGnify/ENA metagenome assembly ERZ511479 | reverse complement strand
TTTTTTTTCAAGCAGAAGACGGCATACGAGATGCGGACGTGACTGGAGTTCAGACGTGTGCTCTTCCGATCTCGAGGGGGCAGGACCGGCCCGTCGGCCGAGCGCCATCGACTTTCGGTGCGCAGAAAACGCATCCCCGCGTCGAATCGGTGTGCGGCGCACCCCGTGATCCGACGCCCGCTGCGGGGTGCCCACCCCCGAGGCACAAGAGGCGGGCTCGTCCCCAGCCGGCTGGGGTGGGCTAGCCCGCCCGCCCCAGAGTGCATCGCCTCCACCCCCCCGGACGTTCCCCGCCGGTTCCGGTCGTCTCTCTATCTTGGTTTCCCCCCGCTTCCCCCCCCTTGCGCTCGCCCCGCGCTTCCCCCCCTTGTGCTCGCCCCCAGGTGTCGCCCCTGCCCGCCCGCCCTGCCGTTTCGTGACCGACGCATCATGGCGTCTGTGGAGACCCTGGCCGCCACCTTTAACCGCCCCGGCTCCATCACGGTCTTTACGGGCGAGGGCGGCCTCCCCGCCGTGCGGCTAGCGTCCCCAACGTCCGCCGCCTCAACGACCGTCTACCTCCACGGCGCGCACGTGGCGTCGTGGACCGACGGCGGCGGCACGTCCCTCCTCTACATGAGCCCCACAGCCGTCTACAATGGCGCAAAGGCGCTCCGCGGGGGCATCCCGCTGTGTTGGCCCCAGTTTGGCCCCGGGGCGCTCCCCCAACACGGCTTTGCGCGCACGTCGGCGTGGACGCTGGCGGCAACGGCGGACGAGGCGGGCGCCCTCTCCGCGACGTTTGCCCTCGGCTCCTCCCCCGGCACGCGCGCGGCCGGCTTTGCCGCCGACTGGGTGCTAACGTACACGGTGACGCTCGACAAGGCCGGGGGCACCCTGTCCCTCCGCCTCGCCGCGGCGGTCGCGGCGGGCTCCCCGCCCGCCCCCCTCACCGCGGCGCTCCACACCTACTTTGCGGTCGAGGCGGCGGCGGGCGTGGCCGTCAAGGGCCTCTGCGGCTTGACGTACCGGGATTCGGCCGACGGCGGGCGGGAGCACACAGAGGCGGCCGACGCGGTGACCGTCGGGGCGGCCGAAGTCGACCGCGTCTACCTCGACGCCCCGTCGACGGTGACGCTGGAGCGGGGGCCGGGCGCGGGGGCGGTGGTGATGCGCACGAAACATTTCCCCGACGCGGTCGTTTGGAACGCGTACGTGGACAAGACGGCGGCGCTGGCGGATATGCCCGACGAGGATTGGAGGCGGTACGTGTGCGTGGAGGCCGTGTCGGTCAAGACGCCGGTTGTGGTCGAGGGGGGGGGGGGGGGGGGGGGGGGGGGGGGGGGGGGGCGCGCGGGGGTGGGCCGGGGGGGGGGGGGGGGGGGTGTCGGGGGGGGTGCCCGATGACGCTGCTGCTGCTTCTGTGTACACAAACGAAAAGGGTTGTATGGTGGACGCGACCAAGCTGGTGGACCATGGAAGGAAATTGATTTGTCCTTATGGGATGCAAGACCTGGTGGGTCGGGAGCTGCACGCACACTGTAGGGGGCGCGTTGCACCCACGGTCGAGTAGAGGCAACGTCCAGGAATGATACATGTGGCGGTGAGGGCGGTCAGTGGCCATCGGTCGCACTGGGCGGCGGCAGTGGCTGTAGTGGCAAGTGCTTGTGTGCGTTCTTGTCGCCTGCGCGGCCTGGTCGTACATGCTGGAACGGTGAACATGTGCGCATGGTGATGGCCGCCCGAGTAGTTGAGAGAGGTCACCCGAGCGGCCTGTGTTTGTGCCTCGCGCCTCAGGCACCTGTCGCCTTTCCATTGACGGCCACCAACCCCCCTCCTGGCCTGTCTACATCAGCTCGGTCGCGACGGTCGTCAGCCTGACCATACCGGCGACCCTGTTGACGACACCCCCCCGCCTATGCGTGTGCCACAGAGGCGGCGGTGGGGCATGTAGCGGCGGTGGCGGCGTTCCGGGACGACCGCTCCAGCTGCAGGGCGGGGCGCCCGGTTCCGCTCGACGCGCCCAAGAGTCCCCCCCCCCACAGTGCGCCACCCACTCGCCGCCGCTCGCCGGTGTCCCCACTGCAGGCGCCGGCGTTACCTCTGGTCAGGCCCCCCTGGGCCACCGGCGGCTGCCGGATGTCCCACCGCCGGCCTTGCCAGAGGCGCCGCCGTGCCGCCCGCTGGTGGCGTCACGTCGCCGCCGCAGCGCCGCCGCCGCCATGGCCGCCCATGCACCGCCGCGGCGGGGTGCGGACAGGCATGCACGCCGCTGCCGCACAGCAGACAGCCCAGACGCGCCGTGCCGAGGTCACCGAGCCGCGCGGGGAACCCCAGAGGCGGCCAGCGCTTGGGATCTGCGCTTCGCTGGACCATCGGTTTTTGATGTTCTGGTCTTTTTTTTTTGTACCGGATCACGGCCAAACACTCCCCATCTCACATCCCCAAGAGGGGCCACAAGTCGGAAGGAGGGGCGGCTCAGGTGCCAGTGACGGTCCGTGGTAAAATCTGACAAAGACAAGCCCTCGCGCCCCCATCAATTCTCGGGGCCAGGGAGACACCAACGGAGGAGATGTGCCCTGCGGGAGTGGTGTGTGGTTGGCAGCCCGGGACTCGCAACCTGCGCTCTGGAACATCCATTCCCAGCACTGTCGGGACCACCACAGCCTCAGGCATCGATCTCGCATCCCTGAGGCGAGATTGGCAGAGCCCGCAGCGCCCCATCGGCTGGGACCCCCCCCCTCTCTGTGTGCGCGGGAGGCCTGTTTTTGGGTCGTGCCGCCTCATAAGCAGTGCACAGTTGCCCCTCCCCATTGCCTTCCCGGTTTCTCACCGTCGACCGCATCACCTTCCCAGCCCCCAAACCTTCCCGTCCCGCAGCCGCCCGCCCGTGTCGGTGTGTGGATCCTCGTCTCGTCCTCGTCGTCTCCACCCACCACCATCACCATGGCGTTCGTCGGCAGCACGGTTACGGGCGTGGCGGGGGCCCGCGCGCCCACCAAGCAGATCTGCTCGGTACGTCGGGTGGTTTGGGCCCGAGAGGTGGGGTGGACCTATCGACCGCGTCGCGCTACAAAGGGGTGCTCGGGTGCCGCGGGGGAGCCCATGGGCGATGCGTGGGCGATGCACTGCGCGGGATCACGCCGCCCAATCACGGTGGCGTTTCACACGCGCACTTGGCAGCGGGCCTGTTTTTGCCGTCGACACGCTGCTGACTGATCCGCTTGTTGCTCGATCCCCCCCTGTCAATGCGTTTTCTTGCCCTGCCTTACCCGCTGTCTTTCCCCAATGACAGAGCCGCGCGAGCTTTGCCCAGTTCTCGGGCATGCGCTCGGTCAGCGGCGCGCGCATGCTGCAGCCGGTGTCTGGCGCTGACGCCAACGATGCCTTCTTTGCCGCCGTGTCCGAGGCCGGCGCCCCCGCCGCGTCGTCGGCGCCGACGATGAAGCTCAAGGTCGCTATCAGCGGCTTTGGCCGCATCGGCCGCAACTTCCTCCGCGCCTGGGCCGCGAAGAACGACTCCGACCTGGAAGTCGTGTGCATTAACGACACGTCGGGCGTCAAGACTGCGTGCCATCTGCTGAAGTACGACTCTATCCTCGGCACCTTCGAGGGCACCGTCGAGGCTGGTGAGGACTCGATCACCATCAACGGCAAGAAGGTGCGCGTCGTGTCCAACCGCGACCCGCTGCAGCTCCCGTGGAAGGAGCTCGGCGTCGACATTGTCATTGAGGCGACGGGCGTGTTTGTGGACAAGAAGGGTGCGTCCAAGCACATTGAGGCTGGCGCCAAGAAGGTGCTGATCACCGCGCCCGGCAAGGGTGAGGGCATCCAGACGTACGTCGTGGGTGTCAACGATGGTGACTACAACCACGCCACCGACGACATTGTGTCGAACGCCTCGTGCACGACCATGTGCATGGCGCCGTTCGTCAAGGTGCTGGAGGACGAGTTTGGCATCGTCAAGGGCACCATGACGACGACGCACTCCTACACTGGCGACCAGCGCCTGCTCGACGCTGGCCACCGTGACCTCCGCCGCGCCCGGTCGGCGGCCCTCAACATTGTGCCCACCACCACGGGCGCGGCCCAGGCCGTGGCCCTGGTCATCCCCTCGATGAAGGGCAAGCTCAACGGCTACGCCCTGCGCGTGCCGACGCCGAACGTGTCGGTCTGCGACGTGGTTGTTGAGGTCAAGCGGCCGACGTTCAAGGAGGAGGTCAACGGCGCCTTCCTGAAGGCCGCCCAGGGCCCGATGAAGGGCATCCTGAAGTACTCGGACGAGCCGCTGGTGTCGTCTGACTTCAAGGGGATGGTCGAGTCTACGGCCGTGGACGTGTCCATGACCACGGTTGTCGGTGACACCATGGTCAAGGTGCTTGCGTGGTACGACAACGAGTGGTCGTACTCCCTGCGCGTCCTGGACCTCGCCGAGATCATGGCCTCCAAGTGGGAGTAAGCGTTGCGCGTTGCCCATCTCTCTGTGATTCTTTATCTTTTTTCCTCTGGCCCGCTGTCGCGCTGTTCCGTCCTGCCCTGTTTGACGAGTCGATTTCTAGAGCACATTTTCGCTTTTTTTTTTCTATTGTCGCCTCACCGTTGCGTGCGTTGCTGCCGCGCGGCGCAGTGTCCTTATCCCTGTTAGGTCCGAGCACGGGGCGCAGCCTGCGTATGTGATCTTGTGTCCTGTTGCCGGTCGAGGGGAACGTGAGACAACGGGGGTTGGGATGGGTATCGGCATCTGTCACGCCGCTTGCGTGAGGTAGCGGCGCTTGGGTCAGAGATTTGGCTCTTCGCACTCTTCAATCCTAGCTACAGCACTCGGGTGCTAGGTCATTGGAGCTGGCAATGATCACAAGATTGTCTCGCCATGGGCCAGGCGAAAGTCAAGGCGCGGAGGGCATGTAACAACACCAAGCGATAGAGACGGGTGGCGTGAAAGATACGAAGTGTGACGAAGACGATGAGACTCGGACACCATTTATTTCTTCATAAAGACATGCAAAACAATGACACGCTGCGTATTGGCATGCACGTCGGCCCGCATCCCCAGTCGACCACCGACCAGTCGAGTGCGACCAGCTACTGGACTAGTCGCGGCAAAAGAGCACACCAATGCCACACCTTTAGTCCTAGTACACCCAAAGGGCCGGCCGCCGAGTCCGCCTGAATGGCTGTGACTTGCCGTCGTCATCACAAGCATGTTCCTTGTCGTCTTGTTCCTTGCGATCGGGTCGCCAGCGGCTGTGTGCAGATAGGAGGTCAACACGCGACTCAGCACCAATGCGTCCCGCTCAGCTTGCTGTGGGTCTCCATACACCCGCCACCCTCGGCACGGACGATGGCGGCGACCATGCGCCGACCGCCTCAGGCGCGCACCGCCGCCGCCGCGGTGGCAACGTTGTCGCGAAAGATGATCTTGGGGGCGGGCCCTTTGGGTCGTCCAAATCCAAACCGGTCAATCCCACCCGGGTCGTCGTCACCGTCTGCGCGGGGCGTCTCGAAGCGAGCGTGGCCAAACACGCACTCGGGTCCGTCTTTGCAAAAGCCCGCCAGGTAGTTGGCGCACGCAACCTTCTTGACGTGTCGATGGCGGCACTTCGGCCCGTGCTTGCAGAAGCCACGCGCAAAGTAGGGGCACTCGTTCCGCTTCTTCTCCGGGTCGATGTGTCGGTACATGCACTCGGTGTTGGAGCACTCGCCAAACTTGGAGAAGAAGTAGCATTCGGGCATCTTGGAAAGGTCGAACTCGTGGAGATACTCGCAAAACTCGTCCTTCTTGCACAAGCCCCGCAGCCAATGCTTGCACACGATGAGCCGGTCGTTGCGAGCGTGGCGGTACTGGCAGCGGGAGCCTTTGGCGCAGCCTTGAGGTGAAAAGAAAAAGCGACACAGGTCCGTGCTCCGGCCTTCAGCCATGTCGTCATCCCGCCGCTGGATGTCCAACTGATTCTCCACCTCAAAGTCAAACACCTGGCCGTGCAGAGGCGCAGGGTCAAAGTCGGGGACTGCCATAGCGGGCAATAAGGGGGAGAAGGCGAGAAGGGGAGGCCGCACCGTCAACCGTTGGGCGGCTAGGGGATCACAAAACAGGGGAAACGTATATGGACTAGCGTCTAGTGACGGAAGCAAACACCCGCCGGGGCGGACACACGACACACCAGTGGCTCACGACGCGAGCCGATGGCCGCACGCGGTGACGGAGCGACCGTCTCAACAGGCTCGCCCCAGGTAGCCACCAACGTCAAGCCATAAACACCAACGGAGGGAAGCAGACGGCCGACGGACGTCGGTGGGAAGTGCCACGAACCGCCAGGTGTCGGACATGAATGGCACAACGACGAACGACCGAGCACGACCTGGCCCAGGTACCGTCCGCCAGCGCAGCAGTCACCACGACGACGGGGAAAAAATCCGAAGGAGAAGACGCGATGGATGTCGGACGTGTAGCCAAGGAAGACGACCTACGTCCAGCACGGCCCTACGTCAGCCGAGCGGAGAGCCGCGATAAAAAGACCAGAACGAGCCAGCCAACCGGCCCGACGTGGCGGGCGCCGTGTTTTGATCTTTCGAAACCCCTGGAATCGTCGAGCAGCATCGTCTTCGCAGGAGGCGAATGAAATGAGTATAATTATACGGTGTAGTAGTTGTTGCTGAATCGTGTCAGCAACTGGCTTTCTCCTGACGGACACGATGCTCTGGTCGGACACGCACTCGGTCGAGGCGGAGGCGCTCTGGTTGGACACGCACTCGGTCGAGGCGGAGGCGCTTCGACGCGCACTCGGTCGAGGCGAAGGCCCTCAGGCCTCCCCAGCCTCCTTTGTGGACCGACTTCAGCTCGAGAGGCGCCGACTCAGCCTCTGCTGCCATCCAGCCCTGCGTCGCTGGTCGGCGTGACGACGCGATGGAGCGGCTGCGGCGGTTGAAGCATGCGGTCGAGTCCCTAACTGTTTCGGACGTGCTTGGTCACGTGGCGCCAGACTCGGCCTCCCAGGACGCTACCCAAGCAGCTGACGGTGACATCTGCGCACCCGCTTCGGGTGATGTGCGCGTGACCAACCTGAGACACGGGGAAGTATTGCCTTACCCACTCTGTCTGCTGGAGGGCACCGCTTCTGGCGGCGCCACTGCTGTCACTGTTGCGGTTAGTGACGGGGCGCCAGCATCCTTTGCGGTAGTGGGCGGGGCTTGGAAGGCTGCTGTGGACCTGGCGCCTGGCTCAAACTCCCTGACACTCGGCGCCATCCCCTGTGGAGGGGATGCGACCTGCCTCTGCGTGTCGTATGACGCCTCTGCCGACGGCATTGGGCCGCCCGGCACTAAGGCCGTACGGCTCGTCTGGCTCTCCGCATCCGACGGCGACGGTTCGTTTGAAGTGCCTCCCCCTCCCCACCCGGGATGTGACGTGCCCCACACCGCCGCAGACGGCGCGGCGCGCTTGCTCACCGCCGGGCGGCTGATGCAGGCAGCGACGGCCGAGATGATGCATCACCAGGGCCTCGGTCGCCGCACATTTCGGTTGGTTGAGGACGTGACTCATCATAGACTTCCACACCTGACTACCCGCGCCGCTTGCCGCATGGACGGTCAAAAACTGTGGTCCCACGTATTCGAGGCGGCTAGCGGGTGTGCTCGCCGGGACGACCTGATTGACGTGGCAGTTATGAGCTTTTCCTGCTGGGACCGGGCGGCGCGAAAGGTGCGTGGCCACACGGCTCTCGGCGGTGGGAGGCTGGGTCTCTTTGGTGGGAGCAGTGTGTGGTGCTGGCCCGCCAACACGGCAGGCCTTGCGAGCGCCTTCACGGACTGCGGCAAGGTCGACGGCAAGGTTTGCCTCGACGATGGCGGCCGCGGGCGGGTGTGGGCGCTGGCCGCTACTACCGTCGGCGCTGCGCTGCACGAGCTCGGCCACTGCCTCAGCCTGCCGCACCCGTGCTTGACCGTCGCCGCGGACCGGGGCGGGGGCATCATGGCGCGAGGCTTTGACCATTTGAACCGGCTGGTGGCGGTCACCGAGGCGGGTCGGCCGCTCACCGGCGAGCGTCCGTTTTGGGACCGCGGCTGCGCTGCGCGCCTACGGTGGCATCCCTGGATAAGTGCGGTTGGGCGGGTGCCCCCGCCGGGCTCCGCAGCCACGAGTGACGGTTCGCGCGACGGGGCCGAGACCGGGGGGGATGGGCTGTTGGAGCGGGCACTCCGCGCGCAAAAGCGGCTGTATGACGCCACGCCGGCAGTGCCGATGCCCAAGCACAAGTCCATGGCTGCCGCCACCCCGGCGCCGACGCCCACGACGCTGGACGACCTCGGCAGGAAAATCCAGGGGCTGCTCCACCCGCCCGCCCAGGACGACGGCGGCGGCACCAGCTCGGGCATCACGGCGGTCTCCACAGAGGATAAACTGTGTGTGTTGTCGGGCGCTACTCTCGCGCCTGGGCGGAACCCGTCATTTGCTCCGACCACCGACGGCCGCCTCACCGTCCGCGTTGGCCGTGACGTGGGGGCGGGCGGTGGCCTCGGCCATCTCGGCTACTACGTGAACGGGGACAATGCGGGGCACGAGGAGTGGGTGGGGGGCGGAATGGGGCAAGACGGCGGGCCCCCAGCGGCGGTCGTGTTGCCGACGCCCGCTGCGTTGCGGGCGCGGCTGGGGGCCAAGGCGACGGACAAGCTCGTCGTGTCTGCCATTGACACGGCGGGCAACATGGAGTCGATGGACTATGGCACGTGCAATACCGTTTGACGTCGTGTCTTTGATTGAAAGAGATGTACAGAAGAACAAGCAAGCGGCAACAAGGGTACCCACCGGATAACTTGCCGTCGCAAAGAAGCACACCAGGAGCACTTGCAGCGTGCAGACAAAAATCACAAGCGCGTTCCCACGGCACTCAAGACGCGCGGGAAAAGAAAGCGTCCAGGCGACGTTGACCACCTCCAGACGCTTGCCCGCCGCCGTTGCGGGACTTCTTGGCTGGTGACGCGGCGGCTGCCGCCGCCCCACCCCCCCGACCGCGTTTGGACGGCGATGCCACTGGGGACGGTCGTGCCGCAGACGGCCGCGCCGACCGTGTGCCGCCGGCCGCGGCAGACGGACGGGCAGGAAGGCCCAACCGCGCACGCACCCGGTCGCCCCCACTTGCCAATGCGGCCTCGTCCTCCTCACGCTGGAGAACGGCAGCAAGCGCGGCATCTGCCTGAGTAGCAGCATCCATGGGGGAGGGAGGGGCAGGCGGGAAGGCGTGGACATTGGTCAGAGGCGAGGCCGGCGCAGCTGATCGCGCTGCATCGCTAGATGCGGCAGCAACGGGGGACGCGGCCGGCTCCGGGGTCGCCAAGGTGTCGGCGACCGCATCATTTGAAGGCGACGATGACACAGGCGCTGCCGGTGCACTAGGCGGGTTCGTTGTCTGCGGCGGTGAGGAAGACGCAGGCGCCGTCTCGTCTGCTACCAGAGATGACGCCACTGCCCGTGACTTTGTCCGCTGGGGCGGTGAGGGGACGTTACGAGAGGGGGCGGCCTTGGCCGTGGCAGTCGAGGTCGAAGGTCCAAAAAAGGACGATACCGGGCGGCAGCCCGCCACCAGGGTGGACACGCACGGCTGCTCAGCAGACGCCACACCGGTGGGTGTGCTCAACGCCGACGTCACGGGCGTCCAAGAGAGGCTGTCAAACGCGGGGCGGGCGGTCAGCGCAACGGCCTGTGCCACGGGGGTAGTTGGGTCCAGCCACGCGTCCACCTCCGCGGGGGTCGACAGCACTACGGGAGACCGCGGGTGGAGCCACTCCGTGACGCTGGCGGCGGTGGTCAGGAGGACAAACGAGTGCACACCAGCGTCGGTCACGTCGTAGAGGCCGGCGAGGTAGACCAGCGGGGAAGGGGAAGACGGCGACTCGGCCTTGGCATCACCATTCACGGATGCATCCGCTGAGGTGAGCAGGGGCTCCGCCGCCTCCGAGTCAGGCTCGGCCTTGACGGAGGCGTGCACGTTTGCGGCGGTATGCGGCTCGGTCTTGACCGCCGACGACTCTGCCTTGACGGCACCATGCGCGGCAGAGACGTCGGGCTGCACCGTGACCGGGGAGCTGCTGAAACCCTCCTCTGGCTTGAGGCCGACGGCGCCCGCCTTGGGCACACCCGCCGGCGGGACCATCCCCCCCTGACCGTTCCCAACCGGCCCGTCCCCCTTCCGATGGATGGCGTACGGCACGGTGCCCGTGCGCCCACCCCCCCCCGGCGGCAGCCGAAGCCACTCATACCACCACTCGACGGGCACCACACACCGCCGCCCCGCGCGGAGCAGCGGGGACCACGTCGGGCGGGACGCCATCTCCTCAGCGCGCGCGTTGAAGAGCAACCGCCCCGTGGCGTCGCCCCCGCCATCACGGCGCAGGAGGCCCCACCGGGCGGGCACGAGCAGCCGCCGCAGCGGCGACGGCGGCGGCGGCAGCGGCGGCGCAGGGGGGCACACCACACCCGACGCGGGGGTCAAGCCCCCCGCCCCGTGGGGCGCGGCGGTCGCCGCGGCCGCCGCCACGGCCCCGTCCAAGACGGCACGGCTCGCGTCGGGCGCGCCGGGGGCGGCGACCAAGACGCCGCGCGTGGACGTCGGGCGGCAGTCGCCCGAGGGGGGGTCCGACGGCGGGTGGGGGGGGGGCGGCTGCCACGGCCGCGCCGCCGCGGTGGCCGCCAGCGGGCCGTGGTGGTAGCGGCATGCAAAGCGGCCACACATGATGCCAACAGGGTAGGCGGAAAGGCGCTCGCAGCTTGGGAATTGGATGGGGATGGCCGCCTCGGTCGCGCCCCAACGTCACCAACCGGGCGACGAGCGCGGCACGCACGGCGGCCGGCGGCGACTGGAACACGGCGGCCGCAACGGACAGGGTGGCGGCACCCAGAGGGAGGCCCGAGGAAGAAGCAGGCAAGGCGTGGCAGGGTCAGCCACAACACGGCAGAGGACAAACACAGACCGCAAATGGGCGCCGGCCGATGGTCACGCGGGGCCCGTCTCTTGTGCGCACGGACCGCGCCGGCGAAACGGGCGCGGCGTGGCCACGGCGGCGCACCGTGGCGGTCGCGGTGGATGGCGTCCAGGCCATGCATCTATTTTCGCGCCATATCCCAGTCGCCGAGCCGTTGCGGCCCGCAAGTGGGCGCGGCACCATCCATACTTGACGTTTCCAGCTGAAGGAATTTCGATAGATTTAACCAGGTCCACCAGTAAGTTGCACGGTGGAGATCTGAGCCTGCTGGAGGCCCCCACAGAGAATCTCTGCGGGCCACTCTGCGGGCCGCACCGTCACCCCGCGAGCGCGCGTTGCGCGTCGGCGACGCACCGCCGATCCCGCCGGCCCGCCGCCCTCGCCGACGTTGCCGCCGCGCCGTCGACCATCGCTGCCGGCGGCGCTGCCATCCGCCGCTTGCGCACGACGCCGTGCGGGGCCATCCCTTTCTTTTGCTGCACGGCATCTTTCTTTGCTGCACGACATCTTTCTTTCCCTTGCACTCCCTTGATGGACTGCGGCAGACCCGACTCTTGCACCATGAGCGGCCGCGAGCTCCCCGCCCGCCGGCGGCCGCCCCCCCCCCCCCCCCCCCCCCCCCC
>ENA-ORXR01004518-ORXR01004518.1-marine-metagenome-genome-assembly--contig:-NODE-4518-length-11579-cov-11.555469_pt1 | contig 11579 bp, 14 predicted proteins | sample MGYA00237866_ERZ511479 | MGnify/ENA metagenome assembly ERZ511479 | reverse complement strand
AGCTCCTTGGGCACCTCCGGGCAGGCTGCCGCGATGTGGTCCTCCTTGTTACACAGCCAGCACGCCCGTACCCGGTTTGTGCGTTCCCCCCCCCGGTTGACACGGGGCGTAGAGGGCGTGAAAAACCCGCGCCAGCCCTTCAGGCGACCACCGGCCTGGGACGAGGACTCGCCCACGGCCAGAGCCGGCGTCTTGGGTCCTGTCCGACTAGACGGTCGTGCCAGATGCATCTTTTAGGGGGTCGGCTGGAGTCGCTGGAGCGCCTTGACCTGCTCATGTTTTCCCGGGGTGAACGACGCGAGCTGCTGCAGGGTGTGCTCCGTGAACTGGAGGTTGTATTGCTCGGCTTCCACCTGAACGTGCTTGGGTAGCCCCTGGATGAACGCCAACTTGAGCCGTTCCTCGCCGTACACGTTCCCGCAGGCCTCCCCCAGGTCCCGCAAACGGGCCGCGAAGGCATCAGGCACTTCCTGGGCTCCCAGGGAGGCGCGGTTCGCTTCCGACACGGCTTGGCTCATGGTGATGGAGTCCGCGTAATTGACCAGGAGACAGTGCACCGCCTCCGGGAAGGATGCAACAGTCCGGCCCGGGATGTGCCCGGCCGTGTCAGGGAGGATGTTGTTGAACCGAGTGGCGGCTGCCCCGGTAAGGAACCAGCCCTCCAGTTATAGCGCCTTGCCCTCCCAGACGTTACTGTCGTTGACGGCCCGAACGAACTGGCGCAAGAACGAGAAGGGTTCTGCCGGCTTGGTCCCGTCAAAGCGAACCCGGTCCATGGAAGCCCGTAGTTTATTTCGAGCTTGTGTAATCCGTAGACGAATCTGGCTAATGAAGGTCAGGTTCTGTTCCAGCAGGGATGTGCTGATCTTGAAAACACGCAAGAACGCGCGCATGCTGCGCTGATGAAAAACACTGGTGATTTACGTACAGATGGCGGAAAAGGAGCTCCGCAGCAATCGTTTAATAAATGGCTCCTAGAGTCTTCATGTTTTTTTCATCGAGTGGACGGCCTGGGTGACGAGCACACGCTGTGGGAAGTTCAGAAGCTGCTTCGTCACAGAAAGCGTCTCCCGCGCCCTCTATCTCGGCAGTAGCATGGGATCAGTCCAAGTCAGTGTGATATATGAGCTGTGCCGTCCTTGACTATGGCACACAACAATGGAGGCTAAATGAATACGAAGGGTGTTCTATGACTGGTGGAACGTCTCGAGCGCCAACAAATGCGGTAGAATGCATGCCAGCCGTCTCCAGATCGTCAGCCGCAGCGGCCGCTGTATCTCAACACCTCTTCGGGGCAATCGCCCCTGTCCAGTGTCAACTACGGCCACCAAAACAGGAGCGGCGACAGAAAACGCCACTGACAGAGGTCGCAGAAGGCCTAAGCATCGAGGCGTGCCGAGGAGTCGTCCTAGTTTAGCGAGAAGCTGCTCCACCATCGCCTGAGCGGCCCCTTATGCGGTCAACATTGACTCGGATGGGGCATTGTGGCTGATGGCCGTGGGAGCGGGAGTTGGAAAAAAGTGCAGTCGGCGTCGAGGCCGTCGGCATAGATGGCGTCAGAAGCAATGGCGATGGCGGATATGCCGTGGGGGCTGATGAAGTCGTCGTCGACAGCGTAGGCGGAGATGGCGTCGGCGTAGCTTGTGTCGGTGAAGATGGCGTGGACGAAGGCGGATCACGGGAGGATGAAGTCGACGGCGATGGTATGGGAGGAGATGGCGTGCTCGTAGATGGCGGCGGAGTAGATGGCAAGAGCGGAGACGTCGTGGTCAGAGATGTGGTGAGAATAGCTAAAAGATAGGCTTTTTGGCCGGCGATGCGAATGGCAGCGTGGTAGCGGACGTCAGGGACGTCTACTGCGGGTACAGCGTCGAAGCTGAGCTGAGCCAGACAGCACGATTTCGCTCTATTGATCGGCATGTTTTTCCAATCAGCACGAGCTGATGTTCACTCAGATGCGCCGTGTTCGGCACTCCTTATCTTCTCTTTTGCTGGAACGTTATCTCGACGATCGGTGCTTGAGGAGAGCATTGTGCAGAATTCTTTAGTACGGACATCTCAGAATAGCTCCTCGACGATCGCTGGCCGAAACTTACAATCACGCCCGGAAACTGGGCCCCGTCACCCAATAGGAACGACGATCCCAGTGGAGATTCCTCAGCGCAATGACGGACCGTGGAATGGTTGGACTCCTGGAGCTCAAGGGCTTGAAAGGCGAGGGCTTCAAAGAGAAGATCTGCGCGACCCGGAACGACTCAGAGATAGAGACGGGATGTGACGAGACGAGTTCGATAGTAGACCCATAAATGAACGCCGTAGAGCTTCTGTGAATGCCGCCGTTTCGGCAGCGTGCTGGAAAAAGACGTCGCCGCGCTAAAGCGGCGTCATATGATACTGGAGTATGATGAATTTTCCGTGATAGCACCGCACTGGATGCTCAACCACGCATGCATGAACGTGCAGGTGAGAACAGGACGCTTGCATTGAGTTTAGGCTGGGCATAGGAGTGCTGCTCAAGTCGAAGGAGAAGCAGCGAATTGCGGTACAGTGAACGGAAGATATCGTGGCATTCGAAGCGAGCAAGGCAGGCCAGATACATCGAACTTCGATTTAGTGGGAGTCTACGCAAGTACCGAAAAATGCGTAAAAAACAGCCTTTGCTACTTTGATGTGGATTTGTTTGTGCTTCTCACGGCCTTCACGAAATGCTGAGACACGTTCCACAAGTGAATGGTCATGGAAAGGCGTCGTCGTCGCTGGGAGACGACGACGTCCCTCCGCGCATACGCTCGGCTACCACCGTTGGTGGTCGGACATGTGCGTCCCTTGCTGTCGTTTTTCGCTACAGCGTCGGTCGTCTCCCCTTTTATTCTACGCTTCGTCCCTGGAACTTTTCTCCGCGCCTGGCCTCCGTCGGTACGCGCTCTTAGAGCGGTACCAACAACGTTCGAATCGAGCCAGTTCTACATAAATTAAGAGCGCCGCGTATGTCGTCGTGTACGCCAGTGATTGGGTGTCGAGCTACGGCGAGCTCTTCACGAAAGGGTTCCACAAAGGTTCTGGCAGACCCAATATACTCGATGAAGAACGGGGGCTACTGTATGAATCGGTTTTCGGAATGCGAAGGCGACGTTGGTGGTTGCGACCTTCCGAACTGACGCAACCAGACTTTTCGCATCACAGTCAGAGGGGCGCTGCGTGTCCCCCGTCAGTCGTCGTCATTTGAGCGGCCGATCGTCCTTCAATCTTCCTTCACGGGATGACACGGATCAGGTTCACATGTCCATTCCAGCGTGATTATGCAGTCGTTCCTGCGACCCTACGTCCTGAGACAGACACGCTTCAGGTCACCACGTGCCTCGAAGTGCTCGAAGCGCCGACATCTGATCAGATTTCCGTTTTCTTCGGGTCGACTCCTTTCCGAAGGCGACAGCGACACCTACGTTGTGGGGCAAGCCGTGACGAGATGGACGAGCCAGAGAACGTCTCTCGAATAACCACTGAGGGCACGGCACGTGCACCGCAGTTGACGGTGACTCGTCCAGGATGCCCGTTTCTGTTCCTGGAAGTAAAGGTCTGCGGGGCCTTGCGGTCCACCTTCACACTGAGATAGTAGCAGAATGGTCCTGTGCGGGTCCGTTCTCGGGCCGAGTGAGGTGGCCCTCCTGTTGCCGGTGTTGGTCCACGCCCCACCAGGTGTGACGACAACCCGAGGGAAGGGTCGCGATTGGACCTGGGTTTTGCTGAAGAGATTCTTCACTTCCCACCTCTCAGGCCACCGGACACGGCACGCGCGGATCGCTGGGCACAGCGGCGAACGAGCAAGGCGCCATGGTGAAGGCCTCCGACCAGGCCACGTCGTCTCTACCATGAAGCACCCGCACTCGGCCGCCAGCGCAAGCAGCGCGGCTAGCCCCCCGCCTGCCCGCGCGGCCTGCATCGAGCGTGCCCGCGCGGCTGGCCTCGAGCGTACCCGGGAGGCCGGTCTCGAGCGTTCCCGCGCAGCCGCCCGAGAGGGGGCGCGCCGTCTTTCTGGTATTCTGGAGAAGAAGGCACAGTCTGCAAGACACCAGCGTCGTGTGGCGCAGGCCACTCGAATGAATTGCGCCGCAACGATGGCTTCGAACGAGGCCACCAACAACACCCGCCGCAAAGTGTTTCATTTTTCGACGGCAGCGCACGGGCCGGTGTCGGCGGACAAGGCCACCGAATCCGGCAACCGCACGGCGACTGACGGCGGTGTAACTGATGCTGACGTCGACCGTCAGGAGGCACAGGTAGAGGTTGAGTTCCATTTTGAGGACGCTGCGTCCTGAAGACGCGCTGCAACGCGCCTTCTCTTGTAGTGACAAGTGTGCACAAGCGGCCCTTGCCGGGCTGCCCGCGCCGGCCCACGCCGGGCCGCCTCTCTCGTCACTGCGCTGCTCTTCTTTGGCTTGAGCCGTCTCGCGGGGCAAGCGGGCACAGGGCAGGAAAGGTACGAAAAGAGGGCCGTCTGCCGTATTAGAGGGCCGTCTGCCGTATGTCTTCTTGCTGCCATCATCTCTGCTGAGTCTGTTTGGTGTTGTATCTCTGCGGCTGAGGCGGACAGCCTGCTGTGTTTTAAATGGTTCTTCTTTGTCAGCCGGCCGAGTACTGGCGCCAAAAGACTTAAAAAAGGCGCTCGAACATATCACGGAGTATGATATGGCGGGAGGCGGTGGCGGGCGCAGCTGTGGAATGACCGTAGACCCCCTGGTGGGTTTGCCGCAGTCTCCCAGTGACAAGCCCCCGTATAGACGGCAGCGTCGCCGTAGAGGGCACGACGGCAGCCTCGCCGTCGAGGGTACGCTGCGCAGACCTCCACGGGTCAAAACCACCAAGCCTCATCACGGGGGCGGCTTCGCCGTCGCGGGGAAACGTTGTCTACAGTGCGACTCGGCCGAGTCAATCGAAGGCCACGAAAGCATTGCCGCGCGGCCGTTTTCGCCGCGGTTTGCAATCAATATATCAGGTGATAGGATACAATTTATGTAGATCAGAAGAAATATCACAAATCCCGGCTGGCGTGTGATGCGGTTGCAACGCGCGTCGCAATCCAAAAATAGTCGGATCAAGTGGGGTGGTGTGCCTCCACGACCGGACCACAGGCGGTGGCCGAATATGTTTTTTGGTGGACCGACTCGATCTGGGACCCAGTGGCCCCAAATACATTGTGGGCGGGACAGCGGCGTTCAGCCCTTGCTGACGCAGGGCACGCAGTGTCAGCCAAACGGTCCGCCAGCGTGAACGGGAGAGACCATCAAGAGCCAGGCAAAGATGCTCGGAGACCCATTCAGGGCCGTGCACGTGCATGAATTTTTACATTGCTGGTGTCCGCTCGGCGAGGTTCTGGCGTCGGATTACGTGCGCAGCCGCCCTTGCCTCGTGTCTCACCTGCACCTAGTGTAGCAAGGTGTAGCAAGGGCCATGAATCACGCAGGTATCCAGGGCTATGAATCACGCATGCGCCTTCTGTTGAGGCCTAATACGCTCTATGTTGAGGCCTCACATCAGACGGCTGACTACCCGAACCGGCCGATTTCTCGCTTTCATATGCAGATGGGCGCCAAGGCCGCAGCAGGCGAGACTTTTTTTCGACCGTGTGACGGCCGCGTGCTGCTTGCGTGACAGACCCGAGAGACGGGCGCGAAAGAGGCAGCAAGCCGGTCCCCCGTCCGCGCAGTTCATGCTGTCGAGGGCAGCCCGCGTAGCCGTCTCTCTGGGCCCCGCGCGTGGGGCCCGCGGCGAGCCGCTTGGGCTGCGGTTTCGCATCTCCCAATAACCGCGGGCCACGCACCGCCAGCAGCACGCCTCCGCTCGAAGGCTACTTTGAGGGATCAGCAGGCCAAACATGAGGGCCACGCACCGCTAGCAGCATGTCTCCGCACATAGGGTGCTTTGAGGGCCATCATCAATCCAAGTATGAGGGGGGAAGGGTGTCAGTGTACGGAGGGCCCCGCGCCGCGTCACTCGCTTCTGTTGCCGCAGTGCCGTGGTCGCTTTCGCATTCCCGCCGCGCCACGAGCTCTTTCTGAGCGCATGCACCTTTGGTGGGGACCCGTTTTGTGGAGCGCACTGCTGCAGGCGCTGTACCGGCGACTCGTTTTCCGACCTGGACACGACGCGAACGGCGGACGAAGCTCGGCACGCAAGTAGCGACCGACGCTGCGGCCTCCAACGAGGGAGGATTCGGCGCCCCCAGCCGCACCACCCGCCCCCTCATCATCCTCCACGCACACGATGGCCGGCATCTCCACGGCCAAGCAGTCCGTTGCTCCTGTGGAGCCTACGGCCACACCGTCTACGCCTGCTCACTCCGAGGCTACTGAGGAGCCGACTACAACTCGAGACAAGGCTACCCTTGCCTACAGCCTGCACGCGGCACATGAACCCCCTGCTCGAGCACTCACAGAGCCCCAGCTCGAACGGGGCCTACGAAGCATCTGCACCCAGTGCAAGCGCACGCAGTCCATGAGCTCAAACCTCTCAGTCTGCCCGGACCGGTGCCCGTGCCCGTGAACGCTCCGGCCCTCGGCGCAACCGGGCTGGAGCTGTCGCTGGATTGGAAGCCAACCTGGCCTATCAGGCCGCACCGCGTAGCGTCGGGCTCAGCGCCGGCTGTGTTTCGTTTGCCGTCTTTCCATCACCGTCGGGACGCACCACACGACGCTTCCACCGTGGTGCCCGTGCCCCTGGGCGTCGCCTCCTGTCATCGAGCGGCCGCCGGACAAGGAAGGCAATGTTGTGAGCGTGGCCTGGGAGCAGCACGACCGGAGGCTCGCAGAGGAGCGAGCGGCGGCGGACGCCAGGTCCGCTTCTCGTTGGATACAAGTGCAAACATGGCCAGACGCCACCGGCGTGCGTGGATTGCGGATGATGGACGTCAACAAGCCTCAGCCGCCCGAGTGGTGGGAGCCGCTCCAGTTGGGAGCGCTGCGCCCCCGCCGCCCGCAGCCGCCTCGACCTCCCTCGCCGACACGCCAGTAGCGGTGACTCGTGACTGCGCTGCCGCTGTGTCGTGTGTTCAACATCAAGGCGGCCAAGAAATGGCCGGTTCTACCCCAACTCCCCCGCCCTTTCCTCCTGCAGGAGGCCAAGGCGGCCAAAGCATGGCCGGCTCCACCAGGACCACCCGTTCTCCCGCCCCTCGTGATGATGCGACCAATGATGGGTCGTCAGTAGGAGACGATGAGATCCTTTGCCTGCGGCCAAGCCCGTCGCAGTCGCCCCAACTTCCTTCCAATGCTCTGTCCTCTGGTGGTCTTCGTGATGTCCGGCGTGTGTCATGGACTCCAGATGAGCGCGCGTTTCTCTGCGCAGAGTACGTGAAGGAGACCCTCAATCCGGGGGTTGGCCTAGACCAGCGCCTCAAGACTTTCAAGGAGAACATCTGCAGCCGCTTCCGCGCGCGACTACCGAGTGACATGCCGCGGGTGAAGCGACGCCGCTCCCGCTCTACTTCCGCCACCCAGAAGAAGCTGAGCGACAACATCGTCCCTATGGTAGACCGGTTTAAGAATTCCTACATGGCGATCGTGAACTACAGGCTTACTGTCAACCCGACGATGACGGACCTGTGCAACGCCACCCTGACCAAGCTTAACGGCTTGAGCCCCTGCGAGAGCTTTAAGCCGGAAGTAGCAGCCAAGCTCGACAAACAGCCTCTTGGCCTCTGGAACATTCTCAAGCGGCTGGACAGCTTCGGCGGCGCCGCCACGATGGAGGCGCTCGGGCGGCCGCGACGTGTCGCGCACGATGATGCAGAGGAGAACCCCGTTGAGGAAGACCTATTCGACGAGTCTCAGAGATCTTCGCTTGACCGCAGTAAGAAGCAGCGACGACAGGGTGCGTTTCTAGAGCATCCTTTTGGAACCAAGGCCGCCAAGGATTTCTCCCGCATCGAGGCCGCCCTTCAGCGCGATTCCGTGGCGCACACGGCGGCGCTAAGCTCCATCGCACGATCGTCAGCTGATCCCAGCACCGTTGCATTTTGGTCTTCACCCATGGATGCCGACACGGAGGAGGGTCGCGCCTGGTGGGCGTGTGAGGCTAGTCGCCGCCTGCGCGAGGAACCTGATGGCCACCCCGTGGCCAAAAACGCCAACACTCCGGACGCAAATGACGAAGCGGCCATGCAACGAGAGCTTGATGCGGCATCCGCTGCAGCTGCCGCCATCAGCCGTGCGCGCCGAAGTAGAGGTAGTCGAGGCGGGGGTGGACGTGGTAGGGATTGGAGCGGCCGCGGTCGCCGAGGAGGCCCACGCGGCCGCAGAGGTCTCGCTCGTGGCGCCCGAGGTGGCCGTACGCGAGCCGAGCGCCGCGGCTCGCGGTCCAAGTCTGAGACAGACGAGGCGGAGGCGGGGTCCGTCACGGAGACGGAGTCGGATGCGTCACCCGCCTCTCATGGTCAAGCACACACCAACAAGGAGACGGCCGAAGAGGAGGCCGAAGAGGAGGAGCACATCGTGTCGCCTCCGCCGCCACCGCCTCCGACGCTGCCTGTGCCGTCCACCGCTATCGCGGACGCCGCGGATGCTGCTGTGGCCCTAGCAGCTGCTGCAACGCAAGGGAGCAGCAGCGACTCGGTCCACGGCAACACAAGGCTGCCCGCGGACGAGAGCGTCGCCGCGAACGGCGAGCCTGAGCAAGTCTCGACGGAAGAAGAGCCTTGTGGGCGCAGCCATGGCGGCCGAGCCGTCGTCTCTAGTTCTCGGCCGCCGCTGCCGCCGTCTCTTCGGACGGCCTCGCATCGAGGCCGCTCCTCCATTGTTGTCAAGCAGCGGCTATTGATGGAGAGAGTGCGCGCCAACGGCCTCAAGATCGACCAGCGCGATCTCAACACTATGGACTGGGGTTCATCCAGCGATGGAGAAGACGGTGACGAGCACGATGACGAGTATGACGCGAACACTACCGCCGTCGCCGTCACGGCCGCCACTAACGACACGACCAGTGCCTTGCCGACCCTCTGATGCCAGCGTACATTGGTGATGCTCTTCCTCGCTTTCTGTATCTTTTAGTTGTGTGCTATCTGCTTTGATGTTCGAGCTCTGCGTAGCTCATATTGATGATGAACTCTGTAGCTGTTTGGGTGCCGTGCTCTTCGATATCGCGGTTGTGTGGTACTATTGTGCGGTACTGCACATCCAGGTATGCACAGCAGAGAGAATCCGTTTTTTCTTCTGTGACTGGTTCTCCTCGACAGACTCGCCCCTGCCCACTCTGGTTTACAGATTTTCAATACAGGGAAATCACGGGAAGACGAGCCTACTGCCAAATTCATAGCACTTCGCCAAAATACTTCGGACACCAAATGCTGCGTGTGCGTTTTAAAGCGGCCTCTAAGGCGTCCTCGACGTCCATCTGGAACACTTCTGTAGCAGTTGGAAAGCGGAAAACTTCAGATTGCGGGATTTTTGATGATTACGGATGTAGAAGCAGTGGATCCCCGCTCTTTGAACACCTCCTCTCGTACCGGCGCCAGCGCCACATGGATGTGTCACCCCTCTGCCGCGTGGCGTCGCTGCCCCTCCCCCTCCCACTCCCTTCCCCCCACGACAACACTTTGTCCCTGCCTCTCCACCTCACCCCCCCCCATGACACCAAGCGTCGCAGGTGGCGGTTCCAGGGGCCGAGGCAGGCCTGCTCGGTGGTGTTGTTGAGATTTCCAGTGTGCGTTTTCGGTGGCAGCGTTGGGGGAGGTGGATTCCGTCGTCGGTGGCGGCGCTGGGGGCGGCGCCTGGCCTTGTCGATGTCGGAGTTGCGGGCGGCGGCGTGCGTTCTCGGTGGGGGCCTTCGCGGGGGCTGCGGTCGTGGCCTCCGGGAGGGCGGCGGCCGTTTCAGGTGTCGACGTTGCCGGCGGCGGCGAGTGCTGTCGGTGGCGGCGCTGGAGGCGGCGTCTCGCCCTGTCGGTGGTGCCGTTAAGGGCGGCGGCGTTCATTATCGGTCGGTGCCTTCGGGGGGGTGGCGGCCATTTCAGGTGGCGGTGTTGGCGGCGGCGGAGGGTGCTGTCGGTGGCGGCGCTGGGGGCGGTGGTTGGCCTTGTCGGTGGCGGCCTTGGGCTCGGCGGCGTGCTTTGTCCGTTGGGGCTTTGGGGGAATCGGCGGCCGTTGCAGGTCGGGGCGTTGACGGCGGCGGCGAATGCTGTCGGTGGCGGCGTCCTTTGTCGGTGGCGGCCTTGGGGGCGGCGGTATCTGTTGTCGGTGGCGGAGTTGCGGGCGGCGGCGTGAGTCGTCAGTGGGCGCACTGGGAGGGGCGGCGGCCGTTGTGTGAGGCGGCTGTGCGTCCGGCGGCGGGTATTGTCGGTGGCGGCGCTGGGGGCGGCGGCTGGCCTCGTCGGTAGTGGCGCTGGTGGTTTTGGCGTGCGCTGTCGGTTGGGGCGTTGGGGGCGGCGGCGCCCGCTTCAGGTGGCGGCGCTGGCGGCGGCGCTGGATGTTGTTCGTGGCGGCGCTGGGGGCGGCGGCTTGCCTTGTCGGTGGTGGTGTTGGGGGCGGCGGCGTGCGTTGTCTGTTGGGGCGTTGAGGGCTGCGGCGGCCGGTTCAGTTGGCGGCTTTGGCGACGGCGGCTAGTGACGTCGGTGGCAGCGTTGGGGGCCGCGGCGTGTGTCGTCGGTGGCGGCTTTGGGGGCGGCGGGTTACGTGCTGTCGCCGGGCAGTCCTTTGTCGCGCCGGTGGTGGTGCGCTCGTGGCCGACAGCGAACACCTGCGGGTGGCGCTTGGGTGGGCGGCGACTGGGGATGGCGTCGGCACCGGCCGTCACAGTTGGCTGCGGGCGGCGGCGGGCGGCGTGGCCACCGCCGCGGTGTCGTCGGCAGAGGGTGCGGGAGGAGGGGAAGGGGGGTGTGGGTCTGGCTCTCTCCCCACCACGGCAGTGTTTCAAGACCTACGCCGCCCTTCTAGGCGCTTTTTGTGGCATCTTGCTAGCTGCGAGAGCGGCGGCGGGAGGCGGCGCCACTCGCAACACATCATTTCTATCTAAAATAATAACAACACATCTGTACAGAGTCTAGAGTCCTTTGGCGCACTGCTGTTTCATATTTGCAGAACACGCTCTGCTTGCGCGCCGAGTTCCAGTGCCCATGGCCGGCTGCCTCTGGGAGGCATGAACAGAAATCCTGCCGACGTCACGTAGGCCTGGAGAGGGGTGAGCCAGGGGCTTGAGAGGCACACATTGTTGGCAGTCCACCCCCACCACTCAGATAACTGGACGATGAGGGACAACAAGCATGTCCAAGGAAAAAAAAAACCGACTAGCGGAAAAAAAAACCTTTGCTTCACAGCTCGGCGTGGTCTTCGACACCTAAGCCCCCAGCAACCTCACTCGTGTGCCCCAGTCAGCGGAAAGCGTACATAGGGCGCTAGCAGTCTACCGCAGTCTGCCCAAACGTGCTCCGACAAGTCGTTGAGCAACGACAAGTGACGGTCGGTGTTCTTGGCCTCGGCCTCGGCCATGTGCATGTACCTCGCTGACCCCACGATAGGTCCTCGACCGTCGTCTGCAGCCTCGGGCTCATGGGTTGTCGCGGCGGCCACCGCCTCGCCCCACACACAATCTTGTTG
>ENA-ORXR01004517-ORXR01004517.1-marine-metagenome-genome-assembly--contig:-NODE-4517-length-11582-cov-3.454063_pt1 | contig 11582 bp, 9 predicted proteins | sample MGYA00237866_ERZ511479 | MGnify/ENA metagenome assembly ERZ511479 | reverse complement strand
TACTCGTTTCCCGAACTACAAACAATCTCTAAAGAGGGTGACGAACCAGTGTTCTGCGGCCTTCCGGCTCAGCTGACCCTCGAACTTGGTGAGGTTGTCGGCTGGATTGCTTCTGCAGGGGGCGGATCGAAGGCCAGCCCAGTGGAGTTCGCCAGAAGGCGTTCCATGGGCGAGCTTCAATCCGTGAGCCAAATTTTCTGGGTCTTCGATGACCGAACCTTTATTTACGGTGCGCCCGGCTTCGCCAGTATCAACCTCCGGCAGAAGCGATCGCCCCCCTCTCCTAACGATCCACCAGAGACATCCTCGATCCAGTGGACGCTTGAATCTCGCTCCTCGCTAACAAATATTAACAGCTCAGTCTATCAGAACGCCTTAGAGGCGCTAACCTTCTCTTCGCCTCACGGCGAACATATTGTCGTTCGAATCGCGAAACGGAAAGGCAAACTACAATCTACCAGCGCACTCGAAGTAGCCCAGGTCTACCAACTAGAGCTCTTGCCATGGCAAGATGCGATTCGAGAAACCCCCTGGTTAGAGACAGCACAACTCTTCGACGATACCAACGACTTCACCTCGCCCCGCTCCCTTCTCCTCGGAGCGCGTCCCGAGCATCTCCCAACACCATGAAATCGTTACTTAAACACCTGCTCAAATCTGCAGGCTACCGGATCTCAAAAATCCCGACTAAGGAATCACATATCCCCTATGACCAAGACGGCCTTCAAAGCATCCACAACCACGCATTCATGGACGACCCTGTCTTCACGGGAGCCTACCAACGCGGGACTGATGCCTTAGACGATGGCGAAACTTTCAGCATTCACTGGCGATTTCACATTGCGCTTTGGGCTGCTAATCACGCAAAAACAATCGGCGGGGATTTCGTCGAAGCAGGAGTCAACAAAGGCTTCAACAGTTCAGGTATTATGCACGCCCTCGACTGGAACTCACTAAATCACACATTTTACCTTCTAGACACCTTTGGTGGGATCGACAGCGAATATGTGACCGCAGCCGAGCGCGAAGACGGTTTTATCGAATCAAACCAAAAGCGCCTCGACTCCGGATTCTACACCCAAGATTTCGAGGGCGTTTGCGAAAATTTTTCCGAATGGGATAGAGTCAAGATCATCAAAGGCTCAGTGCCCAAGACTCTCGACGAGATCGATAGTCAACGAATAGCATTCCTTCACCTTGATATGAACTGTTCTCCACCAGAGGTCGCCACTCTTGAATACCTCTGGGATCGAATGCCCACAGGTGCTGTCGTACTAATGGACGACTATGCATACTGGGGGTTTGATAGCATCAAAGAAGGAGCAGATGAGTTCGCTAAATCAAAAGGCCTCAGTATCGCCTCGCTCCCCACTGGCCAAGGCATTCTCCTAAAGCCCTAAATCAACCAAAACAAAGGATACTTACCTCATAGGCGAACTCAGTATCCACTGAGCTTACGCTTACCATATGATAACATTCCAAACGCGTAAAGATTGGCCACCTCTGGCTTGGTGCGTATCAGTGCAATCCGATACTGATATTTCCGTTCAATGCGGCAAACAGGTCGAGCAGCATAGCGATTGGTTTTCTGAAGCAGTCTGGTGCGGAGACTATAGCAAAGAGGGTTTCCTAAAGGCTGATGTTCTTTTCGGAACTGGAGGGGGGATTGATCAGGATGGAAGCCTAGTAATTCGTCCTTCAGCATCAAGCCCTCTTGATAGGGTCTTCACCCTAGAATTAGAGTCGTGCGTTTTAGCCTCAAATTCACTGCATTGTTTATTAGCAGCAACAGATTTGGGCACCCCTGAATCAAAAGAAGATTTCCGTCATCTGCAGAATTCGCTCATACACGGCATTGACGAATGCCAGCGACATCTGAAGGTCGGAACGGAGACTATTTCAAGTACAATCTGCGGAAGCCTTCGTTATGCCCGAGGAAAGTTCATAGAAGAAGAGTGGATCGAACCTCGCCCCAAGTTCTCTACCTATTTGACTTACATAAGCTTTCTGGAAACAACACTCCGAGATATCTTTACTAATAGCTCCGATCCGAAACGAGAACGCTATTGCTACACGCCAACTGTCGGAGTCTCCAGTGGCTATGACTCCCCCTTCATCAGTGCGGTAGCCCGCAACGCTGGCCTCAAAACCTGCTACACTTTTCCAATAACCTACAACGATTTAGATGACGATGGGAGAGATATCGCTGACCGCCTAGGGATTCACTGCAGCTCTTTTAGCCGATATGCATGGCAAAAAGACGTGGCATTTGCCGAAGCCTATGTTGTTGCCGGTGCTGGCACTTTAGCAGGAATTGAACTTCTTTCTGCAAACGATCATCTCGCTGGGAAAATTCACCTGACCGGTTGGCATGGAGATATGGTTTGGGGATTGGACACACACGCCGATGACTACGGCAGATTCAAGGGAGTAGAGACAGGGATGAGCTACACTGAGCTAAGACTGCACGTAGGAATGCTCAATGTGCCCGTAAGCTATCTTGGAATCGGAGGTCTAGACGATATTGTCAAAATTTCGAACTCACCAGAGATGAAGCCTTGGGACTACTGCCACTCAGATGGCAATCTCGACACACACGGGGGCCGTTACAGCCGCCCAATCTGTCGGCGACTACTTGAAGAATCAGGGGTTCCTCGCGACTCTTTTGCGCAACAAAAGAAGGCGATCATGACGACAAGTGCCGATTTGTGTCATTCTTCGCAATCCCTCAACTCCATGTACAAAAGCGCTAAAGCACGGGGACTTCGCGAACCAACTAGATGTCGGCAAATTCTTTGGGCTCTCGCGGAATGGCTTCTCCACCCAATGCGAACTCTAGGAACAACGAACTTTAAGGGCGCTTCCCGACTAAAAATGCTTGAAGCGCCTTTGCGAAACAAACTCAGGAAAGAGCAACAATCTTTCCACGACTGGATCCCATGGGCCAACGACTTCATTTACAATATCTATCGTAGAGAAACTCCAAGTTCTAGATCTCCTAAACCACCGTCGCGCCCCTGAAACACTCGGACCTATCACGCAGAATTGCGCTGGTCATGGTGAAGCGAACAACCGAGAAATGACGAACGAAGCCTACCAACTCCCCGACTGGTCTAAGTTGCGCTTTGCGATTCTATCATGCGATCTTACCCCGCATCTACCAGATGACTGGCAAACCCATCATTGCAGTTCATGGCAGATCCTAACTCAAGAATCATTGCCAGTGCTGCATCACGGCTCCTCGGAAGGGAAAACCTGGCTTCTCGGCTATCCCCTATCCCCCCACACGGAAACTCCTCCCGCCGACTTGATTCGAGGCATCAAATCATCGGACGACGTACCCCGACTGGTCACCAATATGGCGGGCCGCTTTCTCCTCATCTGGGTAGATGCCGAAACTCTTCAGATCTACCCCGACGCCGCAGCGTCGCTTTCAATGGTCTACCATCGGAAGGCTGGCATTATCACCTCCTCAAAAGGACACACCTTCAACTTGCCTAGGGGGAAAAAACTCGCAGATTCGAGTGAGAGGAATTCTCAAGTCCTCGAAGTAAGCAAACGGTCGGGAACTTGGTTTCCTGCGGGTCAAACTCCATCCGAAGACTGGCAACTCCTGCTTCCTAATCACTTCTACTCTCACAAGAACGGAAAAACCAAAGTGACACGATTCTGGCCACTTCTGCCAAGCTCGCAAGCACGTCTCCCCTTTCTTGCACTACGAGCACTCAGGAAACAAGTATCTGCTTACATCGCCAGTATCGCAAAATCCCATCCTTTAGAAATCCCGATTACGGCTGGAGAAGATTCACGCATGCTTCTCGCTTGCGCTAGGCAGAACGCCGCCTCTATCCACCTCTCAACTGACAAATACAACAGTTCCGGTAACGCTCAAGACATTGAAACTGGGAAGGCGATTGCCGCAGATCTAGAACTCCCGCATACTATGGGAGATTCAACAGATCCCAGAAGATCGACCCGAGTGCTACTCCCAGGATTCGCGGGCGAAGCTCTCAGAGCTTACTACGGTGAAGACCGAGGCACTTTCCCCACACTATCAACACTTCTAAAATGCATATGTGCTGAAACCGAAGAAGAAAAGCAAATCTTCACCCAGCCTCTCGAGACCTGGTTAGCAGGGTTGCCGGACATTCCCGCTCCCGCCGCCTGGGATCTCGCCTACATTGAGCTACGCCTAGCAACAACCATGGCACCGCGCTTGGATGACTACGATGAATACCACCCCTTCTCGATCATGGCATTTGCATCCCATTCGGTCTTCAAGAAAGCTTTAGAAATTGGGGATTTTTGGAAGAAACGGGGTCTCGTAGGACCGATTCTTTTAGTAATGGGCTGGCCAGCACTCATCTTCTATCCAAACAACAGTGATAGGTGGCGTCCGAAACCTAGAACTCTTCTACGTGTTCTTTACCTTATAAGCAGGTTCTTCTCACCACGCCAGCCTGAAGCGGAACGATTTTTACGACGTTCTTAGACTCAGATATTCTGTTAGAACGATAGATTTGTTGCCACCTATCTCTACTAAGTCGTCCATATCAAAATTGGGCAGACCTTTCCTAACACTATGTCCAAACTACAACATCCGCTGATCTCTGTAGTTGTACCAGCCTACAATGCCGAGACCTTCATTGCAGCTACACTCCAAAGTATCGTCGATCAAACCTATCCAGAGATCGAGGTAGTCGTTGTTGATGATGGATCCAGCGATGGCACTGCAGACGTCGCCACCAAGGTCATCGGAGACGCTCTCCCAGTTAAGGTGTTTCGCGCGGTAAACGGTGGTCAGAACGCAGCTCGTAATATCGGGCTGGCGCTTGCTACGGGGGATTACGTAAAGTTCCTCGACCACGATGACATTCTTCCTCCTTGGGCAATCAGCACTCAAGTAGAACTCATTCGATCAACTGGCCAAGAGATCGTAGTGGGTGGGATAGAGCGCTTTGCGCACGATGATGCCTCTAACTTTCTTTCAAGTAGACCTCGTGAGGCTCCACCCGCGAGTGGGCCGGAAACCGAGATCCCCACACTTGCAGCCTGTGAGACACTTCATCCAACTTTTAACGAGATTCTAATCAAACGGGATCTCGTCGTCTGTGCAGGCGGATTTAATGCGGCCCTAGGTACCTGTGAGGAACTCAACCTGCTTGGAAGAATCTACCTGCAAAACCGAAAGGCGACTATTGCCTACCAGGAGTCACCAGTAGTTCTCTATAAAAGGTGCATGGACTGGTCACTTGGGGCTCATTATAGTGCGAGGAGCGCTTCACATGTCAATTGGTCGCTAATTTGTCGTACCGATCTTGCGAAAGAAATTCTCGTCTCGAAACAGGGAGTCGATGAACATTTGCGAAGAATCGTCTTAGACCCCCTCTACACTGTTGCCACTTTTAGCTATCGCAATGGTCTCCGAGGACATGCGCTTAGTGCCCTGGAAGCTTGGCGAGCTTGCGGAGTTCAACGACCAAAACTCAACTCACCTATTCATGAAAATCTCCATATGGTCTTCGGATTCGAACTGGCAGAACGCCTACTAGATGCCGCCAGGAAGATCCTGAGGCGTTAGTAGCAACCGTACAGAAATTGGACTATTCAACCCGTGTCCTCTGTTTTTTCCAACGAAGAATCATGCGCTCAGACGTGGTGACCGCACACCGCCCTATCCTGCGTCGCTCACGCTTTCGACACTTTCGGTAATCGAGCAAACCTTTTTTCAGTCACGATGATACGTCACAGACTCCCAAAATCTTGGTTGCCGACTTACGATTCGTTCCGCTTCGAACTACGACAGTCGATCGGTAGATTTCGTCAACGCAACCAGTCGCTCGCCACTGATCAAAGCTATATCCATTTCGGCTGTGGAAATCAGATATTAGATGGATTCGTCAATACTGACGTTTTCGGAAACCAAAAGGCTCAGTCAGGTATCGATCTTCGACACCCACTGCCAGTCGAATCAAATACTTTCGAAGGAGCCTATGCCCACCATGTTGTAGAACATCTCTTTTACGAAGACGCTCATCGTTTCTTCGGGGAGTGCTTTCGGATCCTTAAACCCAAAGGGATACTTCGAATCGTTGTACCAGATCTTGGTAAGTTCCTATCAGCTTATTCTAAATCGGGCACGACCAACGAGATGTTTGAGTGGATTCCAAAGCACCATCTTCCGAAGGGTTGCTCAACCCAACTGGAACTAATCGATCATTTGGCCAGAGGAGAATATTTCAATGAGCATCGCTCGCTCTGGGACGACGAAACGCTGTTGCAAAGAGTTTCGGAGACGGGGTTCAGCAAGGTAAGAATCGTAGAGGTTGGAAGCTCGGAGAATAAAATGCTAAATCAGCTCGATTGTATGGCATGGGCCGATCATTCGATTGCGATCGAGGCAGTAAAGTAGAATAGCTTTCGCTCGTTGCCAGCAGCCAGACCTGAGGAGATTGACCGACGGTCAGGACATTGGTCGAATCCTAGCTCAACATGTCAGCTATAGTAACAAAGACTCAAACGGGTTCGTTTCGATGGGGCTTTTTAGGAGTCGGTGAGCAGGCGTCACGATTTGCACAAGATTTAAGCAACATTCCGGGAGCTGAGGTTGCATTGGTTGCATCAAGACATTTTGAGAACGCCAAGCGTTTCGCTAGCTCATTCGATGGTAGTCATGCAGTCGAGACCTATGAAGAATTAGTTGGTTCAGACGTTGACGCAATCTATGTCTCGACTCCCCACGTCGTCCATTCATCTCACGTTGCTCTCTGCATTGAAGCTGAGAAGCCGGTGATTTGTGAGAAACCCTTGGCAGCAAGTAGAAGTGCATCAGATGCACTCGCGAAACTAGCAAACGAACGAGGAGTCTTTCTCATGGAGGCCATGTGGATGAAATTCATCCCCGCCATCCACCGATTCCAGAAGCTCGCAGCCGAGGGATTAATCGGAACTCCTCGAATGCTCAAAGCCGATTTTTCGTTTAGGACTCTCTTCAACCCAAATAGCCGATTTTTTGATAGTAAGCAGGCTGGAGGAGGGCTACTTGAGGTCGGCGTCTACCCATTGCACCTCGCGTATTCTCTTTTCGGTTCACCTGTAGAAATTTCTGGGGTGGCCGAAATCGGGACGGGAGACGTAGACGAACAATGTGCCATCACTCTTCGATTTGGTGGCGGAGAAATTGCAGTTCTTACTGCGGCAACCCGCACCCACGTCCCATTCGAAGCTAGGCTTTTCGGAACTGCCGGTAGCCTAGAGTTGCCCTCTCCGTTCTATTGTTCAGACAGCATCGTACACTATCCAGGGGCAGATCCAGACAGGCAGGAGACTCTCGTTGAGGGGTCTAAATTTGATCGTTTTAAGAATAAAATTTGTTCCCGCCTGAAACATCCTAAAGGCTGGCTAGCGCCCAGAACTATCTCAGTCCCGTTTCAAGGGAACGGGCTACACTATCAGGCTGAGGCCGCAATGGAGTGTATTCAAGAAGGGCTTCTTTCCTGTAGTATCCATCCCATGTCCGCAACGTCTTCGGTGCTTGATATCAGTGACCGTCTTCGCGAACAATGGGGGGTAAAATTTCCCTCGAATGCCTAAAAGTCAATTCTTGGTGTTGACGCGACGAGAATTGAAGTGCGAAGAGGATTAAAAGAGTCGACCCGAAGGTATTGGAATCTTCGTCTCGGCCTTAGCGGTTCTAGCGCCACCTCTTGAATCAACTCGACTCGACCAGAAGATTTCCTGCGACCTTATTTCTATGCCCTCTCTCGGAAACCTTGTGTGGCTTCTGCGCCGCGACCTCAAGCGCGGCCCATCCGCCAGCTATCACTTCTGGCGAACTCTTCCAAATCCTCCCCAGCAACTCGATCTCTGGCCATCTCTTCCAAAAGCTGCAGTTCCTATCCACGTTTTAACCGGCCGCGAGCAACTCCCACTTACTTTCTGGATGCTTGCCAGCCTATCGGCCGTCAGCGGTCTTCGTTGGCAGGTCGTGATTCACGATGACGGGACCTTGACTCCCGAAGACTGCGAGAAGATCCGTACGACAATCCCATCCGCAAGAACCATTACGGCGGCGGAGTCTGATTCGGTAATGAACAAAGCTCTCGCGGATTACCCAAATTGCGCGAACTACCGTGCAACTCACCCGCTCGCTCGTAAGTGTTTTGACATTCCCCACTTCGCCGAGGAAGAACGCTTTTTTCTTATCGATAGCGATGTCCTGTTTTTCTCTCGCCCAGAGGAAATGCTTCAATGGGGCGAGAAATCGGACAAAAGCTGCTGGTTTAACCAAGATCCACAAGAACCCTCCCCGGTTTCTCCTTCCAGCGCTCCAAGTGTCTTTGGTTCCCCGCTCTGGCCTAGGGTCAACAGCGGCCTCTGCTTTTTAACAAGGCAGGCAACCTCAGATCTTGATTTTTACGAATCTTGCCTCGGTGTTCGTGAACTAAGGCACGCAGCGCTATGGAGAATTGAACAGATGCTCCTCGGGTTGGGTGCATCTAAGGTGGGTATTGGCGGTATTCTCCCCGCAAGCTACGAGGTCTCTCTTGGCAGAGACCGTTCTCCCGATGCCATTGCCCGTCACTATGTTGGTAAAGTTCGCGACCGTTTTTACGCTGAAGGGCTTGCCCAACTGCGACACCGCCTTCAGAAACCATCATAGTTCGATCCTCGCTGCGCGATAGTTAATCATCGGTCGCCTCACAGTGACGCGCAACACTAGGCCGTGAATGAGAACCCTCAAGGGGCCAGATTCTATAGCGCGTTGCTAGCCCCAGTAAAACCTGGTTGTCGCGCTGACGACTGGTTTCAACACTCTCTAGTATTCCCAGTCCCATGGAAAGTAATCTGCGCGTTCTTTTTCTCCCTGACTGGAGAGAGGGAAACCCCTATCAGACTCTACTCGCGGATGCCCTCAGCAAGCAGGCAGTTGACCCTGTCTTTCCGAACGGACGAAGAAGAGGACTCCCAATCACACGTGCGGCAGCAGATGCCGATGCTAAACTGATTCACCTTCATTGGCCTGAGGGGTTCCTTGGTCAGAAGGGGCAACTTATCGACACGATCAGGAGCTTTCGACTACCGCTTGAAATCGCCCATATAGGGCGCCGAATTCCTGTGGTTCTGACTGCCCATAACATAACCCCACACACACGCCCTCTCGACCAAGCGACGATAAGTTTCTCTCGCAAAATTTTTCGCTCAGTCAGTCGTATCGTCTGTCATTCTGAAGCCAGTGCCGAAGCAATCTCCGAGTTTGTTGGAAAGACAAGTCCGAAGGACATCATCCCTCATGGTGATCTCCTCGACGACCTGCCGAAATTGCCGAGCAAAAGAGAAGCTCGGCGATACCTGAATTTCCCAGAGAGTAGCTCAATCTGTCTCGTCTTTGGTGCAATGAAAGAATACAAGGGTGTGTCCGAATTGGTTGATCTTTGGAAAGAAGCCGCTCCGCCCGCCACGCTTGTGATTGCAGGAAAAGCCTCCGACTCAGAAATCGCCGAATCACTCACAGAGAGAACCAAAGATTTCGATCGAATTGAATTTCGAGAGGGCTTTTTAGAAGATAAAGATCTCTCAGCCTATCTCTCGGCATCGGACATGACAATTTTCAACTATCGTCGGATTCTTACCTCAGGAGGGGCAATTCTCGCACGCAGCGCTGGTCTGCCCATCGCTATAACCGAGCGGGCTAACTGCGTTGATTTAGGGGAGCCCGATCCTGCGGTGCAACGCTTCAAGAACGACCCTCAATCTCTAAGGCGCGCCGTCGAGATGTGCCTTAAAACCAATTGTGGTTCAACCGATCAGTGGCGAGCCTCAATCTCTTGGCAGCGTGTCGCCAAACTAACCAAGGAGTCATACGCCAGAGCGATGCTCAGCGTCGGGCATTGATATTACACGCGTAGTTTATTGATTCTCCGCCTCAATCCTCTCGCTTCGCAAACTTAGAAATGCTTACGTTTATCACTGCAGTTCGCTCCGAACAGGTCGCCTCCGACTGGAGTTCGATCTGCGAGATGGTTGAGAAGACTGTGTCCAGTGCTCTCGCGCAGGACGGAGGAAATGCCTGCTGTATTCTGGCCTGTCACGAACTTCCCTTCGATCCCACCCCTTTCGGCGACCGCATTAAGTTCTTAGAGATGGACTATCTTCCTCCCCGAAAAGAAGACCTCAAACCTGGCGACCACGGGGACAAATGGATCAAACTTCATCATGCTATGGTCGCTGCCCGAGATCTTGATCCTAGTCACCTTATGATTCTAGATGAAGACGACTTGGTTTCACGACGCTTGGCAAATACCGTGACATCACGCCCCGAAGTCGATGGTTGGAGATTTGATCAAGGCTACCTCTACGAGAATGGTAGATCGTTCGTGTCTCTTCGCCGACATTTCGACAAACTGTGTGGGAGTTCATTCGTTCGTAAAGTTTCTCCGTCCTTCTTGCCTAAGAGTATTCATGAGGATCGTTCAGATTTCGAATTGCTGAGATGGGGGCATACAGTGATTGGGGACAAGATGGAGGAGGTTGGTCACAAGGTCGAAAGTGTGCCCTATCCAGCCGCTATTTACCGAGTCGGCACTGGAGAGAACTGTACTGATATAAAGTTAAGATCCATCATCAGTATCCGAGAGACTCTCCGGCACCCAATGCGAACGCGTTTCATCGGTAAGAAGCTTCGTAGAGAGTTTGGTCTTTAGCAAATGTCACAATACCCTGAGGGGCTATTGAAATTGTCTAAGGATGTTTGTGAGAGAATGCTTATCAAGCTTTTGAGTTTCGAGATCAGAAAATAGGCAGTCTGAAGTACCGTCATAGGGCTCCCACATTGGAGCAACGAGTTTTACTCCGTCGCTAAGCATCGCCGCAAGATGGCTAAACCCGCTCTTCGCTGTCACTAGAATGTCAGCCGAAACCATGTTGTGGAAGGCTTCAAGCCAGCGACTCTCGTCTAGATGAATACGAATATCGAGACTATGCTGCAACAACGGATGAGCAGACCAATCTTGTTGCAACCCATTTTCATCGACATAGCAACCCCGCTCACCGTCAGTAAAGATAACTATCGATAGATTCTCAGCCCCAAGGATTTCTGAGACATCGTTGAGTATTCCGCAATAGTAAGAATCGGGCAAAAGCCTGTGATGCCACTGACTTTCTCTTACAATATCTCCTCGGCGTATATTCACGCCAACAGAGATTTTACCCTTAGTGAACAGCCTAGCAATATTTCCTTGAGTTCGTGCTTTACGATAGCGCTCTCGCAATATTGTGTTTGTCTCCGAATAGTTGCCATCAGTGCGCGCGCTTGATGGTAGTCTTCGGAAAGCTGTCGACGACTCGGGATGTGCAAAAACTACATCTGCTACACGTTGGTAGTAATTGTCCAAGGACTCATTCTGATGAGTAATGGGTAGATCAATCACCGCTAGTTCGCCACTTGCAATCCGCTTGTATACTTCGTTTCCCTTCGGCGAAATTTTACTAAGCATCAGGAAATTATCGTATCTCTCCATGAGAGTACTCTTGTGAGAGTAACGACACCCTAGCTTTATCCACTGTTTATAAAGCGACATTCG
>ENA-ORXR01004516-ORXR01004516.1-marine-metagenome-genome-assembly--contig:-NODE-4516-length-11582-cov-13.736810_pt1 | contig 11582 bp, 13 predicted proteins | sample MGYA00237866_ERZ511479 | MGnify/ENA metagenome assembly ERZ511479 | reverse complement strand
TCATTATGAATTGACTGCAAATTCTTCCAGCAAGCGGTCCTGCTTGGCGCGTTCCAGCTTTTTCGCCGTTTCGCCCTCTATGCGCATATCGTACAGGGTCTTGACGAGATTCACGAGCGAGCCGGAGAGGAAAATCACGGCCATGCCCAAATAACCTTTGGTGGCCAAATTGATTGGCATGAGCCAGAGCGAGGTCGCGATCATGCAGTAGGCCACGCCGACGCAGAGGTAATTATAATTTATCCAAGTTTGGGAAGGGGTTAGCATAGTAGTCTCCTTAGGTGAGTTGAGGTTAAGCGGTTTTCTTGACAGGCGGTGTTTCAAATCGCGCGAGAATGTCCTCCGCCCGGACTTTATCGGACGTGCCAAAGCCCGCTTCAGTAAGGCGATCAAGCACAGTTTCGCCGGAGAGCTCGGCGTTTATTTGATCATAAGTTTCCATAATCTGGGTAGGGTCATCGCTGGCAAGTAATCGTCCGAGCACGGCCTCGCCCTCTTGAATGGCGCTATTGGCCGAGAGATTTCCGCGCATTTGAGAAATTGCGCGGCGCTCTGTTTCAATGGATTGCGCCGTATGAAGTCCCTGACGCAAATCAATCAGACGGCGCTGGGTTTTTTCAATGTGCAGGCGGATACGGTCCGCTTTTTCCTGCGAGTTTTCCAAAGTCTGCAGGCGGGTCGCTTTCTCATTTTCCAACTCTGCGCAGAGCCTTGCAGCATCCAGAGCGAGGTCTTGTTTTTTTGCCGAAAGAGCCGCTTCGATGCGGGGATTTAGGTCTGCCAGCCGCTGATCAATGCGGGCGAGCGCTCTTCGCTCTGATTTCGTGCGCGTGATGAGCGTCGCAAGGCCGCGCTTGGCGTTCGTATGCGCCGCGTCAGCTTCTCGAATTTTTTGCTCGATGATAATGGCGGCATTTTCCGTCTCCAAGGCTTGCTCGGCGCGGCCCATTCGACCCAGAAATATAGTCTGCAGCGTTTTAAACATGAAAATCTCCTATTTTTGAACGTTGTTCAATTTCCTATAAGTAAAAATGAACATTGTTCAAGTAAAAAATTGAACGGGGTTCACAAATGGTCAACTTTGAGCTAGTCATGCCTGACAATAGGATTTTACGATGCAACCGGCCCCTACCAAAAAACAACAGAGACAGATTGATAAGCGCGCCCAGGTGATTGATGCGGCCGTCCGGGCAATGAATGCCAAGGGTCTCGACGGTATTCATGCGCGAACGCTTTCGGCGCGGGTCGGTATCTCGGTCGGGACGATTTATAATCTCTTTAGCGATCTTGATGAACTCACCCGAATCGTCAACGGCCAGACCTATGATGAGCTTTTGGAAGAAGTCTCCGGCGCTTTAGAGATATCGCGCAGCGCAGGCGAACCACCGCGCGATCAAATGATTGCGCTTGCGGACCGTTATCTAAACTATGTTGAGGCACATCAAACGCGCTGGCTCGCCGTTCTGGCTTTTAACAGCCAGTCCCGCGATGTGTCGCCGGATTGGTATCGCAAAAAAGAACTCGACTTATTCAAAGTCATTGAAGACGCGCTTGACGCCTTTCCCGTCGCCAAAACAGAGGAGCAGCGCCACACCCATGCGCGGGCGCTTTGGGCCTCCGTCCACGGCATCGTTACGATGGCGGTCACAGATGGGTTCCTGATGCAGCCGATAGAGAAAGTCCGAGAGCAAATGCAGATTATTGTGAACGCCGTGGCAGCGACTTTAGAAGAGTCCGCCTGAGAGAGCTCTTCAATTCAATAGCTCAATTTGGCTTCAAAAACAAAACCCGCGCGGCGCCCCAGGTTTTATCTGCCAATATCTCAAAGCCTCGCGGTTCAATTTCGGCCTCTATGCTTTCCTCGAGGATGATGACGCCGCCCTCGGCTAATATGTCTTGCTGAATGACGCGGCTTAAAACTGGTTTCCAGAGGCCTTTGTTATAGGGCGGATCCATGAAGATATGAGTGAATTTTCCGCGCATATTTCCAGGCGCGATCTTCAATTTCGTCGCGTCATAGCGGTGAAGGCGCGCGTCTTCGGAGATTCTCATTTTTTCGATATTGGCGCGAATGGCGGCGCGGGCTTTTGGTTCTGTTTCTGCGAAAAGGCAAAAGTCTGCACCGCGCGAAATGGCCTCTAATCCGAGCGCGCCGGAACCCGCAAAAATATCCGCTACGATTGCGCCGTCGAGCGGCGGGGCCCACTCCGCATGTTTGAGAATGTTGAAGATCGACTCGCGAGTCTGGTCAGAGGTTGGCCGCGTATTGTGACCCGTCGGCGTCGCAATATTTCGCCCGCGCAATCGGCCCGAGACAATTCTCATCTTTTGCCGCCTTTGCCGGGGCCTTTACTCTTTCCACCTGACGCGTTTCCGCTACTATTACTGTGCTTCGGGTTGCTGCTTTTTGTATTGCTTCGCGGCGAAAACTTCCCTTGATATTTCCCGCCCGGTTTTCCGGCTGCGCCTGTGCCGGGTTTGCGTTTGGGTTTGGCAAATTTGCCTCGGCCTTGGGGCTCAGGTTTCTTTTTGTCTCCCAAAGATTTATCATCTGCTTTCTTCTGGAATCGCTTCGCACTCGCATGGCTGCCGCGTTTCGGGCCTTTTTGTTTCTTTTCAATGGGATCTGGGAAGTCCATCAAGTGTCCGAGTTGCGTTTGCAGCACCCTATATTTAACTTCTTCGACTTTCCCTTTCGGAATGTCGCCGAGCATAAAGGGCCCGTAACTCACGCGGATGAGGCGGTTCACCGTGAGGCCGAGGTGTTCCATGGCGCGGCGCACCTCACGGTTTTTGCCTTCGCGAAGCGTCACGGTTATCCAGCAATTATCTCCGCTGGCGCTGTCGAGCACAGCTTCAATGGGGCCCGTTTTAATCCCGTCAATCATGATGCCGTCTTTCAGCGTATTCAACTGCGTTTGCGTGACGCGACCATAGGCGCGGGTGCGGTAGCGGCGGGAAAGCCCCGTTGACGGATGTTCTAAATGCCGCGCTAACTCGCCGTCATTTGTCAGCAGCAAAAGACCTTCGGAAGTGATGTCCAAACGGCCAACGGAGATCACGCGCCCCAGCTCTTTCGGCAGAACATCGAACACTGTCTGGCGGTTTTTCTCATCCTTGTGTGACGTCACCAAGCCGTCAGGTTTGTAGTAGCGCCAAAGGCGGGTCAGTTCTTTCTTGGCCACCGGTTTGCCGTCAAATTCGACCTTGTCTTTCGGGCCGACTTTGGTGGCAGGCGTATCGATGGTTTTGCCGTTCACTTTGATACGGCCTTCGGCGACGAGTTTTTCAGAATCGCGGCGCGAGGCGACCCCGGCCCGCGCTAGATATTTTGCGATGCGCTCTAGTTTAGGGGCTTCGGTCATAGGGCAAATATCTTGACGGTTAGGGCGCAAAGGTCGAAAGCCGCGCCATGAATGATGAGCCCTATATGCGTCTGGCAATCCAAGAAGCCAAGTCCGCAGCGCGGCGCGGCGAAGTGCCCGTTGGCGCGGTGCTTGTCAATGCAGCTGGCGAGGTCGTGGCAAAGGCGGGTAATGCACCTATTTCGATTTGCGACCCGACGGCCCATGCCGAAGTGCTGGCGTTGCGGGAAGCAGCCTATGGAGCCGAAAATTACAGGCTCGGCGGCCTAACACTTTATGTAACGTTGGAGCCCTGCACAATGTGCGCCGGGGCGATCTCCAATGCGCGGATCGCCCGTGTTGTCTACGGCGCGCCCGATGTCAAAGGCGGCGCGGTTAAGAACGGCGTCAGGTTTTTTGAACAGCCGACCTGCCATCATCGTCCTGAAGTGACGGGAGGGGTGCTGGCGCAGGATTGCGCGGAGGTTCTCAAAAGCTTCTTCCGCGCACGCCGCAAATGAAAATAAATTTCCGAGAAGCGCTGGCGGCGCCAATCCTATCTGAGAAAACTGACACGTCGGGGCCGGTTTGGGTTGGCGTGGTCTTGGGACTGGTGGCCGCCATACTTTACTCGCTGAAAGCTGTTTTTGTGAAGCTTGCCTATTTGCCGTCCGACGGAGCGGTTGAGCAAGTCCCGCCCATCACTTTGATGATGTTGCGATTGGGGTTTTCGTTCCCGGTCTATCTCGCGATTTTGGTCTGGGTTTGGCGGCGGACCGAACACAAACCATCGTCGAGGCAAATTGGGATGGCCATGTTCATCGGAGTCATGGCGTATTATTTCTGTACATGGCTCGATTTTACGGGCCTGCAATATATCACCGCGCAATTAGAACGTCTGTTGCTGTTTACCTATCCGGCTTTTGTCATATTGCTAGGCGCGATATTTTTTGGCGGTCAGTTGACGAGGCGGGGCATAGCGGCGGTCGCCTTGGCTTACGGTGGCTTGGCCGTCGTGTTTATTGGCGGAGATATTACGGAAAGTTCGAATCTTCTGCTGGGTAGCGCATTGGTTTTGGCCTGCGCTTTCGTGTTTGCGCTTTACCAGCTCCTCGCTAAGAATTTCATCGACAGTATCGGACCAAAGCTTTTTACCTGCTTGGCCATGTTGGGGGCGGCAACAGCAATTTTTCTGCATTTTGTCATCAGCGCACTGCAATCAAACGGGATCGCTGCGGCGCTGAATTTGCCTGCAAGGATTTATTGGATTGGCTTGATCATCGCCGTCTTCTCGACCCTCATCCCAAGCTTTTTTATGAACTCTGCGATCGGACGCATTGGAGCGCAGAGGGTGGCCATGCTTGGTATGATTGGTCCACTCGCCACAATTATTGCCGCGATTCTGCTTCTGGGTGAGCCGTTCGGATTTTGGGATGGGGTCGGCACAGCGATAACGCTTGTGGGAATTTCTCTTTATATGAGGTCCAGCAGAAATAAGCCGCGCAAAACATAAATAGCTCCGACGACCGTCACGAGAACGCGCGTATATTTTCGAAAACCAACGTCCGAGAAATGTTCTAATAACGATGTGCCAATCTTTGTTCCCAACACTACGGCAGGGATAGCCAATACGAAAACCCAAAGTGGCGGTAGGTCCGCCAAACCCTGTTCTTTGAGAAGGGGAAGGCCAAAATATCCGATTTTGACGAGGTGGCTCGCGAACATTGTGACGGCTTTCGTTGCGACGATGGCTTTGCGGGTGAGGGCGGTTTTGACATAGAAGATATCCAGCGCCGGGCCGGCGACACCGGCGCTTAAATTCAGGCCCATAACCATTACGCCGCACAGTACCGCATGGGCCGGTTTTTCCGCATCGCCCGCCAAGACGCCGCGCGGTAGCCATAATAAGAGAGGGAGCAGGCCCAATGCCAAGAACAGCTGCGCCTTGTTTGGCGTAAAGGCGAGCCATAACATTAGTGCGATCGCGGGCAGCGCGCCGAGGCATTGCCACCCCAATATATCCCACCTGATATTATCTTTGAGTATGACGGATCTTGAACCATTTGAGACGGATTGCACAATACCGTGTACAACCATCGCCGCGCTGACGCCCATGAAGCTGGCGATGATTCCCATGAAAACCAGGCCGCCCGCCATGCCAAAAAGTCCGGAAATGACCGCGCACAGTCCGGCCGCTAAAATTATTAAAAAACCTGTCTGCATTTAACACACCATTAACCCTAACATAGTTAACTAAATCCTTAGTAACGGACGCCCGGGCTGGGCTTGTCCGTTGGGTTGATTGGGATGGCTGATATGCGTTTATTCAAGAAAGAATCTCTTCACTTTGGGGCGGAGGACGTGAAGATCACACAAGATGCTGTGCAGTCTATAACGGACGCCTTGAAGTCAGGCGCAGAGCAACAAGACCTTGCGGCAAAACGACTGAATGACCTCACTAAATCCATGACGAAAATGGATGCAAATGTTAGGCGCGCTGCCCGTTTGCAAGCGGAAACGAAACGTCTCGAATCTGAAGTCTCAACTCTGCGCACGGACTTGGAAAAAAAGCGGGCCTGGGCCGAGGAACAAACGGCCAAACTGGCAACGGTTCAAAAAGAGCGCGATAAATTACGTGGTGATTTAGAGAATTCAAAAGCAGAAAATTCAGCGCGGTCTGAACGCGAAGCAGGATTGCGCGAAAGCGAAGTAAAGCTCTCACGCGAATGCGAAACGTTGAAAAAAGAATTGAACATCCGTACAAACCGCCTTGAGGAATTAGCTGGCAAGCAACAACGTATTCAAGATCAACTGGCGCAGGCTAATGGCCTTCTTTCATCCAAATCTCACAAGTCCCGTGAATTGCAAAATGCGGTTGAAGAACTAACCGTCAGGTTGAAAGAGAAAACGAAAGCTTCTGATGCGTCACTTTCCGCTCTACGGGATCTAAGGCTGGACCATCACGCCGCGAAAGAGGAGCTTGTGGCTGCCAGGTCTCGGCTTCAGTCTGCTCAATATGAGCAATCAAGCCAGAAGAACCTTTATGATGACAGCTTAAAGCGTCGCGCGGATGAAATACTCGCGCTGAAAACGCAAATTGAACAATTGTCGACGCAGCTCCGCATCAAAAATACAATGGATAGCCATTATGACGAGGAAACCTCGGGTCTTCGTCAAGCTCTTGAAACAGAGCGTGAGCGCAATAGCGTCAATGAGCAGCGACTGCGTCAGCAGGCTGAAACAGAGTCACGGCAATCTCGTGCATTGGCTCAGTCAAAGTCTGAATTCGATGCTCTCAATGCGAAATTTGTTGATGCCATGAAAGACTTGGATGGGCTGCGTCAATTAAGCCGGGTTCAGGCGCAGAAGCTGGAAAACTACGCTCAACTCAACAATGCTCCGGCTCCAAAGCGCGATTACAAGCCGACTCGAAAAGACGATCCGACAAAGTTAAAAGTTGTTGGGTAAGGGCTTAAATAAAATCAGCATATAGAAAAACCGGCTTCTTAAAAAGAGCTGGTTTCTTTTAATTATTTTGTATCTCAATCGCAATTTTGATTGGGCATTTTCAGGGGTTGCCCGATATCAATGATATTGCCGCGTCCTAACCCATTGAGACGCGAGATCGCTTTGACTGATGTGCAGTGCCGGCGGGCAATATCCCAGACTGTATCGCCGCTTTTGACGATATAGGTATAGCGTGAACCTATATTCTCGCGCCGGATCGCCGCCGCGGTTTGAGTTGATTGCGTAGAGGATTGGATGATTGTAGGTTCAGGCGTCCGAATGCTTTTTCTCAGGAAATAATCGCGGCAATTGATTTCAACTTCCGACAAGAGCTGACTGCTTCCGTCGCCGTCCTGAACTACCATAATGCGTACTGAGTCGTTATAATCGTTTCCGTCAACAACTTTACTTCGCATAACATCTGTTTCGCATACTGAAGCGGCTTCCTTCGGGGACACGGTGGACCGTTTGGATGTGCTCGTCATTGGCACCTCGAAGCCCGCATTTTGTACAACCGCTGTTGTCGGCGTCCGCTTTTCGATTTTAACGGTTGGAATTTTCTCAGAGACAGACGAACACCCTATAAGCAGGGCTGCTGCAGTTAATATTGTAATCTGAGTTTTCATGGCAGTTTGCTTCTGTGCATTAATTTGGCTGCAAACTGGCATAAACAGGGTTAGCAAACCTTTAAGCCGCGACATCATCTTGGCTTGACGACTGCCCTTAGCGCGCTACATCGCGCTTCATGTCTCGCAGCTTCAATAAATATCTGACTCGCATACATAAATGGGCGGGATTAGTGCTGTCCTTGCAGATTTTATTTTGGTTCGCCTCGGGTTTTTTCATGACGATTTTCCCAATAGATCAGGTGCGCGGCAGTCATCTGGTGGACAAGCAGGTCTTCTCTTTGACAGATGCAAATATTATCCCGATTGAAATTGCCATGACGGGTTATGACGGCGCGCTGAACGGGGCGCGGCTGGTCAATATCGCAGGGAGTCCTGTTTATATTCTGCTCGGCGAAAACGGTCCGCAGATGCTTAATGCAAGAGACGGCCAACCTTGGGACGGGTTGGCGAAAGTTGATATCCAAAACGTCGCGAGCAGCAGCTATAAAGGTGAGGGCGAGATCGCAATTGTGACCAAGTTGACGTCCGCGCCGAAAGACTATTCAGGCAAGCTTCCCGTTTGGCAGGCGCAGTTCGATGATAAGGCCAAAACACGACTTTATATTGATCCGGAAACGGGTGAGGTTCACAGCGTGCGAACGCGCCTCTGGCGGGTTTTCGATCTCGCTTGGAAGTTCCACATCATGGACGTTACCGGCGAGGATAACTTCAATAGCTGGTGGTTACGTCTGGCCAGCGGCGCAGCGCTTTTATTCGCGCTGAGCGGCGTTGGTTTGCTGTGGTTCAGACTTGCATCCCGCCCTCGCCGCCGGAGGAAAAGAGTAGCCTCTGTCTCGTAAGAAGAGGCTACTTAACGTTAGAGATTAAATGCTCTGACCTGTGCCTTCCCAGTCTTTCAAAAACGCCGCCAAGCCTTTATCAGTTAGGATGTGATTGGCCAGTGACTTCACGACTTTTGGCGGCGCGGTCATAACGTCTGCGCCGACAAGCGCGCAGTCTTTGACGTGATTGACGTTCCGAATGGAAGCCGCGAGGATTTCCGTCTCAAAGCCATAATTATCATAGATCGTGCGAATATCTTCGATTAGCTCAAGGCCATCTAAGGTGATGTCGTCCAAACGTCCGATAAAAGGCGAGATGTAAGTCGCGCCAACTTTTGCGGCCAGCAGGGCTTGGTTCGGCGAAAAGCAAAGCGTGACATTGGTCGGAATTTCTTCTTTTGAAAGCGTATTGCAGGCTTTCAGGCCGTCCATTGTGAGAGGCAATTTCACGCAGACATTTTCCGCGATTTTACGCAAAACGCGTCCCTCGGAAATCATTGTCTCGGCGTCGGTGGCGACAACTTCTGCGGAGACATGACCGGGCGTCAGTTTGCAGATTTCAGCAATGACATCTTTAAAATCGCGTCCTGACTTAGCAATAATCGACGGGTTGGTCGTAACGCCGTCAACTAAGCCGATGTCCGAGAGTTCTGCGATGGCATCGAGATCTGCACTGTCGATGAAAAATTTCATGGGTCTGTCCTGATAAAACTTGGCAATAGGCCTGAAAAAACTAAGCAATAGGGTGGGCGAAGCCCGTTACCGCCTGCTATCACGCAGTCAACGTGAATCAAACCGCCCAAATACTCTTCCCTGTGAATGTTCCGACAGCCTTTGATTACGCTGTGCCGGAGGGGCTTAATATTGCGCGGGGCGATTTCGTTTTTGCGCCCATTGGCAAGCAAATGAAGCTCGGCGTGGTTTGGTCCATTGGCGCGGCAGAAGCCGGCCGAGAACTCAAATCTATCGTCGACCGCAAGGCGACCCGAGGCCTCCCGCCTGACATGCTCGACTTTGTTAATTGGACAGCTAAGTATAATGATGCGTCTGCCGGGAACGTGCTGCGCATGGTCATTCGGAACTATAAAGCGCTGGACCCGTCTGAGGTCGTGACGCTTTACCGGCCTTCCGGAGATGCGCCGAGCAAGTTGACCCCGGCGCGTTCGGCAGTGCTAAGGCAGGGCGGACCGTGGCCGGCGCGGGCGAGCGAGGCGGCTGCGCGTGCGGGTGTATCGGCAGGTGTCGTTAAAGGGCTTGTAAAGGCCGGCGGGTTGTTGGCGGAATCAGGACCTGTTGATCCGCCGTTCGCGGAACCGAAACCCGACCATCCAGGTAGAGAGCTAACGGTAGGGCAAAGAGCAGCTTCGGCGGACCTTGTCGCGCAGGTGAAGGCGAAAGCTTTTAATGTTTCGCTTTTGGACGGGGTTACGGGTTCCGGGAAAACAGAAGTCTACTTCGAAGCCGTCGCGCAATCTCTGCGGCAAGGACAACAGAACCTGATCCTCGTGCCGGAAATCGCGCTGACCCAAGCGGGTATGCGGCGATTTGCAGAGCGATTTGGCGCAGAGCCCGCGAGTTGGCATTCGCAAATGGGGGAGGCCGCGCGTCGCCGCGTCTGGCGAGAGGTCGCGCAAGGTCGTTGCAAGCTCGTTGTCGGCGCGCGTTCGGCGCTTTACCTACCATTTCCGAACCTTGGGCTCATCGTCGTCGATGAGGAACACGATACATCCTATAAGCAAGAAGAGGGTGTTATTTATAATGCCCGCGATATGGCAGTCGTTCGTGGCCATATTAGCGAACATAGTGTCATTTTGGCATCAGCTACACCTAGCCTTGAATCTCTGCATAACGCACGGATTGGTAAATTTGCGCATGTTGTCTTGCCGGAACGGCCCGGCGCAGCGGTTCTGCCGGAAATCGCTTTAGTGGATTTGAAAGAGCATGTGCCTGAGAAAGGGTCATATCTGTCTCAACCGTTACTGGACGCGATCGCAGAGGTAACCCAGCGCGGAGAACAGGCGCTTCTTTATCTGAACCGCCGCGGCTATGCGCCCTTGATTATTTGCCGATCCTGCGGAGAAAAGCTGAAATCCCCGGATACCGATAGCTGGTTGGTCCAGCACAAACGTACGGGGCGGGCGAAGTGTCATCTTACGGGTTTCTCGATGCCAATGCCGAAGGCTTGCCCAAATTGCAAAACCGAAGACAGCCTGACCAGCGTCGGGCCGGGCGTTGAGCGCGTGGCGGAGGAGGCACAGGCCGCGTTTCCTGACGCGCGCGTTGAAATCCTGTCATCTGATACGGCAGGCAATCCCGCAGAGCTGGCAGAGAAGATGCGCCGCATGGAGCAGGGCGAGATTGATATCCTCGTCGGTACGCAAATGGTCGTAAAAGGGCATAATTTTCCAAGGCTTACCTTTGTGGGGGTCGTGGACGGGGACTTGGGTTTGGCGGGCGGTGATCCACGCGCCGGAGAGCGGACATACCAAACACTCGTGCAGGTCGCGGGCCGGGCGGGGCGCGCGGATAAGCCCGGACATGCGCTCATTCAAACGCATCAACCCGAACATGAAGCCCTTGTCGCTTTGGCCGCCGGGGACAGGGAAATGTTCATCGGCGTAGAGCTGGCGATGCGAGAGATGCTTGGTCTGCCGCCTTACGGCAAATTGGCGGCGGTTATTTTTTGGGGTCCTGAAGCGGCAAAGGTCGATGCGCTGGCAAAGAAATTCCTGAATGCCGCGCCGCGTGCCGATGGTGTGGATATATTGGGGCCGTCAGAAGCCCCTATCGGACGCCTCCGGGGCCTCTATCGACGACGGCTATTTATACAGGCGGAGTCGACCGTGAATTTGTCTTCTTATATGCAAGTTTGGCGAAAGAAGGTCCGTCCGCCCACAAAATACAAAATCCAAGTCGACATAGATCCACAGAGTTTTATGTAAATTCCGTCGGTGCGGGCGCGGAAAACCGATATATCATCCATTTACGCATGATTTTGTGACGGAATGGATGCTTGTGATGCCGATTTAACACAGTGCCGGAAAAAAGAGGCACATTTTTCCGTTCATGTGCGGTTTAGATTTGATAGCATTAAATTTATGTCATAGCGACGGAGCCAACTTCGACTGGAGACTGGCTCCGGTTATCCACGCCTGCCTATTCAGGTTTTTCATAGGGAACTTTTGCAAACATGAAAATGTCCACAAAAACAAAACTACTGCTATCCGCCGTGACTGCGACGTCATTGGCCGTGACAGCCACGCCAACTTTCGCGCAAGATT
>ENA-ORXR01004514-ORXR01004514.1-marine-metagenome-genome-assembly--contig:-NODE-4514-length-11585-cov-11.559350_pt1 | contig 11585 bp, 17 predicted proteins | sample MGYA00237866_ERZ511479 | MGnify/ENA metagenome assembly ERZ511479 | reverse complement strand
GCGCTGGCGCAGCACGGTGTCGGAGATCACCGATCCGATCAGACGTAAGCCAAGCGGTGTGCACGTCGTTGTGAGGGCTGCGGCAAGATCGCTCAGTGGTGGTGCCGTAGCGCTGGCCCAGCGGCTGAACGCGCCAACATCGAAAGCGGCGGCAAGGTCGTGGAGAGGATGGCCGTTGTCGCTGATGGCATCGAGATGGATGCATGCCCAATCAGCGATCAACACGTGTTCGCGGTGCCGTTCGACAACGAAGCCGGCGAGCCCATCCATGTCGAGGTCGTCCAGTTCGTCGAGGTCGACCGCCGGGTGGGCGGTCGCCACCGAGATCACGTCGACGGCGTGTGGCCCACCGGCGCCGGCTCCGCCGTGCCCATCGTCCACACCGTCCCCGCGTCCTCGTAGAGCCGCCCGTCACGGCGCTGCACGACGTCGTTGCGAAAAAAGAGGTTGCCCTTGCCCGGATCCCCGTGAAACGCCGCGCCGCGCTGGAAGGCGCGCCACAGGTGCCACGTGGGGATGTGGATGCGGTTGCGCTCGATGAGGTTGTCCCCATCGTCCCGCTGGTGGAAATTCAAGTCGACGCCAATGGTGTTGTCGACAATGACGCAGCGGGCGGCGCCGCACTGGACCGCCCAGTGGCGCACGTGGGACACTGAGTTGCGGACGGCCAACACGGAGCGGCCCGCGCAGTTGATGCCGTAGCCGTTGCCGTTGGGCCCCTTTTGGAAGGACCCGCGGACCGTATTGCCCCGCAGCGTAATGTGGCGGCTGTCGCGGCCAATGATAACCCCGTTGCTCCCCGCGTCGAGCACCGCACACCCGTCGACCCAACAGTCGACCGCGTCCTTGATCCACACCGAGTCCACGTACAAGTCCGTCGCGGCCACGTACGCAAAGCCCGGCCGGTCATAGTAGAGGCGCTCATTCTTAAACGCTTGCCCGCGCGTCTCGTACTTGGAAAAGTAGTCAAACGCCCAGTCCGTGTCGAGCGGCAGCACCCGCCGCCCATTGTGCGTCACAACATAGACGAGCGTGAGGTCCTCCAGCCCCGCCCGGGAGACGCCAACCATGGACACGGCGGGCGTCTTGACCGCCGCCGACGCGCCGCGAAAGCGCATGGAAATCTCGACAGTCGTTGCGCCCGCGCCGTCACCGCGGAGGACGACCCCCGAGCACAGGGCGAGCGCCGAGGCCAGCCGGTACGTGCCGGCGGCTAGCCACACAACGCCGCCGCCGACCAGGGAGGCAGCGTCCACCGCCGCCTGGATACGTGGCCCGTCGTCGCCGGCGCAGCTGGCAGGGGCGGCGACGGCGGGCGTGAGGCGCTCGCGCACGGGAATGGCGGCGCGTGGCGGGATGCCCCCGCGCACCCCGGCCGCCGCCCAGTGGCGCATGGCCGGGAAGTGCGAGTCGTCGGCGTCGTCGTCAAACGTCCAGCCGGGGTCCCCGAGGACCGGCCCGGCGGCGGCAGGGCAGGTCGGCAGCTCCATGGCGACGGCACTGGCTGGGAGGGGACGGTGCAGCGCAGTCCCCAGCATCGAGTCGGGGCGGTGCAAGGCAATACTATGGCGGGGGGGACCGCTGGGGAAGGTGATTCCTACACAAAGAACGGGCCCAAGAGAGAACCGAAGGGGGGGCGTGGAAAGGACAGCAAGAATCAGTATCGGGCAAAGACCCGTCCAGAGCGTCGAGCCGAACGCCGGACACTTCTTCCAGGGATGGGGAGGGCAGGAAGAGGGATGGCCGCAAGCGAAGAGGACACCTGAGCTGACAATGCATGCACAGCACAGCGGTACATCTGAAAATCCGAACACGACGGAATTAAAGATAGCCAATGGAGTGCTCTACACCATGTGTGGAAAAAATACACATTCTTGGCGGAAAACTGCGAGTAAGCTATCGGTTATTAAAGCAATCTGTAATTGTAATTGATCGATACATTATTCGGGTATCTTCTTGGTCCAACGCCGACCTGAGCCACCGAGGCCGAGGCGGCCGGCTCAGCGGGCCCACATCCAGTGTCAAAGCACGACTGCTTTTGAGTTTTTTGGGGCGATCAGGAAATCTGCAAACCGCCATGGGGCTCTGTTCAGGCTGGATTTTCCAGAAACGGCGCCTAAAGCATCTGTTCGCCAGAATAGATGCATCTCCGCTCATAAAAAGAGAGACACAGCATGAGACGTAGGCACTCCTCCCTTCTTGAAAGAGAAAATTGCGGAGAAGCATCGATGGCTCTGCTAGCAGGCGCCATGCGTGTAGTGAGGCAAGATTCCGGTTCTCTGAAGCATCAATGTGCAAGGACCTCGCGTCGGACTGCGCGCCACCTGCGGAATCTCCGGGCGTCGGAGCTTGCGGGAAAAAGCCCACACGGACAGGATCTACTGGGGGTGATGGACCTCCGTCTACGTTCCGAAGTCGAGCACCTCTACATACGGGAGATCGTTGACAACGACGACTACAAGATTATCTTCTTGCAGAGCGACCAACAGGCGCAGCTTTCTGGGCGTCTCCGCAACTTCCAGGCGGTTGAGACTTTTGACGTGGTGGAGCCTGGATCGGAACTAATGGGGGTCTCCCAAGCAGCCATTGACAGCAGCGCCCCGCATGACCACGACTGGCATCATTTTTCCATCGTGTACGATACGTCCCATCTTTGTCGAGCACCTGTTATGATGAAGTTTGACACTCTTTCTGAGTGGATGCATATGAGAATATGGCACTACCAACGGACACTGCGCTCCTCCTTTCTCTTTTTCTGTTTCCCTCTTTCTAGGTGTTTCCTGTTTTTCTTTTCCGTGGAACAGGGCTTGGATCACAACTCTCAACAAGGCCGTTGTTGTCATGCGGGCCACCCTGATTGGGAAAAATAAGCCTAAGTACTTCGCAGTGTGGCGGTTCTTTTAGCACAACCGCGGCGCTGCAGGGGCTCGACCCGCCCGCCCGACAGGGGACCACCCGTGCAGTCGAGCGGTCCGTCGCTGTATCTGTCCTTGGCTTCCCTCCCTCCCCTTCGCCCGGCGCGAGCATCAGCCGTGTCTGCGGCGGGCGCGATGCGACTTTCTCCGACCACAACTGCGCGAGTCCCCCCCCCCTGCGGCTCTCCGAAGGCGGTGGCACCGTCGCCGCCGGCGCGCCCCTCGATTGCGGTCCTATGTCGGAGACCGCCGCGGCCCCCACAATGTGCCCGTGCGGGTCAGCATCCCCCCCCCCCCCCCCCCCCCCCCCCCCCCCACCCCCCCCCCCCCACCCCCACTGTCATCCAGAAAACGCTCCCTTCTCAGAGCGCAGGCGGCTGTGTCAGACTGGTCGGTTGCGGTCGCAGCGCCCGCCGCCGACGTCCATGAGTCTGAATGCGGAGGGGGAGGGAGCGTGAGCGAGGGCGGCTCTAAATTGAAGGCTGGCGCTTTCAATGCCGCCCGCAACGGGGCTATCCCCCGAGTCATTTATGTCAAGATATTCACTTCCCATCTCACAGCGTCACTCTGACAGCTAGTCTTCGATGTCAAATAATTCCTCCGACAACGACCGCATCGCAGTCACAGCGCTGTGCAGGCGACGCTCGGCTTCCTTGTGCGCGGTCTCGTTGGACGTGTTCTGGAGTTCAAGGCGCTTGGCCACCGCATGGCGCTCGACCACCAGCCGCTGTACCGCCGACGCCCTCGCGTCGAGATGCCTCATCGGCTTCAATGTGGGAGCTGCCCACACCGCTGGCACGGCACCGGCGGGGGAAGAGGCGGCATCGGAAGAAGCGGCGGCGGCGGGGATGGACGCGCTAGCCAGCGGCGGCGGCTGCGGCGGCAGAGGCGGCCGGGGAGGCGGCAGCGGTGACGATGGCGGCGGCGGCGGTGGAGGTGGCGGCGGCGGCGTCAGCGCAGATGACGGTAGGGACGGGGGCGGCGGCAGCGGCGGATGCGGGATCGTGTGCGCTGGTCTTGCCGTCGCTTTTGGTTGTTAATCAATTACTGGCTGCGACAGGTGAGGTGTCATCGTGGGCATCGCCTCTCGCTCTGGAACGTGTGCCCCGAACAAACGTCGGTGGGGCTGAGGAGGGAGGAGGAGCCCTTGTATTGATGGCGGTGGCGGTGGCGGTGGCGGCGGCGGACGTAGCTGGAGCCGCCGGGTGCTCGCCCGCTCTCTGGTATGCGAGACGCCGTGCCCGCCACCCCACTCTCGGGTGAAGGCGGCGAGCCGACGCTGGCCTTTCCCAGACGTGGGGCGACAGGTCCCTGGCTGTCTCCACTGTCGCCATGGTGGAAAGCCTGTCTCGACCACCGGTGTGCCTCGGCAGTCGGCATCGTCGACGCTGACCGAGTCGAGTGAAAGACTGAAGAAGACATGATGTCTGGGCACGGCGTTGTATCGGGAAGGCGGAAGGGAGGGGAAAGGGAGGTGATGAGTGTGTCGGCGGGATGTGCGGGAAGAATGAAGATGACACAGGTGCAACACCGCCAACAGGAAAGAGAAGATTACTTCTGAGGATGTTAAAGACCAAGTACACCCCAGAGAAGCGCCCGTGCCCCTTTTTGTCCGAAGTGACGTACTGAAGAGGCGCCAACTTGCAGCCGATTCCAAGCTGCGCGCCGCCGTCGCAATCCGATCTGGAAGCACTCCGGATGTATGGCCGGGCAGCAAGCAGCAGCCGTCGTGTCCAGCATAGAGGGACCACATGATCTCGAAGGAAGGCATCGCGCCGCCGGCGAGCATTCCCTGTGAGGCAGCGGCGCGTCTCTGGGCGCGGACACACCCACTGCCGCGGTGTGACGCCAATACTGACGAGGTGCGTCTCGTTGATTGGGGGCGGACCATGGGTGGGCACTGCGAGGCGGCGCATCTCAGCAGCCGCCAGACCAGATGTTTGCGTGGAAGGCGTGCTGCCTAAAGCTCACGTCGAGCGAGAGAGCCGGCTCCCGGGCGCAACGGCGTGGCCACTCGCAATGATGGGCCACCAGGATACTGACCAGCAGCAGCGGATGTTCCAGAAGGGCCTCCTTGCGGCCATTCAGGCAGATATCGAGGCCACCGCTGGCCTACTCGCGACTGCCACACGAGCGCAGTTTGACCGCGCGATGGAGTGCTCTGAGCGTGTTGGCATAAGCCCGCGTGACTCCCGCTTTGCTGTCGCAGCAGATGCGGACATGGATCCGAGCGACGGGTAGGAGGCAGGACCGGCAGAAACTGGCGACCGCGCTCCTGCCAATTTCAAAACGTTCGCCGCGGCGTCAAAGGTACTCACCCTCTCTAGAAGCGCTCTATGCTTGCATGCCCGTCTTTAGGGCGTACTTGTGAACGCTCGATCGATTTGTCTTTGCGTGCTGTTGACACAGTCTACCAGCGTCTCTGGTTTTTCTGCTTGTTTTCTGGACAGTTGTTGCCCGCATCTCTTCGTGCTTTTCCTTCCTCTCCCTCTCACACTCCACAGAAACGCGGTGAAAACAACGCCGCGCGCTTAGGGGTCATTCTGGGCTCCGTAAAGAGGGCGTGCCCACAACCCGGTGCGATTCAGAGTCGGTCTAAGAAGTGAACGGCGCAGGCGAGCACGCCTCGGCCGGTAGACCCAGCCTTTTCCAACTGTGTGTCGCGGCCCGTGGCCAAAGTGGCGAGCCAGCTGCAGTTGAGCGTTGGATGCGACAGGGCCGCCGTCAACTTCTCCTTCCAGGATTCCGTCGAGAAGAACGACCTCTCCGGCTCGGAAACCGCGTGCCTCCATATAAAGGCTGTTGTCAAGCTGTGTGACGGAAACCTGACAGCGGCGAGTCTTAAAACGATTGGCTTGAATGCTGCTGTGTCTCTGTTTCTCTCGCGCATGCAGTCCTCTATTTAGAACGGCATAAAAGCATGCTGTAATTCTGCTTCTTTTCTTATTCACATCCACAGATCCCACTGGCATCCACGCGCTGCCCCTCTGTTCTTGTCTTTTTGGCCAGGTACCATTCACCTCGAAGTCTGACCCATGCCGCTCAATCGCAGGATGAGCCGCAGTACCGGAATTCCAGGGAAGACAGACACTGGCATCTGCACGCAGATTCTACAGGGATTAGCCCCCCCGAATGGGGGCGAGTGTGGAACTCACAGTCGTAAAGCCACAAGAGCGACACGAACGACCATTCAGAGCGTGACACGTGTACGGCATCCATTCTTCGAAGTACACGTCGCAGATCAATGACGGATCAAGAAAGGACGCCTAAAATGCGGTCCTGTCGCACGGCCATGGTCGTTCAGGCTCTCCAATCCGCAGAGCGCCGGCAAAGGAAACAGACGAGGCGGAGTGCATTTTTTTCTGCTGAGACTACACTGTGGGATATGAGTTTGACACAGCTTGAGGATAAGTAGGGTGGGGGGGACGACGAGGCTGGGGGCTCTTGCTTGCAAACATTTGTGGCCCTGTGCACGCTCGCTCGGAGACACAATGGCACAGATTGTGACACAACAGGGAAACGCGTTGAAAAGGATGGGTCCTGCTCCACCTTCCAGTCGGTGAGTGTGAGCGGGACCTCTCCGTTAGTGATCAAACGAAGCGTCTGCATAAGAAAATCATGGCAGATCTCCGAAGGGACGTTGTATACCGCCAGTACAAATGATGGAGGGCGGGGGGTAGAGATGCAAAAAAGCACACCAAGGGCAGAGAGTGCACGGCTGAGCTTGGCCGGGACCTTTCCTTATCGCCCGTGACGATAAGCAGTGCGCGGGGCGGGGGTCTTGGGCCGTAAAACCAAGCTGAGAGAAGAAAATGCATGAGAGAGCACGGCAGGGGCGTAACGTACCCGCAAGTGAGCGGCGTAGAGCGAGGAGGCGCCTGGAAAGACCCTCAGATGCAAACTGAGACAAGAAAAGGCATGGAGCACGGCCGGAAGGATATCTCTTTCCAGTGAAGTGAGGCTCCGAGACAAGGGAAGCGGAACAGGCCCTCTTCGTAGTGGATCCTGACCTCAAAGCCGACGGGGTATACCCCCGTCGGAAAGCCCAGCACAGGATGTGGAGCGAAACACAAAAGAAGCAACACAAACGCCTGGATCACAGGGCCGAAAGCGCACCAGAGAAGCGGAAGTAATGCAAACGCAACGCATTTATTCGAAGGCGCAGGATGACCCCAAAGCATACACTTATATACCCTCAGTACCACGAAGCTGGACGTGCACAATCCCGACCCCCGGACGACACCATGGGGGGACCGGTGGCCAACGGCCACCGGTCTCAGGCACGGGCATCTAGTGGCCCCTGCCCAGCATCCTCGACTACCCTTCCACTGGAAGAGGACCCCCGCCCGTCTCGGGGCGGAAGCAGGAAAGTGAGCAAGACTTCCCAGATCTCAGGATTTACCCAAGATCAGTACCTCGGGACATATCCCAAGATTTTTCAAATTTCCCGGATAGAATTCCGGTGGGATTATATCCCTGTTCGAGATCAGATCTCGGTCCGGCTTGCGGAAGCTTCCACAAACTTCCCGGTCCCTCCAGAGGGCCCGGATTCGGGAAAACGCGTCTCTCCCTCGTCTGTGTCAGACCGCTCCAGGGGGGCCCGATCGGGTGCTCGTCTCCCCGCGCCCCTCTAGAGGGGCCGTTTCGTGTGTGGCCCTCGGGCTCCGTGGCCATCCGCCCCAGGGGGGTTGTCCCACGCTACCCCCCTACAGCGGTGCTACGTGAGTCGTCGCGATCCGTCCCCGGCTCATGCCGGCGGGCCGTGCCACCCCTGACCGGGAGTTTCCCCCACACGCTTGCAATTGCCCGGAAAAGCCACGTGCATCATTTTAGCCTGTGGCCAGCATCCGCAGCCGCTGTGATAATTTCGGACGCGAACTGACAGCATGAAAAGGTGAGAAGTCTGTCCACGAAATGTAGGCGCATCGGTCTTGGAGCGCAGGGGCCGAGCGCGTGCTTTTCCGTGCGCCTCGTTCTCGTGGGATGCCGACCTTTCTGTGCCTGCCTACCTGTCACGGGAGTCGCCTCCCTCTCTCTTTCTTACAAACTGAGCGGCCGCCTGTCCGTACCGCACCCACTCAGCGTACAAACGTGTGCAGAAACAGCAGGTACGTTGCAGTGGATTCCGAGAACGGGTAGCACCGACCTACGAGCCTGTCGACCCCCTTTCGACCCGACCGCAGGGCAATCACTGCTGTATTTCCCAACACCGTGTGGGCTGCCTCCCCCCCCCCCCCCCCACCTTACGCCGGCCGCCACGAAAATAACAAAGAGGGCGGCCGACCCCGATCATTGTTCCCGAACATGTCCGGATCCGGATCGCCTGGCACGTGGTGCACCACGCCATGCCCTGCTCTGAGGCCGAGCGGCTTTTTGGCTGCCACCGCAGCTCGTGTTCCACTCAAAGACGACCTACCGGGCGAACTGCGAGCTGTGGCCGAATGGTCAGCGACGCAACGCCTACCGCGACACCACAGCATAGTCGATGATGCCTTCAAAGTCGCCCTAGATGAGATCATTGAGGAGCGCCCCGAACTGTTCTTGCGCGAAATCAAGTACAGTCAGCGGGAGGTGCCGCAGTTTCTCGCCTGGCCGGGCGACCTGACGTGCTCCACATCCACCGTAGACCGGGTTCTGCGCGTCGTCGGGTGGAAGAACAAGAGGGTTATCGCGATTTACAAGCAGCGCAACGACACCTTGCGCGTGCGGTGGGCGCGCAAGATGCTTCTCTTCTTTTGGTCGGCCTTCGTCTCCTGCGACGAGTCGCAGATCTACTGCTGGTCGACGTTCCTTCGCAGCAGCTGGGCGCCGAGGAGGCAGCGGTCCCACCCGCCCGCGGAATCGACCACGCTTCACCGTGAAGGTGGGCATCTCCTCCACCCCGGCGGGGTGCTGGCGGAGTACATCACGGAGCACGCCGACGGTGGCAGCGGCCAGGCAGAATTGTTTTGGCTGATACTCATCCTTTTTTTGCAACCCAACGCCAATCCAGCTGTTTGGGCGACGGCGGCCAACCACAACCAGAAAATCAAGTCCGTTTTGCTGGTTGAAGATGCCCCCATCCACATCGCTCGGGTGGACGCATTCATCTGCGCCCACGGCCGAAGAGTGGTGCGGCTCTCTTCCTACAGCCCGGACTTTGCTCCGGTGGAGATATTCATCTCGAAGATGAAGGCTGAGTTGGCAGAGATCACGACACCGCTTGATCTGGAGGGAGAAGGACGGTCGCCTGTGCTCTTGGCGTGTTTGTCTATTGTTCCACAGGACTGCAGTGGTCATTTTGCGAATTTTCGTGATCACATGATGGCTCTCTTTCCAGCACTAACAGTTCCGTGTGCTTCACTGGAAGGCATGCTTGGTGCTGCTCCAGATCCTATGCACCCGTGGTAAATAAGTCTGAAAAACGAGCAACACGCCGACTGAGGCGCATGATCCATTGCGGAAGAACCGTCTCCCCCCCAAACAATGTTTTTAGAAAACCTTACCGGAGGAAGCGCTTCATGGCCAAGTCCCGGGAGATCACTTGGGTGCGGAGCGCTTCTTTGAGCGGAGGCTGCCTCGCGGCCAAGTCAAAGCTTCCATACTTGGCCTTTGTCCGCGAGTTCGACAACAAGCGGCGTCGACCCGCGGGAAAATCACGCATGAGCGCGCCGCATTGCAAATCCACATGAGTAGAAGAGAAAAGAGCTGTCTCCCTGGAGAACAATTGTGCGCTCCAACTGCAGCCTGAAGCCTGCCACGAGATCGCGTTAGTCTTTTCTGAGGCCTCTGCACCTGCTCTCGCCTCAGACCATCAGTAATGCACTCAAACTGTGCGGCACGTTTTCGTGCCAGGTGCTGTCGTGTTCTCAGGTTGACGCATGGAAATCTTCCCAGAAAGACCTCGACTCACATGGATTCAACAGCATCAATTCCGATGCAAATAAGTTTCAACCTGGGTCCAGGCGCAGATCTGGCCCTCTTCTCGTGGGAATCTATCAGACTTCCTTGCCGCGTCTCGGCCACGTTGAGCCCCAGGCACCCGTAGTTGGCTATCTGAGCGACACCTCTCAGAGGCACGAGATTCTTTTTTCTCCGTCCGCACATGTGGCGCAGTCCCATTGTGTCGGGCCTCGTAACCTCCGTCCCGCACCGGAATCAAGTCCGAAAAGCCAAATGAGCTACGTGATTGCAAGCAGTCTGAAGGTAAGGATCGGAGCCACCAAAAAGAGTGGCTGCTTTCCTATGCGGCCAGTGACACAGCGATGGCCAAATTGAAAACGGGTGGACGTGCATTAATTTATGAAGCAGACTTCGAGATGTGTTGCAGCACTCTTGGAAAGGTCAGGATGGTTCTGTGCTTCAGGCCATGGCTGGGACCATTTTGTACCGTAATTGCCCTCCAGATGTGTAAACCAAATCGGACAGCGGGCAGCAGCGCGCGTACGTGAGACGGCCGGTCCCGTAAGATGCTGTTGTGAAGCGCAGTTTGCAGTACGCACACTTTGCTACCCTTCAGAGGCTCCTAAGTAGTGCCGTGGGGGCTTATGCAAGTGCTGATGTGGCAGGGGGGGAGGTCACTATCTCCGTAGCTGCGGCAAACTGCCCAGGGAGCCGCCGATTGGGGCGGCAGCCGGCGCTTGGGCTGACGCCCGAGCAGCAATCGGGGATAGTTGCGGTCAATGTAGTAAGATTGACGTCTTTCAACGGCATCAGACGGGGCACTGGTGTGACGTGAGTTTGTCTCGCGAGCATGCCCGTTTTGCGAGCAGCTCGGAAGCGACTGGCTGCGCTACTAGCTAAGCAAGTGGCCGTCACAGAATCAAGCGCGCACGTGGTGAGCTTCGAGGCCTACAAGAAGAGAAATCGGGATATCCCGGGTTTATGCCGCGGAATCCCGGGAAACCTGGGACCCCCGTCCAAGTCGGTATCCCAAGAGCATTTTACCCGGGATTCCGAGGCTGAGGAGATCGACTCGTGCGGATCAACAACGGGTGTTGCGCCCATTCGATCGGTGCGCACAGGTCAACCCGGGATCTTCCGGAAACGGGGCATCGGGCCGAAGCTCACAGAACTGAGAGCACTCATGCAGAGCCGCGCCTGAACTACAAAAAGTTCAGCTACTTCCCCACCAGGCCACCCAAACAGAGCACATAGCGAGCTGTTTGCGGGGCATGCCGCAGGATGCACCGGTTGGGCTCGAAGCTGCCAAGCGCTGTCTTTGCTTCTGAGACTATGCACAGCGCTGGCCCGGCCTGCCTTTTCCACACCTCGCTGTGGCAGCGCACGCACTGGCGCCCACCCTTTTGCAGTGGCCTCAGAGCCAGGTTCTCCGCCACTCGTCTTCATGCGCTTCCGATACTTACAGCCCTTCCACGGTCTTCCACCCCACTCACCCCTACACGGGCGTGTTTCGGCAGGGAGCGCCGCACTCTTCCGGACACAGAATCTCATTTTGCATCTGGTGACGGGTTCCAAGAACAAAAAGGAATCAAATTCTCTCCTGTGTCTCTAGAAAACAACCCTGTCGCTTCTGAAAGGCGAACGAACAGCTTCCACAAAGAAGAGCCACATGTGAGGCATGGACCGCCGTCGAAGCATCCATAACCATCCCCTGTCAGCCCATGGTTTCTGCCATTTGATTACGAAACAGATAGGATCGAATGCGTATAAAGTGGTCTCCCTGGGACT
>ENA-ORXR01004513-ORXR01004513.1-marine-metagenome-genome-assembly--contig:-NODE-4513-length-11586-cov-13.071509_pt1 | contig 11586 bp, 14 predicted proteins | sample MGYA00237866_ERZ511479 | MGnify/ENA metagenome assembly ERZ511479 | reverse complement strand
TTGGGTGTCCCCTTGGATCCACCGTATGACTCTCTTTGTAGCCCCCGTTGGCGACTTCTTGGCGACACAGCTCGCGCATGTGTCGCCTCGAAGTTACCAAGCAGTAACCCGAAAAAGCGAGTGGGCAGAACCGCCGATGATTGTGTAAGCACCGTGCCGCCGCAGTAGGACGAGGATGGGCGCCTCCGTGGGCCACCTGTTGAGCCCCTCGAACGCCCCCAAGGCCTCGTCCGACAGGACCTCCCACCAATCGGGCCTCTTGGAACTTATCATTGGGGCCAACGGGCGTGCCACTTGGGCGTAGCCCTTGACGAACGTCCGATAGAAATTCCACATCCCGAGGAAGCTGCGTAGGTCCTTCTTGCACAGCTGGGAAGAGGCCTCTTTCAGCCCGTGGACATTCTTGTCCTGCACCTTCAGTTGGCCCCGGCCCACGATATGGCCCATATATTCCACTTCCTCTTGGAACAAGTGGCACTTGTTGGCCTTGAGGGAGACACCCGCGCCGCGAAGCGCCGCGACAACTTCCCGTAGGTGTTCCACCTGCTCCCCCGCCGACTGTGAGAATACAATGATGTCGTAGAGGTACACGAGGCTACTTTTACACTTGAGCCCTCCGTGGATCATATCGATGGCCCGTTGGAAGGTCCCCAGTGCATTCGAAAGCCCAAAGGGGAGACGGATGTAGCGGTAGGCCCCCTCGTGACATACGAAGGTCGTTTTATCGCGATCCTCGTCCGCCACGGGGATCTGCCAATACCCCGAGTTGCAGTAGAGAGTGGAGAACACCTTGGCGTCGCGAAAGAAGTCGATGCAGTCGTCCGTGCGGGGGAGCGAATACACGTCCCGTACCGACACCTCGTTGAGCTGCCGGTCATACACGCGAATTCGCATCGTCCCGTCGGGCTTGGGGACCAGGACCACGGGGAAGGCCCACTCCGCGCTCGAGGGCTCGATGACCCCGAGGTCCCGCTGTCGCTGCACCTCCTTGGCGATGAAATCCCGCGACGCATAGCTTTCCCGATACGGTTGGGCCCGCCACGGACGTGCCCCGGGGGTCACCTCGATCCGGTGCGGTGTGACGTCGACCTTCCCTAGCTGTCCCGGCCATAGCGCCTTGTACTCCTCGAGGAGGTCGTCCACGTCTCCACGCATCGTGTCGGGGACTCCTTACCAGTGGATCTCCGGTTCGGGACGTGTCTTGTCAAGCGGGTCAGGCGGGGGTTGTCCCCCGTCTACCCCGTTCTCGGCTTGGTGGCCGGTCTTAACCTCGTGGTCGGGTTTGTCGAGGGTATCCCCAACCATCGTTAAGACCGCCCCCCGTTCCCCTTCTTCTGCGACGACGTGGAGCGGCCCATTGTAGGCCGTCGCGGTACCAAAGACGTACCCCTTAGTCAGGTGGACCGGCTCATCCCCGATTTTCGTGAGGCAGAGGGACCGTTGGGTGATGGGGGAGAACTTCACGACGGCGTTGTGCACCAGCACCTTTCGTCGGCTCATTTGTACCGGGCGTTCCCGCAGTAGGTGCACCCCCTTGACGGCGCAGCACACTTGGACCGCCTGGAAGCACCGCAGGCCCACGGTCACCCCTTGTCGAAGCCGGATAGCCCCGATCTGAGTCTTCGGCTTGTTCCCTCGTCGTGGGGGCGCGAGTCGCGTATTTACCGTCCAACTCTGCACCGCCACCGTTGAGGTGCCATCGTCCCACTTGATCATCTGCGTATTGGGGGATATGGATTCCACGTAGTGTCGCTGGAAGTCCCACCAGAGGATGAGCGGTACCGACAGCGACTTGACCACGAGGAATTCGTATTTCATGGCTGTCCCCCCGACGTAGATGTTCAGGGACACCTCCGCGTTCACCTTCAGCAGCTGCCCCGAGGAGGCACTCACTTGGATCCGGGGCGGCGCCCGCGAAGAGTACTCGTTCCATGCCTCTGTTAACATATCCGCGCGGATCACACTGTCCCGGCGCTCGTGTCGACCACCTCCCTCGTAGGGGTGGGGGTTTGCCCCGGCGCCAACTGTTTCGACGCCCCGATCTCAAAATTCTCCTTACGCAACAGCAACAGCGTCCCCTTAAGCCGCGGGCGGAATCGCCCACGACGGCAGGGGCATCGAGCCGGGACGGACCATGACCCGCTCACCCCCGGGGAGGCGAACGAGACACGACGGTGGACAGCCGGGTAGTCGGGGCGTACAGGGGGGATTAAGGGGGCTGGCGAGGCCACCCCCCCTAGGCGCTTCCCGCCCCGCAGCGCCCCTTAGAGGGTGCTGCCACGAGTGGGGCATCCCCCCCATCCGCCTTCGTCGGCTCCACGCCGCCCACCAGGTCGTCCCACTGCAGGGCCACGACGGACACGCGGCCTTGGGCGGAGTCCGCCCACCGGCTCCTCTGTCGTAGGAAGGTGTTCCTCGCGGCTCGCATGATGTCCCGCTGTTTGTCCGTTAGGATCTTGCAATCCGGGACCCGGTTCCCGCGCGTCCAACGCATGTAGCACAGCGGGGGACCCTTCGGGGCCTCACGCCTAGGATAGGGCGATGCACCAACCGTTCGGGACCCCGGGGTACCCGATGGAAGCACCGCGACCGTCTCATGTGCGGCGGCGTCCTCCTCGACCCACGGAGAGCCTCGAAGGTTGGCCGAGAGGCCTCGGGGCCCCGTAGACGTGTGCCCCTTCCGCGAGGACCCCCCAGCGGACCCCTGATTGGCCAGCGCGATGACGTCCTTGGCGGCTCGATACTTCCCCGACACGTAGGTAGACAACTGTTGGTAGCTCCGCTGCGCCGTATTGTAGACAAAAGCGTCCGTCCGTAGGTCCTCCGATAGGCCTTTGATCAACTGTTGCTTCATCGTCCCCTCGGAGTGGTTGTTGCCGCATAGCTCGGGAAGGCTTCGTAGGCGCACCGTGAAAGCGTCTACCCCCTCGTTGTCCGCGAGCGTCGCCCCGCTGAGCTTGTCCTGCGCCAGCCCCAAAGCGTGCGGCTCCGCGCAGGTCGACCGCAACCAATTGACGCCCGCGGGGAAGGTTGCGAGAGCCCCCCGTCCCCCCCCGTCTTCCAACCCCGGTAGGTTCCGAGTGAGAAGCGTCTCGGCGTCTCCCGAAAGGAAGTTGGGAATTAGGTATAGGCCCATGCCTTCCGACACGTCGTTGTCATCGCAAGCCTTGCCGAACATTCGGAGCCACGAGAAAATCTTCAGAAGTTCCTTGCTGTTAAACATCGGGGTCCCCCCGAAGGAGAACTTCATATTATCGGCCGTCCGTCCCATCTTGCGAGCCTGCGAAGTCCCGTAGGTCGAGTGACCATTGTGAAGGCGGTGCGATCGGTAGTCGAGACCGCCCGCGAAGCGATCGCCCGGACACTCGAGGACCGCCAGCTTGCCATGGTTCGCTTTGGCTTCCACGCAGTCCTCATCGTCGTCGGTTGTCGCCGGCGACGGTGAGGAAGATGTTGACGGCGAGGACGGCGAGGGACTACGGTGACGCCGCGCCTTCCCTTTGCTGCGGCTCTTCCGCGTGTCCGCGGGGGAATCCCGGCGTGGGGAATCTTGAACAGGGCCCGCGGGGCTCGCCACGATGACCCTGGAAACGTCGGTCAGTAGCGACTCGCGGAACTTCTAGAGCGCCGTGTCCAGATCCTCCATTGCGCGAGGTGTCACCGGATCTTGCCCTTGATCCGCTGATCCCGCCCGATCATCCTGCCTTCGAGGAAGGAAGGCATTGGCCCCCGGTGGAGCACGCCGTCCCGCTTCTCCCACTAGATCCGCCAACGGGGGAGGCGGAGTGAAGAGAATCCCGGATCCACCCGCGGATTCCCCTGTCCCGGAGACCGCTGAGGTCACCGCGGATGTACCCGCCAGCATACCGGCAGCGTTCGGGTCCGACTTAGGGTGGCCGGGTGTAAACGCCATCGCAGTGGCCGTGCGGTAATCGACGACAGACAGACTCGGAGATCCACGTCGCCTTAAACAACAAACCAACCAACAATCGGGGAACCGGCTACCCGGTACGGGCGCGGCCACGGCCGAAATCCCCTGCTGCTTCACCAGAAATTGTAGCGGTTGTAAGCACCACCACGTTGGTTCTTCGTCCAGCCGAAGTCACCTCTTGATCAGCTCGGTCTGTCGAAGGAACTGCTCCGGAAAACAACCCACAGCCCAGCCTTCCCCAACTGCGGAGAGGATCACGGCAAAGCCCAGGGGCGAATGGTCGTCCAAAACACAGTTGATTCTATCACACGGCGACGGAGAGGGCCGCCTCCCCGCCTAATGAACCCTCTCCGAAACCCAACCAGCGACGGCCAAATTAGCCGACCCAAATTCGCCCAAAACCAGCGAACCCCACCAATTCAGAAGAAATACAAGCGATGTAGGGGGGCTAGGAAGACGCCTTGGGAAAAGCCAAGCCCCTTCTGAGATCCAATCTCCCCGGGCCACAGCGGGTCGGCTGTGTGCCCGCCCGAGGGCCCGGTTGGAGGTGTTTCGGGGGGCGCCTGTCTGGGCGGGCCCCCCACAAATGAGGGGTCGCCCTCTGGTCGGGCGGGGAACCACAACCGCCACATGCATGGCGGAAGGCGCGATATTTGATGTTGTGCTCTGTGACTGCGTCGTTTTATTGTAAGTTTTGTCCCTCTCCCGTTGGCGTGCATTGGCGGTGGTGAACATGGTGTTGCATCAGCCTGTAAAATATGCTTGAGTCGTCACTATTACCTGCCCCTCTCCCTTTTGAGAATACCGTCCACAGAAGCGTGCTTGCGTAACGCGGGGCATTCTGGTTGCCGCCGCGTAAGGCGGTGTGGCGGGCAGCATAGACGGCCGCGGTGGAGGGGGGAGGGCGTGAAGAGTCAGATATGTTTTTGGATCGTACTAAAAAATAACCCAGGCAGAAGCGCCGTCGATTTCTTCACCATATAATCACTCTCCCCTTACGTTGGCAGTCTTTCCCCCTCTATTGCCGCGGCGTGAGCAAGGAACCCAACTGTGGCGCCACTTGCGGGGGGGGGGACAGCGGCGCGGTGAAGACGAAGACAGCAACGCGCAAGCAGCAACAGACAGCCAATCAGCAACCGAATCTCATGTGCAAGGATTTTGCGCTGCAGCCAATCAGCAGGTGAGGCGCTGTAAAGATGTCCCCTCTCGACAGATAGCGTGTCCAGCGGCCCGACCAAGGTCGTTCCGGCCCTCTTGCCGTCCCGTCGTTTCCCTTCCTTTCTCGTCGTTTCTCGTCGTTTCTCGGGCTTTCTGCCTCGGATCCGCATCAGAAGCGGGCTCCGAGGCCCCGAACTTGTGCAAGATTTATCCGATCCAGGCAGAATCGCCTCGGAAACATGCATCGCAACGAGAGTGCGGTGCACCTTGTGCGACCTTCAAATCTTTTCAAGTCATGTTAGGACCAAATCGCTCGTGGCAGGGCAGCCAGGGCAGCCCCCTGCTCATCAAATCTCTGGCAGCTCGATTCCCACTCAGATGGTTCCAAGAACAGAGCCTCAGATGTACTGCAGACATCCCAATTTTGGCCGATCCGAACAGGAACACAAACACAAGGGGAGCGAGAACAAGAGTGCAAAGTACGGACTAACGGCTTTTAAGGACAAAATCAAACTACATCTGAGGCAAAGTGCTTGGAACCATCTGACTGAGAATCACACTGTCAGAGAAATGATCAAGTCGATGGTGCCACGGCCGCCCTGCTGCGGACGATTTGGTCCGAGCCTAGCTTGAAAAGAGTTGAAGGTCGTTGAAGGATCATCCCTCCCTTGTCATGGTGCCTGTCTCTGAGACGTTTCTGCCTCCTTCGGGCCTCCCTTGCAAGCGTGCGGCGGCCCAGAGCCGATGATCGACGCAGATCTGAGGCGGAACGCCTGAGAAACGACCAGAAACCACGAGAAACGACCGGAAACAGAGGGAAACGACGGGTCTGCAGGGGGGGCCCGAACGACCTTTGTCGGGCCACTGGACACGCCGTCTGTCCGAAGGAGACCTGTTCACAGTTCCGCACCTGTTGATTGGCTGCAACGCCAGATCCTCGCACATCAAATTCGATTGCTGATTGGCTGTCTGTTGCTGCTCGCGTGTCGTTGTCTTCGTCTTCGCCACGCCCCTGTTCACCCCCCCAAGTCGCGCAACGGATGGGCTCTTTGCTCTAGCTCCGACAAAAGACGGGGCAAGACTGCCGCCCACTTAGAGGGGGAGTGGCCGTAGAGGTAAGAAAAAAACGGCGCGTCTGCCTGTGTATTTTTAATAGCGCGATCCGATGTAAAACAAATTATGACGCCTCACGCCCTCCCTTCCCACCGCCGCCGTCCACACGGCCCGCCAGAAGCCATACCCAGCGTCAGCGGGCATTCCAGACACGACCCAAAGACGATTACAAGCACAGCGGACACGGAAATGCAGGGGGGGTCACATGGACGAGTCAAGCATAGAGTATCGGCTGATACATGACCATTATATCCACCTGTAGGTCATGAAAAGGGGAGCGGGATACCATTTTACGATGAAGCACCACGGAGACAAACAGCTCAACAAATATGATCGCGCCTCCGGCAATGCACTGAGCAACCACGTGCACCCCACTCCCCACGGCCGCCCCGTCCTCCCCCCACGGCCGCCCCGTCCTCCCCCCCCACCGCCGCCCTGCGCCCCCCGAAAACAAAACCGAACCGCCTAGACTTTACGACACGGCCACGTACCTCGGTGAGACGCTCTGTGCAGGCCAAAGGACGAGGGACTCTCACAATCGGCAGGGCGATCGCGGCGCCGGCGGTCGTGACGGGAGGGGGATTGTGGGGGGGGGGTGCTGGCACGACGGCGGTCGGGTCGCCAACCGCCCGCTCTTGTACAACCCGTGGTTCCAATTTAATTTTCTCTCCGACTTGCATCGAAACATGCCAGGATAAATGGGAGATAAGCGCGGTGTTATTGAAAATGATTGAAAACACATGAGTGCTGGCATTCCCGTTCGGATCGGCCAAACTTGGGGTGTCGGCAATAGTTTGACTTGGTCCTTCAAGGCTGTGAGTCCGTAGTTCCCACTCTTTTTCTCTTCCCCTCGTGCTTGTGTTCCAGTTCGGACCGGCCAAAATTGGGCGGTCTGCAATATCTCAATCTTCTAAATCGGTTCTGGTTCCTTTGTGGACAGATGCCTCTCTCTGACGTTGTCTGTGATCACTCAGGACGCTTTTTTACACACAGAGCGCCACGTGGGGCCACGTGGACACGTGGTCCCATGTATTGCAGATGCGAAACGTTGTTGGCACCGCTGTAAGTAAAACCCCACCGTTATTAGTCCGTTTGAGGTCTTATCGCATCGAACATACGGTGCTTTGCTTAGAAATGGCGCATGCACGTTTGCAATTGCAAACATTTGCCGAGGTGGACCGATATCAGGATGTCCATCAGATCGTCTCTCAACTGGCTTCAGGGGACCAATTGCGTCCCAGGTGCAATTGCACCTGGCATCACCGGCGAAAGCCACAGACACCCACTGGCACATGGCAAGACGTGGGTGTAGCTTATCTCCTTGATATCAGGATATTGGGCCCGGTTGCCCCCCTGACTGGTCAGTATTCATGTGGAGGATTGAACTGGCTTGTGGCTCGCCCTTTGGGAGGTTACTTCTGTCTTGTATATCTGTCCTTTCTTTTTATCGTCTCTATTTTGGTGTTTAATCGATCTTTATGATCGCTCGGTCGATCGACCCCGCCCCTTTACCGTCTGATCATAAAAGCACCATGGGACCGGGGTTCGCCGTCGTCGGCATCCCCGGCTCCCCATCGGATGTTGCACGAACAAAGGTTCTTCTTCCTCGCCTCTCAGGTGATAGTGCTCGCTTTAGCGTGCGTCTACGGTCGGTCGCTACTTACTGGTTAGTTAGCCAACGTCATTCATACCACAGTGCAGACTAAAAAGGCTCCCACATCTCTCCAGACGGCCGTTCAAACCCGGCTGAGTGGTACGTACGACCGACTAGGAGAAGAACATGTCCTCTCGTGAGGCAAACCGATTGACCGTGGACAACGTGCCACGTGGTCAATCAGTACGACATAAAGTACCTATTGAATTCACAACTACCGGTATTTTTTAGAGATCCCACCGAGGTCTGACCAATGTCCTGGCACCCCTTGCACAGCATCTATCATGGCCGTTTCTCCCATCGATCGATGCATTCGAGTTGCGGAGCTCTCAGCTGAGATCCCGACGCACTGGGATAGGGTGCTGCATTCAGATGCTCGAGGCAAGATGTAGGACAGCTGTTGGAATGAGATGTAACCACCCAGAGATACTCGATAAAACTGTGAGCCGAGTGAAAATGGATAAATCTCAAGCCATTGATGGCACACTTCGATGCCCTCTTGGAATCTCTTTAATGAGCATGGGAGGCAAATATTCAAGAAACTTTGAATTGTATACTGGTCACAAGCACTCATGTTCCTGCTCGGAACGGCCAAAGTTGGGCAGTCTGCAATGCAGAAACCTAACAGTAAAAAGCGGAAACTTTTCGTTGCCAGCTCACAGCCCTACGGGAAATGCTGACCAAAAAAAGCGCGATGGCCCAAGCGCTGGCCAATCAGAAACAGGTCTGTTGACCAGGTAGCTAAAGTGGCTTCGACAGTCCAGCTCACCAGGCGAAGTCTCTGGTTCGATCTGACTTGAAGATGAACAGCAGTCGCTGCCGACTCAAAAAAAAGTAGGCTGCATGCGTCGGGAAACTGGTGCACATGCTGATTTGCTGTACTGGTGCCGTGACGCATAATTTTCCAATTTCCTGCGAACGCCTCCAGAACAGGGTGAAATGGCATGTACAAGACCATATTTGGCCCCCCTTCACGTTGCAAAAACTGCCAATATAGTAAAGAAACGACATTCGCACTTTTGAGCTCGGCGCATCTCTGCACTCTCGCAGTATAGACAAAAACGGCGTCATAGATATGAAGCGCAGACATCCCTGGCCAATGATCATCACGTAGTGCACGGAGAAGCAATCTCCCGGCCGCAAACATGCCGTCCACGTCGCGCTGCCCTAATCGAGTGCGTTGCACGGCAAATGGTGCTTTATAATGTTCTCCCTCGTGCTTACTGGGGGCGTTCTTACCCCCCTCCCTACCGGCTCTCTGGGATGCCAAGGCCTACAGAGACGGTGCTTTCCAACAGCGCCATCAAGCAAACGTCAGAAAAAAAAATAGCTCTTCAGCCACGCTAGTTTGCGTCCTCTCCTGCGAGATCAATATCAATCTGCTGAACGATGATGCTCACGTCATCCTCGACGACAAACCACATCTCCTCCGCACGGCCTCTCTCTTCCTCCGACACCCACAGAAAGTGTGCAACCTAGCCAGTGCTTTTAAACAGAAAGACCACCTCTGACACGTCCGTAAGGACGCTGTCAGCTACAGGTAGAACCCCATGCAGCTCTGTGTGCACCACAGCGGCGATCTTGTTAGTCGCGGCTGATAGACCCCGCCAACAAGACTGGGGAAGATGATGATCGGTGGAGGGGAAAGGGCCGCGGGAAAGCAAGAGGTAGTTTGATGGTGGGGGGATGGTGTGCGGTGCGGTGGCGACGGAGGCTGTCTCACTGCATGACAACGGGGGCAAATGCTTTGTGTATGGGTCAGCAGTCCCATGGAATGACGTCGCTGCAGTGTATTTAATTGCAGTAAGGACCGGCTCGTTTATACGACCCAGCTGTATAAACGAGCGCCCTAGTATCGAATAAACACTGTACAAAGACCAAGGAGAGCTCAAGAGAAGAAAAGCGCAGAATCGCAGTGAGATCAGCGTAGAACAATCAGAAGAGGGAGGGAAGCACAGACGTACAAGATGCAACCAGTCAATATCTGCTCATTGTATGCAGACAACCACTTCGTCCAGGGACGCACCAGTAATAAGACGAACGCATGAAAGAATGATGATACAAAAATGAGACGTACAAACAGCACAACTGTACAGTCGGTGAGAGGCGTTCGCGTTGGGTTCGGTATCGCACCCATGATGATACCGGTCCGGGCCAGGGACACTCACGGCGACGATGCCCGCGCTGGCGCCCGCGCCCGTCATGCTGACGGCGGCCACCAAGTTGGCAGCCGTGCGCGTATTGGTGACCCCAGAACCAGAGGCAGAGCCCATGTTGGCGATGAAGCCGTCCGAGAGGAGAGGAGGGGCTGGACGTTGCGTCTTGCCGACCCACATCGCGGGGCGCACGCCCCGGCGGGAGACTCTCGCCCTTCTTCGCGCCTTTGTCTTCAGATCGCGTTCTAACGGGTGTGTCGGCGGAAGGGGCGGCCGTGACTGTCGGTGGACACGCCTGACGGAGTCAAAAGCTGAATGCTCCCCCGGTGTGCTTGACAGCACTGAGCCTGGGCAGAAGTCAGCCCGGTGCGCAGTCTTAGAGCACCTTCAGCCGCCAGACCGCGGCACAAGAGTTGACGAGTGACCCTCTGAGATGCTGCTTCTACGTGCTGGACGTTGGTGGGTTCTGGCAGTCTAGGGACGCCCGTCCTAGACTGATGTGCGACAGAAAATCTGGAGAGTGCTACGTGCTGGACGCTTCTGGCTTTGGGCGAGGCAGGGACGCGCGACACATATTAATGTGTGACAACCCGTTCTGACCTGCCCTGGCGCGCTTCGAAGCGACGACGACACATCCGAATATCTTGTGTCCGCGTCACTTGTAGCCTACTTCAGCAGGGGCTACAAGCACACAAAAATGGGCCTTTTGGCCAGGTAAACCCCTCCGGGCACAGCACGGGGGACTCGTAGTCCACGTTCTGGACCCCCCCCCCCGATGACGTGCGCTCAGCCCCCCCCGCTCGACCTCAGTTACAGTGCACATCCGAGTTTATGCCAGTAAGTAAATTGGGCCTGTCGTACATGATAAATTCTCTAGTAAGTCTCTTAGTACGCATCTAGTTCGCGGCCCACTTCGCAGACAATGAGCCGCACGCTGCCCACTCAAGTAACCCGGGTTGATGTTCATAGCAACGTAAGTGGCCTACGCGACAGATCTCGGCAGAGAACTGTTCCATTCCTACATGAACTTGTTGCCTCTGCTGGCTCCACCGTCGTCGCCGGCCGACTGCGCCAGACAGGTGTCCCGCAGGCGAAAACCTGGCGGACTCAACCAACCAGAATCTTCAAGGGGGATTGTTCTTAAGCCTGACGGATTCCGCCGCCGATGGCTTCCTTCCCGCCCCGCAGGCCGTGGTCCGCGAAACTACCAGAACGCAGCCCACAAGCACCTGTAGAAAGTTTCCTGTCTCTTCTGCAGCTGCAGGAGCCGGGCGAGGCGCAGCGGAATGGAGTGGGGCTGGATGGGGGGGGCAGAGAAGGACGGAGTAGTGTGGGGCAGAGCCGGGAGCTGCCGGGTAGGGTTGGGCGTAGCATGCCAGGTTGGGGCGGGGTTCGGCGGGGTATTGCGGCGAGGAGCTGAGCGGGGCGGGGCGCTGCCCGGCGGCATGGGATTTGGCGTGGCGTGGCGGGTCGGGGCTGGGTGCGGTGGGGTTCGTCGAGGTTGGGCGCGGCGGGGCTTGGCGGGGCGGGTCGGGGCGGCTCGCGCCACGTCGGGGTCAGCCCCCGTGGCGGGG
>ENA-ORXR01004512-ORXR01004512.1-marine-metagenome-genome-assembly--contig:-NODE-4512-length-11587-cov-212.575413_pt1 | contig 11587 bp, 5 predicted proteins | sample MGYA00237866_ERZ511479 | MGnify/ENA metagenome assembly ERZ511479 | reverse complement strand
AGTGACGAGTGATGGGTGACGGGTGGTATAGCAATCTTAGTTCGTTTCAGGAATTTTATTTCACACAAAGAGCGCAAAGCTCTACAGCGACCAATCTCTACTTAATTTTGTACCTATCCTTCCAATTTAAGCAAGGGTTCTGTCTGTGTAAGATAGACCCGATAGTAGTGGAAACCGATAGGTTTGGAACGGATAGCGGGCCCATGCGTAACGATGAAAGACAAGCCTTTCTCTCCTATTTTTGAAACATAAAAAAAGGAACAAAACATACAAGATGCTTTGCTCCTTTTGAGAGATTAGTGAGAACTAAATTGAAACATTTACTATAAATATAACAAAAATTCTTGTAATATCAAAATATTTATTCAACATCAAGTGTCGTTTAAAAACGAATATCTATAGTTCCGATTTTTGCTTTGTTGGGAAACCATACATCTTGATCTGTTAGTTGAACGATGCCATCTAATGTACCATCAAGGATATTGTAGGTACTCAAAATAGCGGGCGTTTCTTTCCAAGCATCATTGTCCGAATTTTGAATAATACCATCGGGAACGTAATCGCCGCCATACATTACGGCTTTTCCATCACTTGTAAGAACTTGTTGTGAGTTGCCAAAAGCTTGGCTTTGTGCTGTTGTAAAATCATAAGTAATCGCATTTCCTGCTGTTACTGTTTCACTTGAAATGATGTCTAAATGATTTCTGTGGCGTACCAAAATATGGTAATCTTCGCCTGCATTAAGATAGCCAAAACGCAATGGATTTCCATAAGAATCCACAATGCTTCCATCGGTTAAAAGCAAACCTGCATGGGCTTCTACGAATACTGTTCCTGGTGTTGAGCCAGAGGCTGCTGGTGTGCCTGAACGCATTTCGACTAAAATCCAGTCTACGGTATTGTCAGGAAAAGAAAGGCTGTCTGCTACAAAAACATTTTCAAAATGCTCCCAGGGTGTATCATAATAAGGTTGTCCCATTGGCAATAAGAAATCTTGTTGCAAACCATTCGTCATTGCGCCAATTGCAGGATCATAGTTTCCTTGCAACAATACGTTCACTGAAACTTCAGCAGCCTCAGATACTCTGATACCAAAATTATCAATTTGTTTGCCATTAAATCCATCCACTAAAATGTAGTAGGTTTCGCCTGCTTGTGTATTGACAAAAGAGCGAGACAAATAGCTATAGCCTGGAAAAATATCATCACTACAAGAACCTTCAACTGAAACAAAATTGCCACAACTTCCTGTATAAATTTGCATTTGTGTGTCATCTATATTCAAATCAAATTCATCGTCAGGCACAATTGTTTCAAACATGTATCCTTGACCATCGCCTTCAAAAGTAAACCAAACGGTATTGTTTAATTTATCAAAACCACTTGGCTCTGTCCAGCAATCGTCTGGTAATGGATCATCCGTTTCGACTGTCGCTCCAATATTGTTAAAACCAAGATTATCGCCAATATTTAAAGCAATGGCAGCCGCACAATCATCATTGGTGGGAACACCACAAGCCGTTAAAGCATCTAACAAATCATTTTCGTCCATCTCCAATAAAACCTCATCATTACAGTCATCATTTAAATAAAAATAGATAGAAATACTTCCATTAGAAGCCAATATATCTTGTTCTTCAATCGCAAGATATACAACATTCGCAGCCTGCACTGTTGATACCGTAGATAAGCCTGTAATATCTGTCATTGTTCCCACAGAACTTGTAACATCAAAAACATTGTTGCCATCATTAGAAACGACTGATACAGGAATGTACAAGGTCGGAACACCAGCAGGTGCGCCTAAAACTTCTGCATCACAAAAAATTTCAGGATCACTTGTGAGACTTGGACCATTGGGCGTAAAAGCGACCCAAACACCTTCGGCAGAACATTCGCAAAAAGAAGCAATGCTTGATAGACCACTTGAAGCTAAATCCAAAGTCAAACTACCGCCACAATTAGGTAGTGTGGTACCTTCAAAGGTAATATCAATACTTCCATTAGCAGCGTTCCATTCATCTTGCGTTAAAGCTAAGAAATGAAAGAAGCCATTGTTTACAACTGAACTTGGCGTTGTTCCATCATTACCCAACAAAGTTCCTCCTGTAGTCGTAATGTTATAGCTTTCATCTTGTGAAGAAGTCGTGAAAGCAATAAAAACGGTTGGTTCTGTTGTTGTAACGCCTAAAATATCTCCACAATAAAAAACAGGGTCAGCTGAGGCAACCCCTTCTATAATTTCTGCCCATACAGGGTTACTTTGACAAAAACCACTTGGCGGACAAGGTGTTACATTATCTGAATTGTTAAAAACGGTTATGAATCCATTCAAATCTTGTATTACTTCACAAGTAGACGACCCAACCGTAATGGTATATGTGCCACTTGAATTGGCTGTAAAAGAAAGTTGCGCTCCCATTCCACAGTTAGAGACCGTTCCATCATCAGAGGCAACCAAACTGCCTGTTTCATCATAGATACCGATAACGGCATCCCAAACAGAGGCATCACATAAATCAACAAGATAGGTTTCTCCAGAAACAACACCCGTTAAAGCATAGGCTTCACTTGAATAGACAGAATACGCACTCACGACTCCCACAGAACAGTCTGAAGCTGCTGGCGCAACATCTGAAAAAGTATAGAGGTCTTCTATATCATTGGGATCACATTGAGCAAAAAGATTGATAATGCTTAGAAACATTAAAAAACCTGAGAGGATAAATATTTTTTTCATAGAACAATTAATTTAAAAATTAGTGTTACTGAATTAGACTGGTTAAATCTACATTGTGTTGCAAAAGTAGCCTATTCTATTCATACTTAAAGTGCAAAATGTATTAAATCTTACGCATACATACTATACAAAAAATTATAGAAGAATCACAAATATTATGCACTTTTTTACAAAAAAAAGGATTCACCAATTTGCCCATAAAAAAGTAAAATTTGCTGTATATTTGTAGGCAATTTTATCAATATCAGCAGCCAAATACAGAAAATCTTATGTCTTTACATACACATCCTATAAAAATACGAAACGTACAAAAAAACACAAAAGAGGCTATTACCATTGAATTTGAAATTCCAGACCGTTTAAAGAGCGAATTTGACTACGAACCAGGTCAGTACTTAACTTTAGAAGTGGAGATTGATGGTAAGCGAGAAAGACGGGCTTATTCCATGTGTACCAGTCCTTTAAGTGATTTGCATCCTGCCGTTACCATAAAAAGATTGAAAGGTGGTAAAGTCTCTAATTATTTAAATGATACTGCCAAAGAAGGGCAAATCCTACAAGTATTGCCGCCTTTAGGCAACTTTTTGGTTCACCTCAATGAAAATAACCACAAACAGTACTTCTTATTTGGCGCAGGTAGTGGCATTACTCCATTGATGAGCATCTTAAAAGCCATTATCAGTTTTGAAAAAAACAGCACCATTGCGTTATTGTATGGCAACCACGAAAAAGATTCTATCATCTTTTACAACGAATTGGCTGCCCTCCAAAACCAATTTCCAGAGCGTTTTACCTTAACCCATGCCTTAAGTATTCCTTCAAGTTTAGCCGATGGCAACGCTTTATCTGGTAGAATTGACGCTGATAAGGTAAAACAATTCCTCCAAAAACACAATAATGCTGATTTAGAACAGGAATATTACATTTGTGGTCCAGAAGGCATGATTCGCACAGTGGACGAAACCCTCAAATCCATTCCTGTCGGTTTCTTATACATCCACAAAGAGTATTTTGTCTTAGAAGAAAAAGCAAAAGACCCCGAAACAGTTGTTGCCATCGAAAACAATGGTGCGACCAAAGTAACAATTATTATAGATCAGCAAGAACATCAGATAGAGGTCAATCCCAACGAAAGTATCTTAGATGCTGCTTTAGACAACAACATTGATGCGCCCTTCTCTTGCATGTCCGCAGCTTGCGCCACTTGTCGAGCCAAAGTATTATCAGGTGAAGTAGTGATGGATGACAGCGAGATGTTGAGCGAGAAAGAATTGGCGGAAAACTACATATTGACTTGTCAAGCACACCCCACAACGCCCAATGTTGTGATTACTTATGATGTTTAAGCCTTTTTTAGGAGAGAACGGCTGTATTTAAAATTCTAAAGTGAATTCAAAATCTTTTTTTTAGGAGAGAACGTTCTATTGCTTCGTCGTAACGGAAAGGCCTGCTGTCCGTTCTTATGGCTTAAAAAGAACCAAAAATCACATAAGAACCAAACCACAGCACTAAGCACCAAGAACTACGGCACGATTTAAGCCATACCACTACCATCAGGTCTATTTTGCATGGTTACAACCTCTATCGAAAAACGCATATTTGGCAATCCTATTTGAAAACAGAAAAACCTTACACTTCGTTCCTTTACTTAATACAAAAAAGGCTACAATACATTTCGGTAAATGAAATACATTGTAGCCTTTGATATGCATAAATTGTTTTTTCCCATTCCTCAAGACCAAACAGAGCTAAAACAAGAAAATTAGGTTTCCTATTTACTTTTTAAAACAAAGTAATTTTAAAAATACAAATAAAAAAGCGACCTTAGAAACCGTATTTTTCCTTAAAATTTAACTTATATTTTCTAATAAAATATTTGAGGAATTCATTCGCAATTCTTATATTTGAGTAAATACAATTTAGTTAGGTATTTTTTCTTTCCTTATTTGATATATTTTATGAAAATATACAATTTTCACAAAATATATGTAACCATAATTTCTCCCATAAAAAAAATAATAAAACAAACACTAGATTATTGCAGGCAAAGTTGAGTGCCTAAGTGGGGAATATGTTAGAATTGCTGGGAAAATTCGTTATTACCATACTCACTTTGTCTGCATTTCTATACCGTTTGTGTCATTTTTTGGCTTACTCAATAATCTGTTAATACTGAATTTCAGGTGATCCCAACTTCGCTTTATTAATGATCCATAAATCTTGATCTGTAACTTGCACCACCCCATCTAAATTTCCATCTATATTTTCATAAATATATAGTTGGGCAGGGTTCGCTCTCCACTCATCATAATCCGTTACTTGAATGTCTCCTGTTTGGTTGTAATCTCCTCCATACATCAGTGCATAATTAATCACTGCATCCCATTTCAATTGATTCGTTCCAAAAGCTTGAAAAGGATAAAAGCGAAAATCATACGCCATATTGTTGTTAAAAGGTACACTACTGGCGGACAATACATCTAAATGGTTTCTATGACGTACACAGAAATAATACTCTTGATTGGCACTCAAAAAATTAAAGGTTAAAGGATTGCCATCGACATCAACAATACTACCATCACTCAATAAAACGCCTGCATGGGTTTCTACCGTTACAGTACCTCTATTACCAGACATATTGGGCGATCCTTGACGAGCTTCTAACAAGACCCAATCAACCATATTATTTGGCACACTTGTTAGTGTTTCTGTTCCTGTATAGTTATAAGGGGCAGCACTATAAGGCTGTGTCAATGGAATCAAAGTATCCAAAGCAGCTTCCATCTGGCCACCACTCAAATAAGGCCCTTCTAATAAGACTTTTACATCTACAATTGCTTGTTGTATAGGAACCGTTACCTTATAAATATCGCCTTCTAATCGAGCGACATACAATTCGCCATTAACATCTTCTCCAAACGTAGCAACATGATTTTGGAAACCGAATGCTTGATCGTCATAAACTTGTGAGTTCCACCCTCCATTTCCATCGGGAGCTACCGTATAAAAATTGGCAGAAACGTAGTCCACACAAACATAATGTCCATACAAACTTGGATAAGTACTTCCTCTATAAACGAATCCTCCTGTAATAGAATAACCACCTGCGGGCAAGTTATGGTCATATTCAAAAACAGGAAATGTCAAATCTGCCATTGGTGGACAGTTGCTACTTGTATTAAAGGTATTGTTTCCTTCATAACAACGCCATCCATAATTTTCGCCTCCAGTGCTATTGGCTAATTGTAAATTTACTTCTTCTCTTGCGCCTTGTCCTACATCAGCAATCCATAAATCCCCTGTCAATTTATCAAAACTCACTCTCCAGGGATTTCGTAAACCTGTTGCCCATATTTCGTCTAAAACGTTGGCATCTCCTACAAATGGATTGTCGGCTGGGATCGTGTAGGGCAAACCATTATCTATGTCTATGCGAAGTACTTTCCCTAAAAATAGCTGGTTGTTTTGGGCATTATTATCGGTGTCGCCACTTCCGCCTCCATCACCCGTAGGAATGTATAAATAACCATCTGGCCCAAATGACAAATCACCACCATTGTGGTTAGAACTGGGTTGGTTAAAGGTCAATATAATTTGCTCACTATTGGGGTCGGCTTCGTCAGGATCGGTTGCTGAAACGTTGTATCGAGCAATGACGGTTGCCCCTGAATTGTTGGTATAATTGAGGAAAAAATACCCGTTATTGGCGTAATCTGGATGAAATGCCAAGCCTAAAAGTCCTCTTTCACTGATGGTAGAGACTTTATTTGAAATGTCTAAAAATGGGGTTGAATCAATGTTTCCATTAGTGTCGGCAATGACAATTTCGCCATCTTTTGTAATGATAAAAAGACGGCTGTCTCCTGCATTTTCAATCCCTAATGCCGATGGATAGTAGGCAAATGGCTCTAATTCGATGGGCGGTGTTTGGGCTTGAAGATTTAGAATGGGAATTAAGATAATAAGGTAAAGTAGAATTTTCTTCATGTTTTTTTGTTTAAGTTGTTTGAGTCGTTTGAGTCGTTGTTGCTTGGTACTATTATTGAGTTTTCTTTGCAATGTTCCTTTTAACGCAAAGGCGCAAAGGTCACGCAAAGTTCGCAAAGAAGTAGAACGAAATTGCACCTTGCGCTCTTTGCGCTACCTTTGTGAACCTTGCGGTTAATACGATATGTACCGCAAACAAAAACGTGCAGGTCAACTATGGGTTTAAGTCGTTTTAGTGGTTTTTTCGTTTCTGGTATTTGAGCTACAGCACCACAGCACCAAGAACTACAGTGCCAAGAACGTTGAAGCCATGTAAGCTAGACCTGATAGTAGTGGAAACCGATAGGTTTGGAACGGATAGCAGGACCAGACGTAACGACGAAGCAATTTACAGTTCTCTCCTAAAATTACAAAAAAATAACCTTTATAATGTTGTTAAAAAAACATTCAAGGGCTAAAAAATAATATTATTGCATTCTTTGAAATAAAGAAATTGAATTATATTTAGCATTTGTCTCTTTATTCACAACAATCTTTGTCTGTTATGAAACGAATTATTTTTACGTTCTTAGGTTTGTTGATGCTTTGTCCTTTGGTAGCGCAATGGGATGTTTTGCCTGATCGGATGTGGGCGGATTCTATGCATGTGCCTTTTCAATTGGGCGTCGCTTCGGGTGATCCTTTGCCCAATGCGGTGATTATTTGGACTCGGATTGATGAGAATGTGGGTACGGCTGTCAATTGGCAAATGGCGGCGGATGCGGATATGACAGATATTGTGCAGTCTGGAACGGTGGCGGTTTCGGCTGAAACGGATTGGACGGTTAAGATTGATGTGGTGGGATTGGTACCCTATACAACGTACTATTATCAGTTTTCGGATGAGGACGGCAATCTGTCGGCGGTGGGAAGAACCAAAACGGCGCCTGATGGAGATTCGGAAGTGGAGGAACTAAAATTTGGGGTGGCTTCTTGTAGTAGTATTTTTTCGGGTTATTTTAATGCCTATGCTCGAATGGCAGAACGAGATGATCTGGATTTAGTCATTCATTTGGGAGATTACATTTATGATTTTGTGGATGATGATGAGCCGATTCGTGTTCCCGAACCGTTTCCTATTGATCCACAGACAAAAGAGGAGTTTTGGCAGCGACATCGCTATTATTTGCACGATCCAGATTTGCGTGCAGTCCGACAACAACATCCGTTTTTTGCGATGTGGGACAATCACGATATTTACAAAAATAATGAAACGGATTTGTTGGGTTCGATTGAGGCGTTTTATCACTATTTGCCCATTCGACAAGCGGACTCAAATGAGCCTAAACGCATTTATCGTACTTTGCATTATGGCGAATTAGCCGATATTGTTTTGATGGACATCGAATTGTGGCGCAACCAAGATGTAATTCCAATGGTGGATTCAGCGAGTTTGTTGGGCAATACTCAGTACGATTGGGTTACAAATGAATTGCAAAATTCGACGGCAACATGGCACATTATCGGGAATCAAAAATTATTTAGCAATTGGGCGATTGACCATGTAGAAGCAGATTTACCGTTTGGAGATGGCAATGTTGCGGATCCAAATTCTTGGGATGGTTTTCCAGAAGAACGAGAGCGTTTATTGACTTTTTTAAAAGACAATGACATTGAGAATAATATTGTGCTTAGTGGCGACATTCATTTATCGGTTGCAGCAGATTTAGCCATCAATCCCAAAGATAGTATCGGCTACAATCTTTTAACGGGCGAGGGCGCAGTCGGTGTTGAATTTACGCCTGCAAGCATTACAAGGGGAAATCTTGACGAGCAAGTTGGCGATGTTCCGATAGCCTTGATTGACTTTTTATTGGGCTTGAGTTTAGAGGGCAATCCGCACCATGAATACATCGAGGTCATTCAACATGGCTATGGCTTGCTACATATAAATGCAGACAGCACCATCGCTCAATTTATTTATTCAGAAAAATTAGAAGTCGTTGAGACAGACACTATTTTTCAAGAATTGGTGGTACGAGAAGGTGAGAACCATTGGGTCAGTGGTCCGCCGATGGAACAAACGGAGGAGACAGAAGAAACGGAAATGACAGACGTAACACCAGAAGATACCATGAATGTGGCTTTAATGGAAATCGTTCCTACCCTTTTTGACATGTCTTCTATCAAACCCAATCCTACTCGCAACAAAAGTAGCTTCTCTCTAACCGTAAAAGAAGCACAAAAGGTAAACATTCATTTATACGAAAGTCAAGGACAAAAAAGCGTTCCCATTCAGCGCATTTATGAGGGTACTCTTTCGCCAAATGACGTTTATGATTTTAGTATCAATACGGCTAATTTAGTGGCTGGCGTTTATTTGATTCGGGTGGAAGGGGAATTATTTTCTACTTATCAGAAGTTGGTGGTTTATTGATTTTTTTTGTGCTGTCGTTCTTAGTGCTGTGGTTCGGTTCTGGCAACTACAGCACCACAGCACCAAAAGCCTCCTCAATACAAGCACAAAAAGTCTGTCGAGCAAAAGTCAGATCCTCCTTCGTATGCGCCGCAGAAACAAAACCTACTTCATACCCAGAAGGCCCAACATAAATTCCTTTTTCCAACAACAAACGGTGAATTTCCTTAAAATACGCCATAGATGCCCCATCAATTTCGTCCGCTTTTGTGATGCGTTCTTTTGCAAAAGCCATCCAAAAAATCGAAGCCGTTTGAATGAATTTGACAGGCAGATTTTTTTCTTCACAAAACGCATTAATATCGTCTACCATTTCAGCCGTTTTGAGGTAAAGGTCGCAATAAAAACCCTCCTTTAAGCACTCCGTCAATTGAGCCGTACCCGCCGCCATCGCCACAGGATTTGCCGACAATGTACCTGCTTGATATACAGGGCCATCAGGTGCGACATGCGCCATAATTTCATTACTCGCCGCAAACGCTCCAACAGGCATGCCACCGCCGATAATTTTGCCATAAGTAATGATGTCAGGTTGAATTTGGTAGTACGCACTCGCTCCACAAAAACCGACCCGAAAGCCCGAAATCACCTCATCAAAAATCAACAAAGCCCCATATTTCGTACAAATATCTCGCAAAAATTGAAGGTAGCTTTTATCTTGAATCAACAGCCCATTGTTTGCAGGAATCGGCTCAATAATGATGCTGCTAATATCGTCTCCATGTTTCTCAAAAAGCGATTCCAATGCTGCCCGATCATTCAAAGGAGCGACCAATGTTTCTTTGGCAAATGCCTCTGGTACACCTGCCGAAGAGGACACTCCAAACGTTGCCAAACCTGATCCAGCTTTCACCAAAAGATGATCCACATGTCCGTGGTAACAGCCTTCAAATTTGACCACTTTATTGCGTCCCGTCGCCCCCCTTGCCAAGCGTACTGCCGACATCACCGCTTCCGTACCCGAACTCACAAAACGGATTTTTTCGATATAAGGATTGTTGTCCAAAATTAACTGCGCCAATTCCAAACCATATCGACTCGGTGCGCCAAAAGTCGTTCCTTTTTCCAAAACCTCACTAATGCGCTTCATCACAGGCTCAGGTCGATGTCCCAAAATCAACGGTCCCCAAGAACAACAAAAGTCCAAATACCGATTGCCATCCGCATCCCAAATGTGCGCCCCGTCCCCTCTTTCGATAAACAAGGGTGCGCCATGCACCGATTTAAAGGCTCGCACAGGCGAATTCACCCCTCCAGGAAAAAGCGTCTTCGCCGTCTCGTATAATTTGTTGGATATATCTCTTTTCATTGTCTTAGTTTTTGTCGTTTATGTAGTTTTTGTGGTTTTTGTAGTTGTACAATCCGTGAAATCCATCAAATCCGATTCAATCCGTGATTCAAGGCTTTGTGGTTTGGGCATTTTTTTGCAGAGCTTAATCTATACACTAATTTCCTGATTTTCTAAAAAGGAGCGAAAGGTTTGGTGCTTCGTCGTTATGGAAAGTCCTGCTATCCGTTCTTATGGCTTTTAGGTCAGCTCATTGAGCAGAGTCGAAATGACAACCACAAAAACTACACAAACCACTAAAACCACATAAACTAAAAGCCATACCACTACTATCAGGGCTATTTTAGACGGTCTTTACTGCTATCTACAAAATCAGTTCGCAAAGCTACAAAATTACTTTTGTTTACAACAAAACTTATATGTTCTTTGACTGACTAAGTAAAAAATAAATAAGAAGCATTACTTGGATAGAGGTGGAGTCCATCCCAAATAGCCCTGATAGAAGTGGTATAGCAAAAGAAGGGCTAAGTAGTTTTGCATTGGCTTGCTATAAGAACGGATAGCAGGACCTTCCATTACGACGAAGCACCAGACAGTTCGCTCCTTACTTATTAATTCTAAAAGCTTATATCAATAAAATGACTAAAACAACTTAAACAAAGTATTACCTTAGCCTTTTTTTCACAAAAGCACCATCCATGCCCAAAACGATTCTTGTTTGGTTTAGAAACGACCTTCGCATCCGAGACAACGAAACCCTACACCAAGCAGCACAAGACGCAGACCACATCATCCCCATATACTGTTTTGATCCCCGACAATTTGCCCAAACAAAACAGCACAATTTTCCCAAAACAGGCACTTTTCGCACCAATTTCCTCCTAGAAAGCGTACAAGACCTGCGGTATAGCCTTCAAGACTTAGGCGGAGATTTGATTATACGAACAGGCAAACCTGAAGCCATTATCTACTCCTTAGCCAAATACTACGACGTCGATGCCGTCTACTGCCAAGAAGAAGTTTGCAGCGAAGAACTCGCCGTAGAAGCCCAGTTAGAACGCAATTTAGCTACCCAAAACATTCCCCTACACATATTTTGGACCTCGACGATGTATCA
>ENA-ORXR01004511-ORXR01004511.1-marine-metagenome-genome-assembly--contig:-NODE-4511-length-11589-cov-7.010337_pt1 | contig 11589 bp, 14 predicted proteins | sample MGYA00237866_ERZ511479 | MGnify/ENA metagenome assembly ERZ511479 | reverse complement strand
AAAGGTTTCCTTTTTATCCGCGACGATCATCATGGCTTGGAGTTGGCGCAAATATTTATCCGTTCGCCAGTCCTTGGCCAGCTCAACACAGGCGCGGGCGAGCTGCGTGGGGTGGGCTTCGAGTTTGGCTTCCAGCCGTTCCAGCAAAGCAAAAGCATCCGCCGTCGCGCCCGCAAATCCGGTAAGGACAGTTCCGCCCGCCAAAGTCCGGACTTTGCGCGCACTGGCTTTCATCACCGTATTTCCGGCGCTGACCTGGCCATCGCCGACGACAACAACTTTGCCATTTTTTCGCACGGTCAAAATGGTTGTGCCACGCCAAAGACTTGCATCGGCGTAATTGAATTGGGGATTATAATTCATGGTCTCAACACCCTTTTGTTCTGGCATTATAGGCGGCGATTTGTTCCGGCGTGGCGTCGGGTTGGCTCGCCTTCCACTCCGCATAATCCATGCCGTAGACCCGCTGGCGGGCCTCATCTAAATCCAAGGCGTGACCCTTCGCTTCGCCCTCTGCCAGCCACCATTTGGACAGGCAGTTCCGGCAAAAATTGGCGAGGATCATCAAATCGATATTTTGCACATCACGGTTTTCATCCAGATGTTTGAGCAGGCGACGAAAGGTCGCTGCATCGAGCGCGTCACGCTCGGCTTCGGTTAGGTCGCTCATAGGGCACGCGCCTCATGGACGAGCATGATCGGCACGCCGTCACGGATCGGGTAGGCGAGTTTGGCTTTTTTCGAAATCAGCTCATTCGTTTCCGTATCATGGGTCAGGGCCCCGCGCGTTTTTGGACAGACTAAGCTGCTGAGCATTTTGGGATCAATTTTTGGGGTTTGTTTGGTCATTGTCTTGGTTGCTCTTTCGGCTCGCCGCCCAGTTGTCCGGCATATAAATGCATCAGGCCGATTAAAAGTCTGCGACGTTCGTCGCTTGTCGCAGCTTCCATCAGGCTTTGCTTATCTTCCGGTTGGAAGGGAGAAATCATCGCAGATTGATTGATAAGAAGGGGCAAAGGGATTTCTTTCAGCGAGTCCCATTCGACCTGCACGCCCACAGCTTTTGCCAGGGCTTTCATCGCAACGGTTAAGGCCGCGCGATCAGACCGCCCGGATTCGGACAACGCTTCGCTGGTCTGCCGCGCATCATGGGTGTCGGCGTCATGTTCGAAGCCGTCAAAGCTGATCTTGGCTTGGCGATAAGGTGTTGTGACTTTCAACTCTTCGCGCAAGTGAAAGCGTTTCAGGCCCTTGAGGACAACGAGGTAACGCCCGTCTTCTGTTTCCGAGAATTGCGAAATACGTCCCAAGCCGCCAATTTTCACTAATTCATCGCCGCGTGACTGGACCATGCCAATTAGTCGATCACCCTTAAGGGCATCATCAATCATATTCAGATAGCGCGGCTCAAAAATATTAAGCGGCAGATCACAGCCCGGCAACATCACCGTTCCGTTTAACGGAAACAGGGCGACGGTTTCGGGTTTCGTCCGACGGGCTAGGGCTTTGTAATGTGCGCTCATAGTGGGAAGGTGGGAAACCCAAAGCCTCCTGTCAATTGGAGGAGGTGAATCGGTCGCAATTCTATCCCTTGACTATTAAGTCTACATATGTAGAGTTAATACATGACACGCACTCGGAAACCCTCATCTTCAACCCTCAAAATATTAAGCTGTCTTTCGGGATCACCCGGCGGGTTGCATGGCTACGCATTAATGAAAGCCTCCGGCCTGGCCTCTGGAACGCTCTACCCCATTCTTGGACGGTTGAGCGATCGCGGTTGGCTTGAAAAGGCGTGGGAGACCGGCGACGAGATTAGCGGTCCACCGCGCCGGATCTACACTTTGACCCCGGTCGGGCGCGCGCAATTGAAAGACCTGTCGGACAACAATCTCTTGCAATCCATAGATGCGAGGACCGCCCAATGATCTCCCTATTAGAGAACATTCTGCTTTTGGCCGAACGGCAATTGCCGAAAAGGCGGTCTATGTGGATTTCAGATTTACGTTCTGAAGCCGCGCATATTCCGGGCGCATTCGCGGGGATGTGCTTTCTGTTGAGCGGCGTTCTTGCCGCGTTGGGCGAAGTTCTGCGCGTGAGGATTGGCGTGCAGCGCGTTGGGCAAACGCTTTTGGGACTCGCGGTTCTCACATTTTGTCTGGGCGGCCTCGTCATCGGACCGAGCATTGAAAATGCGGTCGTGAAACAGAGCTTTTACACCGTCTTGCCAATCTATGCGCTGGCGGGCGGGTTAGCGCTTTTGAATCTAAATTTAATGCGACATTTTACGGCCCTTTGTATCGGGGCCTTGGGCCTGTTCTGGCTCATTGCGGGTTTGGACGTGTTTGCAGACATGGACGCGCCCGTCTATTTCTTTCGCGCTTTCGCCCTAGAGAGCGCAGGTATCATGACAGTACTGTTCATCGCAGCCAGCTATTTGAGATGGGCCGATCCGGCAGCGCGCGCCTGAACGTATCCGAAAACTTCGGTTTAGCACGCGCCTTTCAGGCATTCCCCCGTCTCACTGTAAACGCGAGAATGACCCGGATCCCCGCCGGGCATTTCGACACCTGTTCCAAGCGTAAATTCGACGGAATGCGACCCATTTAGCCCCGCAGGGAATCTGGGGAAAGTCTCATGAATAAAGTAACCGTATCGATAGCTGTTACCCCGGCCCAGATATTCAATCTGGCCTGAAGATAATAATTGGACAAGCCCGGCGTGTTGCGGGAACACATCATAGGTTTGAGCGTCATTCAGTGACACGACCTCTCTGACCGGTACTGTGGCGAGGCCTTCTTCATTGAACCGAAAAAGATCCGTTTGATCCCCATATTCGGTTTGGCTCTCAATGTTGAACTTTATGCCATTATCGGCTGTGATTTGGGTCTGACCGGCTGCAATCGCGGCGGCCTCAATCTCATCACGCTCGGCTTGATCAATCATGTCGCCTGAAGGAATAGCGACAGAACTCAGGACGTAGTCTGCTATCAGGTGATCGATGTCGCGCTCAAAAATACGTTCATATTTAGATTGAGCCGCCTCGGCAGCTCGTGTTGATGTGTTGACGAAATATTCCATACACTCATAGTCAATGAAATCGACTTTCTCTTGCGCTAGGCCAACAACGCCCGCGCCCCCGATTTCATAGTCGGGGACCAGACCTTTGGCCGCAACGAAACCTGCGACGCGATCTGTATCCCCCTCAATCGACCAGACTATATTTGTGTAGGTTGAGGCGACGATATAGAGCGGCGTCTCGCCGGGCTTGATGCGAACACGCGCAACTTCCGTCTCCCAATTCAAGGATCCTACGGCGACGGATGACACGGCCGTGCCTTCATATCCCGAGAGCAGAACAATTTCATCTGTTGGCCCGGGGCGAATATCGGGTCGGCAACCCTCATTGCCGACAGGCTCATCAGTCTCGTCAGCTTCCGGCTCCGGCTCCGGTTCTTCTATCGGCCGTCGTTCTTCAGGATAGGTTCCATCCGCCTCCAAGCGTGCGTCATATGTCAGCGTGTCAATCAGGGCCTTTTGTTCCGTCAGAAAGTCGATTGCGAGCGATAAGGAATTGTTTTGTGCCGTATTCAGTTCGGCTGTTTTCAGCGCGCCTTCAAACATATCCTCAAGGGAGACGCTCCGCGGATTCCTATTTTCATCGTCTTCGTTGAGGGTCAATAAGAATTCAGGAAGTAGGAAAGCTATTCCACTTCCCGATAGAGCGTCGCTCAACTCCGCCTCTTCGCCTGTTTTGAAAATTTCGGTCTGTATCTCAGCCTCTAAAAATCCGGCAGCCAGCAACCCCATCTTAATCGCATCCAGATCTGAGGACCCGATGGGCTCGGTGGGGTCAATATACGGAACGGTATGAAAGGGATCTGTTTCAAGTCCAAATGCATTGGACACATATTCAAACGCAGGCCTGAAATGCTCGGCCTGAAGCGTGATGGGTTCGTCCGACTGGTCAGTCTCAACCTGTTCGTCATAAGCAAAGCCCAACATTCTAAACAATTGGAAATTCGTAAACAAATTCATATTGGCAGTCGCCGCTTCGCCCGGTGCAGGTGTTGGAAAAACAGCCCAAAGTGCGTCTTCGGTCTCGCCCAAAGTCACGCGCTCACCAAAAGACACTCCGTTGAGGCATCCGGACGGCGCATCGCAAATCATAGTCGCGCCTTCAAAGAAAACGCCAACGGCCAAATAGTCGCTGGTACCCTCTGTCGTTTGCAAAGACAGAGAATAGGTGCCGTCCGGGTTCGTCACCCCTTCGCCCAAGAGAGAGGCCTCATCCGCCTCGATATCCTCAGGTGGTTGGAGCGCGTCAAAAACAATGACCCTCGCATTTCCGACAATCCCCTTTGCCGCGACACCGGAAAGACGGCTCGACGCTATAGGATTGTTGGTGTCCTTTGCCACTGGCGCGGTCATTTGCGACGCGGCTTCCAGTATATTTCGTGCCGGCGGCGATGTTGAAGTCGGTTCTTCTGGAGGAGGAGTCGGCGGCGCCACAGTTGCGGGGATAGGGCTCGAGGTTGTGCTGCTTCCGCCGCCGCAGCCCGCCAAAAGGAATATCGTCGTTAGCGCGGTTCCCCATTTACAGTTATAACTTAGCATCTAACTTCCCCACAACCTTGACTAGATGCGCATAGCCTAAACGGGGTCAGTTTTCAACTTTGAACCTTGTGACGACAAAATCTGTGCAGGCCTTGTTCACAATTGGGCCGCCGGGATATGCGGCGTGAAGCGCGCCCAGGCACCTCGTCTAAGCATAGAGAATGGACGATAAACGCTTGCGGCCTTCGCGCGAAATTGCTGATTCTGTGCCTTCGGCTTCAAAGATCGTCAGCAGGAAAAGCCGGGCAGCCTCTCCATTATGGGCGCGGTTTTTGCCGACGGAATAAATCAGATGGTCCACGGCTTCCGCATTCCGGCCCATGCCGACTAACGCCTTTGCAAGCTCTAACCGTGCAACCAAATCATCCGGCTTAGCGGTGACTTTCGCGGCGAGCTCCGCCGTGGGGTCATCCTCATCCGCTGCGGGACGCAATTCAAACTGCGATTTCAGCGCGGTGATCTCAGGGTCGTCCAAGCAGGCCGCAGGCGCATCTTGAAGGAGCTGCAAAGCGCCCTCATCATTTCCGCCGTCAATATAAAGCCGCGCCAAACCTGCCCGCGCAGCGGCGTTTTCATCATCAAGCGCGAGCGCACCGGCAAAATCCTGCGCCGCGCCGCCGGGATCGCCGGCAGCCAGACTGTCCCGCGCACGGGCGACAAGGGTTTTGGCTTCCTCCTTCGGGTCGCTCTCTCCCGTGAGACGCGCGATAAATTCGTTAAGCGCCGTGTCGGGCTGCGCGCCCATAAATCCGTCAACGGGCTGGCCGTCCTTAAACGCATAGACGGCCGGGATTGAGCGCACACCGAGCTGCGTTGCAACGCCGTTATGTTCTTGGGTATTAATTTTGACGAGTTTCACTTTACCGCCTGCCGCTTTCACGGCCTTCTCGAGGCGCGGCATCAGTTGCTTACACGGTCCACACCACGGCGCCCAGAAGTCCACAATGACCGGAACTTCGGCGCTGGCTTGGATGACATCCGTCATAAAAGCTGTGTCGGAACTGTCTTTGACAATATCTGTTGCTGTATCAGTCATATGGCCTCTTCAAACTCTTCACTATTCGAACTCTGTATTTCCGCCCTCATTTGGCGGGTCAGAGAAAGCAATTCAAGAGCGAGGAAAAGCGGCTCACAAGACTGTGAGAATGCGGCAGAGCTATTCCAAGTTAAATCTGATTGTGATTTGAAGGTCGTATTGCTCAACTGGAGCCCCGTTCAGCAATGCAGGTTCGTAAGTCCAATCGGCAACAGCCTCTTCTGCGGCCTCAACGAAGTCGGGACTGGTGCAGGTAGAATCAATATTTGTGGTCGACCCTGTCCGAGTAATATCGAAAAACATAATACATTCTCCGCCCTCCTCTGCACCTTCAGGAAACTCTGCGCCGTCACGTTTTATAGGTTTTGCGGCCGTATCATATGGACGCTCGGGCTTAGCGGCATCAGCCGCGATAGCCGGCGCTGCGGGCTCCGCTGCGGGGACATTTTCTAGCGATGCAGGCTCCGCGGCGATTGGCTCTACTGGCTCTACTGGCTCTGCGGTCTCAACCGCAATCGCCGGCTCCGTGGGCGCAGGCAGTGCAGGGCAATTCGCGCTAATATTGATGACGGATCCATCCCAACAGGTCTGAGTGAGAGAGAACTCTTCTGTCGCTGCTTCAACGACCGCCGGCGCAACCGGATCAGGTTGAATAAATTCAACCTCCGCCGGCACGGCCAATCCGCGAGATGTTTCGGCTCGCGCGCGCAGGTTCAGAAGATAAGTCGCTTCATCCTCATTCAGATCCGTTAAGCCCAACATCTCATCAATCACGGAAATGGCGTAGCCCGTATCGCCTTGTAAAATGAAAGGCTCCAGCTCTCCCGCACGCTCCGCGAGGGAGGTCCGTATGGACGGCGCAGGTGTCCCTGCCTCATAGAATTCGACGTTTACACCGTCGCCGCCAATGCCGCTTTCATCAGAACTGGTCCGCAGTCCGGCATATTCCGACAGATCGGCCTCAGGGAAATATTTTGTAAAAGTGGTGAAGGCCAAGACGGAACTTTGTCTTTGCAAAGACGCAAAGGCGGCGTCTTGTGCGTCTTTCGCCAGGCTGCTCTCTGGGTTGTCATTGGCAAATTGACCGAGGTCAGAAATTCGGCCCGTTTTAATTGCCTTTTTATAGGCCGTCAGCACCGGATCGGCATCGGAGCTTTCGGTCTCAACAGCTTGTGTTTCGGCTTGCGGGGTGGGCAGGATCTCTTCTGGCGCGCTCGCAACGATTTCGGAGTCTTTGTCTCCTCCGCCAAACAGACCCATGGCGTAGGCGCCGCCGCCGGCAACCAATAGAGCGACGACTGCCAGACCCAAAAATAGTCCGGCCTTAGATTTCGGCGCATCTTCAGCCACATTTGCGGCGGCCGCAAGACTGGCTGACGTGGACGGCGCGATAGACGTCGACGCAGCTTCATCAGTGGGCGTCTCGCGATCGGGCTCTATTTCTTCCGAAGCCGAGTCTTTGTTTACATCGTCAGCAGCCTCAGTGGTTTCCAGTGCAATCTCCTCTACCTCTTGTGTTTCCAATTCAGGCGCTTCGACTACATCTGTTTCTGCTACATCCGTTTTGACCTCGGGCGTTTTGACTTCAGGCGTTTTGACTTCAGGCGTGGCGACAACAGGTGCCGGCTCGCTGACAGTTTCAGTTCCGACAAGCGGGACACCGCATTGTGGACAAAATTTCGCTACATCCGGAGCCTTTGCTCCGCATTCAATACAAAAAGCCATCAGATTGCACCCTCGTTTCCACCCGTTCGAGTCTTTTTAGCGAGATTTTAGAAATTGAAAAGGGGATAAAATAACTTGCGTCAATAGGCGGCTATGCGTTCAATCATGAGTTCAAAAAATTCCTCTGCATCCACTCCCATAGCCCAATCCGTATCGCGGGGGCGGTCCGTCATTTGCCAGTAATCCACAGCGGTGTGTCCGCGTGTGAGCGCGCTTTCCGTCTCAATCTGCACGCTCACTGTCTTAAAAGTGAAAATATCAGGGCGCAGCAAATAGGTCGTCGTGCAAGCATCGTGAATGGGCGTGCCCGCCGTCCCGAATTTTGCGCGATCATATTCTGCATAATCACTGCGTAGCATACCAATCAGGCGCTCGCCCATCTCCGTGCCCAGAGCAGCAATTCGGTCAAGATGTTCGTCGCGGATGAGCGCTTTATGGGTGACGTCCAATCCGAACACGGTCTTCTTCACGGGCGCGTCAAATACGATTTTGGCCGCGTGCGGATCGACGTAGATATTAAACTCTGCGGAGGGCGTGATGTTTCCTGCCTCACAGCGCGCCCCGCCCATGATGACGATTTCGGATATGCGGTCCGTTATATCCGGCGCGCGGGTGAGGGCTGTCGCGATATTGGTCAGCGGCCCCGTTGGGACCAAGACTATATCTTCGACGGTTCGGCATAAGCGAATGATCGCATCGATGCCGCTTTCCTCTTGCAGCGGCAGGTCAGGCTCGAAAATATCTATCCCGTCCAGCCCTTCAACCCCGTGAACCTCTTCCGCCGTGGCGAGCGGCAATTCCAAAGGCGCGTCGCATCCCGCAAAGACAGGCACATCACTGCGCCCGCAAATTTGCGCAATCATCCGCGCATTGCGTTGGCATTTGGCGAGGGATGTATTTCCCGCGACGGTGGTGATGGCGCGAATATCCAAGCCGCTGCCGGGGGAGAGCGCCATGATGAGGCTGATCGCATCATCCTGCCCGGGGTCGCAGTCGAAAATGAGGGGTCTGGAGTGCGAAGCAGAGGTGTCCATATCGCCTTATGCGCCCGAAAAGATTTGAGGGGAAGTGAGCATTCCTTTATGTCGCAACTCTAATCTTATAAAAGACCCGAACCATGGCCGACCCAACCCCCAATATCGAAAAAACTTTTGTCAGCGCGGAAGGCTTGCTGCGCGACTCGTTTGAGCTAGCGCTACGCATTCACGAGAGCGATTTTAAACCCAGTTTTATTCTGGGTGTTTGGCGTGGCGGGGCGCCTGTTGGGATCGCCGTGCAGGAAGTCTTGGAGACGCTGGATTGCCCGACCAATCATTTCGCCATTCGCACGGCGAGCTACGGTGCGCGCACAACCAGCTTTGACGGCGACGAAGTCCTGCCGGAAGTTCAAGTTATGGGCTTGCAGCATGTGGTCGATGTGGTGGATGCGGAAGACCGGCTCCTCATTATTGATGATATTTTTGACAGTGGCCGCAGCGTCGACGCCATCATCCGAGAGGTCCGCGCCCGTTGCCGCAGGAACACGCCCGCAGACATCCGCGTCGCCACGATTTTCTATAAGCCGAAACGAAACCTAACAGAACGCGTCCCGGATTTTTATGTCCACGAAACTGACGAATGGACGGTCTTCCCCCATGAGCTGCGCGGCTGTTCAGAGGAAGAGCTCAGAAAACGCGGGACAATGCCTGAGCGCTATTTTGATATGAAGCCGACGTTTTAGGGATAAATTACAAAACTTCAAAACTAACTCATGAAGATCTTTCGATTCATCCAATGTGGGTGAAGGATTGTGACACCGGTATTTATTCACCTTTGATCAATCTTCAGCGTGAAATTGAGTCAGTGGACGACATTATGTTTAAGGCGCGGTTCGTAACTCCTCATAATTTGGAGTTTGTGGGATCAGTCTTGGGTAATGATGCAAGAGTTATAATGTTGAGTGTGGGCAGTAAGGAGTATTTTTTGAACAAACTACTCGAGAAAGACTCGTTGAAAAGCATGTCGGCTATGCTCGCAGAAAACCCCAGCTTAAGCATTTCTACCTCATCTGATATTTTTCCCTTGAGATACGCCACTCAGATAAAAATGGATCCGTTCCTTATTGGGAAGGGATATTTGATTTCATCTGATTTGAAATGGACTGACTCTGTCTAACGTCAATGCTCAGTGTCGCGCTCCTCGCCCCAATAACCCATCCACCTCTGCCCGTGTCGGGCTCGCGGTTTGCGTTCCCAACTTCGTCGTCGTCAATGCGCCAACCGCACAGGCAAATTCCAACGCGTTGGCTTCCGATTGTTTCTCTGCCAGCGCCACAGTCAGCGCCGCTGCGAAAGCATCGCCCGCGCCCGTCGTGTCGACAACCTCGACTTTCGGCGGGGTGGCGCTCGCTATAATTTTCCCTCCCTTACGCAGTTCCGCGCCTTTGGACCCCAAGGTCACGGCGACTAACCCAGCGTGATCTTTCAAATCATATTGCGCGGCTTCGCCTTCATTGACGATGATGAGGTCCGCGCGTTTTAGAATGGCGTCAACGCCGCTGCGGACAGGTGAGGCATTGACGGCGACAAAGCCCTCATAACCATCCAGTGCGGCTTCAATCACATTGGTCGGAATTTCAAATTGCGTGATGAGGACATCGCTACAGAGTTTCGGCACATCCCCCGGTGCGTAAGCCGCGTTGGCCCCGCTCGCCACGGCGATTTGGTTTTCTCCATCTTCAGAGACTGTGATAAAAGCGAGGCCTGTGTGCGCGTCCAATCTGCGGACGGCGTCCAAATACACGCCCTCTTTTTCCAAATTCACGAGGGCTTGCGCGGCGTAATCATCATCGCCTACGGCCGCCATAATCTCTGTCTCTGCGCCCAGACGTTTTGCGGCGACGGCGACATTTGCGCCTTTGCCGCCGGGTAGGGCGGTATAGGTTCCGCCCGTCACTGTCTCACCCGCTTTAGGCAAGTTCTCGACTTGGACAATCAAATCGAGGTTGACGGACCCTAGCACGGTCAAACCATAGCTCATGAAATATCTTCACTGAAATCGATGAGCGTCGGGGCGTGTCCCGCGGCTTTCGCAAATTCTATTAAATCCTGCGGCGCAACGCGCGTGCTGGCCGTATTCCGCATGGGGTGGAACCAAACGGACTCAAAACCAAAGAGGGCTTTGTCCAAAATCAGCCGCACCTTGGCGTCCGTATCGTTCATGACAGAAAACACGGTCACCGACCCTGGCACGACACCGAGCAAGTCAAGCAGGGCATCAGGCTTGCCAAAGGAGAGCCGCTTGGTCCCGATCCGTTTGTGGAGTTGGTTCAACTTGATCAAAGTGCTGCCCAATGCGCTCACCAGAACATAGTCTCCGGCTTTATCCTTTAAGAACAGGTTCTTCGAATGCCCGCCGGGCAATCGCGCTTTTACATCTGCGCCGTCCTCAACGGTGAACACGGCGCGGTGCTCTTCCGTGTGATGGGCAATGCCAAGTTCGTCCAGCAGAGCATAGAGCGCGGGCTCATCCTGATGTGGCTCGGGTGGATGGAGGTTGGCTGTCATATCTCGCGCTTAGGCGATAATCAGGGCTTACTCAAATGGCGGATAGAAAAAAGATTCATGGATGATTTGCCCGTCCGCATTGACTTTATAATGTCCTATCTCTCGCATCTGATTGCGCTCTCCGGTTTTCTTATCCGTGACGTCCATATCAAATATTAGGGAAAAACTGTCCTCCCCGTGAAGATAGGGACCGTCGACAGTGCTGGAGTGCTCTTCGCTGGTGGAATACCACCACTCATGTTTTGCGCGAATGGCGTCCAGCCCATGCGCTTCGCGGCCTATTTCACCACCCGGCATATCCACGGCCTCCACAGAGACGCAGTCCTGCGCATATAACGTGTCGAGTGCTTGGGCTTCGTCGTGATCTCGGCAATATTGGGTGAGGGCCTTGGCCGTGTTAACCAGTTTCTCGTTGAACATGTGTCTCTCCCTCATCAAATTTATGGGCCTTACTTAACATATTATGGCGGCTTCGCGGAGTCTTGATTTTGACCTGATGAGACAATGTGAATTTGCGCTGCAAAAAGGGTTGAACATGTTGCGCATTTGAGTCTATACGGCGCGCCTACCAAGACACGCGGTCCTCAGACTTCGTTTTCTACGCAAATCTAATGAGCGGGCGTAGCTCAGTGGTAGAGCATCACCTTGCCAAGGTGAGGGTCGAGG
>ENA-ORXR01004509-ORXR01004509.1-marine-metagenome-genome-assembly--contig:-NODE-4509-length-11594-cov-10.010593_pt1 | contig 11594 bp, 1 predicted proteins | sample MGYA00237866_ERZ511479 | MGnify/ENA metagenome assembly ERZ511479 | reverse complement strand
CCCCCGCAACCCCCGCTTCTTTCTTTCTGACGTTGCACCGCGCCGCGCCGCGCCGCGCGTGCGCGGCCGCCCGCCGTTACCTCCCCTCTCCGAACCGTTGCGATCTAGCGGCCATGGACGGTCCGCCCCCGCCGCCGGTGCCCGCCTTCCTTACCCCCCCGGGTCTACCGTCGGCGCGTCGGCGGACGGCGTCAACGACGCCGTGGCGCCGCACTGGCCGCTCCCTGTCGGTCGTGCGAGCGGCCGCGGACGGGGCCCCATCGGCGGGCAGCGCCGGCGGCGGCGCGGGTGAGAATGCGCCACCGCCGTCGCGCAGTGCCTGGTCGGCGGTGGGGGAACAGGCGGGGTGGGGGGGTGGCCTGCCTGGTGGGGCCGACGGGCGGCCGCTTGCGGAGCGAGTTGAGCTGGTAGGTTTCCTCTCCTCTGTGTGTGGGGTGTTCGACGTGCAGGCGGCCGCGGGATTGGCTGTTATTGTTCTTGTTCGTTCTTGGGTTGGAGGCGGATATGTACACGATTTGTCGGTATGGGTTGCTTGATTCTGGGCGACTTCGATGCTAACTGTGATTGTTTCCTGTTTTTTGGGCTCATGAGCTGCTCTGCTACTCTCTCTTGGTCACGTTCCTGTTCTTCTCTTTTGGATGATCCTGTTCCTCAACGTGATCATATGCTACTTGCCCGCGTGCAGGTGACCATCGCCTACGCGGCGTGGTTTTCCCGGAAGTTTGTAGTGGACACAGAGGTGAAAACGGTGCAACCCGAGCCGCCGCGCACGATCGGTGCACGCGTGCTGTCTGGGGAGAGACTGGCCATTGGCACGTTTGGTTTCCAGGGCGTCTCGCAGTCGAGCAGCTCCTCGACGACGACGCGCACGAGCTCCACCCAGTTTTCTAGCACCTCACAGTCGAGCAGCTCTTCGACGACGACGACGCGCACGACCTCCAGCCGGGTCGATCGCAATCTGACGGCTACGACCTCGACCTCTTCTACTGGGGTGGATGAGAGCTCCGATGTGGGCGCGTACGCGGCCACACCCGAAGGCGTCGCGTTGACGGCTGCAGTGGCGATGGACCAGGCACTCGCAGCGTCAGCCGAGTCGGGGACCGCTGGCGTCGGTGAAGTGACGCCCCCTGTGCCGCTGGCCGATGCTGCCGAGGATGCCGCGCGCCGTGCGGCTGGTGTGGTGGGTGGGGCGATTGGCGACGCTGCCGACGCTGCCGCACGTGCGGCTGCAATGGCGGCAGGCGCGGCGAGTGTCGCCGGATCGGTGGCCGCGGACGCTGGGCGCGACGCTGCCACTGCCGCCGGCCGGGCGGCAGATGTGGCTGGCGATGTGGCGTCGGACGCTGGGCGGGTAGGTGGTGCGGTCGGCCGGGACGCGATCGACGCCGCGGGGCGAGCGGCCGACGTTGCTGGTGATGTCGGCGGGGACGTCCTCGACAGTGCCAGCAGCGCCGCCCGGGATGCGGCAGACTCGTTTGCTGATGTGATGGGCACCGCTATGAGTGCGGCCGCGGCCGCGGCGGGTGGTATTGCTGGCGCGGCCAGCCGTGCCGGCTCGGCTGCGGGCGACGCGGCGGGTGACGCGTCGGATGCGGCGGCTCGGGCTATCCGCGATCCGTCGTCCGCGTTCCCGGACGCAGTCGGGCCGGTGGAGCGCATTGCCGCCAAGATGGAGGCCGAGGCGCGCCGTACTGCTGGGGCGGTCGACAGCGCTGCCAGCGATGCGGCGTCGTCGGTGTATCGGGCGGTTGGAGAAGCTGAAGCCGGATTCCCGGACGCCGTCGGACCTGTGGAGCGTATGGCTGCGAAGATGGAGGCGGACGCGCGCCGCGGGATGAGCGCGGCGGACCAGGCGGCCAGCGACCTGGCCTCGTCTGTGGGCTGGTCGGCTAGCAGTGCGACGTCGTTTGTGGAGCGCTCTTCCCAGAAGACGGCCTCCAAGGTGGAGGGTGCTGCCAGCGACGCCGCTTCGACAGTTGATCGTGGAGTCGACAAGACGGTGCAGTGGGCGAGCCGTACTGTCGAAGGAGTGGATGATGTATTGCCCGACGCTGTTGGCCCTGTGGAGCGGATTGCCGCTAAGATGGAAGCGGAGGCGCGTCGCTCCGCCGGGGTGATTGACAGCGATGTCAGCGATGCAGTGTCGTCCGTGTACCGGGCAGTTGGTGACGCCAATGTCGACTTCCCCGACGCCGTCGGACCGGTGGAGCGCATGGCTGCCAAGATGCAGGTCCAAGCTGGCCGTGGGGTGAGCTCGGCGGACCGGGTGGCCAGTGACTTCGCTTCGACTATGGGCAAGTCGACCAGCAGTGCGACAACGTTTGTGGATCGCACTTCCCGAGACACGGCCTCCAAGGCAGAGCTTGTCGCCAGTGACACAGCATCAACGGTTGATCGTACGTCCGAAAGTGCTGCGCAAATTGTGAGCGGTGCTGCCGACGATGTGGATGATGCGTTCCCTGACGCGGTTGGACCGGTGGAGCGCATTGCCGCCAAGATGGAGGCCGAGGCGCGCCGCGCCGCTGGAGTGGTTGACAGCACTGCCATCGATGCGGCGTCGTCGGTGTATCGGGCGGTTGGTGACGCCAATGTCGACTTCCCCGACGCCGTCGGACCGGTGGAGCGCGTTGCCGCCAAGATGCAGGCGGATGCGCGCCGCGGGATGAGCGCGGCGGACCGGGCGGCCAGCGACCTGGCCTCGTCTGTGGGCAGGTCGGCCACCAGTGCGACGTCGTTCGTCGATCGCGCATCCTGGGATACGGCTTTCAAGGTCGATAGGGCCGCCAGTGAGGCGGCTCAATCCTTGAACCGCACAGTGGGCGACCCCACCGAGTCATTCCCGGACGCAGTTGGGCCCGTGGAGCGCGTTGCGGCGCGCTTGGCGGTGCAGGCTGATGGCTCCGCCAGTGTAGTGGACCGGACCGCGTACGATCCGTCGGCGTTGCTCCCACGCCCGGTCGGGCCCGTGGAACGGATTGCTGCCCGCCTGCAGGCTGAATCCGGTCGTGCGGCGCCTGCTTCCAACCGCGATGCGGGCAATGCGACTGCCGGTGTTCGCAGCGCAGTCGACAGCGACTCCAAGGTGGCCGACCGGACGGAAGGTTCAGCAGACCGCACGACCAGCTCCTCGCCTGTGTCTTTTCCAGACGCGGTCGGGCCGGTCGAGCGCATCGCCGCTCGATTGGAAGCCGAGAAGGGTGGGGTTACTGAGTCGGCGCGCCGTGCTGCGGCCGAAGCGGTCAGTCCCATTGAGCGCATTGCCGCGGGCCTGGCAAGTGACACGTCAATGGCGGAAAGCCGCGCTGCTGACTCCGCTGGCGATGCTCTCAACTTTGCCAAGTCGGCTGCATCTGACGCTGCTCGTGGTTTGGACGATGCCCTCTCCGCGGCCGGGGGCGCTGTCGGCTCTGTGGCTGTGGGTGCCGCGGACGCGGCTGACACGCTCGACAAAAAGGTTCAGGGTGTCAACTTGGGCGCCGTGGCCGCCGGAGCTGTGGAGGCGGTGGCCAAGGCCATTGCAGGCGCCGACGACAAGGCGTCGTCGGCAGCAGGTGCCGCGCTAGAGGCCGCCGGCAGAGGCGCATCTGCCGGCGCTGACGAGGTCGCCTCGGTCGCGGTGGACGTGCGTGAGTGGGACCCCGCTGGTAAGGCCGCGTCTGCTGTGGGCACCGCAGCGAGTGCGGTTGGTGACGCGTTCAACGCGACTGGGGAGACGGCCGCGGACTCGCTGGCGGCCGGCACGCGCGTGGCAGGCGACGCGCTGACTGAAACAGAGCGTGCTGCCATCGACGCGGCGGACGCGGCGGGGTATGCCGCCCAGGACTTGAGCATTCGCGGCGCCGTCGATGACACGGTCGGCGCAGTGGAAGGCAGCGCTGCCGCCGCTGCGCGTTTGGCTGGTGGGGCGGTCAATGCTGCAGAGGATGCTGCCGTTGACGCGGCATCCGCCGCCGAGCGCGCTGCGCTGGACGCCCGAGAGCTGTCTGAGCTCATGGCGGCCGCTGCCGACCGTAGCGCGGAGGATCTCGCTGCTGACGTCAAGCGTCGCGCTGAGGAAGCCCGCCTTGGATCGTCGGTCGACTCTGTGGTCGACAGTGTCCAGTCGGCCGCCACCAACGTTGTAGAGACCATTGGCGACGCGATTGAATCGGCGGACGATGCAGCCGTGGACACGTCGGGTGCTGCCGTTGACGCCGCTGGGGAGGCGTCGCGCCGCGCTGGCCGCGCGCTGGACAATGCGGAGGCGCGCGCCTCGAGTGCCGCCCAAGATGTGAAGCGGACTGCTGGGTACGTGCTTGATGATGTCAGCCAAGCAGCTTCTTCGGCTACCCGGAGCGCAACCAGCGCTTTGAGCGACGCCGAGGCTCGCGTCGCAGCGACAGGAAGAGATGCTAAGCGGACGTCTGGCAAAGTGGTCGACAATGTTGATGTCGTCAATGTGTTGGAGGACGCTGCTGACACGGCCACCGACAAGGTGGGTGATGCGTACGATGTTGTCCAGGACGCCGTCGGCTCGGCTGCTCGCAAGGCTAGTGACGCGACCGACGATGTCGAAGACCGTCTACGCTCAGCCACTGACGAGGTCTCCTCGTCAGTTGACGAAGCGCTCGACGCGGCCGATGACGCTGCTGGGGCGGCCGTGCGCAAGACTAGCCAAGTCGAAAACGATGCGAAAGACGTGACCAAGGACGCCGCCGCCGACGCCGCCTCTGCCATGGGCAGCACGACTACCCCAGCACAGCGACTGGCGGCAGAGATGGCTACCGCGGCCGACCGCAGCGCTGCCGACATTGCATCGGAATTGCAACGTCGCGCCGCCTCGTCAGCAGGTGGTGCCAGTGAAGCCAATGGTGCCGGTGGTGTGAGCAACAGCGACAGTGTCGCTGTGGAGACGCTCTACACGCCCCCCGGTTCGGGTGAGTCGCCAACGGGTGTCAGTCCAGCGGCACCCACGTCCACCGGTAGCTTGTATGCTGCCCCAGGGGCTGTGGTTGTACCGCCGGGCGTGCCTGACCCCGTGACGACTTCGTCGACGAAGACGTTGTACGAGGCGCCTGGGGCCACCTCGACTGAAGCAACTGATACGAGCACCCTTTACGAGGCGCCGGCGGCATTCAAGGACGATGAGGAGGCGGACGGCGCAACGGGGGCGCCACCGGACAGTTCTTCTACCGTTCCGCCCTCATCGGTCAAGACGCTCTACACCGCACCCGGCTCTGATCAATCGCAGACGGGGGTGACCCCGTACGCGCCGGCGGCTCGGAGCTCACAGTATGTGGTTCCCGACTGGGGCGTCGACCCGGCCACTACGTCGTCCACGGAGAATCTGTACGAGGCGGCGAGCGATGCTTCGGGTGCCGACTCGGCTGGTGACGACGGTACGAGCGGTACCAACGTTGCTGGCGACATTGCGGACGAGCTCAACGCCGCATCCAAGGGGGTCATTTCGACCTCTACAGATGTGTCAGACGTGGTGGCACAAGCCCTCGAGGTGGCCGAATCGGCTGTCGAGGCAGCCGAGGCCGGGGCTGCTGGTGCGGCCGCCGGAACCGGCACGACCGCCGGCGAGACGCCCCCGTCGGTTAACACGGTCTATACGGCTCCTGGGTCTGGGCAGTCGCCAACGGGCGTAGCCTCGGGTCCGCCCGCGGCTCTTGGTACCATGTACGGGCCGCCGGATGGTGCGTCGGCAGTGCCTGTTGTGGATGACCCCGTGACGACCTCGTCCACTGAAACACTGTATGAGTCGCCTGACTATGGCTCTGCTGCGTCGTCGGATGCGACAACTGCATACGAGGCGCCCTCGGGTGCTGCCGGCACCACGGACTCCACGAACAACACGTCGGGCACGAGCAGCTCGTCAACCGCGACCAGCTCATCACGTACGAGCAGCAGCACCACGGCGACCTTCACCACGTCGACCTCGAGCAGCTCACAAACCACTGGCAGCGCGTTTAGTGACGTCACGGCGAGTTCCATTGCCGCTCAGAGTGCCACTGGCATTCCGGCCATCGAGCCCAACGCGAGCGACACGGACAGCCTCAGCGCGGACGAGCCGTCGGGCTCTGGGATCATCAGCTCCACCGCTGATACCGTGGCCGGCGGGACGGCTGCTGTGGATGTGGCGAAGGAGGACCTCCCGCCCGTCGAGCCTGGGTCCGTGGTGACGCCAGGCGGGGTCGTCCTCCCGCCGTCTACCCTCGGTTCGCAGTACGGTGACTTGGGCGGGGAAGTCGTCGAAGTGGGCGGTGGTCAGGTCTCCGACGCGGCGGCCAAGGGCATTGTGTCGCCTGACACCGATGTGTCGGGCGTCATTGCGCAGTCATCGGACGTTGCCGAGGCGGATAGCGACGCACTCGAAAACTCGGATACCGGCGGCGCCACCACTGTGGAAGAGTCAGCGATCACGCCGGGCACAGTCGTCACACCAGGTGGCGTGATCCTGCCGCCGGCCGCCCTTGGATCGCAGTACGAACGCGCATCCATCGACGCAGCTGCTGCTGACTCGTCTACCAGCTCGTCGAGCTCGTACACCGCGAGCTCGTGGACGAGCTCGTCGACGAGCTCGTCAACTACGACCGAGGTGGGTTCCACGGTTTCCTCAGGCGGTGCGACCCAGCCGCCCGCCGCTCGCGGGTCGCAATATGGCGTGTCATCTGGGGATGTCGGGGACCTCTCCAACGCTGCTTCCAAGGGGCTGGTGTCGCCGTCCACGGATGCGTCGGGCGCCGTGGCACGAGCCACAGAAGTGGCCGAGGCGGCCGAATCGGCCATCAAGACACCTGACGCCGCGTCTGCAGACGAGACCGCCGAATCGGTGCAGACCCTGTACACCGCTCCGGGATCTGGGCAGTCGCCCACGGGTGTGTCGTCGGGACCGCCCGCTGCGCTCGGGTCTCTGTACGCGGCCGGTGGTGGCCCGCCAGCGTCACCAGGTGTCGCCGACCCCGTTACCACATTGTCGACGGAGACGCTGCACGAAGCTTCTGGGGCCACTTCTCCTGTGACGTCGGACACCAGCACCCTGTATGAGACGTCGTCGTCGGGAGCGGCCGATGACGTGTCAGTGTCAGGAACCGCTTTGGCCACTGACGGCTTTGATGCTTTGAATGGTGCGGCTGATGACCTCGCCGACATGGCCAACGCGGCGGTGAAGGACGTAGTGTCTTCTACCGTAGACGCGGCCGGCGCTGTGGCCCGTGCCGTTGAGGTGGCCGAGGCTGCGGGCAAGACGATGCTGCCGCCTGCGGCCCGTGGCTCTATGTACAATGTGCCGTGGGACTTATCAGCACCGGAGCTCAAGGGCCCCGTGCCGCCGCCGGTTAAGGCCCCGGAGCCGCCGGCTCCAGAGGCGGTCGCTCCGGAAGCGCCTGCCGCTGTCGCTTCCAGTTCGGATGCGCCCGCGGTTGCTGCTACCGGTGTCCAGCAGGAGCCCATGGATACCACTTCCAACTCGGGCACAGCTTTCCTTCAATCTGTTCTTGTGCCCGACAGCAGTGTTCCGAGTGCAGTGGTCGTGGCTACGGAGGAAGCCGCACCCTCCTCTGACACTGAATCGGCCATGGATGCAGCCGAGGCCGTCTCCATAGACACATCTATGGAGTCGGCCTCGGCTGCATCCACAGACTCGGCGGTGGTCAAGCCGCCCACGGAGGCCGCGACGACGCCCCCGACGGCGGCGGCCGCCTCCCCGGTGGATCCTGCCACTACAGCGTCATTGGGTCTCTCTTCGGCTGCGGCCGCTGCGTTTAACGTGTCGGCGTCTGCAGAGACAAGGTCTTCGTGGTCGACCAAGTCGACCACGTCATCAACCTCAGAGTCGACCACGTCGTCAACCTCTCAGTCATCCACGTCTACGTCGGCTGAGTCGTCTGCGGCAGACTCGACAGACCCGGCCATTGTGATGCCACCGACAGCTGAGGCAGCCGCTCCGCCGACGGCGGCCGCGGCTGCTCCTGTCGAGCCCGCGGACGCCCGAGCAGCGTCGGTTGCCAAGGACACCGGCGTGTCTACCTCGACAAGGTCCAGCAAGGCGGGTTCACCGCTGGGGTGGCTGCGGCGGGTGCTCAACGCTCCACGCGGAAAGTACCCTGGCGGTGGCACGCGGGCGGAACGCTCGACACCGCAAGTGGGAGATGTTGTTCCTCAGTCGGAGCTGGATGAGAATGTTGGCGCCGCAGAGCGGGCAGCTGGCGTTGCGGCTAGCAAGGTGTCGGCCCAGGCGGAGGCACTGGCGGATCCTACGGCCACGTGGGAGGGCGCGCCAGGCACTAACCCGGCTGCAGATGCCACGATTGTGGGTGCGGGCGCGGGATCGAGTGCGAGTGACGCCATCGCTGGCGAGGCTGGCTCCACCAATGCGCTGTACACAGTGTCGGAGAGCGGGGCGTCGCCGCCGGCCGAGACTTCCTCATCCGCGGAGACCCTGGCAGAGACTACCGATGTGGGCTCGCCAGTATCCTCGTCATCGTCGACCGTCTACTCGGTAGAGACAGGTGGCGCCAGCTACGACGCTTCGTCGTCGACCAGCAGCACTTTCACATCCACCGAGACGGAGACATCCAAGAGTGCCATGGAGCGGGCGAAGGAGCTGTCTGCGAGCTTTGCCGCTGACGTTGCTGCCGAGACCGAGGCCGTCGCCGACACGCTTGACACGTCAGTCGGTGCGGCCGAGCGGGCGGCGGGGGCCATGGCCCGAGACGTATCGGCAGAAGCCGACGAGTCGGGTACGTCGGGGGCGACATGGTCGGGGGCTGCGTCGACCGGCGCGGACTTTGCGTCGGCGGGCGCCGACGCTGATTCGGATGTGCTGCCGACGCAGAGCGCGGGTGCGTTTGGCTCTCGCGCGCCAGATGCGTCTGCTTCAGTCGATGCGACGGTCGGAGCGGCGGAGCGCGCAGGCGGCTCGGTGTCGCGCGACGAGTCGGCCGAGGCCGACGAGGTGAGCGCCTCTAGGTCGAGCTGGACCGTCGCCTCATCGTCGGCGGCGGCGGACGAGAGCTCTCTGACGCGATCGCAGGACTCATTCATCTCGATTGATGCCACGGTGGGGGCATCCGAGAGGGCGGCGGCGGCGATTGCACGCAAGGCGTCAGACGAGGCTGACGCGGCGGGTCAGTCGGGGACGTGGGTGGTTGACGTCTCGACTGATGCGGACGCGGACGACTCAACTGGCATGCCTGGTGGGGTGTCAGGCGACTTGCCGACGGGCGTGAGCTCATCGTCGACGGGCGTTGTGTATGTGCCCCCGGGCGGGGCGTCGGCTGTGTCGGTGGTTTCGAGCTCAGACACCGGGTCCTCGTCGTCGACCACATCTTCGTCGACCACATCTTGGTCATCGTCCTCAACGTCGACGTCGTCCACTACGACTTCGACCACATCGACGCTGTACACGTCGACGACCACGGAGGGCACCCAGAGCGGGGCAGACGGCGATCAAGACGTGTCGGTGACGGTCGCGTACTCCGTCACCACCGACGGCAGCGAAGGAGGGAGCGAGAACGACGGGAGTGCTTTCTCTGCGCTGCCCTCGGCTGGCGGCGCCGACGCGGCAGCGGCCAAACTGTGGGACACCAAGGTTGAAACCTCCTCCTTTGCGCCCGGCGGCGCCGACGCGGTCGCGGCACAGTGGACGAGCGCGACCGACTCGTCGTGGGCCAAGCCCGCCAGCTCCGGCACTGAGTCTGACGGTGCCGGCGTTGGCGGCGGCGCCGGTGTGGGTGCTACCTCTCCATCGGGCACTGAGGCAACCGCTGTCGACACTCAGTCGACAGTCACTGGAGGAGACGCCAGTGGCGCCGCTGCCGCTGGCACGGGCTCGTCGGCCGCGACGGACCTGTCCAAGCCCGCCCCCGAGGACGACCAGGGCGATGGCGGCGAGATTGCCTCGGACCTGGCAGAGTCGCCCGGCAACACCCCGTCCTACCGTGAGTACCAGCGCGGCACGCAGTTCCGCCGGTGGCAAGGGGCGGGAAAGCGTCGGGGCGGTAAGGTGTCGTTCAAGTCGGAGCGCATCAAGGACATCCCCGCGTATGAGAATCCCTTTCTCAAGCGCAACAATGAGCAGGGGGAGGGGGAGGATGACAAGTGAGGGGGAGGTCGAGAGGCATGAATGTGTCGCGGCGCAGCCCGGCGGTGGTGGGCCGCCTACTTCAGAGCTCGACTTGAGCTGTGCCTTGCGTGTTTGTCCTTCTTCGCTTGGGTGACCCATTCATGGTCTGGCTTTTTTTCTTTGCGTCGCAACTCTGTGTCTGTGCTTCTTTTTTTTTTTTCTTGCTTCTGCTACGGCACTGTTGTGCCTCATTTTCTAGCCACACTGCTCTTCTTCGTTTTTTTTTCTCTCTTGTCCTCTCCTTCATGCCCCCCGCTGTGCTTGCTCACGTGGCGCCGACCGAACTGCGGCTCGAGCCAAGAAGCCCACACATCGGTCAACCCGCCTGGGACGCGGTACCTCTTTGGTTTGACTCGTACACACACCACAGGCATCATCCAACCACCTGGGCGGCCGCGCGCTGCCCGTTAACCCCCGCCCTCCTCCCGAGGCGGCAAGTCGACGCCATAAAAGTCGGCACACGCAACCAACTCTGCCGGCGGGTTGGCGGTGATGACGACTGGCTCCCCCCCCGCCCTCCCCGCGACGACCGTCGCCGGCACGTGCAGCCGCCACGCGTGCAGCTTGAGCCCCGCCCGCGCCGCCACCCCGTCAATGACCTTGGCGCGGGCGGGCACCGCAGAGGCGGCGTGCAGCTCCTCCATCGACGCGTACAGCGCCCGCTCCCGCCCGTACAAGTCGTCGCCGACAATCGGCAGGCCGACCGACCGCAGGTGCACGCGCAGCTGGTGGGTGCGCCCCGACACGGGCGTGCAGTGCACGAGGGAGACGGTGCGGGCGGCGTTGACGGCGAGCACCCGAAAGTGGGTCAAGGCGGGCTTGCCGTCGGGGTCGCCAACGTCCACGCGGCGTGCAATGCGGACGTCGGGGTCCCGGCAGATGGGCGCGTCGACGCTAAAGTGGGTGGCATCGGGGGGGGCGGCAGCCACAGCAGCAGCAGCAGCGGCGGCGGCGTCGGCAGTCGCGGCAGCGTCAGCAGCGGCGGCGGCGGCGGCTTGGTCGGCGCCGCCGCCCTTGCGGCGCGGGCGCCCCGCTCCGCCCCCCCCCGGCGGCGGCGCGCCGCGCAGGTCGGCCACCCCCGCCGCCACGGCGGCCGCGTCGCCATCCACCAGCGCGAGGTACTCCTTGTCAATGGTGCGGTTTTGAAAGGCGGCCGACATGGGCGCCACGACGGCCTTGGCCTTGCCAAACAGCACCACCCCGGTCGTGTGCATGTCGAGCCGGTGGAGCACGTACGGTTCGGTGCCGAGGTAGCCGATGAGGCGGTTGACGAGCGTGCCGCCGAGGAAGCGGTGGCTCGGGTGGATTTTGACATAGGCGGGCTTGGCGACGGCGACGAGGTGGGGGTCCTCGTAGAGCACCGTGACGGGCTCGTGGTCAACGACGAGGGGGATGGCCTTGGATTTGAGGCGGAGGTCCATGCGCGCCTGGTCGCTCATGGCGCCCACGTCGAGGCCGACGTAGGGGGTGATGGTCGGACTGG
>ENA-ORXR01004507-ORXR01004507.1-marine-metagenome-genome-assembly--contig:-NODE-4507-length-11599-cov-17.344905_pt1 | contig 11599 bp, 6 predicted proteins | sample MGYA00237866_ERZ511479 | MGnify/ENA metagenome assembly ERZ511479 | reverse complement strand
GCTGCACTAGTGGTCCTCTTCGCAGCCTCACTATGAATCCATGTCCTCTCCATGTTGCTGTCTCCAAAGTTTGACCGATCCCGTTGATGCCAGGATGCGAAACTGTGTCTCAGCCATCCAATAAGCCGGATAAAATGAATCGACCAATGGGAAGCTGACCCAGACCCTGCTTGACATCGACGGGATCAGCCAACTTTTGAAAGACAGCAATAGAACGCGATAAATAGATCCTGCTTCAAGTATCAACCACTGCCGATGGTGGGAGTCAGGAGTATGAACTCGTTAACTGTGAACGACCAATGGAGTGCCAGCGCATCACGCGACAGGGTCTACCGTCAATTGATCCGCCCTTCTATCCGGCCATCTGTCACCATGACGTGCGGCGATTGACACAGACCGTTGGTCGGCAGCCGCCGCGCGAGACTCGGGTATCAACCCACAAGACTGCGATCATTCGTTTCATCGTCGCAGCCTCGCCCTGGCGCAACGTATCGCTTTCTGCATCAGTTCTTGATTCGCGGTAAACCTCGTCGTGGAGCAGAGTGGCAGCCGCCGTCCTTTGCTCCAGATGAGGCTGGCGCCAACCGCATCCGCAATCCCCGCCCGCGCCGGCGGGGGTTGTGGATACAGTCGGCGCTCCATACAATGCGGCCTCACTGTATGGAGCGCCGACTGTTAACTGTTCGTGCGGGACCCTCGGAGGATTGAGCAAGGACAGAGCGGGTGCCTCTGCCGTCTTGGAGTGTGAGGTCGCCAGGGACTGTTTGCTGGCCGCGGCGGACTGCTTGGCGGGTGGCCATGGCGTTCGCAAAGGCGCGCTTCGGGGCTCTGCGTTGACTCAAGAGCTGGGCGTGCGCATGCCAGCGATCTCTGAGTTAATGTGCAGCGGTGCTTGCACTGCTCGCCAAACGGCTCCACTCTTCTGGTTGCGCATCGGCTGCTCCCCCTTCCCCTCCTCATGGCCCCTCCCCGGACTGTTCGCCGCTGGTCCCCGGGCGTCGCGCGGCGGGCGGTCGCCCTCGGCGCCGCGGCTGCGGCCAGTGTCGTCGCCCTGTCCGCAGCGGCCCCCCCCGCCCCCCCCTCCCTCCCGGCCGCCCACGTGCCCCCGGCGGCGGGGCGTCAAGCCAACTCTGACCCCCTCCGCCCCGAGCCGCTGCCGTACATGCTCCCCGCCGAAATCGCCGCGCTTCCCCCACTCCGGCGCATTTACGAGTCGCTGACGCAGCCGGGCGCGCTCCGCGCCGAATCGAAGACCAACTTGACGTGCACGCTAGTCTACGACTGGCCGCCCGGGGCGCCTGTCGACGCGATCGTGTCGGGGATGCACAAGAACAAGGCGGTGGCAGTTCTCGGTGACCTCGTTTGCACCTGCTACCTGCCGTTTGAGATTTCGCCCATTTCGCAGAAGTCCCTCGGCTGCGCCCGCATCGCAGCGGCGCGGGCGGGGCGGAAGAATCAGTGCTTCCCGGCGACGGCGCGTGTGACGCTTGCGGGGGGGCGGCGCGTGCGCGTCGACTCGCTGGCGTTGGGCGACCGCCTGTCGGTGGCAGTGGCGGCGGGTGGGGCGGCCTCGAGCAGTCCGCTCATCGGGTGGACGCACCGCGACGCGGTGGCGGTTAGCCGATTTGTTGCAATTGCCTACGAGCTCCACGGCGATGACTCCCGTACCAACACGTCGGCCGCGGCGGTGCCTCAGCCGTCCGCCTCCCTTCACACGCTGCGGGCATCGCCCAATCACTATCTCTACACCGCCGCAGGCAGACTCATCCCTGCCGACGAGGTGGTAGTCGGTGACGCGCTCGGCGCCGCTGACGGCAGCTCAGCGCTCGTCGTCGGCGTCTCAACAGTTCTGGATGTGGGGCTATACAACCCCCACCCGGCGGTGGGCGAGCTGATTGTCGACGGCTTGCGCGTGAGCGCCTATACGACGGCGTTCCCACGAGCTTTGGCGCACGTGGCGCTTGCACCGGTGCGGGCGGCGGCCGCGGCGGGGGTGGTCGACCCGCTGGGGCGGCTTTGGTCTCTGATGGCTGTGGCAGACCGGCTTGTTACCGCGGCAGGCGAGTGGCTGACAACTTTCGGAGCGCATGTTTCGGATGGGATGGTGGCCGGGCTGAGCGGGTTATAAAGTTTTAAGCAGTGATGCACACGTAGCAGACATGGCGGTTGGGACAAGCAGGGTAGGCACGGGAGCCTGTACTCTGCATACCAACGAACACTTGCACCAACTGCCGATTCCAAATAAGACGGCATTCCCCCCGCCAGATTTGCCAACACCCCTCCCCCCGCTCCCTGCCGCTATCGTCGTCCGCGTCCGCACGGGCAGCCACGCGGGCCGGTGGCTTCCTCACCCGCTCCGCCGCCTTGGTGCGCCCCCCCCCCGCCGCGCGCCCTCTGCCCCGCGAAGCTGGCTGCGGGTCCATGAGCGCATTGTGCAGCTCCCCCCCTCGCCGCCCGCCGCACTCCGTTAGCCGGCATGTTGCCCACCACACCTCTGCGAGCGCCCGCTAGCCTCGGACCCGCCGCCGCTGGTCGCCTCGTTTGGGCGCGGCCATGACAGTGGTCGACGCCCATGGCGGTCGCGCGCGAGCCACCCGCTTGGGACGCGGGCGAAGGCCACAGCCCGGTGCCCTTGCTGCCCCGCAGCGTAGCGTCATTCGCCGACGCGTCGCCGGAGGCAACGACGCTGACCGCCCCTGATGTTGTCAGCCGCCACTTGCGACGGCGGCGTCGGTCCGCTGCCAATCATCGGTGGGGCGGGGGCGGCAGACGTGCACGACCGCAGCGCGCGCGCCGGCCGGTTGTCGGCCTGGAGGGAGGGGATGGGGGTGATCACCGGAATCGCCGTCGACATGTCGCTGTGTGTGGCGCACTCGTGAGCCGTATTATGTGCGCGCGCCCCGAATTCAGCAAAGAATGAATATTGCAGCCTACAGCCGTTCTACAGAATGTGAGAGCCCCCGGATCTCCAACTTTCAACTGGATCAGGCACTTCTCGAGAACATAGATCGAGCCGCACCTTCTGTCGTTGGCGCACACCGAGGACGCCTATCAAATCTCGATGCGTCGCGGCACCAAACAAGACCGGTGCACCACGCAATGCCTGAAGTTTACTGGTTGACTTTCCGGGTACATGCAGCCTTGAGACCTTGTCTACCTTGCTGGACGTCAGCTCTTTTCGATCAGTGCACCTGTCAATCTCATTGGCTGGTTGCAGCAGCTGCTGACTTTTTGCCAGAGGTGCGAGGACCGACTGGACGAGGGCGAGTGGTTGGAAGCAGCCGCGACGGGGATCATGCGTCACGCCCGGTGCCTCCTGGCGCGGTCGACAGCGCGGCGGTGCAACGCGATACCCACACATGTTATACTCTTCTACACGTGTGCGGTTTGAGGGCGCTCTTCCGGCGGGGCCGGCCTGTGTACGATCAGGCCGGATGCCCGCCCAATGGTACCCACCCTCGTCCCCGGTGGCGCCGGCGCGAGCTTGTCCCCGCGCAGCGATTGGGCGCCTGACATTGAAGGCACGGGGGGGACTCGGGCTGGAAACACCGACCGCCGAGTACCTGCGCTCCGTAGGTCTCGTTGGCGACGCGCTCGCCAGCCTGGCCATGGCGCTTAGCGGGCCGCAGCGCGACGCCACGTGCCGGGTGGCCCGGCGGTGACGTTGTGTTGCCCTTTGCGTCGAGCAGACCCGCGCCGCATGCCCGTGGTTTTGGCGTCGTGGTGCGGTCGTGCTCGGGCTACCGCGGCGGCGAGCCCGCCCTGTTGCTCACTTGCTCGTCGCCCCCCCTCCTCCCGCCACCCCATGGCTTTCTCTGGTGCCCGCAGGCGACGGCCTCGCGCGACGGCGGTCCGCGCGACCGCCCTTGTTCTCCTCAGCGCTGCAGTGGCGAGCGGCGCTGCCGTCACGGTGGGGGTGGTGCCCCCCTCGCGTCCCCCCCTCCCCCCGGCCGTGGACCGACAGTCGTCGTCCCCGCCCGCGCCGCTCCGCGGGGAGCCGCTGCCCTTCCTGCTCCCCCCCGAGATTGCGCAGTTGCCCCCCCTCGGGCGCATCTACGAGTCGCTGACGCGGCCGGGCGTGCTCCTTGCCGAATCCACCTACGGCTTCACGTGCACGCTCACCGACGAGTGGCCGGCGGGCGCGCCCGTCGACCCGGCCATGGTCGCGGGGCAGTCCAGGGATGTGGCCGTCGCGGTTATTGGCGACGAGGTGTGCAGCTGCTTCCTCCCGTTTGACGCGAGCGCGCGCATCACGTCGCGCTGCGCGCGCATTGACGCGGGGCGGGTGGGGCCCAACCGGTTTTGCTTTCCGGCGGCCGCGCGAGTGACTCTGGTGGGAGGAGGGGAGGCCCGCGTCGACGGCCTGGCGATGGGAGCCGCGCTGCGGATCGTGGGGGCGGCGGGCGGGGCGGCCGCGAGCAGCCCGCTGATGGCGTGGACGCACCATGACGCGGCAGCCGTCACCCGCTTTGCAGTGATTGTGTATGAGCTACCCGCCCGCGACGGTGGTTGCGCCAACCAGACGGCGGCGTTGCTTTCGCCGGCGCCCACCGCCCGCACGCTGCGCGCCTCCCTGGGCCACTACCTCTACACTGCCGCGGGCGACTTGGTGCCTGCCGGTGCCGTGGCGGTTGGGGATACCCTCGCCGCCGCCGACGGCAGCCCCGCGCGCGTCACGTCGGTCACAACCGCCCTGGATGTGGGGCTCTACAACCCCCACCCGGCGGCGGGCGAGTTGATCGTCGACGGCTTGCGGGTGAGCGCCTACACCACCGCCGTGCCGCCGGCGCTCGCGCAAGCGGCGCTCGCGCCGGTGCGGGCGGCGGCGGCGGCGGGGGTGGTGGACCCCCTCGGCCGCGTGGGGCACGCCCTTGCGGCGGTGGGCCGCCTCGACGGCGGGGTGAGGGGGTGGTGGACCACCGCCGTGGGGGCGGTTGGGGTGGCCAGGGGGGCCATCATCCCCGCCGTGGCGGAGCTCTGATGACCCGTATGTCGGTAGTGCTGGCGGGGCGACCGGCGGCATCTCGGCGCTCGTCCTGATTGGACGTGCGCTGCCTGCTGCGTCAAATGAGTCGGGGGGCGGCGCGCAATGCGCGTGACGGGGGCGCGGCCGAGGGGGCCTTCGGCGGCGCGTGTCTGGGCACAACCCTGTCTGGGGCCGTGAGGTGGTGGGAGTAGGGTTGGGCAACTGGTTCAACCGGTTGTGCTAATACGGGCTCCAGGAGCCAGTTTTGCCACTTAAAACTGCCAGTTTTCTTGCCAGTTGCACAGCCCTAATATCCAGGCACACGTCAGGCGAGCCGAGATCAGAACCACGACACCGTGCTTGGTGCACGCCTCCAGCTTAAGATGAAAGAAAAATGCTGGTTCCAGGAACTCCGTTGATAACTCTTTCTCTGCAGTGCACACACAAGTTGTTGCTGTCTTCCCAATTCTGGCCGATCCCGTCGATGTCAAGAAGGGGGATCAACAGTGCGAAACTATGTCTCAGCCATCCATTCAGCCGGATAAAGTGGATTGGCCAATGGGCAGTTGACCGAGCCCCTGTCTTGACTTCGACCTCATCGACCAACATTGGGAAGACAGCAATACATTGCAGAACGAAGTGCGAACTGGTGTCTATTTCCCCGACAAATAGGATCAAATGATCCTCACGTTACGGGCGCTTCCAGCCACATAAATCCGAAAGAACCAAGTGGCCCCCAAAAATTATCCCGTTAATGACGGCTCTCTGCTCACTGTCAGCCATGTGTTGTTGGGTAATGCGGCACTGTCTCTCTGGGGGGGGTGCCACTGCCTGGCGCTGGGCGGTCGGGCGTCGGGGGCCTCTACGCGTCCCAACTGTCGGCCGGGCGGCCGAGAGGCGGGACGAGGTGGCACCGCGTCGCGGCGGCGGCGGTCACTGCCGGCGGCAGAGTGCCTGTGGGAGTACAGGCTCGTGCCAGCGGTCGGATATCCCTCGGCCTGTGAACGACCGTGTCACCGGGAAAAGGGGAAGAGTCGGTAGACGTGCTCGTCCCCACAACGGTGGTTTACTCAGGGAAACAATGACAATCGACACTCTCCCGGCCCACGGCCTGCCACTGCTGGCCGCGGCCCAAGTATATGGGGCCCGCCGCCGGCCTCGGCGCACGCGTACGCGCGTCCGCCCACTCGCGCCCGCCCCGTCAGTGTCAGGAGGTGCCGGCGGCACCTCGTGTCCGACCACGCTAACACGCTCGTCACAATTGTCACGCACAAGACTAGAGAGATCTCAGCGTGCCGGCTCGGACTGTCAGTTCGAGCCTGGAACCCGCGGGGAAGACACAGGCGGATCCACACTCCCCGGATTTCCGTGGTCGGACACCGGGGGCGCCGGGCCCGGTCGGACAACCCACTGCTCTACCGCGGCATGGTTCCGCCCGGTCAGCAACAAGGAGTCGAGCGCGGGGCACGCCTTGACCTTGGTGAGGCCGTCGGCGGGGTTGTTCTCGCTCGCGACAAACCCGACGTTGGAGAGCTCCCGCCGACCGTAGGCCTCCCGTGCGGCAGCCACGTCAATCAATAGACGCTTCTCCGTCGGGTGGGAGCCGCGGGTGATCACATCGAACAGCTGCTTGGAGTCCGTTAGCACCGTCAGTGGGATGTGGTGATCGTAGAGCCGCTCGAGGTCGTACCGTAGCATGTAGGCCTCGTCAAAGGCAGCGGTGAAGGCGTATACCTCGCCGGCCATGATAGACCGGACGACGCGTTTGGACTTCCGGCTGCTAAAGCTCAGCACGTGCGCCCGTCCGCTGGCGTCGGCCAGCAGGATGAGAAAGCCCAGCTGCGAGGAGTGGTCGTCGTTGGTTGCGAACGACGCGTCCGCGTACGCGCGCAGCCGCAGGGATGTCGTGTCGAGGGGAGGGTACTGTAGGCCCAGCCCCTGGCGCGCCCGCGCTGCTTTGACGGCGGCGTTCAGGGCCCGTACGTGCCGCTGCTCGTAGGTCGCCTCGCTGACTTGGGCCGCCTTGTTGATGGCACAACAGAGGTCAGGCCGCGTGTGGCCGAGCCACGCGACGGCCGCTCGCACCGACGTGAAGCGCTTGTATGACGCGTCCAGCGGCAGCGGCGTCAAGGTCGCGGCGTACTGCCCTTGGTCGAGCGTGAAAGTACGCGGCGCCGGTGCCGGTGTGGACGTCACCCGCACACCGACGAACTCCATGTTGTCCATCTGGCGAGGCTTGGCTTCGAAGACACGGAGCGTCGACTCGGTGGCTGCTTGGAATGCGGCATTGCCACCAAGGAGGCAGTCGTCCACGAACGTACCCAGCAAGCCCGCCAGACCGCCGACGCCCTTACGCATGTAGAGAGCGGGGTCCGACGAGAGGGGCGTCATGCGCAAGTCCTCGCGGACGTGCTTCTGTAGCGTCGCGTGCCAGTAGTCCCCCGCATCACACACCCCATACAGGGGGCGTACAAGGAGGAGCACCTCATCATCGGCGAGGGAGAACAGGTGACGATCCTCGTTGCGCGGTTCCAGGTACAGGGTGCGTGCCAATAGGTCTTGGCTCTGCAGGTAGGCCTGATTGATGTCGTGCGCAAACAAACGAAACCGCTGTACGGCGGAGGTGGACACGAGCAATCGGGTGGACCGCTGCCGCAAGGTCGCGAGGTTGTGGACCACAAAGGGCTTCGCCTTGTCGTTGTGCCCTTGGGCGACGTAGCGCGCCTTGGGTCGCTCGTCCGCCGTCCCCACGCCCTTCAGCGTAAACACGAAGCGCCCACGGATGACATTGGCCCCCCGTGGGACGGAGCGGCGCTTGGTGGGGAGCACTGCTCCACGGGCCAGCAGCCCATCCACTTCATCCCTCGCCGCTGCTTGGAAGCCAGCGGTTGCTATGCGCGCGTCCCCTGGTGGCACATCCGCGGTCATGTAGACGTCCGCGGGTGTGCCCCCCACGGGGAGGTCGGCGACGGCATGACAGGCGGCGTCAACAGCGGCAACAAACCGCTCCCCGGCGATAACTGCATCGAGGAGGGCACCGAGGTCCCCCTCCACGGACGCGCCCTTGGCCGTGGCCGTGGGTACCGGGGGGGGCACATCGACAATGGTGGCAGGGCGTGCTGGCGCCGTAGGGTGGGCACTCGCCGTCGGTACCGGCGGGGGACTACCCGCAGTTGCCACCCCAGCGTCCCCGTGTCGCGCCTCGGCACCTGCCGCCCCGTGGCCTACCGTGGTCCCATCCGGGCTGGCATGCTGGGGCGCTCTCGAGCCCACTGGGGGGCTTGCCGCGGTTTGCCCCGCACCGGGGGTCGCTGCTCCCGCCGTCTGCGGGGGCGCGCACTTGTCCGCCGGCGGGTAATACCGGCGGAGCTTGTCGACGTGATAGGGTCGGAGGCGACCGTCAATCTCCACCCAGGCCAGCTTATCACGGCGGGTCACGATCGGGTGCGGGCCGATCCACCGGTTTGTGGGCGGCTCGCGGTAGACCAACACGAGCGTTCCCACGGGGAGGTCCGCTTCTGCCGCAGCGGGTACTCGGAGGCGAAGGGCCGCTTGGACGCGCGCGCGCGCGACTTGTGCGCGCATCTCTCGGCAGGCCGCCTCAGCTGCGCGCATCCGGTCCTCCTGCGTGGGTAGGCGCAGCGGACTGACGGGCACCCGGGGGATCATCCCAAATACCAGCAGAGTCGGGACAAGGCCATGGGGTCCGACCGTCGTGTTCATGGCCGACACCGCCAGGGCGAGGGACACCTCTGGGGGAAGGTCGGGGTGGTCGGCCTTGACCCGCCGGTAGATTTTCCTCAACACGGCGTGGTACCGTTCTCCCGCACCCAAGGAGTTGTGTGACTCGACACCGGACTCACGCTGGTGGATCCCGGCCGCGTGGGCGAGCGCCCGCCACCCGGCGGCGACGAACTGCGGACCTTGGTCGGTGTGCATCTGCTCCGGGTGCCCCGCGTAGGCGTGGGCCCAGATTCTGGCGTACGTCCACCATACCGCCTCCACGCTTTCACCCGACAGGAAGGCGGCCGCACTGAACAGGGTGTCCTTGTCGACGACATGTAGCACGGGCTTCCCGTCCAGGTACATGATGTCCAGCAGGACGATGCGGTTGAACACGATATCGTCGTGTGGTAACGCCACGCGGAAGCGGCTTGGTGCCTGTGCCAGGCGTTGGCACACTTGGCACGCCTGCGTCAGGGCGGCCAGCTGCGTACGCGTCTCGGCCATTGCGTGCGGGTCCCCGGCCTGCCGCAGCACGGCAAATAAGCGGTCGGGGTGCGGGTGGGCGAAGTGTCGGTGGATGCGGTCCAGCTCGGCCACGGAGTAGTGGACGTCTGCCCCCCAAACGAGGTAGATATGACCGCCCTTTCGCTGCAGCGGCGCGATGATACCCCGACCGTCGCTCACCAGGCGGTTGGTTACGTTGTTCACATATAGGCCATACTTGTCGAGCGTGTCGAGGCCGAGGAGCAGGGGGATGTCCAGGGGGACAATGTCCACGCGCAGGGGGAGGTAAAAAGTCGGGGACAATGGGATGTGTACAGAAAGGGTACCCCGACTTTCGTAGACCTCACCCCCGAATCGAAACAACGTCACCCCGGTAGGAGCCATGGGGGGCTTCCCTCCAACTAGGCGCGCGTAGGCGCTGGCCTGGTTCGCCCCCTTCACAGTACGTGATGCTCCCGTGTCGAGGCACGCCCCCTCGAAGCCGCCGCGAGGTACATCGCGGCGCAGCAAGTCCGCCAGCTTGCCTTGGTCGTCCTCGACGCTTGGCAACGGGCGTCTCTTGCCGGGGGTGGTGCGACGAGCTACACCCCCGGGACAAAAGACACCTCCTCCACGCTCTCGGTCGAGGGCCCCGCGGACGACTCGCCCCGCGTCGTCGCCGCGACCAACATCGCGTCGTACAGCCGCGACTCGACCGCGGCGTTGTCGTCGAGCAGGGTGACGGACGCCGCGCCGGCGCCTGTCTCGGCGGCGGCGTCGGCATCGTCGGCCGCGTGCTCCTCGTCCACCTGTGTGCACAGGTGGTATAGGACGCTCGCAAACGCCGGCGTCCCCGTGCGCTTCTTGGAAAAGTAGTCCAGCTTGCGCTTGGCGGCGCGCGTGACGTCACGCGGGTGCGGGCAGTCCCGCATGGTGTGGCCCGGGTCGTCGCAATTGAAGCACCCCATCAGGGTCAGCGGGTCAAAGCCGTCCTTGCGCTGCCCGGCGCGGCTGGTCCCCCCCGCAGACGTGGCACCGATGCCCTTGTTGGGACGCCCGTACACACCTTGGCCCGCGTACAACACGGTAGCCACCTCGGTCGACCCCGGCGCACCGTCCGTCGGGTTGTCCTTGGCGATCGCCTGCTTCGCCTCGCCGTGCAGCTGCAGGGCCGCCTCCAGCTCGCCGTACAGCTGCTGGAACGAGAGGTTGTGCGTCGGGACGCGGCTCAAGGGCTCGTTTGCCCACGGGTACCCGACGACGGCGTGGCGCTGGAAGTCGACGCGGTGGGCGTCGCCTTGGTGGGAGCGCGGCACCATCGGCGCGAGCTTCATGATGTTCTTGTAGGTCTGCTCGAGCGCGAACGTCTCCGTCTTGCCCTGCGCGACCAGCGTGCTCATGCGGAAAGTCGACAGGTAGTTCTTGACGCGGCTCTGCCGCACCACCGAGTTGTACTCGGTGCTCACCAGCTCCACCGCCTGGTTGAAGGAGATAGCGAATGCCTGGACGTTCTCCAAGTAGAAACGCTTGGCGTCGCCGGCGAGCAGGTTGTGCAAGAACTGGAGCTTCTGCGACGCGGTCAGGTTGTAATCTCGGCTCACCTGCTGGTAGTCGGCCACATTCTCCATCCAGGCCTCCCCCAGCCCGCCGAATAACTTGGCGGCCTTGTCCTTGAACCACATCGCCACGTTGTGGGCAAGGCGGTCCGGCGGGTTGGTCCCACCCACGCTGCTGCTGCCACCGTTATGGCCGGACGCGCTGGGGGAGTCGTCGGTCGCCGCGGTGGCGTGGGCCCGGCGCCCCGCCGCGAGCTGCACCCGCACGATCTCCTTGGCCACCACGGTGTCCTCGGCGTCGGTGTACAGGGACGCGGCCAACAGCGGGGGCACCCGGTGGGACGGATGCGTGCCGAGGGCTGCGCCGTGGCTGTCTAGCCAACGGCGGAGCTAACGGAGCGCCAGGGGCAGACCCCTAAGATCGGAACCAAAGAGCACGCCAGGGGGGAACTCGTCGGCAACGGCCGCCTTGAGCTGGGCGCCCGACAGCGGGATGTCGCGCGCCTAGACGTCCAGGGCGCGGATCGACTGCACGAATCCGCGCTGCACCGGGCTCAGCACCGTGAGGTCCACGGACGACATGAACAGAGGCGGCGCTGGCGACGCCTCATCGGCCGCCGTGGTGTGGCTCGTCGTCTCCGGCATGATGGAGGGAACGGGGGCAAACGTAGGATCGGGAAAAAAGGGATCGAGGCAAACGTAGGGGTCCAGACAGGTCACTCGGCGACCGGATTCTCAGCAACGTATCAAGAGATCGTGCACGGCCAGCATCAGTAATTCGCGATTGTGGAAGTACAGGCTCGTGCCAGCGGTCGGATATCCCTCGGCCTGTGAACGACCGTGTCACCGGGAAAAGGGGGAGAGTCGG
>ENA-ORXR01004506-ORXR01004506.1-marine-metagenome-genome-assembly--contig:-NODE-4506-length-11606-cov-17.493625_pt1 | contig 11606 bp, 12 predicted proteins | sample MGYA00237866_ERZ511479 | MGnify/ENA metagenome assembly ERZ511479 | reverse complement strand
TATCGCCGGGTTTCACTGCGTATTCGTTGATCAAAGCGGCTTTGCGCTCGGGTGTGATCGACATCGTGTTTCTCCGTTTATATTACATATTGAAAACACGTTTCGGAACGAGAGCTCCGTCGCGTGCGTGGCAGAGCGCAATCAAAACACCGTCCCGTTCTGCGCGTATATATTCGCTATTCAGAAGATGGGATGGCGCGGCAATTCCGCGTCCGTGTTTCAGATCAACTGCATCTTGTTCCGTAACGGCCAGCACCGGGATGTCGTCCAGAGCGGTCGTGACAGAGAGCAGCGCCTCCGTAACGCGCGCCCTATCACACATCTGCTCAAGCTCGTCCAGTGTTATTGACTCTTTGAGTGTGAACGGCCCGACCCGCGTGCGGCGCAGAACAGAGACATATCCGCAAGCCCCCAAGACATGCGCGAGGTCCCGAGCTAACGACCTGATATATGTACCTTTTCCGCAATCAACCTCGAATGTGGCCGTGTCTTCCGTCGCTGCCGTGAGTTCGAACCTATCCACGCGCACGGGGCGGGGTTTGATCTCCACGGCCTCCCCGGCCCGCGCGAGATCATAAGCGCGTTTGCCGTCGATTTTGATGGCGGAGAATTTGGGCGGGACTTGCTCAATCTCGCCCGTAAACTGAGGCAAAGCCGCACGTATATCGGCCTCGCTTGGCCGAATATCAGATGTGGCGATAATTTCGCCTTCCGCGTCTTGGGTGCTGCGGGTCTCGCCCCATGTGATTTCAAAGGTATATGACTTCTCAGCGTCCATCATGAAAGGCACAGTCTTGGTCGCCTCGCCCAGCGCAATGGGTAATATGCCCGTCGCGAGCGGGTCCAATGTCCCCGCATGCCCGGCCTTTTGCGCAGAGAACAGCCAGCGGATTTTGCCGACCATCGGCGTTGAACCGATATTATAAGCCTTGTCCAGAACCACCCATCCGTGGACGGGCTTGCCTTTGCGCCGCTGTCGTCCGTTAGGATCCATTGGGTTGCTTTTCTTTGCTATACAATTAAATTTAATATGCGCTTGAACGCGCGACTATGTCCCGCAATAACTGACGTATTACAACACTATGATGAGGGAACCATCGAGATGAACATCAAACTTTTAATTGCTCTGACTGCGTCAGTAAGCCTGTCTGCTTGTGCCACAGTCACCAAAGGCACGAATGATACCGTAAAGATGACATCGGAGCCTTCAGAGGCGCGCATTGTTTTCAAGGACACAACGTTAAAATATCAGCCGCAGACCTGCGTTACACCCTGCGAAATCGAGCTGAACAGAAAACGCACTTATAATGCGACCGTCAGTAAAAGCGGTTATGAAGATTTTGTTGTCGTCATGGTGCCAAAAGTTTCCACATCAGGCGGGACAGCGATGGCCGGTAACTTACTGCTCGGCGGCATTGTTGGTGCCGGCGTTGACGGATTAACGGGCGCGATGAAGGATTTGTCGCCCAATAATCTAAACGTCATTTTGGCGCCGACCGGCGGAGAATCTTACGCTATGGATAAAGACGACCGGAAAATTGAAAACCAAAAAGAATCCGTGACCTCATATGAGGCGGTCACTGAAACAGATGAGACGGCACCTGAATCATAAGCTTCAGGCCTTAATACCAAACTCCCCTTCGGCTTAGGAGGGGAGTTATTTATCCAAGTCCTGCTGAACTTACGGGTCCTGCAGCAAGCGCATCATTTCTTAGAGTTTCCAATCCAAGCCGATTTTCGTGTGCAGCGATCAGGTCTTCTAATGACGTAATCCCATTTTTCGAAGACGTCTTCGCCTTTAAGAACATCCGCTTCAACACGGGCAGCGCATGGGTCTTTTGAGGCATCTCGGTTGTCAATCGAAAGACAAGTTGGCTTATAACCATAAGTTTCTTCCAAATAGCGACAGAGACTATTGGTAACGTCCAAAGGATAATTCTCCTCAACGCTCGTATGATAGTTTCCGGACCAAGAAATAATATAACTCTTTGGTCGGGCCTGTTTCGTGACCTGCCAGCGCTCTGCGAGCCCGTGAGCTTTTAACTTATTGGGCGGAGGATATAAGCGGGGGTCAAGAAAATAGGATATTTCAACGCCGGGAACATCGGTCAGCTCGAGGATATAATTATATAATTCCCAGGTCGCCCGCATATCGGAATTTTCTGTCCAAAATGGCAAATTTTTATCGGTCATATCTATGGCACGGAAGTCAGAGAGAGGGATGACATCAGGGTTTAATCCCGCTTCACCCGGCGTAAGTTCAAGAAGTAGAACGATCGCCTCTTTACGAGCAATTGCGGCAGCGACGACAGCTTTTAGAAATGCAACGCCTTCTTGCTGACCATGTACCTCACCAATGGCCACTCCGTTTGGGGAAAGACTGAGAATTTTTTCGGCTGCTTCCTCATACTCCCCGGCGAAAGATTGATCGATAGGCCGCCCCGGAAATTCTGCGGCCTCTTTGGGATGACAAGCCGAAAGAGAAAGTATAAAAACGACGCTGAAAAATACTCTCAATTATCCAAGTCCTGCTGAACTTTCGGGTCCTGCAACAAGCGCGTCATTTCTTCTGCGGTGTCGAAACTGTCGTCTTTCATAAATCTGAGCCTTGGCGTGGATTTCATTTCCATTTCCCGGCCGAGCCGCCCGCGCAGAAACGAGCCACAGCGCTGCAGGGCTTTTATCACCACATCAGGATCATGTTCCGACCCCAGCGGCGCTGCATAAACAATGGCGTGTTTAAGATCTGCGGACGCTTTAACTTCGGAAATTGTAACCGACACACCCTTAAGGTCTGGGTCACGCAAATGTTCGCGCGCTAAAATTTCCGCAAGCGCCCGGCGAATAAGCTCTCCGGCCTTGAGTTGACGTTGTGAAGGGGGGCGGTTCTTTGGCATAAGGCGCTATCTAAGCTGCAACTGCGCATTTTCCAAGCCGTGTATTCAGGCCCTGTATTCAGGACGTGTATTCAGGACGTGTATTCAGGCCGTGTATTCAGGCTGCCTTGCAGGATAGTCACATATATGGGCTTAACTTGCCTCTTTTAAGTTCAGCAAGTCCAAAAATTGCTTAGCTGACAAATCTATCACTAAATAGGTAAAACTGCCTAGACGCAGCGCTTGATATATTCAATACCTCGCTTGGTCCAAATTGGGCGTGTTTAATTAGACGAGAGTTTGAGTGGGGCTTACCGTATGAAACGAGATGTGAGAACGGCGACAGAAGTGGATGCTTTTGTCGGCGCGCAATTAAAATTGCTTCGTAAGACCGCCGGTTACAGTCAAACCGATTTGGCAAATCAGGTTGGGGTCACCTTTCAGCAAATCCAAAAATATGAACGCGGAACGAACCGTATAGGCGCAAGCCGTCTCTGGGGATTGTGCAAAGTATTTGATGTGGCTCCAGGCCGCTTTTTCGAAGGCGTTGAAGCGCATCTTGAAGCGCTCGAAAAGGAAGCTTTGATAGCAGGAGACGAAATGCCGAATGGCCCCGCCGCCTCTTCAGGTAGACAGCGCGCCCGATAACCAAGGCTTACAAAACATGATTTCGTGAACATCGAATTTCACAAAAACAAAAAAAGAGCGGCCTCCAAGATAACATGGGGCCGCTTTTTTAATATTTAGAGTTTGGATTAACCGCCTTCAGCAGCGCTCACCAGTTTCCGGTCGAGCATCTCGACAGTGAAGCACTCGATCTGGTCACCTTTGCGCAGATCATGATAGCCTTCAAAGCCCATACCACATTCCATGCCGGATTGAACCTTAGGTACTTCATCTTTGAAACGCTTGAGCGTTGAGAGATAGCCCTCATGGATAACCACGTCATCCCGAAGCAGGCGTACGCCCGCCCCGCGTTCAACGCGGCCTTCGGTAACTTTACAGCCGGCAACCTTACCGAGCTTGGTAATATCGAAGACTTCGAGAATTTCAGCGTAACCGATAAAGGTCTCGCGGCGTTCAGGCGCAAGCATGCCTTCCAGCGCGCCTTTAATTTCGTCCAGCAATTCATAGATGATCGAGTAATAGCGGATCTCGACGCCTTCGCGTTCGGCTAAATCCTTGGCCTGACGATTGGCGCGAACATTGAAGGCAATGATCGGCGCGCCGGCCGTTTTGGCCTGCTGCACATCACTCTCTGAAATCCCGCCCGCAGCCGCATAGACGACCTGCGCACGCACTTCATCATTTCCAAGCGCTTGCAAGGATGACTTGATCGCTTGCGCAGAGCCTTCAACATCAGCCTTTACCAATAGCGGCAGGTCGGATGTCTCTTTATTCTGCAGCTTCGCCATCATCTGTTCCATCGACGCCATCGCGGACGGCGCGGTGACATCAGAGTCCTTGCGCTTTTGAACACGATATTCCGTGATCTCGCGCGCCTTTTGCTCGTCAGAAACAACCGCGAAAGGCTCGCCGGGCATAGGCGCACCGTTCAAGCCCATAAGCTCAATGGCTGTAGACGGGCCGGCCGTTTTCACGGGCTTGCCTTTTTCGTCCATCATGGCTTTGACTTTGCCCCAATATTCACCGGCCACAACAACTGCGCCGCGTTTTAGCGTGCCGCGTTTGACAAGAAGTGTCGCGACAGCGCCGCGTCCCTTTTCAATTTTGGATTCAATAACAAGACCGTCCGGATTCCGGGTCGGGTTGGCTTTTAATTCCATCAACTCAGCTTGGTTGACAATCGCCTCGGCTAAGTCCTGAAGACCTGTCTTCTCCTTCGCGGAAACAGGAATAGCCTGCGTTTCGCCTGACATGCTCTCGGTGATAATATTATGCTGCAAGAGGTCTGTCTCGACCTTTTGTGCATTGGCTTCATAAGCATCCATCTTGTTGATAGCGACAATGATCGGCGTGCCCGCCGATTGCGCATATTTGATGGACTCGATGGTTTGCGGCATCACGCCGTCATCAGCGGCGACAACGAGGACGACAATATCCACGGCTTCCGCGCCGCGTGTCCGCATCTCGGAGAAGGCCGCATGACCCGGCGTATCCAGAACCGTAATCTTGTCACCTGATTTCAGTTCAATTTGATAAGCGCCAATATGCTGGGTGATCCCGCCTGCCTCGCCGGAAGCAACATCCGTTGTCCGCAGCGCATCGAGCAATGAGGTTTTACCATGATCGACATGGCCCATAATCGCGACGACAGGCGCGCGCGGCTTACGATCTTTTTCATCTGACGGCGTATCATCAATCAGGAAATCATCTTCAACATCAGCAGCAGACACCCGTTTCACAACATGGCCGAAATCTTCGACGATAAGCTGCGCCATATCCGCATCAATAATATCATTCACAGTGTGCATTTCGCCCTGCTGGAAAAGATATTTCACAACCGCAGCGCCGCGTTCTGACATTCTGTTGGCCAAATCGGCGATCGTAATCGCTTCAGGAATGACGACTTCGCGCTGGACTTTATCCGCGCCTCGGCCGCCGCCGCTCTTTCTTTGTTGCTTTTCACGCTCGCGGGCACGTTTCATGGACGCAAGAGACCGCTGGCGTTCGTCATTACCTGATAAGGCAGAAACAATCGTCAGTTTGCCGCGGCGACGTTTTGTTTCGCCCTTAGACCGTGTCGGCGGCGGCGTATTACGCTTTTTCTTGACGCGGCCACCGGCTTTTTCGAGCTCGGAGCGGGCGTCTTTTTTCTCTTCTTTCGCCTTTGGTGCGCCAACCGCTTTTTTCTGCAGCTTGGCCTGCTCTTCGGCTTCGGCCTTTTTCTTTTTCGCTTCCTCAGCTTCCAAGCGCTGCATTTCTTCAGCTTCAGCTTCTTGGCGTTTGACTTCGAGGAGTTTGCGTTCTTCTTCAACGCGCGCCAGACGCGCCTCTTCCTCGGCGCGGCGTTGCGCGGCGCGCTCTTCTTGCTGCTTTTGCGCAGAACTCAGCGCGGCTTGGCGCTTGAGGTATTCCGCTTTCGAAAGTCCCAGCTTACGAGCGGCTTCTGCTGCTGCGTCAACATTCGCTGCCGGCTTTGGCGTTAAGGTTGGCTTAGCCGCCGGTTTCGGTTTTGTCGGCGCCATATTCGTCTTTGGCGGCGAGATCGTAGATTTAGCCGCACCTGCAGCCGTCTTGCCGGCCCCTGTTTTACCCGGGCGGACAATGACTTTCTTCTTCTTCTCGACGACTACCGCAGAGGGGTTGCTGGACCTGCGCGGGCCACCGCGATTAGGGCCAAGCGTCAAAGGGCGTCTACCGCCGGGTTTAGCACCGGGTTTGTTGTTATTGCTGTCTGTCATATCATTTTCTCAGCGAACGGGGCCGGGTCATAACGCCGACTGGCCGTTTCGCGGTTCGTATTCCTTGCTTACGCGGAAATTTCGCGCAACTTAACGTGATTGGCGCATTTGGCAACATAGAATCGCCGCGCGCGCCTTATCTCTCATTTCAATCTCTAACCGGGCATAACCGCCCCGGATGCGGGACTATAGGCGCATTAGAAAGCTTCGTGTTGAGCGTCGGCCCAACCCTCTGGAACGAGCGGGACAAACCCGCTCAAACGGCGGGCGGAAATGCCCAAGGACTTTGCGATCCGGCCATGCGGGACGGCGCAGTGAATAATAGCTTCGCGCCCGACAACTGCGCCCAATTCCTCACTGGAAAAACATCCGATGACGCGCGGCAGGGCCAGCTCAACTTCATGGGCAACCGCTTTTGAAAGCGTTCGAATTTTGCTGCGCGACCCCTCGGCCCCGTCAGAGGCTTCTATCCGCCAGCCAAGAGCGTCGGACCGCGCGGCGGTCATGACCTGATCAAAGCCAATAAAGAGCTTGCCCGACTTTTTTGCCATCCCGACCAGAGATAGCGTATGCCGCCGTAGAGCCGCCTCCACCTGGTCCGCAAGATCGGCAGGCAAGGCGACTTTGCCTTTAAAACCGCGCTGAAATCCGCCCTTTTTGGTGGCGGCCTCTAAATCCTCTCGGGTTGCGCTGACCCATACGCCTCTTCCCGGAAGCTTACCAAGCACATCCGGAAATACGGTATTATCCGGCCCCACAACAAATCGGATCATATCCCTCGGATCGCGCACCTCATTGCGAGACACACAGCGGCGCTCGCGGGTTTTATGTCCGCGCTTATCCAGCTCTGCCGGAATGATGATATCAGGTTGATCGGTCAAGGCGCGGGATATGGGGTGACAATCAAGAAAAGGCAAGGTGCATCCGGCAGGACCCGCCCCGTCTTTATATCTTTGCAACTACGTTCACCAAGATGAAGTTAAATTATTTATTATACAGTCACGCATGAGGAATTTTCTAAAACTGCTCTTTCGCGTTGGTCTTAAAACTGCGGCCCTTGCGATATTTTTAGCTCTAATAGGGTGGATATTAATTGCGCGGCCGGTCCGTCCGCAAAATCCAACTCAGCTCTCAACGCCTCCCCCGGACATGAGTGCCGCTTTGCGCCGGCATGTCGAAACCCTCTCCATTGATATTCAAAATCGGAATTGGAAAAACCCCGGCCAATTAGACAAAGCGGCAGAGTATGTCCGCTCCCAATGGGAAGAGATGGGGCTGACCGTTGAAGACCAAGTGTTCGCGGTCCGAGACAACACCTACCGAAACCTCATCGTGAAGCTGCCGGGCGGCGGCTCTTCCGGCAAAGGTAAAATCATCATCGGCGCGCATTATGATGTCGCGCATGATTTCCCGGGCGCAGATGATAATGCCAGCGGAACGGCGGGGCTTATCGAACTGACCCGGCTGTTGAAGGACAAGACATTTAGCCAAGACATCGAGCTGGTAGCCTATACGCTGGAAGAGCCCCCTAATTTCGGAACAGAGAATATGGGAAGCTTTATTCACGCGCAATCGGAACATGAGGCCGGCAGCAAAATCGACCTGATGATTTCTATCGAAATGATCGGTTATTACAGCGACGCGCCCAAGAGCCAGAGCTTTCCGCTTAAACCCTTGGCGCTCTATTATCCGGACAAAGGGAATTTTATTGGCGTCGTCGATAGGCTCTCCTCTCGCCGCGCGGCGGAAGTGAAAAAATCTATGCGCGGCGCCACCGACCTTCCCGTTCACTCTATTAACGGACCGGAAGCGCTGCCCGGCATTAATTTCTCTGACCATCTGAATTATTGGCATTTCGAGTATGACGCCGTCATGATTACCGACACCTCCTTCTATCGGAACACAGCCTATCATACGAAAGACGATACGGCGGACCGCTTGAACTATGACAATATGGCGAAGGTCGTTATGGCGATCTCCCATTATGTCGCTGGCGCTTAGGCCTGCATTAAACCACAGCTTTACGCGGGTCGGCGTCTGGATTCTCAAGAGCTGATTTTGCATAGTCAGGTCGAATCGGGACCTCTCAGACTATTATGGCCAAGCTTTATTTTAATTACTCGGCCATGAATGCCGGCAAGTCGACGATCTTGCTGCAGTCGTCCTATAATTATCATGAGCGCGGGATGCGGACGCTGCTGCTCAAGCCCGCCATTGATACGCGCGAGGCTATTCACGAGCAGATCACCTCTCGCATCGGACTGGTCGCCGAAGCGGATATCATTACGCCCGAGCATAATTTAGAAAACTATGTCAAAGAGGCACATGAGAAAGCACCGCTGGATTGCGTCTTGGTGGACGAGGCGCAATTTCTGACCAAGGCACAAGTCTGGCAACTCTCGGAGGTAGCTGACGGCATGCGCCTGCCCATTATGTGCTACGGGCTGCGGACGGATTTCCAAGGTGAGCTGTTTCCGGGCAGCGCCGCCCTGCTCGCGATTGCAGATAATATCAAAGAGATAAAAACGCTGTGCTGGTGCGGGCGCAAAGCCACCATGACCCTGCGCGTCAGCGAGAGCGGCGAAGCGGTCACCCATGGCGCGCAAGTCGAAATCGGCGGCAATGACCGCTACGTGACCCTATGCCGGAAACATTGGGTGAAGAAGAAAACGCGGGTGGTGAAGTGACTGCTGTGCAATATAAGTTTGCAATCGCGACCGGGCAATTTATATAAAAATATCGAAACTGAACATCTTAGCGGCATAAGAATTTATGAAAAAACTTGGCCTTCTCATCACCCTCTCAGCTATTTTTGCTTGTTCGCTACCGAATGAAGCCCATGCAGGAACGAAAGAAGACCGAAAAGCAACTGCGGACAAAATATTGTCTAACGAGTCCGGAGGGATTGCCTTTTTTTTAAATTCCGTCTGTTTCTACAGTTTTAGAAACGAGGCCTCAGGAGAGGTTTTCAGCAAAGGTCTAAAGAAACCTTTTAATGTCGTCGCTGTCCCTGCCGGATGGTATCATGTCGAGGAAATAGATTGCCGATTACAATATAACGGGCTCCGCAATAATTCAGGAAGTTATAAAGTTTACACGCTTACGTATGACGAAGACGACCCAAGTATTTGGTTCAATAAATTTGAAGTCAAATCAGGTGAAGTCAGATATCCAGGCTCGATTGCCGGACAGGCCGTCATAAATGAATTCCCTGTTTACTGGATTTTCGATCACAAAGATTTCGACAAACAAATGAACAAAAAATTTCCTGCCCTGGTTCCCCGACTCAATCGAAATCCTCTTGAGAGTAAAATTGATGGAAAGTTAGTGCGTGAAGACGTAATGAAGGCTTACAAAGCCGCATATAAAATGAAACCCGGCGAAGATAAAATTGATTTTAAAGCGGCTGAATTAGAGGCACAGAAGGTTTTCTTAAAACATATAATTTCCGCAAAAGCTCAAGAAAAATAAGGAAAATGAAACCGCCACGCTTTTAGGCAGTGGCTCTAAAAATTTCGAGTTAATCGGCTCTGTCACCATTCGTATTTCTAACAAGGGCTTCCCAACGCCGACCATTCTCTACCTCTTCGGGCGTCGGTGGTTCAGGTTCAAATCGTATGCCGTGGTCTTCAGGCAAGTTTTGATGTTTTGAGATGAGAAGAAATCGACCCCTCGCTCCTGCGTATTTTGTGGGCGGGTCTATTGAAAACCTATCCACTAAGTTCGCGTCTCCTAGAGTTCCCGCCGGACCGACCGTGTAAAATTGGGAAATAAAATGCCGTGAGATATATTTCTCCGCGCGGGCCAACTAGGCTTTTTGAAGTATCGACGCTATGTTGCCTGACCCATTCAGAAAAAGGAGCCGAGAAAGATCGATTGCCCTTCCCCGATTCCAACCAATCCTCATGGGCTTCAATAATTACATACTCAGGTTCTTCTCGCATGCGATGTTTTGAAACTCCGAGGTGCCGAAACTGTGCCGTAATTTCTCCAACGATATTGGCGAGAGGGTCAACGGCTGTGCCGATGTACATTGCGGGACGCTTGCGGATAGCGTCCAGCATTGAAACAATAAGTATATCATCTTCTGTATATTGGCCCATAGGTCCTACATATCACAAAAGGACGCATTAAAAAAGCCGCCACCGTTTCGGGCAGCGGCTCTTGAAATTATTTCTGCAGACTAACTCTAGCTAAACAACGTCTCCGCAGTCGGCTCGGCCGGTGCTGCTTCTTCGCCCTCAGCAACTTCGCCCTCTTCGCCCTCAACAACTTCCGGCTCGAGCGCGGAGGCTTCGATCCAGCCTGCCGCGACGCGGGCTTGCATGATGAGGCGTGTGGCGTCTTCGTCGGAGAGCTTAAAGTCTTCGATCATACCCTCTTCGTGGATACGCTCGCCGTTTTTATATTCGGAGTAGCCGTTCAGATCATCCGGGACGAGACCCGCCACATCTTCGACAGTTTTGACTTCGTTCTCGCCGAAACGAATGGACATCGGCAAGGTGACGCCTTCGATTTCCAAAACGCCGTCTTCGACGCCAAGTTCGACGCGTTTCGCGTCTTGCTCAGCCGCGAGCTTGTCCAGATATTCACGGGCACGAGTCTGTAGCTCTTCCGCGGTCTCGTCGTCAAAGCCTTCGATAGAGGTCAGGTCTTCAATGGCGACATAGCCGACTTCTTCCATTGTCTCGAAGCCTTCGGAGACGAGAAGCTGCGCAACCATTTCGTCCACATCGAGACCGGCCATAAATAGCTCGGATCGTTCTTTGAACTCTTGCTGGCGGCGTTCGGATTCTTGCTCTTCGGTCAAGATATCCAGTGCCCAACCGGAGAGTTGCGAGGCCAGGCGGACGTTTTGGCCGCGGCGGCCAATGGCCAGCGAAAGCTGCTCTTCCGGCACGACGACTTCGATTTTACCATTGGCTTCATCGATGACGACTTTGGTGACCGTTGCGGGCTGCAAGGCGTTGACGATGAATGTCCCCATATCTTCGGTGTAAGGGATGATGTCGATGCGCTCGCCTTGGAGCTCATTTACAACGGCCTGAACACGGGAGCCGCGCATACCGACACAGGCGCCGACTGGATCGATAGAGCTGTCGTTAGAGAACACGGCAATTTTCGCGCGAGAGCCGGGATCGCGGGCGACGCCAACGATTTGAATAACGCCTTCATAAACTTCCGGCACTTCTTGCGCGAAAAGCTGCGCCATGAATTGCGGATGGGCGCGGGAGAGGAAAATTTGGCTGCCGCGCGGTTCTTCGCGGACATCCATAATATAGGCGCGGATACGGTCGCCGCCTTTGACATTTTCACGCGGCAAGGCTTGGTCGCGGCGGATGACGCCTTCGGCGCGGCCAAGGTC
>ENA-ORXR01004503-ORXR01004503.1-marine-metagenome-genome-assembly--contig:-NODE-4503-length-11618-cov-5.438870_pt1 | contig 11618 bp, 9 predicted proteins | sample MGYA00237866_ERZ511479 | MGnify/ENA metagenome assembly ERZ511479 | reverse complement strand
GCGAACGTAACCATCCTGGTTGCGCTCTTACATCAGGATTACCTAATATTTGACCGACTACTGATTAACCAATAAACGGATTAACAATTATTAAGCCCCCTTAACCTTTATACATAGAAATTTAGTTCCGGAAGCACTAGTGCTTGGGGCATTAGTTTACATGGCACTACGTATCCGCAATTTTCCGAAGGAGCGTACGGTTTTCTGTCGCTACCGCTTGTCCCTTTGTTAGACCAATAAGTCTATTGAAAATATCGTACAGAATACATTTTTTAATCAAAAAAAATAATTGAAATGGCAAAGAAAGATGGATCCTTTACCAAGCGAGAGATGGATCGTGGACTTGAAAAATTTTACGATCACCTGGATAAGCAAAATTTTGAAAGCGAAGAAGAGTTGAAAGCTTTTTTAGCAAAAACAACCGGGAAAAAGATTGGCGATTTAGTACCTAAAAAGAATAAAAAAGAACTAACGGACAAGGAACGAGCGGAAGAATTAATAGATGGAATAGAGGATCTGAGATTCGAGGCCAGAGAAATGCAGGCAAAGAAAGCATTGGCCATTTATCCCAATTTGGTAGAAGGTCATCTGTGGCTGGCCTATTGTTCTGATACCGAAGAAGAAGCATTGACGCATTTTGAGCAGGCAGTAGCAGCAGGCGAAGCAGAAATTGGACCGGAAGGATTTGAGGAAATGAAAGGACACTTCTGGGGATTCCACCAAACCCGACCCTTTATGCGTGCCAAAGCAGAATATGGCATGGTACTACGTGAAGCTAAAAAGTATGAACAAAGTTTATGTCAATATAAAGAAATACTCGAATTAAATCCAACTGACAACCAGGGAATAAGATTTTCCTACGCTGCGCTATTGGTGCAAACCGGTAAATACCTCGCCTACGAAAAATTAATTAAAGTATATGGTGAGGAAAATATGGCTCAATCGTTATTTACCTATGCGGTTTATTGTTTTAAAAAGCATGGTAACTCCGTTAAATCCAACCTTGCTCTGGCCAAGGCCCACGCGGCAAACCCTTTTGTCTTGAAAATTTTATTGGGAGAAGTAGAGCCTTCCGAAGAAACTCCAACCAGTTATAGTTTGGGAAGTATAGAAGAGGCCCAACTTTATCTTGAAGAAAATTATTTACTTTTCCCTAAAAATAAAAAAATGGCACAGTGGTTACTTAAATCTTACAGGAAGCATTCCTAGATAAAAAAAGAGGAAGCATAGCGTCGTCATTCCTTTTATCAACATTCCTTATTCTCAAATTGGAGCACTGGTTTCTTCTACGAACCTTTCCCGTATAAATGTGTTTAAGGAACAACGATCTAATAGATTCAGAATTATGACTAATATTTTTTGTGCCTAACTTCGTTTAAAATACGCGCCATAGCTACGGCTATGTCTGTGTTTTTCAACTCGTTATACACAAAAACTACCTACTCAAAATTTCTTAATCTATTTAATCCTCGTTCCTAAGGAACGGAGTTTCACAGATAAAACTCCATCTAAACCAAAAAATTGACACTATGATCGGGTACCGATTTGGCGAACATATACCAGGAGCAGGCGAGGGGAGTACCTACGATCGGCTACTGAAGCTTTTTAAAGAACTCCTTATTCACACCTCTGGCAACGTGAGCGAAGCCCTCAGCTGGCTTACCGAACTGGACAAAGAATACAACCTGACCACCAAGGATTATGGAATGGCCGATTTTATTCAGGATCTGATTAAAAATGGGTTGATTGCCAATCCCGATGCGGAAAATCCCGGATTTGTCCCAACGGCAAAAATGGAAATCGCCATGCGACAAAAGGCGCTGGAAGATATTTTTACCGATCTGCAAAAAGCAAAAAAAGGAAACCACAGCACCAATACCTCCGGCAAAGGGGACGATTATACCTCTGATTTACGTCCCTACGAATTCGGGGACAAACTGGATTCTCTAGCCGTTTCTGAATCGCTGCGCAACGCACAGATCAACCACGGTATTGATAATTTTCAATTGCAGCATTCTGACCTGGAAGTGCGTGAGACGTATTATCAAAGCCAAATGAGTACCGTTTTGATGATTGATATTTCGCACTCCATGATTCTTTACGGAGAAGACCGGATTACGCCCGCCAAAAAAGTAGCGATGGCTTTGTCAGAATTGATCATCACCCGCTATCCAAAAGACACCCTGGATATTATTGTTTTTGGAAATGATGCCTGGCAGATAGAAGCAAAAGACTTACCATATTTGCAAGTAGGACCGTTTCATACCAATACGGTTGCCGGACTGGATCTTGCGATGGATATCCTTCGGAAGCGTCGAAATCCTAACAAGCAAATTTTTATGATTACGGATGGTAAACCCACTTGTATCAAAAAAGGGAAAAAGTATTATAAAAACAGTTTTGGTCTGGATAAAAAAATCATTGCCCGAACCCTCAATCTGGCGACCCGTTGCCGGAAATCAAACATTCCAATTACAACTTTTATGATCGCCCGTGATCCTTATTTAAAGAAGTTTGTCGAGGAATTTACCAAGGCCAATAATGGAAAAGCATTCTACAGTAGTCTGGATGGATTGGGATCGTTTATATTTGAGGATTATAAAAATAATAAGCGACGAAGACACCGATGATGAATAGGAATCGTTAACTGGTCAATCAGTCTCTTGTTACGCAATGTTATCGTAAGAAATGGTTTGTGTCGTTTTCTCTTTCTTTCATAATGTGTAAGAGGAAGGGGAGTGTTCCATGAAGTTTGTCTTTTTGCCGCCCGCACCTCAATCCTAAAGGAAGCCACTCGCGCAGATATCCTTTATCGGACCCGTTCCATGTGCAATTAAAGACTAATCACTAATCACCAACCAATCACCAATCACCAATATACAAAATAAAACCATCCCAAACATCGTTACCTTTGCAGTATAAATTTACCGCACAATGAAGCAAATAATCCTGTTTTTACTCTTTCCCTGCCTCTTATCGGCACAGCAATTACCCTTTCAAGACATAGAAAGAGCACTAATTGAAATGGGACACACCCTCCTTTCAGATACCCTGACCCAGGAGAGAATCACTGCTGCTGAAAAAATTAAGATAACTTTAACCGAGACTCTGGGACAACCAGGATCTTTCCAATATCCCTTTGATTCCCTGACGTCTGTTTCTATTCTGGAGCCCAAGGATAAATCGTTCCGGATTTTCACCTGGCAATTATACGAAGACATTGATAAGTACAAATATTTTGGAATTATACAGGTTGCTGGCAAAAAACCGACTGTCCACCTACTAGAAGATCAGTCGGAAACGGTTGCCTTGGAAGATCTTCCTTACGAAGTGCTGACCAAGGACAATTGGTACGGAGCGCTTTATTACAATATCAAAGAGTTTAAAACAAAAGAAGGGAAACGCTACTTACTTTTTGGCGCGGATGGCTACCGATTTTTTTCCAAAAGAAAGTTGGTTGATGTGCTGTACTTTAAGGATGATCAACCTGTATTTGGAGATGCGACCTTTTTTCCTACCGAGGAAGACCGACCCGATTTAGCCTATTATCGACTGTTGCTCAGCTATAGCGCAGCGACTTCTATTCGACTCAATTTCGACGACTATCTCAATATCCTGGTTTTTGACAATGTTCTTCCCGCCAATAATGAATATGGCGAAGAAACCTTTTTACCCGATGGTTCGTACCGTGGCTACAGACTCAAAAAAGGCCGCTGGATTGCCGTAGATAAAATCTTTGAACATACCTGGAACGAGGCGCCCAGACCACAGCCAATCCTGAACGGTAGAAAAGAGAATAAGGATTTGTTTGGGAATGAATAGGAGGGGAGATGAATGCCCAATATCGTTTTAACTGTTTCTAATATATTCGATATCCATTATTCCCAATTACCCCTCATATCTCCCCACCAACCAATCAATTTCATTTCTTGAAATCAGCAATTCATAAATAGCGGAAATCTTGTTAAATGCTGCATTCAAATATTGAATCTGCACATTTCTAAAATCCAGAGATGTCAATTGTCCTGCTTTAAAACGTTCTTCGGTCAATTGGATATTTTGTCTGGCAACGGAAATTTGGCTGTCTGTCATTTCTAATAGCTGAATCTGATTTTGGTAGTTGTCCATCAGAATATCCAGTTGGTTAGCTAAGTTGGCTTTAGTTTCCAAAATAGAAAGCTGGTCAACTTCTTCCTGTAATTGCGCCGCGTTGATATCATTTTTTTGTTGGCCACCGTCATAGAGGTTGTAATTTAATACTAAGTTTGCACTACCTGTAAAACGATTACTTTGTAAAAATTTGAAACGATCTCCCGTATTTGGGTCATCCGCAAAAAACTTAAATCCATTACGCGCATAGCCCACAGAACCGTTGACACTCACGGTAGGCTTTCTGGACACCTTCGCAAATTCAGTATTCAAACGACTGAGGTTGGCCAGCATATCCAGGCTCTTCAGGGTGTAATTTTCTTCGTTCAAAATAGTCCGCAACGCTTCCTCATTAATTGGATTGGGTCTTACCTCCAGCGCATCCTCAAATTGATAATTTTCAAAACCAGTAATGTCCAGTGTCTGGTAAAGATTCCGCTTGGCAACATCGATATTCTGTAATTGTTGAATAATAGAAACGCTATCAGATAGTACCGAAGCCTCAAATTGTGTAAGATTATAACTATTGGATTGGCCATATTCTTTTTTGATGTTTTCGTAGCGGAGTCGATCCTTGGATAAAGTAAACACCTGATTCAGTACCTCTAACTGTTCCTGTTGAAAAATGACCGTATAATATTGTTGATAAATATCCCGGAGTAAATCATGAATTCCAGCCGCCTTATTTAATCGCTGCTGACTGACCGCCAGTTCCAGCTGTTGTTTATTAATTCTAAAACGGCCACCATTATATATCACCCAGTTTCCCGTCAGGTTGGCATTTATATTCCCTGTATAAAAGGTACCCTGAAGAAAACTGGCGGGGTTGTTATCATTGGTCAGGTTATTATTAAAACCGCCATTCAGATCAATCGTAGGCGTCTTGCCAGTGTTTACCCAATTGTCATTGGTCTCGGCGATTTCAATATTTTTTTCATTTATTTTGATAGAAAAATTATTCTCCATTCCAATGGAAATCGCCTTTTCCAGGGTCAGCGTCTCCTGTGCCGACAATGCTCCCGATGCGCAGAGGACACCCAGCATTGGTAAAATAAAATGGAAGGTGAATAATAGGTGTTTGTTTTGAAACATATTGAGTCTTTGAGCGATGAATTAGATGAATCTCATCTGGAAAATTTCGAAATTTAATACTGTAAAATTAAGGAAAACTTTTGAAGCCAGGATTTATTAACTTTGTCCTACAACATAGATCTACGGTTAAATGTTTAACCGACAAGATCGATTGTTAGACCAACGAGTCAGCCGCTTTTATCAGGGTTGAATACGTAAAAAAAATACTATGAAATTATCAGAGAGAATATCCGTACTTGCCAAACTTGGAGAAAAGCTGTCTCAACCGGATGCGGAAAGAATGGCCTTAATCAAAGCCTCTTATCGCCACAATCTTTGGTTTACCGAGGATAATTATGAAGCTGCTATTCAGGCGATTGCGGAGCGTATGCTCAAGCGATCATTGCTGGAAGAGTGGGTAAAACCTTACCCAATTTCTGATACCATGACACCCGAGGTGGTCGGTATGGTGCTCGCTGGAAATATTCCGCTAGTCGGCTTTCACGATGTATTATCTACTTTTATTTGTGGGCATATCGCTCAAATTAAACTTTCTGATAAAGACAAATTGGTACTACCTTATTTGATCGACCAAATGGTAGCCATCGATGAGCGGGTTCGTGCTTATTTTATTTTTGTAGAGCGACTGTCCAGGTTCGATCGGGTTATCGCTACGGGAAGTAATAATACGGCTCGCTATTTCGAGTTATATTTTGGAAAATATCCCAATATTATTCGCAAAAATCGCAACGCTGTAGCGGTATTGAGCGGCCACGAATCAGAAGGAGCACTGCACGCATTGGGAAAAGATGTTTTCACTTATTTTGGCCTGGGTTGTCGAAATGTTTCGAAACTGTATGTCCCCAAAGGTTATGAATTCCAGCCCTTACTGGAACAACTCCACGAGTATCGGAAAATCATCGAATTGAATAAGTATAAAAATAATTTTGACTATAATTTCACGCTGTTAATTTTAAATAAAACCAAGTATTTTTCTAATGGTTGCATCCTTATTTACGAAAGTGAATTAATCCAGTCCCGGATTGCCAGTCTGCATTTTGAATATTACGAAGACCAGCAGGATTTGCAAAATAAACTGGAGCCTCACCGCGAAGCCATTCAATGTGTGGTCAGCGATCAACCCGTTGAAAACTGGAAACATATTGCGTTGGGTGATGCGCAAACGCCTGCCCTGGATGATTACGCTGATGGGGTAGACACGCTGGCATTTTTGACGAAGACGACGACTTCGATTACTTAGAATCATTTCATAAATTGATATTTTAAAATTTAAAAGTGTAAAGTTATTTTGAACCGTTACTTAATACAGAAGACTTAAAACAGGCTAAAAAACACGATGACAAAAGCAGAAAAGGTAGCAGAAATTATCAGAATTTTAGAATTTTATTATCCTGAAACGCCCATTCCACTGGATCATACGGACAACTATACTTTATTGGTAGCAGTCTTGTTATCCGCGCAGTGTACCGATATTCGGGTAAATCAGGTAACCCCTGCTTTATTCAAATTAGCAGGTACTCCGGAGGAAATGGTAAAGCAGGATGTTGCCGACATTGCCGCGATTATTCGCCCTTGTGGGCTATCGCCTCGCAAATCAAAAGCCATTCATGAGCTTTCGCAAATGCTGTTGGACGAACACAACGGAGCGGTACCAAATGATATGGAGGCGTTAGAAAAATTACCCGGCGTGGGACATAAAACGGCCAGTGTGGTCGTGAGTCAGGGTTTTGGGGTGCCAGCTTTTCCGGTAGATACCCATATCCACCGACTGGCGTGGCGGTGGGGTTTGACCACCGGCAAAAATGTGGTACAAACAGAAAAGGATTTAAAGCGTTTATTTCCAAAAGAAATATGGAATAAATTGCACCTGCAAATCATCTTTTTTGGTCGCGAGTTTTGTCCGGCACGTGGACATCATCCGTTAGAATGTCCGATCTGTAGTAGATTCGGGCGCAAGGCAGTGTTTGAGAAATAAGGTTGGGGCACTAGTGGTTCGGGTACTAAATTAGTATGTATTTTAAATTGTTAATTTTTCCTAGACATTAAGAACAGTTGATTAGTGATTAGTTAATCGGTCCTCCCAACGTATAGGTATCGCACTCTAATGTATTTGAAAAACTCAAAAAAAGACGGTAGAGAAATTTAAGTTAACAGATCAACGTAGGAACACAATGCCTTGTTCCTACGTTGATCAATATGCCCAGTTATTTAAAGTCGAAGGCACTAAATCTATATGTATGAATTTTATAGTAATGTAAATTTATATAATAACGACGTCTAACCTATTACTTAGGGGATGAGGCACCAGATGAATTCCTAATATTTTTATAAATAGCGAGATATCGTTCGGCGACGGCCTGATATCCATATTTGTCTCTGGCATTTTTAGAAAGTGTCTCCGGATCGAAATCATTGATCTGATTGATCATTTCATGCAGGCTTTTTTCCAATGCCTGCTCGTCACCAGATGGAACCATGCGACCATTTTGTGACGTAATCATTTCGCTTACGCCACCGACATTCGAGGCAATCACAGGCAAACCAGCTACCAACGACTCACTAATCACACATGGTAAATTTTCAAAATTACTAAATAACAGGAAGAGATCATGTTCCGTCATTTTTTCAGCGATTTCTTCTAAAGGAATCTCCGGTAGTATGGTCAAACGATCTTCTGGAATATCCAGGCTTTTGGCCATCTTTATAAAATGATCACCGTAATGATTGCCAATAAAAGTAGCGGTACAGTCGGTTCTTTGTTTAAATATTTTAGCCAATACTCGTAACATACCACTGGTATTTTTATGCGTATCGTTGAGCGTGGAAATATGAAGGATACGGATCGGACGATTGTTAGAGTAGGGTAGTCGTACTTTAAATAAATCAATATCTACTACGTTTGGAATAACTTCATAACGGTTGTGGGGAACCAATTTTTGTATCGCTTTTTTTAAGTCATTAGAGACGGGGCAAATCATAGCCGCTGCTTGTCCCGTTTTGGAAATAATATATTTTTCGTGAAAATTAAAAGTAGCTGGGTTGATGGGAAGAAACTTTGTCCAGTGTTCCGTAATTACAATTGGAATTTTATACTTCTTTTTTAATGTTAAAGCGAAAATACCAGCAGGATAAAAAACGTTTAAATGACAAATATCAAAGTGGCCAAATTCTTTTAATAAAGCCTGGTAGCCAGTGTGATGCGCTTTTTTATAATTGGCCAGTTTTTGAAAAAGTTGATAGCGTGGCGTTTTTGGAAAAAACACGCGACATTCGGTAATATATTGATTGTTCGTTATTTCTACCTGAAAATTATTGGTAGATGTCATAGCGTGTACATATAAGACGGCCACTTTCGCCCGTCGGCCCACGGCCTGCGCGTGACGCTCGATAAAATTACCATTCTGAGGCTCGTCAGGATTGGGATACCAGCTGGCTAAAAACAAAATATGAAGAGGTTCGGACAAATGCGTAATTTTGTGATTGATGATCAGACTTTATGCTAAAATAGTGGAAACAAAAGATCAATTTTGAGCCATTCCCAAGCTTGAATAGAGTCTATTAATTCCAAAAAATAAAAATTTACCACGATGGCAAAGAAAAACAAAAATACGGAATCTACCACTTCGACTCACCCCGTTACGCTTCGCAAACGTAAAAAAGGGAAACCAAATTATAAAAAAGCTTTGATGGTGGGCGTTCTTTTTCTGGTAATGTTGTCTTTTATTTTAACAAGTATTCCCAACCTGGGAGGCGGCGGTTCCCGATCGGCCAGTGTAAAAACTCCCGCGAATGCCAATTCGGTTACGCCTCGTAGTTCGACCAGCTTTACAAAACAGGGGACGCTGTCCATTGCTCGACAAAACAATCCGACACCACTCGTCGTGGATATTGAGGTAGCCGATACCGAAACCAAACGAAATCAGGGACTGATGTATCGACGCCACATGGAACCGAATCAGGGGATGTTGTTTATCATGGATGAGCTCAAGGAACAAAGTTTTTATATGCGAAATACCTATATTTCACTGGATATTATTTATCTGGATGAAAATAAAAAAATTGTTTCGATTGCCAAAAATACCACAACATTAAACGATGACAGTATTCCATCCAATGGAAATGCCTTATATGTCCTGGAGGTCGTCGCTGGATATGCGGATACCCACGGTCTGCAAGTGGGTGATCAAATTGGGTGGGATGTGGAGTAAACAGGAGAACACTATTTTAAAATTGCTAACCGGAATTGTCATTAAAGAATAGAAAAACTTTAACAACTCGGGTTTTCTTTTTCTCCGGTGAAAGGCCTATCTTGTTGGAATGAAAACATATATTCATTTAGCTCTTTTTACGCTCAGCTTTCTACTAAGTTGCTCGTCTGCTCGTTGCCAAAAAGAGGTATTGATCCTGCCGCCTTTTGAGATATATCAACAATATCCTTACATTTCAATTTCAAAAGCTCAGCTAGCAAAAGTAAAAACGATTTGGGGTCTTAAAAATAATCATAATAACCTTCACCTGGAATATAAACCCCAATGGGTCGAAAGATATATTTCGGTTGAAATTGAGGTTTGTCAGGATGGTGAACTCAAAAGAGCGATGGGTAGCAACGAGCAATTTACCAACGCACAAAAAGAACTAATGACCACCGCCGATTCGGGAAAGGAAATTCAGGTAATCATCAACTATTGGCCAAAAAATAGTTTAACTTTTAACGAGCCCAAAAAAATAGATTTCTCTTTTTTGATCAATCCGGAAAACGACGCGATCTTTCCCGGGGGTGAAAAGGCGTTACATCAATTTTTGGAAACAATGGTTCTTCGGAATATCTCCGCCGACAGTTTTCAAAATTATGATATGACGGCCATTAAATTTAGTATTGGTCCGTCCGGTGAAGTAGCGCAAGCTACCATTTTTGGAGCCGAATATCAAGCTGGAAAATTTGATGCCATCAATCAGGAATTATTGGTCGCTATTCATAAAATGCCGCGCTGGAAACCTGCTACCTATGCGGATGGTACCCAAACAACGCAGGGATTTGTACTAGCTGTTGGTAGTAAAGAAAACTGTGCTTTACCGCTTTTGAACAGCTTCTACCTTAATTGAACACCCTAATACCAATGATAAATAAAAATATAGCATCTAATAACTAAATGTTAATCCGTAAATCGGTTAATTAGTCTCTTGCTACGCAATGTTATCGTAAGAGAGAAGACACCGCTTACTGAACAGGCCCACTACAACCATTAAAAACACCTTACAAAACAAATAAACAAATAAACAAATAAACGAATAAACACCTAAACAAATAAACCCCAAAATCCCCAAACAAATAAAAAGCTCACAACCTCAAAACTCCCTCCCATATTTTAATTTCGGTGGAACCGGAGAAACCATCCATTTCGCCCACGCCAATGCCTATCCGCCCGGATCGTATCGCCAGTTAATTGAACCATTGACCAAAAAATATCGCGTCATCGGGATAAAACAAAGACCGCTTTGGCCTCATTCCGACCCCAAGAAGTTGACCAATTGGGATCAACTGGCAGAAGACCTGATCATTTTTTTGGATCAGCAAAACCTAACCCGGATTGTTGGAATTGGTCACTCCCTCGGTGCAGTAATATCGGTGCTGGCTGCCAGAAAGCGACCCGATTTATTTCGCCGACTCATTCTTCTGGAACCCGTCTTATTTCCAGTATATTATCAGTGGATTTTTGCGGTGGTTCCAATCTGGTTGCGTCAACTTATTATTCCTGTTTCTAAAATTGCCAGTAATCGAAGAGATCAATGGCCCGACCGAGAATCCCTTTTTAAGTCTTATCGACAAAAGGGTATTTTTCGCTATTTGTCGGATGCTACATTGAATGACTGGATCACACATGGAACCAATAAAGACCTTCACGGACATCTTCGACTTTTATTTCCAAAGGATTGGGAGTCTAGAATTTACGCTACGGTTCCTTACGTATTAAAAGATATTTTTCAGCTGGATATTCCCGTCCAGATACTACGTGGCGAAAAGACCCGTGTTATTTCCCCAGAGATGTGGCAACGGATACATGAGCATTTGCCATCGGATCATTTGTGGGAACTTAAAAACGCAACCCATCTCGCTCCACTGGAATTTCCGGAAAAAGTGGGAAAATGGATATTTGCATCTGCTAGATTAATGTAAGGAACGGTTTAAAAATAACTTTACACTTTTGACTGCTTTTTTTGCTACTACTTAAAAAAGAGACACCAATAAATGTTTGGTGTCTCTTTCTTTTAATTTTGGTAGCATTCAGGATGAGGCACTAATGCCTTCGGCACTAAGTTGTTGATTAGTTAATCGGTGGATCAGTCACATAGTACGCAATGCGAACGTAACCATCCTG
>ENA-ORXR01004501-ORXR01004501.1-marine-metagenome-genome-assembly--contig:-NODE-4501-length-11621-cov-10.412855_pt1 | contig 11621 bp, 6 predicted proteins | sample MGYA00237866_ERZ511479 | MGnify/ENA metagenome assembly ERZ511479 | reverse complement strand
CCCCCGCCACGGCCGCCGCCGCCGCCAGTGGCGGTGCCGCCGCCACGCCCGCCGCCGCCGCCGCCGTCGGCGTGGGCGGCGGCGGCCGCCGCGCGCACCGCGGCGGCCGCGGCAGCGGCGGCGGGCGTCCCCCCCCGGGGCCCACGGTCGGCGCCACACCCGCCGGCGGTCGCGCCGGTGCCGCCCGTGGGGGCTGCCGGCGCGGCGCCCCGACGCGCGCCGTCGCCACGCCCAGACGGCGCGCCCGCGGCGGCAGCGGCGGCCGGGGGCGGGGCGACCCCCCCCCCCCCCCCCCCCCCCCCCCCCCCCCCCCCCCCCCCCCCCCCCCCGCCTCGCCGCCATCCGCACCTTTGGTCGGTGGGTGGCGCTCGGCGCCGACGCGTTTCCGCTCGGCCTCGCGGGGGGGCTCGCGTCGCTCCTCGACGGCGTGCCCGTCTTGTCGCCCCACGACGCGCCGCCGCCGCGCGTCGTGCACCCCGTCGCGCCCGCGGCGGCCGCCGGCAGCGGCGGTGGGGGGGGCGGCGGTCACGGCGGCGGCGGCGGCCGTGGCGGTGGGGCGGGGGCGGTGCCCCCGCAGCCCCCCCCGCCCCGCCGCCGCACCGTCTACCTCTCCTCGGTGCACAGCGACGCGTCGGAAGCAACGTACAAGGCGCTGACGTTTGGGCCCCAAACGCGGCACCCGTGGTTTGTGTCCAAGCTGCCGACCTACTCGCTCGCGCTCGAGCCGGGCGCGCGCGCCGTGACCGTTGCGACCGCCGACAATCGGCTGTACACGCTGGCGGCAGCGTCTGAGGCGGAGCGCGCGGCCGACGCGGCGGCGGCGGCGGCGGCGGCGGCAGCGGCAGCGACGGCGGCGGCGGCGGCAGCGGTGCCCGTGGGGGCAGGTGCGGCCGCCGCTGCGCCGGCGCTCGGCGGCGCCCCGGTGCACGCTGCCGCCGACACGGTGGCGGCGGCCGAGACGGCGTCGGCGGCGGCGGCAGCGGCGGCGGGGGCGGCGGGGGTGGTGGCGCCGCCTTCCCCCTCCCCCCCGGGGCTGGCGGTGACGTTCCCCCCCCCCCCGAACGACGGCGGCGGCGTTTGCGTCACTCCCCACCGGCTATGGCGGTGCGTCGGCGTGGAACGCGACCGGCAAGTGGCTGCTCGTCGCGACGCTCCACGACGATGCCGCGACGCTGCGGCTGCGCAACGTGCCGCCGCCGGGCGTTGGAGGGGATGGGCCGTGGCGCGCCCCCACCGGCGCGCCGTGACGGGGTAGGGGCGGGGGTGGCGACGGCGGCGCGTGCGTGGGGCGGCGCGCCACGGCCGTCGCGGTGGGTGCTGGGGGGGGGGGGGGGGGGGGGGGGGGGGGGGGGGGGGGGCCGCGGCCCCGGGGCGCCCGGTGGGGGGGGGGCGGGCGGCTTGGCGTTGAGCCGCTTGTGGAGGGTGGCGGCGTCGCGCGGCGGTCGGCCGGGCGGCGGCGGCTGCTTGCCAGGGTGCGTTTTGGGTCGCTTGCGCGTCGCATCCTTGGCACCGGCGGCTGCTCTGGACGGCAGCGGCATGTGCTTCGGAGCGCTTGCGCGTCTTGGCCTTGGCGCGGGCTGCTTCTCTGGATGGGAGCGGCATAGCCGTGCCGCATCGCCGCGTGTAGCTAGTCTTACTCCTGATTCTTTCATCGCCAAGACGGGGGCGCATGGGTGCCGTGGCGGTCTGGCCTCGACACGGCACGCAGGCCATGCAGCGACGCCGTCGCTGTCTGCTGCGTCAGCCTTGTGGTGCACGCGCCGCCACTGCATAGGGTGTGGCCACCATCACGGAATGCAGCAGAGCAGAGCACAGCTCACCTGCGCCGCTCTCGTTTGACCTGCGCGAGAAACACGAAAACAGAAAACGACGATACTTGTCTAAGAGCGCGGAAGAGGAACAAAACGTTAGGCGAGCAACGGGAGCTCCAAAAAAAACACAAAACGAAACGCACGGAACGGGCTCACGCCCCGCGGGCGCAAACACGCGACAAACCGTCCGCAGCCGTGTGGCCACGGCGCACCCCGTCCCACGACACACCGACCCCATCTAAGCAGCCCCGCCGGGAGGCTGGGGAGCCCGCCACCCGTTGCCCCGCCACGGCTCGGCCGCAGACCCGCGCCGGGGGCACACGCGCGCGCGCGCACCCGCCACCTCGAAGCAAGATAAGTATACTCCCTACGGCTACAGGGATCGACACCGTCGTAATGGGACCGAGCACAGCCCCCGTCCGTCGGTCGTGCGGAGCCACAGTGGTGCGACTGCCCGCCCCTCTACTCGACGGTCAGGACGCGGAGCACGTTAGTCGCCCCGCTGACGCCCTCGCGCATGCCAGAAACGACAACGACCAGGTCACCCTTGGCGCACAGACCGCTGGAGGAGGCGCGCACGAGCGAGCGCGCGATGAGGCTCTCCGTCGCCATCATGGAGCCGACGCAGAGCGGGAAGGCGCCGCGGTGGATGAGCATCTGGCGGGCGGTGGCCTCATTCGAGGTGACGCAAATGACGGGCGCCGACGGGCGGTACTTGCACACGAGCCGAGCCGTGTTGCCCGTTTCTGTCAGACACAGGATGATGCGGGAGCCGACATCGTAGGCGGTCTTGACAGCCGACGACGTGATCGTCTCGGTCACCGACACCTGCTCCATCTTCCGCAGCAGCTGCCGCAGGGAGTTGAAGGTATGGCCATAGTCGAGAGCCTTCTCCGCCTCGCGGCAGATGGACGCCATGGTCGTGACTGTCTCCACCGGGTAGTCGCCCTTGGCGGTCTCGCCCGAGAGCATGACGCAGTCCGAGCCGTCAAACACGGCGTTGGCCACATCTGTCGTCTCGGCGCGCGTCGGACGCGGGTTCTTGACCATCGACTCGAGCATTTGCGTCTACGGGCGGTGGAAGGCGCAGATGCCGGAGGGACCATTCCAATGAGAGTGACAAAGGCAGGTAGCAGAGCCGTAGGGGACCGCGACGACAGATCGGTGCGGCAGCCAACCGGGTGTCCAGCTCAGTCCAACAAAGCAAACGGAAGCGTTAGTATGGCGAACGACAGCGGCCCTTAGGCACACACTCAGCCTCCAAGCAGACACGCCACCCTCTCGCTCTGCTCCCACTATTACCCACCGCTCTTTCCTCAATAGCCACTCGCCGCCCACTGTGTGCAGCCACGAGGCCCAACGTACCGCCGTGACGACCGGCTTGCCCGCAACATTGCACTTGCTGATCATCATCTTTTGCGCAATGGCCACCTTCTCGATGGCAATCTCCACGCCGAGGTCACCGCGGGCAACCATGATGCCGTCCGAGACCTTCAGAATGTCGTCAAAGTTCTGGAGCCCCTCCTGATTCTCAATCTTGGAGATGATCTTGATGGCAGCCCCGCCGTTGGCCGTCAGGTACTCGCGGATTTGGACGACGTCCGATGCCTTGCGAATGAAGGAAGCGGCCACGAGGTCGACCTTTTGCTCACACCCAAACTTCAGGTCGCCCTTATCCTTCTCGGTCAAGGCGGGCAACTCGACGACGGCGCCCGGCAGGTTGACACCCTTCGTCTCCCCAAGCAACCCCCCGTTCTTCACGCGGCAGATGACGTGCTCCCCGTCGACGCGCTCGACAATGAGGGCGACGAGGCCGTCATCAATCAGCACCTCCGAGCCCTCTTTAACGGAGAAACCCAGCTTGGAGTAGGACTGGGCAATCATGTCCTTGGTGCCGACGTGGGTGTAGTCCGTGGTCAGAGTCAACTGCTGGCCAGCCTCAAGTTCAATCTCCTTCCCGCCGACCAGCTTGCCGGTCCGAATCTCAGGGCCCCTACACAATGCAGTGAGAGGACACAGAAGAGAAGCAAAGCAGAAATCAGAAAACACAAGGGCCACCCCAACGAGGAAGAGAAGTTGAACAGCCAAAATGTTAACAGTCAGCAATTAGTGTTGTCAGTAGGCCACCCAACGTTACCGGCATCAAAGTGCCCTGGACGAGCCCCGCCGCGTTCCCCCTACACGGCACGCCGCACCCACCAACCCGACAAGCCAATGACTGACGCAGCAACCACGACACGTACTTGGTATCGAGCATGATGGCGGCCATGCGCTTGGAGGCAGCCAGATACTCGCGCAGGTTGGTGATGACACCCGAGTGGTATGTATGGTCGCCGTGGCTAAAGTTGAGGCGCATCACGTTCATGCCCGCCTCGACGAGTTTGCCGAGCGTGTCGACGGATTTCGTCTTGGGGCCAATGGTACAGATAATCTTGGTCCGCACCGCCGCCCGCACCGAGTTGAAGGACTCGGCATCACGGAAAGAGACGGCAATGTTGTTCTCCAGGGACGTCATGGTGGCAGGCAGGTGGTAGCGGTGAGGGATCCCGGGGGAGGGGGGGAAGTGGTGGCGGGCGGGCGGCGGAAAGGGAGGCGGACGAGGGAGAGCAGGACGTGGGGCGACGACGGAGAGACGAACACTGGCGGCGGATGTGGGGTAGGCGTCCTCAAGGGGGGGCGCCTGTTGTGGTGCAAGGGGGTAACACGAAGCCTCCTCGGTTGGTCTCTTGGCGACGCACACGCCATTCGGTGCAGCAGAGTGTGTGGCGTGCAGTGTGCTCGGAGAGGCGTCGATCCAGCCTGTGAGAGAGGTGGCCCCGGTATTCCCCGCGCGGCGAATCAAAACATCGCTGTTGTTCTCGCCGGATAGCCAGGTGCCAATTGGACCCTCGACAGCAGTTCAAGCCGCATCTCGACGCAAACTCGAGAGCGCTGTCGATATCCGCCTTGACGGTGCCTCCTGGTTGGCTGGCCCGAGTGGGTCGGGTCTGGCGGGTCGAGATTCATTGGAAGGACGGCTCTCCAACAAAAATCGCCGGGCAGGGACCCTGCGGCGGCTGGTGCAGCCCCTCGGCCACCAAAGCACAGCGCACCGTCGAGGACGTGGCGCAACCACGTGCGCAAGGCGATACCGCCCTTGACGTCACTGACCCGAACCGGAGCGTCGTCGCCGTGAGCCACGCCAGTCTGCTCGGCGGAATACGTCATGCCCTAGGAGATGGCCATGCGAGAGCAGTCCTCGCCTACCATCCAGTGGGATACACACGTGTCTGCGGACAGGAGGCAGTGCGTTGGTCGCTGCTGGAGGACCGGCGTTTGCTTTGTTCCACTGGTCTGTGACAGACCGCCGTCTCCGTGACATTGCCAGCGAGGGCCGGGAATAGCGACTGACGGTGTCTGCTTCATTCCAGTTGTTGACCGTGAGCCACGCCATTCTGCTCGGCTGAATACGCCATGCCCAAGGAGATGGCCATGCGAGAGCAGTGCTCACCTTCCATCCAGTGGGATACAGATACACACGTGTGGGCGGACAGGAGGCAGAGCGTTGGTCGCTGCTGGATGACCAGCGTTTGGTTTGTTCCACTGGTTTGCGACCGGCCGCCGTCTCCGTGACATTGCCAGCGAGGGCCGGGAATAGCGACTGACGGTGCCTGCTTCATTCCAGCTGTTGACTGGGTGGACGCCGCGCCCTTGACGGGCGGTCGCAAGAGCGAGTCACCGCACTGGGCGGGCGAGTCGCCGCACTGGGCGGATCGCTCGTGCGCCTGCACAGCCAGCCGATTCAGAAGACGTGATGCACTTGTAGCTAATAAATGCAAGCTACAAGCCTGGGCCCTCCACTGCTCTGTTGTGCGTGTCTTGCTTGTTGGACCAGCTGCCTTCTTCAGGGCTGCAAGATTTCTACGAAATCATCTTTGATGGTTTCTTTTCTCGATATGTATCAGAATTTTCGTCCATGGTTTCAGAAACGATCAGTGTCAAAGTTAATGTATTTAATCTTGGACGATCCAAAGTGTCTGTCAGCCTCGTCGTTCGATACGGGTACGTTTGCAGCCTCAAGGCGAGCACGATGCCCACGCTACAGGCGCCCGACGTTGCGTCGCCACACGGCCACCACGTCGCTCACCTTCCCCCCCCCGGACCTCACGGCAGGGCGGTTGCTGTATGCTGAACGCACGTGTGCGGAATGGCAACAGCTGACGACCATGGACTGCGACAGCCCGACCACTTTCAGCGCATGAACAAGGGCAGCGCCAACTTCTCTCCCTGAGGCACCACCAGTGACCCGTCTGATCTCCGGCTGCGCGTGTTCGTTACCGGTGGTGGTGGCCTGGCACCGTCGCTGCTGCCCGTGAAGCCCTTGCAAGCGAGAGGGGGCTGGGACTGGTCCATCCTGGTGAACGTATCACCACAACCACCTCGTCCCGCCAGCCCCCCCCGGCAACTGGGCTCCCTCCCGCCCCCACCTGCACTCACCCCTCCATCCCTTCTGCATGTCTGCGCTGATCTCGACAGCGTAGTCTGCGGCGCCTGTTGGCACCTCTTCTGCTCTCGTACTGCTGTGGGCGCCTTCGCCCGCCCGGTGCAGCCGCGACCCCCACGCCCGCCGTGCAGACGGCTTTGACGCACTTTTGTCGTGCCCCTGTTCGTCCCCCCGCCGCCCTGCGTTCCCGCCCTCCCCGGTCTACCTGCATCCCCCCCGACACCCCATGAACCCCTGTCGGCTCGCCCCTCACCTCGGGAAGCCAGTGGTGCGGTCGGGCAGGCACAGCCCCGCTGCGCCGCGCCGCCACTGCGCCGCGCCCCCCCCCGTCGCGGCTCCACACCCGTCGCTGCGCTCGCCTCCCCATCTCCCCCCGCCCCCGAGACCGTCGGCGAAGACGGCTTCATCACCCACAGCTGCCTGGGGCCGGGCGAGGCAGCGGCATTGGCACTGCCGCCGCCTCGCGGTGGCGGCGGCGGATGGCGGCGGCGCCGCAGAGGAAGCCCGACGGGCGCTTCCGCGGAGTGCCGCCGCCGCTCATGCAGCCGGCCGACGCACAGCCGCCGGAGCCGCCCGACCCGCTGCTGTCGCGCGGGGCCGCCGCCCGCCGGCGGCACCCCATCCGCCGCCGCTGCCCGCCAAGGTGGTGGCGCATTTCGTCGGCGGCGCCGACGCCGCCACCGACAGCCGCCGCTCTGACGGGAGAGCGTCTGCATCCGAAGTGGCGGGCGCACGGTCACCCACGGCGTCGGCGCCACGGCCGGCGTGGACGGGGGAGACAGCAGGCGGGCCCAAAATGGCCCATACGTGCCCTTGAGCGCCGCCCAATTTACCGTCTTGAGCTCACTGTGGCCGCCGGCGTCGAGCCACAGCGTGTCCACCGCTGGCGGGGCGGAGCCTGTGTACTTGTAGGGAAGGGGGGGGTCTACAGTATGGTGTGACATGCGTCATCTTTTTAGCTTTTGCGGTGATTGCTGTTGTGTTGGCGCCTCCTAAATCGCTCTCTATGTGTATGGGGTGCTGCTTCATCTCTGTACTCGACCGCATGGGCCGTTGGTGGCCACCTACAGGTAGCTGGGGCCAGAGTGAAAAAACTGCATATATTTGCATTAGGGGTACGCACGACGCAGCTGGAAGTTTGAGCGTCACCTGGCGTCTGTCAGGGACGGTTGGGTATGGTTTGGCTGCGTATCAGATCAATAGGGGATTCATGCGCACGACACGGGGGTTCCTGGGCCGGTTGAAAGCACACTGTGTGCTGCGGGAGTCCTGCGACGGTTCTAATATGGTATTTGGGTCTCTATAGAGGGCCTATAGTATGTTAATGGAAATCCGCACGGAGAGCTGGCCAGCAGACAGGAACGGTGTAGTGGGGAGGTCGTGGCAGTTGTGGCTGCTGAGACCTTCGTGGGGCTAAAAAGACATGAAGGAAGTCTTTTGACGCTTTATGATAACAATGCCGTTAATAGCACCTCTTAAAGCACTCACGACCGGCCTCCTGGTAAAAGTTGTGTTCTGCTCATGCTTCGCCCAGACATGCCATCTGCTCCCCCTGTGTGGGACGAGGCAGCACCAGGGTTGTGCACCACGACCGGGTCCGACAAATTCACGCCAAACCTGTACAGAAAGGGCAAAGGGGACAGCGCAAGTCACATAGTGGATTATTATTCGCTGGAAAATTATGATGGGAACAGCTGTAGGCAAGTAAAGAAGCGCAGGCATGCAATCCACTGGATTGGCCAGTGTCAGTGAATCCACGCGTTCCACTAGGTTGGCCAGTGTCAGTGAAGATCTGCCGATTTACTCCGGGTCCGACTCAGTGTCAGGGGGGGCCATCCACCCCCGTTGGAAGAGCTATCCAGCCTCTGTTTGTTTGCCCTCCCCAAGGGGACCGCCGCCGGAAAGGCAACCGCGACTGCAGTCATGACCGCTTGCCTGACTGCCACTACACACTTCCGCTGCCTCTCTCTATCCTTGCTTTCACCCACCCACCGCTGTGTCTCCCTTCTCCAGGCTGCCCCTTTTCGCCGCCGCTTCCCCCTCGCTCAACCGTGCTGAAAAGCATCCCTGCCTGTACCCCCCCGCCCACCGCGCTGCCTCCCCCAACTATCGCTTTGTCTTCCCACGGCCGGTACCTCCCCTCCATGTTGCTGCTTCCCCCCATCGTCTTTGCCAGCCCCCCAGGCGTCCCCCCCACCATCGCCGTCTCCCCACCATCGCGCCGCTGCTTCCGGCCACCTTGCAAGAATTAATGACAGAAATTTATGTGAGAACACGTGGCAGGCTGGCGATCTTTATCATCTTTCTTGGCCATGGTTTCGATGATTTCGCTATAATTATCGTGATAATTATCAGACCATAACTATACACCCCTCATCCCTGGCTTTCTTAGTTTCACGCCGCCTGCAGTCGTGCTTCTCTCGCTGTTTTACAGCCTATGAACAACAACTGTTACAATGTTGTTACCAAACGAGAGGATTTGTTGGGCTGGCTGCACTGGTCGGTTTGTGGAGTTGTCCGACGCCTGCCGCCCCGGCGCTGCCGCACCGGGCGGATCAGTTCCTCGGGGAGGAAAACGACCACATCATCGACCGCCGCCGGCGCTGCCCCGGTCGCCCGGAGTACGCCGCCCTTGCCCAACCGGCGTCGCCGCCGTCGCGGCGCCCGCCCTCAGCGTCGCCCCTCGTCCTTCCGAGGCGATGCCCGCCGCGCGGGTGTTCCACTGTTGCGCCCCGCGCCGTCCAGGAACCCTGCCCCCTTTCGGGTCCAGCGCTGGTACCCAATCAGCGCTGTCCCCGGCGGGGCTGTCCGTCGCGGGCCACACAGTGGGTGCCGCTCCGACAGGATATATCTCGAGGAGACAAAGACTGTGACGCCGACGACAGTCGCCACCGCCGTGTCGACGCCCGCCCGGGGCATCACCCCTCCACCTCCCAAGATGGCACCGCCCGTCTCGGATGCGCCGTACGCACTCTGTGAGTGACAACCAGAATCTTATCCCGATTCGGGGTGGCCGCTGGTCACCAATCAGCGGCCTCCCCGTCGGGGCTGTCCGTCACCGACCGTGCCGGCGTTTCCGCGATGGCTGGCCGGATCTTGGAGCGAGGAAGACGACGACATTGATGACTGCAGACGTCGCGCCACCGCGAGAACCGTCGCGCACGTCGTCAACGGTGGCGCCAGAGCCGCATGGCGGCTGCCCGGTGTCGGTCCGTCACCTTGCTTGTCTCATCCGCGCGTGGTGTTGGGGCCTTTCCCTTGCGCTGTGCACCGGTTTTTTACACGCGTTGTCCTCAACGGTGCCTCGCACCGTCCCCGCCCTTCGTTCTAATAAGGGCGGAAACCGTTGCGCGGGACCGGGGCCACTAGTTGGCCCGGGTCCGCGCCGCCAAATACCAACAATGCAGATAATTCCCACCAATGCATGACACCACAGAAACTGACACTTCGCACCGGCCCGACATGCCGCCCGGGCCTCCCCAGCAGCGCTGACGCGCCCCACCACGCCACGGGGGGCATAGGCGGCTGCACGTGTTACACGCCATCGGTCTGCCCCGGTAAGACGACAACCGCAAGCTCGGCCCCGCGGCCCAGGGACGACGTACCCACGCCAGCACCAGCACTGCGGGCGCCACTGGCGTAGTAATACACGACGCCAGAGTCTCTTCATATTGGATACCGAAGTCTGCGTCGTTCAAGTCGGCTGTAACCTCCTGCAGCAACAACCGGACAAAAGAGACCTCCCGGTCGGCTACTACAGCAGGAGCCTTATCCCGGCCGAGAAAAAGTACTCGACAACCGACCGAGAATTCTTAGCCGTGGTCTAGGCCTGTTTCCTCCTCCGCCCCGTCCTCGAGGGACAAGAGTTCCTGATCCGGACGGACCATTCCAGTTTACGCTGGCTGCTCAACATGAACAGTGCATAAGGGCGGGTCTCCCGCTGGCGCCACCGGTTGTCGGAGTTCCGGTACAAGGTGTGAACCAGACTGGGAAGGTAGCACTACTGTGCCGACGCCATGTCACGTCTCCCTACGCTGGCACCGGATCGGTCCTTCATCCCGGAGGAACTTCCTTGCCTTGTTCTGGCCGACACTTTCCGCGGCTGAGTCGCGCTTCACCACAAGGAGCTGGACAAGGAACAACCGGTCACTCTAGCGCGCATGCTTTCCGCGAAGGAGGATGACCAACGGTGCCAAGATCATCGGGATAAGATGGACCAGAACAAGCACTCAAACCGTGCCAGCCGCGCTTGCTTCGATGCGCCAGTTTTTTTCTGAGCTGCGAGTAGGCGACGACGATATGAGCCGAGTTTTTGAGGACCCGATGCCTGAATCCACTGGGGAGCGGTCTCGTCCGCCAAGCAGGTAGAGTCTCATCGCCTGTCCACAATAGAACAGCTTGGTAGTGTCCACCGTTTGCCACCATGGGGAATGACGTGCCCCACCCTCCGTAGAACATCCCGCTCGCCAACGCCGCTCTCCTGTTGAACAAAACCTTCTTGAAGGCACATCCAGAACCAAAAGTACACTGAGGCACCTGTAACTAAGATCAACTCGAGCCCAACATGGCGTGAACGCTGACAGGCGAACAACACAACGGACTCAACAACCGCATTCTTTAGGCCAGGAGACAATGGAGGCGTACTAGAAATCTGTTTTTGACGACAGAAAAAGGCTCAGCGCACGTACTATATCGTTGCTGACGAAGGGGGAGCTCCAAGTTTCATCTCATAGCCGGTGCCAACAACGCTGGCATCTCGGTCGGATGTGTGTCAGTGCGGGTGAAAAGGGGAACCGTCATAACTCTGGCTGTGGGCGTCTGCTGACGGCCGTTATAGGAAAAACGTGAAGCGGTGGGGTCCGTCTAGTGACTTCCGAAGACAGAATCGCGCGCCGGGCTCGCAGCGAAAAGACAGTCCAGGTGCCCGTTCGGTCCTATTTCTGGCCTATATCGGGGTGGGGCACACGGAAGACGTGCTCAAAACCTGTTTTTGACAGCAGAAATGGGCTCAGAGCACGATTTATGTCCTTTCTGATGTAGGGGGAGCTCCCAGATTTGCTTCATAGCGGGAGCCCACAGCCTCGGCAGCTTGGCCGCATGTGTGTCAGTGGGAAGAAAAACGGAAGTCATCATAACCTTGGTTGTGCACAAGAGCCGAAAACTACAACAGGGACAGTACTGTTACAAGCAACATTTTTTACACCAGTTCAATTGGATTGCCGACGGAATCGACTGTCCTTCCGGGGGCTAAGAGCACACCCAACAACGTCTCCCCCAAGTTCTGAAACCCGAAACGAAATATGCCACGTTTGCTTACGTGGAGCACG
>ENA-ORXR01004500-ORXR01004500.1-marine-metagenome-genome-assembly--contig:-NODE-4500-length-11622-cov-5.811087_pt1 | contig 11622 bp, 2 predicted proteins | sample MGYA00237866_ERZ511479 | MGnify/ENA metagenome assembly ERZ511479 | reverse complement strand
GATTATAAAGTATTTGGTTCATATCATCTGTTGGCTAATGTTAGCGACACCTGCCCTAGCGCAGGTTGAAGACATTGTGCCGCCTGCTCTTCCGACGGAGGAGGGAAATCCCTTTGGTGATATAGATCCTTCCCAATTCTCCGACTATTATGACAACCCGGAGGCATTCGATGCGTGCCCCGACCCGGCGCATTGCGAGTCAATGCTTGAGCTGCTGGACAGCCAACAAGAGATAGACTTCGATTCCTACCGGCAAGGCCTTGATGGTTTCCTGAACCGCGACGACCCGATGAGTATTGTTGGCGACGCTCTTGGCTCTGAAGCCGTGTGTGATCCCGCGACCGGTGATATCATGGGCGAGGAAACGGTTGTTGAGGAATATACGTGTCATTCAAGTTTTGAGACAACGGAATTTACCGATAGCTGTACGGTCCCGCTCAATGTTTATGTTGATGAGGATTACGAATATTCGTGCGATGTTGTCGACGAAGAATTCTGTACGCCGGTGCGCCAGAACCGGAAATTCATCTTAGCGGATATTTGGGTGGATTATGGCGACTATTACGTCGACGGCGATACCACTGATACCGAAGAGCAGCTTTTTCAGCAACATATCGAGGTTCCAGGCTGTTGGGTCTCCTATGATCAATTTTACGAAGAGATTGATATTCAGCTCGAGTATAATTGTAGTCCGAGCGTTGATGTTGATAATGTGTCCCTCCCAAGCGGGGTGGTTAAGCTGGATACGGTCGATTGCACCGGCGAAGGAAGCCCTAGTGGTGTGACTTGCGAGACGCTTGAGGCGACGCCCGGCTGCTCGCCTTCGGGAGAGGCGTATTGCGACGCAGAAGGCGGCTCAAGCTATGAGGCTCTGCACTGCGTCCCTGACGGCCAAACCGTCGACGGACTTTCCTGTGAACGGGAATTGGTTCACGAGCTTGAAGTCAGTTTCTCATATGACTGTAATTATATTTACGATGAGGAGAGCGGTGAGCTTACGCCGGATCCAAAATGTGTGGACCTTTTAGGTGATGAGAGCTGTAGTTTAACCGATTCCGAATGTGTTCAAAACGCGGATGCCCAATTTGAGGAAGTGTCTTGCCAAATCGGTTACGCTTTGTCTTATGAGGATCTTGAATGTGTAGCGGACAGATATGGTAAAGGTTTTGAGGAGTTTCTGTTCTCGGGCCTGTCTTCATTTAGCGCCGACACCCAATCCTTCTCGGCGAATGCAGATTTGGTCAGCCTCGAAAACACGGCCGGATGTACGCTCGAGTCAGAGATTTGTATCACCGAGGCGCCTGAAACCTTTGAAGATCAAAGTTGCCGCGAAGGATATGAAGACCGCGATACGTCTTTCGAATGCGTTATCACGCGCGATATCACGGTTGATACTGATTATATTTATGGGACCAGGCGCACATGGGATGCGCAAGCCGAAACCCATTTAGCGGCCGACAACTTTAAGCCTATGCTTGAGGCCTCTTGCCGCTTTGAGGGAGAGAGCTGCGAAGTTGAAACCCCTCCGTCCTATTCAGAGCATATCTGTCTTATCGGCTATAGGCTATATGAGAGCGAAGAGGTTTGCCAGCTTGACAGGGTTATAACCGTCGACACGGATTATGGCTATGCGGGCTTGGAGACGTATAATTATGATAGCGCTGCGTTCGTCAAGAATGCAGCGTTGTCTACGCTTGAGGGCGTTAATGAATGTTCGGTATTGGACCGTTCCTGTACGCGCGAGAGCGTTCCCCAATATGAGCAGCTGACGTGTGAAGTGGGTTTTGATTATGATGCCGAAATTGTTGAGCTTACGCGGCCGCGCGTAGTCGAGGTTGATACCGACTATTTGTATTACGGTTTCTCAAATTATCAGGATCCCCAAGGCTTTGTCGAAGATGCGCAGCTAACGTCGCTTAAGGCGACTGACAGCTGTAATCTCGTTGAAGAGATTTGTACGATTGAGGGCGACGGCGTTTTCAGCACCCATGAGTGTAGAGAGGGCTATACTGAGGTTTATAACGATCGTCAGTGTGAGGTTCCGCTCGTCGTAAATACGGACTCGGATTACGTCTATCAAGCGTCTGAATTATGGAACACGAGCAGCTTTACGGCCGAAAGTGAATTGATTGCGCTTAGAAACGCAAACAGCTGCACGATGCAGGATCGGACCTGCGTCGTGGACAGCCCCGGCGTGTTTGAAGACTACAGCTGTGATGTTGGATATGAGAGGACGTATACCGATACAACATTCCGGCGAGACGGCGTTCCAAAATTTGACACGGACTACTATTATTTTGGAGGCCGGACATGGAACGGATATAAAAACGCTGCGCTTCAGGCGTTAGAGGCGGATAATACCTGTAATTTTGTAAATACCGTTTGCACAACGCCGACGCCGCCGCCTTATGCTGAGTACACCTGCACACAAGGTTATGAAGACGTTGTCTCGGATATGAGTTGTGTGCGCGAGAGGTTGGTTGAGGTTGATCTCGATTATACCTACACCGTTAACCGCACCTGGAATACGAATACGGAGCAGTGGACAGGTCAGTCTGATTGGAACGCTGTTCGGAGTACCGCCGCTGCTGCTGCGTCTTGTCAGAAGACGTCAGAAACCTGTTCGGCGGACAGTCCCGGGGTCTATACGCAGCATACGTGTGAGCAAGGCTATACCATTGAGGATGAAGCCATGTCCTGTACTTATGAGCTGGGTTTCGAAGTTGAAACTGATTATCGCTATATTGGTTATGAGACCTGGAACGGAAGCTCTTTTGTAGACACTACGACCTTAGTCAAAATAGGTCAGCAAGCGTCCTCCAAATCCTGTACTCGCGAGAGCATTGTCAACGAACAGCCATTGTCGACCGCGCAGCTTACTTCCAAATATGTATGTCTCTCCGGCACCATAACATATGATTCCTCTTCGACCTGTTCTGTTTCAAGGAATGTGACCGTCGGGACGCAGACACGCTATAAGTATGAGGCGAATGAGTTCAGCGAAGCACATACAGAATTGTTTGCAGCATCGGATTGTGATGTCACAGGCGGCCGGCAGGCTGGTTGGCCGGAGCCTTATTTCGTTGTTCAACATACGTGCGACAGTACACAATCGGGCATCGGCGCAACCTATCTTGGTACTACATCACAACAGATCGTAACATCTGACGTCGTAAATACCTCGGGATGTTCGGCGCAGATCAATGCCGGCGAATCCATGACGAATGAAGTCTGCACTGAAGGGCAAAGCACTAAGACGATTAACGGCCTGCCGGTGTCGCGGTCGTGCTGGACCTGGTCGAGAACATATGGGTCATCGCAGGTTCAGTCGGTTAACAGCTGCTCGCCGCCGTCCGGTTTTGTATATAAGCGCCAGACAGCCTTTACGGGCTCCCCGGCAGTAGGAACAGTGCGTTCGTTATTTAAGAAGGAATACGAGAAGGTAGAATCCCTTGCTAATGCAGTGAATATTTTGGAGGGCACTACATGTCTTTCTGGATATTGGGATACGTCTTCCGGTCAGCGTAAATCATACAGCTGTGGCCAGCCTTCTGGTTCGGCGCAACGCTCCAAGGTATGCGCCTGGACAGACGGAGGCGGGACATGCCGCCTTTGGGCGTATAGCCATACGCAGAGTAATGCGGGCCCTCCCGGGGGCTACGCCCGTCATAAGGAGCAGTGGAAATGTGATTTGCAGGTGACCGGCTCGGGCGTTGCAGCTCCTCAAGTCTTGACGTCCCATAAAAATTGGATTTGGTGGGAGAGTAACACCTGTACAGCGGCGCTTGCGCAATATCCGGAGGGCTGCACGCTTGATTCGGCGGGGTACTTGCCTGCCGTAACAACAAAGACCGTCGACGGTCATTCTATTACTAGGCAATTTACTTATGGCCAGACCTACACCTGCGGCGTTCGCGAAAATGTAGACACTTGCTCCAGCCTGTTGGCCGAGAACGAATATTCAGACGAGGTTGTTCAATACGCATCTTTAGAGCTAGATTTGAAGTTGCCCGGGACCCGCGCCGGTTCGGTTGGAAATAATTCGCCGCCGGAATATCTTCAACTCGCCGCTGTCGGAGATTACACTTATGACGGCCAAACCTGTATTAATTACGAGGGAACAACCTGTACGCTTTGGGACAAGCGCTATGACCGCGAAGAAGTAGACGGCTCGGGCGGCTGTCTGACACAAGAAGAGACCTATTTCTGCGAAGAGGCTATTTCTGGAGCTGGCACGCCCGCGATCAGTCGACACGTTTCATCTGACACCTGGCAGTGGCCGTCACCGGACTGCCAAGCGAAGTTCGCTGATTATGATAGTTGTGTCTATCAGGGCCAGGCGAATGATAACTCTACGGGTGAGACCAGAGTTATAAACGGCCTGTCGGTTTATAAAAGCTCCTGGCAGAAAAAACGTGATTACGTTTGCACGAGCAGAGAACACACCAATACTTGTAACCCTCCGGCTGATGCGACTGTGGAGAATACAACGTGTCTTTGGAATGATTCCAATAACATTTGCCGCTTAGCAGAATATCTTTACCATGAGCCGTTAGACGATCCGACGAATGGATGTTCTGCTTACCGAGATAACTATTTATGCGAGACGAGGAACCACGGCGCTCAATATGATACGCGGCTTGAATATTCTCATATGTCCTATCCGGTTAGCGCGGCCCAAACGGCGGCGATTAATGACTCGACCTGCTCTTATAAATCGGGCGCTTGGTTAGGCGGTAGGGCCCAAAGGACCCATGCAAATGGGGTTTCCTACGTTCCCGGCCCCGCGCCGCGTTCGCATTATCTCGAGCAGACCTATCGCTGTTATGAAGACGAGCAGGTAGACACCTGTAACGTCCCTGATAACGCAACCCTTGTCAGCGAAGCGTGTTTAGCGACGATCGACGGCGGGGCTTGCTCTTTAAACCGTCAAAACTACTCAGTTGAGCTGGATGATCCCTCCGGCGGATGCCATGAATGGCAGGAGGAATTCTTATGCGAGAACGTCGTAGCGAATGCCGGTCAGCCTGTCGCAACCCCGACGCAGGAATCGGGTAGTGAGCTGGATCTCAGCCAGTGCGCAGCGTTTACTAATGAATTGCCCGCTGTTACAAACTCGAGTGCCGGGTCAACTCATGTTTTTGACCTCGAAACGCCGGTAGAGTCATCTTGGATTCGGATCGATAATAACGCTTGGTTCCATGTGGCGGAAGTCAACATCTTCGGGACGAATGCGGCCGGGCAAACTGTAGAGATTACTGAGGTTCATCGAGATGAATTAGTCGCAACACAATCAAGCGTCTGGCCTAATAACTCTCAATATTATGTCGCGAGCAGAGCGGTCGACGGCAACATAAATAGTATCAATCACTCGGGTAGCTCCCGCGATCAATGGCTGAAAATTGGGTTCCCGCAGGGTTACACTCTGACCCGCGTAGAGATCATTAATCGTCAAAACTATGATGCCGGTCGTCTGAACGGCGCGGTTATATCTTATGAAAGAAACGGCAGGCTTTGTCAGATCACAAGTCAAACCTGTGTTGAGGGTCCTGAGACTCGCGTCATAAATGGAGCGTCAGTTACGAAATCCTGCTGGAAGTGGGATTATAATTACGAGTGTTCAAACCGCACAGACGTCAATACCTGTGAGCCGCAAGAGACCGCCGAATTAGAGGAATCAGTTTGCGCGTTCACGGACAGAGCGGGTAATTGCACTTTGTTTGACAAGGTTTACGTTAATGAAGAGCATGACCCGTCAGGGGGATGCGACCAATATCGGTCTGAGTATCAATGCGAGGAACAGGTCGCGGGTCTTACCCATTTTGATACTAATAAAATCATAACCAGAGAATATTGGGATCCTCAACCGTTCTTCGACATGAATGCGGAATGGGACAGCTGTACCTATACAGGCGTCGCTCGTGCCGGCGAGAGAGAGACAAGAGAGCATGAGGGCCTGACGCTTAGACGGATTTGGGATTATACTTGGGATTATGATTGCTACAATCGGACGCCTGTCGATACGTGTGATTTCGGACCGGGTGCGATCGAGGTCTCTAGCTCTTGCGCTCAAGAGTATAACGGGGCCTGCGTTAGGGACGCTTTTGTATATGACGTGCCGATTGAGGATAACTCGAACGGCTGCGAAGAATATACGACGAATTTTAAGTGTTTGAATGAGGTCGCGGGCTTAACGCCATATACGGAATTCAAATCAATAGAGAGCAATAAATGGGATTGGGCGGCGTGTAATGAAGCGCGCGAGCCGTACAATGCGTGTGTGTTGGATACTGCGGTTTGTGCGGAGGGCCGTGAGACCAGAACAATAGATGGGCTGGAAGTCACCCAAAATTGTTGGGCGCAAGAGCGGACATATACGTGTGACGAAATCGAGCGGTTTGATACTTGCGCGGTGCCGCCTACGGCATTGGAGCACGAGGTTAGTTGTGCGTGGGAGGACCGGACTGGTACGTGCCGGCTATTTGAACACAATTACGATGTGTTGCTGCCGGACCCCACGGGTGGCTGCACGATATATCTGGACGAATATCTCTGCGAGGAGACCGTTTCAGGTCCTGACCTTATTGATACATTTAAACATGTAGATACTGAAGTCTGGAATGAGTCTGCATGTGTGACTGAAGACGAAGTTGGGACTTGTACGGCCGCGACGACTTGTTCAGAAGCTGGAGACACGCGCCTGATCGACGGCTTGGAAGTCACCCGGAATTGTTGGGAGAGAACGAGGGCCAACACATGTTTCGTTCGCGATACCTATAATGAATGTCTCAGTCTCGCAGAATACGGTCCGCCTGCCGAAGAGTGTTTGTGGACCGATAGCGAAGGAGTGTGCCGTTTAACTGAAAACACATTCTCAGTGCCCGTTGATGATGGGTCGGATGGGTGCCACGTTTGGGAAAACAGTTATTGGTGTCCGCAACAGGTTGGGGATCTGGAATATTCAGAACACGCTATAACGCTGACCAGCACGGCTTATGACAATGACGCGTGTAACGCGGTCTCCAGCCTGGCCGACTTTTATCACGTCGACACGGTCTGTAGTGAAAGAAATCCTAAGAACCGCGTTCCGGACGATATTCGCCACAGGGAGGGCGGTCATGATCTTGTTGTTGGCCCGCTCACAACTGTCTCTACGGTTCACGCAAACTGCTGGCAGCAAACCAGAAGCTATACCCAAGAAATCCCGGAGCGGGTGAATACATGCGTTGGTCAGATAAACGCGCAATGCACGTTGACCGAAACCGATTGCGAGCAAACAGGTTATGAGACCGATGAATGCTCTCTTGAGAATGTTACATATAGTTGCGGCATTGATGGGTCGGATTATTGCGAGGTGGAAGAGAACCTATTTACCTGTGTCGGTCCGGCCGTGGCGAGCTCTGCGCAGCTGTCTAATCTTAATGGCGACCTCGCTATGTACGAACCTGTTGAGATTTTTGCGGATGTTGTGAGCGCGGCTTTCGACAATGAAGCCTGCTCACAGGCGACTAGCTTTGGAACCTGTACCCTGACAGCCACGAATTGCCTTGATGATGGAACACAGGGCCCTCGCCAAGTCGAGCGGGCCCAGGATGAGTATTATCAGCAGTTTGTGGCTTACGCGCCGTTACAGTTTGAACAGTGTTGGGAGCAGGAGCTGGTTTACGATTGCGGCCCGCCGAGCGGCGCGGCTTATTGTGGCGATGAAGCCGATTCCTGTAGCTTTGAGTCCTCTAATTGCTTGCACGAAGACGATGCAGGTAATTGTTTGATGTCCGTGTCCTCCTTCACTTGTGAGACAGATGGAGGAGGCGTTTGTTCTGAAACGTCTCAAGGCTATGTCTGTGAAAACCCCGTAGAGGGTTATGATCCTGATGGTACGACGGAGCCGACCGTGAGCTCGTCTTACGACATGTCCGCTTGCGACAACATTGAACAAACCGAGGCCTATTGTTCCGAGCCGACAGTGACCTGTACGGATCCGACATCTGTTCGGTATTATGAGCCGTCGACGAATAATCAGGAGATCTCTGCATTTGGTCTGGAGCCGACCGAGACGAGCGTTGCTGTTTCGTCAGAATGTTTTGAATATGAAAATTCATATGAGTGTTCCCAAGTCGGCGACGCGGCGACGGACTGCGATCCCCCTGAAGGCTGCGTCCAGACGGGAGAGAACTGCTTAGGACAAAACGCAGAGGGCGAGTGCGTGACGACCGAGTTTGTTTATGAGTGCGTGAGCACCGAAGAGGTTGTTCTCCAAGAGGGAACGCCCGGGACTTGTGAGCCGCTTGATGATGATGAGCCTGCGGCGTCGCCGCCGGCTAACGAAGTCTCGGCGCTTTCTGCTTTGCTTTCAGTCGCTCAAGCCGACCGCGAAACCGGAGATTCAGAATTTACGATATTTGAGGGTCAGGAAAAGAAATGCGGCCGTGATGTGCTAGGTCTTAAAAATTGCTGTAAGAGCAGTGGCGTTTTGATCAGCATTGGGTTGGGCCAATGTAGTGATGAAGAGTTTGAGCTTTCTGTCCAGAAAGAACAGGACCGTTGCGTTTCTCTCGGGTCTTATTGTTCCAAGAAAGCGTTTTTCGGCACCTGCTTAAAGAAGAAGCAAAGCTACTGCTGCTATGAGGCGGAGATTTCGCGTATTGTTGCTGAAGCTGGCCGTCAACAATTGAACAGGGATTTCGGCACGCCGAAGAATCCGGAGTGTGGCGGTTTTTCGGTTACGGAATTCCAACAGCTCGATTTATCTCAAGTGGATTTCTCCTCGATCTCGGCGGACATCATGGGGACAATGTCCGACCAGGACACGAGCCAATTCACCGACAGTATTCAAGATAGATTAAACGATATGACAGGAGGGGGCGGTTGATGTCCAAACTTATAAGAACATGTGCGGTGGTGGCGGTTTTGCCGTTAGCGGCGTTGTCGTCTTTAGCCTCGGCGCAAGACAATAATTTTTATTGCGATGAGCGTGAGCTCGGTGACCAGTTTTATTGCGAAAAACCGGTTGAAGAAGAGCCCGAAGCGCCTGCCGAAGTTGTATCGGCGCCGGTCACGGAAGCGGAAGAAACGATCAAAGATTTTGATGACTTCAAAGAAAAGTTGAACGAGGCGAGGTCGGTCGCGGTTTACACGGGCAAGAAAGAAGATGTTGAGCACTACATGCGCCTGCAAAAAGAGGCGGGTGTAATGTCGTCTAAATTTATGGAAGAATATCAAGTCTTGGGTTGGCAGGATCCTACACTGTCTTATGCGGCCTCAGTGCCGGTCGAGACTTTTGCCAAAAACGCCTATCGTGCAGAGCGCCGCCAGGAGGTTGAGAGACACATCCGGAACATCAATGGTCGCTATGGCTTTTTCTACTTTTATTCAAAGGACTGTAGTGCCTGCGTTCAAATGAGCCCGATAGTTAAAATGCTGTCGTCTCGCTATGAGTTGAGCGTTATGCCGATCGCTAAACAGGGGAAGGAGTCGGTCGAGTGGCCGGGGACTAAACCCGATAACGGCATAGGGAAGCGGGTTGGGCTTATAGGTGATGTTACGCCGGCCATTATTCTTTACGACGCAGAGCAGGAGGCAGGGGTTCCGATTTCATACGGGGCCATTTCACTGGAGACGCTCGAGGACCGGATCTACATGTTGACGCGTGAAGACAAGGTCAAATTTCTTGGAGGCAACACTGATGTTCGCTAAAAAAATTATCACGGCCGTATTCGGCGCTTTGGCTTTTATGTATATCTCCCAATCTGCATCCGCGCAGACCCCTGTCGGAAGTATGGAGAACTTTTACAGTAAGTCCAAAAATACGTTAATCAGTGTTACCGATGCAAACGTCTACAAATCCCAAACCCGGACTGCTTTGACGGGCGGGAGCTATGTGTGGCGGGCCCCCCAAGAAAACGCTCAGCTCCTAACAGCTCAGTTGCCAAACATATCGGCAGGCTGTGGCGGTATCGATATTTTCGCGGGTAGCTTCTCTTTTATCAACTCTGATCAGCTCGAGTCCCTTTTCCGGGCCATTCTTCAGGATGCAGCGGGTTATGCGTTCCATCTTGCTATTTGTGAAATCAGTCCGTCCATCTGTAATAGTCTGGAGTCTCTCACTGATACGATGAACAAGATAAACGCGTCTAACATCAATTCCTGCGAGGCGGGTACGGCGCTCGTCGATGACATGGTCGCTTCCTATAATGCGAAAAAGGTTGTGACCTGTTCCGTAAGAGGAACGGCAGTTGGTGTTTTTCCGGATGCGTTAGCAGGCTCAACGTGTGGTGATCAAGAGCCGGGGGACGTCGGCGATGCGGTCAAGGAGGCCACTGGCCAAAATCCGCCGACCAATCAAAACTACGCCATGAAGGCGACGGAGAATAGCTCAATAAAAGATGAGCTCGATCTCCGTGAGTTTTATATGTCAATTACAGGCACGCTCGTTACCTACACAGGAGACGAAACAGAATATACGTTTTATCCGCCTATTTCACTCGACGCGGGTGTTATCCGTGCTTTGATGACAGGGGGTGAGTCGATTGAAGGTCACAAGTGTGTGGCCGTTGATCCGTATACGGTTGAGGATTGTTTCAAGGTCGAGACAGGCACCAATACGATTGAAATTCCTCAGTCAGCGGCGTTTTTGGTTCGCGTTCGAAATACGCTAGGGTCTATATATGATAAAGCCGGCGGGGGAAGCATTCTTGGGCTGACTCCGGAAGAAGTCGCTTTCGTTGAAGACACCCCTATGCCAGTTGCGAGAGCGGCTCAACTATTCAGCATGGTTTATCCCGAGAATGGCCGCGACATGCTTCTTCAATATTCAGAAATGATTGCGTATAACATTACGCTGAATTTTCTTAAGGAAACGTCGCGCCAAGTTTTAAATGGTGCAGGTTCGAATACCTCGGCCGATCAAGATAGTCTGCGGGCTTGGCGAGATGCGGTTCAAAAAAATATAGACACACTTACTGAGGAGCAAAGTCAGCTCCAATTGCGGTTTGATAATGTTCAGACATTTATGACGCTGCTCCAGGATACAGAGACTTTGGCAAATGCGAAAGTCGCATCGTCCCTGCTCCGCGTAGCAAATCAAGGACAGTAGTTATGGCGATCGATACTTGGGACGTTTATGTAACCGACAACGGCGATACGGTCGTGGATTTTCTTCACGGGGTTTCGTCGATCATTTATAGCAACAGCATTCAAGGACTGGTTCTTGCCGTCCTGCTGTTTGGGATGTTTTTAGTTGCTTTCCGGTTTGTGATAACGGGAGGTTGGAGCGGCGCGCTTCAATGGTTTGTGATAAGTACGGTGATATTATTCGCCGTTACGCTTCCTAAGAAACCGGTCTTGGTCCAAGATTATTCCAGTGAGGTGTTGGTTTCCGGCGTGGTCGAGGATGTTCCTATTGGCTTGGCGGCGGTGCTGTCCTTTTCGACGTCTGTTGGACATAAATTGACGCAGCTTTTCGAGACCGCCTTTGGTACGGTCGACGGGGATAGCAGTTATGCAGGGTTTCAGTATTCTACCGGCGGGATGCTGCAAGCGGAGCGGACGTTCCAGAACCTGATGACAATAGATGCGCAGGATCCTCGGGTTATTTCAAATACGAATAGTTTCCTGAAACAT
>ENA-ORXR01004499-ORXR01004499.1-marine-metagenome-genome-assembly--contig:-NODE-4499-length-11622-cov-36.151234_pt1 | contig 11622 bp, 6 predicted proteins | sample MGYA00237866_ERZ511479 | MGnify/ENA metagenome assembly ERZ511479 | reverse complement strand
CACCGCGCGGACATTTGACCAGCAGCCCCCACGAACGGGGGGCCAATGCACAGGGCTGGTCAAATTTGCGGTTGTCGCTCATCGCTGATGGCCTCTGCCACTGTATGCGTGGTCAAATCAGGGGCCCCAGCACGCCCAACCCAATGCAGCGGACCGCGCCGGCCGCAAAAGCGGGGCGCCCAGTGGCTCCCCTGTCACGAACCGTGGAATCTGGCGGCCACAGCGGTCCCCCAGCAAGTGGGGCGGTCCACCGCGCGGACATTTGACCAGCAGCCCCCACGAACGGGGGGCCAATGCACAGGGCTGGTCAAATTTGCGGTTGTCGCTCATCGCTGATGGCCTCTGCCACTGTATGCGTGGTCAAATCAGGGGCCCCAGCACGCCCAACCCAATGCAGCGGACCGCGCCGGCCGCAAAGGCGGGGCGCCCAGTGGCTCCCCTGTCACGAACCGTGGAAACAGGCGGGCACGGTTCTCGCTAGGCCATCAACGTGAAGGTGGCATGTCCTTGTCTGGCTGTCAGAGTTCATTCACGTGGCGTTCTTAGTTGCGCTTGCAATAGATGTCTGGCTGGGACGTGCGCATCTGAGGAAAGAAGACAGGTCGTGTCAACCGCCATTTTTTCATGCGTGCGTGCTCTGCGAGCTTTACGTGGTGATGTCTTCGTCAAAATAGTTTTTTTATTGGTCCGCTACCTGCCTGGTCGGCTTCAATCATGGGATGCGGATTGGCTCTCACCACTCATGTAAGCTTTCTGGGCCTCTCCGGTTTTGTCGGCAGTGCAGTTCGTGACCGATGTGTTCGTCGTCACATGTTCTGGCTTATTCGTCACCGCAATCGTGATCAGGCCACCAGATGTGTCGTCGGGGAAAGGCCCCCTGGCACTTCCCGGGCTGTGCTTTGAAGTCCTGGAATGATGGAATCTTCTTGTTGTGATTGGATGAAATTTTGGCACGGTCGACTGGCACGTTGGGCAGGCGTGCCAACAGGCCCGTAGGGCCTGGAATGGCGTCCAATGCAGCCCGTGGAGGCCGATGACCCCAACCTGCCAAGAGATTGCAGGGTTTCCTTTATGCGTCGGCGGCGCCGCTCGGAGCGACGACGGTCGTCCGCGGTCTTGCTCGGCTTTCGCCCGTCTCTGCGGCGCACCTCTGCCCGCACCTCGGCTTGTGCGGCCTTCATCGGCCTCTTCCTCTGCCCCTACGTCTGTCGCCACGGCTGGTCGCTCCCCCCCCCCCCCCCGCCCGAGCCCCCCCCCCCCCCCCCCCTTGCCCACGATGGTGGACGTCCCCCTGTCCGCCGTCCCCGGCGAGGTGTTTGACGACGCCGACTTTACGGGCGGCCGCTGGTACGAGTGCGCGCCCGCGTGGCCGGCCGCCGCCAAGGCCCGCGGTGGGGCCGTCTCTTCTTCCCCCTCTGTCTGGGCCGCCGCCGCCGCCGAGGCGCACGCCGCGGCCACGGCCGCCCACGAGGCGCGGCTGGCATCCGTGGTCGGCTCCTCCCGCGCCCGCCGGCAGCTGCTGGAAGCCGCCGCCTCTGGCGGCACGGCGCGTGACCGCATCGCCGCCCGCGCCCTGCGCGTACAACAATCCCCCGTGCACCGGCTGGACGACATCCGCTCCCTGGTCACCGCCGCCGCCAAGGTGCAAGCCTCCCACGCGTCCATGACGACCGCCCTGGACGCGGCGGCGGACCTGTTTGTCCACGACCTGCTGCCGCCCGACCGGCGGTTGCGGCCGTTTGAGGGGCTCCGCTTTGGGCCCCCGCCCGGTGGGCGGGGGGGGGACGCCGCTGAAGCGGGGGACGCCGCCGCCGAGGCGGGCCTGACCAAGCGCCACCTCGTGTACGCGCATTTTGAGGCGGCGCTCAAAGACATCTACGCGCAGCTCGTATCCTCCCTCTCCGTCGCCTCCCACGCGAGCGTGGCGCACACGCGGAGGCACGCCATCCACGTTGCCCTGCAGCTGCTGAGCGCGCGCCCCGAAGCGGAATCCGCCCTCCTCGCGTTGCTCACCAACAAGCTCGGCGACCCGGAGCGCGCCGTCGCCGCTGGCGCCTCCCACGCGCTGGCACGGCTCATGGGTGCCCACGAGGCCATGGCGCCGGTGGTCGCGTCGGAGCTGGCGCGCCTCGCCCGCCGCCCGGGCGTGTCTGTCCGCACCCAATACTTTGCGGTGCTGCTGCTCGGCAACACCCGCTTTGTGCGGGGGCGGGATGTGGCGCTGTCGCGCTCCCTCGTCGCTCTCTACATGGAGTGTTTTGCCGACTGCCTCGCCCGCGACGCCGTCGACCGGGAGGCGGGGCGGCTGACGGAGCCGGCCGACGACGCGGTGGCGGCCAAGAAGAAGCGGCGGATGAAGCGGGAGCGCCACCGCAAGGCCGCCGAGGTGGCCGAAAAGGGCGGCCGCGGGGGGGGCGCCGCCCTGGCGGCCCCGACGGAGGAGCGCAAGGAGAGCCGCCTCATGGGCGCCCTGCTCGCCGCCACCAACCGCGCCTTTCCGTACACGGCCGGCGGCGGGGCGGGGGGCAAGGCCGCGTCGGGCGGCGACGCTGGCGCGGGCGCCGGCGGGGCAGCCACCCTCTTTGCGCCCCAACTCGACGCGCTCTTTTCGGTCGCCCACGCGCGCTCCTTCCGGGCGGCGACGCACGCGCTCGCGCTGCTGCGCGTCGTTACGGCTGCCTCCCCGGCCTCGTCGGTGCGCTTCCACCGCGCCCTGTACGCGCAGGTGGGGTCACCTGCGCTGCTCGCCGCCCGCCCGCGGGTGCAGGCGCGCTTCCTCGGCGTGCTGCTGGCGACGATGCGGGCAGACGACAGCGAGGCGCGCCTGGCTGCCTTTGCCAAACGCCTGCTGACAATGGCCGTTCATGCGCCGGCGCACCTGGCGGCGGCGGCGCTGCTGGTCATCATCGCGGCTGCGACGGGGGAGGACACTTCGTCCGTCGTGCAGGGGCCCGCGGGGCGGCGGGAGGACCACGGCGCCGCCGCCGGAAGGGGGGGGAGGGGCGGCCGCGGCGGCCGTGGCGGGCGAGGCGGGCGGGGCGGGCGGGGCGGTCGCGGGGGCGCCCCGTCGGGGGAGCGTGGTCGCCGTCGGACCGCGGCCAAGGTCGCCGCCCTCCTCCGATCGATGGTTGTTTTGCCCGAGGAGCCCGCCGCGATGGACGGTGACGGGGGGGTGGACGAGGTGTACGTCGATGCTGACCGGAAAGCCGACGCCGACGGCGCCGCGGCCGCCGCTTCGTCCGCTGCCGTGTCGGTCGACGACAGCGACAGCGATGGCGTGGAGGTGTACCGCGACGCTGACCGCGACGGGGCCGCGTCGGCCGGGACACGAGCAGGGGGCAGCGGCGGGGATGCCACGATTATGGCGCTTCCTGGGGTGGACGGGGCTGCTGGAGCGGACGGCAAGCCGCTGCCCTCCCGGGCGACCGCGTACGACCCCAAGAAGCGGTCACCCGAGTACGCGGGCGCCGAAACGTCGGCGCTGTGGGAGCTGACCGTCCTCTCGGCGCACGCGCACCCAAGCGTCCGCCGCTTTGCGGAAGCCCTCCTCGGCGGTGACGAGGCGTCGTCGGCGGGCCCCGTGTACGGCGGCGACGCGCTCGCCGATTTCACCATCGCCGCCTTCCTCGACCGCTTTGTCGGCAAAAAGCCCAAAGCCGCGCACGCGGCGGCGCTCGGCCGCCGTGCAGCGGCGGCTGCGGCACACGCGGCAGCGCGCCCGCGCGTCGGCACTGACGAGTTTGCACGCCTGCTGGCGGCGGGCGGGGGGCGCGAGGACGACGCCTTTTTTTCGCGCGTCGTGCGGCCGGCCGACCCCGCCGCTCCCGACGGCGGCGGCGGCGGCGACGACGCGGCGGCGGACCCGCTGGCCGACGGCGATGCGCTGGACGAGGAGGCCGACCTGGACGCTGCGTTTGACGAGGTGCTCCAACGGGAGATGCGGGCCAAGTACGGATCTGCTGCGTCGGGAGGGGGGGGCGACAGCGACGGCGACGACGACGGCTCGGACGGCCTCGGCGACAGCGACGACGAGGCGGCTGAGGCGGCAGCGTTTCGGGAAGCGTTTGGTGACGGCGACGCGTCGGGGAGCGACGACCCGAGCGGCCCCGACAGCGGGCCAGACGGCGGCTGGGGTTCGGACGATGACGACGACGACGGCGGCGGCGGGGCGGCGATGGACCTTGACAGCGAGGACAGCGGCGGGGGCGCCGGGGGCGGTGCCCGCCGCGGCGGGGCGGCCAAGGGCGGCCGCGGAGGCAAGAAGCCAAAGGGGTCCGTTTCGGCCTTTGCGCCGGCCGCCGAGTATGGGGACGTGCTCGCGCGCCTGGCGGCAGACCCAGACGCGGGCATGCTCGGTGACGACGCGCCGAGTCGCGGCGCGCCACAAGGGGGCGACCGGCCTCGCGGGGGGGTGCGCGGCGGCAAAGCGGGCGGCAAACGGCGGGGTGCGGCGGTGGGGCGGCGGGGAGGCAAGAAGATGCGTCGGCGTTGAGGCGCGGGGAAGCAGAAAAAAGGAATGGCCATCTGTTCCCACGTCGGTCAAATAGCAGCGCAGTAGTACCAAAACCGTAGTGCCATTCAAAGACGATGTTGGACGGGGCGGGACCCACAGGAGCAAGTCAAACCCGCCTTGGATGACCGCGAGGGCGGCTTCTGGGTGCAAACCTTTGACTTCTGGTCTGGGTTAGGGTTATTTATACGTTCCGCAAGAACTCGCAGCTCTCGCGAACTGAAGGATACAATCTCCGTACAGTAAGCACGCGGAGCGCTACGGACCTCGAACCAATGAGCACACTGTCTCCCGGAAAAGAGCCTCTGGCTGGCCAGCCGAAAGAACAGTCTCCACTCCGCTTATTGGCTGAGCACAAGACTGATAGCAGAGTCTTGCATGGGATATCGAACAGTACGACCGGCACTGCGTGGGTCCACCCAGCATTCGTTAATCTGCAAGAACCTGTGGGTAACTCGAAGGTTATTGTAAATTGTAGCTGCTCACCACAAGCCTTGTGGCGCTGATGCCGGCCAAGAACGCCCTTGCGTGGCACAACGGTTTTGGGACTACTGCACAGGGCCTCGTCTCTTCAGACGGCAGGCCTCATCCAGCATTTTCCGCCAACAGCAAACGCAAAGTTTACGAACTATTGTGACGAGTCGCACCCTAAAATTTACATCACGGTGTGTTCAGTACCTGCGTCACAACCGTAAGCCAATTCGACAACTAAATTGACTGACAGGGAAGCGTCAACGAAGAAAAGAACAAGTCACGCACTCAAGCCGCCACCACTACTGCTACGAGCAACCGGTGACGGTTGGACGTCGCCAGAGCACTTTTCACAGTGTTCCGCAAGACTAGTCCGGCCGCTGGTGCCTTGTAGCAGACTCTCATGAAGGCACGCAACTCAAACGGGGAAAGAACGAAGAACGCGAAACGTGCAGCTCGGCAACACGGGGCTATGTCCTCTTCTGCTTCATGCAGCGTGAAGGCCCAGGCAGAGCAGAGAAGCGTGTCAGCGACGGCTGCACCTCTGCTCAAGAAGCACCAGCAACAATCCGGTGTGTCACGGACGCGATCATCAGCGTCCATCAGTCGACCAGCGGCCACGGCCAGGTTGCGCCCCTCACGTGCCAGCTCCCAGTCACCCATCATACCTCCACAGGCTCCCTACACCCGACGCGTGACGAGCAGCCGCATCTGGTGACTGTCCGGGAACGCAGAGCCGCCGACCGAGTAGCGCCGCTTGGGAGGCGCAGACGCCGAGTGTCGCCCGTGCAGTGGACGGCTGCTCCCACCTCCACGACCGCGGCCGCGACCGCGACCGCCCAGCGGTACGCCCGCAAGCCTACTACGTCCAGAAGACGACGAACCACTGGAGTCCCCGCCGGGGCCACGTCGGGAGCCGGGCAGCGGAGGCCCCGTCAACTTGGTCGGCGTCGACAGATCCGCACCCGCCGGGAAAGTGACAGTGAGCGACACGCGCGAGCACAGTCGCGACGAGGACACGATGGACGCCGTCAGGTGCGAGACCGCCGTAGAGAAGCTGACAAGAAATGCCGGCCCGACCTCCAGCGTCACCACCAAGCCGGCACACGGTGGAGGTGGCAGCTGGGAAGCAAGCACAGCAGCCAGCTGCGGCGGCGAGTGGTTCTCGCAGAACCGACTCGGCAGACGGATGACGCTCGGGGTTGGCGTGTCACACAGAGACGCAAGCGGTACGAGGTCAGGTGGGGCCCCGGCGCTGGCGCTGACAGAACCGCTGCAGCGCTGAAGGGCAACATCAAAGCGGGAAGCGACTCGCTCCTCCTCCAGCTGCGCTGCGACAGCGGCCTCGCTCATCCGCACAAACCGGCAGCGCACCGCCCCGGCGTTGATGAATTGCAACAGCGCGACGGGCGGCGTGGTGGAGACCAGCACCACAAGAGCAAGCCGCGGGTAGATCGCGTCGGACACGGCCGCCAGGTCGTCATGGTCTGCCACCAGCACATCTGCAGTAGACGACGACTCGCTCGACGACAACCGTGGAGACGCCGACTCCGCGAGACCGACCTCATTCAGCCGCCGCACGTTTGGAAAAGCAGCCGAGATGGTAACGAGGTCCCGCGGCCCTGTCACAATCAGGATGCTCCCACTCTCGCTGGCCACAATCTGCTGCAGTGCGGCCGTCACCGACGGTTGGCCAGCCCCGGCGTCCCACATCTCCTCCTCAATGCGCTGGCACCAGGGGCCGAGGCTTTGCACCTGCCCTTCGTAGTGGGCCTGGGCCTCTTGCAGGAACTGCAAACAGGTATCGACACCATGCAAAAGCGCATGGTCCCGCGCACAGCGCAACACATGTAGCGTCGTCAACACCTTGAGATCTGACAGAGAGCCCCGACCCATCAGCGTCGTCTGCACAGGACCCGCAGCCGCTACAAACTCCTCCTGCATCTGAACGACTGCCCTTGACAGGTTGTCCGTCACGAGGTCGCGAAGCCTTGGTGCCAAGTCTTGGGCTGGCGGCAGCGACAGCCCGTCCCGCACCGGTTGGTCACCCGACGCACACACGACTGGGTGGCGGCGGAGCCATAGCGGGCGGATAAGGGGGCCTGCGGCAGCGTCCAGCAACCGAAGAGTGGCCGTCACAGGCATGGATGGCTCTACATAGTCGTTCACGGAGGACCGGATGACCCCTTGGACATCCACGTCCGTCGACCGACGCACCAGCGCCGACGTCACGCCGCACTGCGCTGCGTTGACTACCGCAGCCACCCTTTGTACGTCACGGACAGCCACACCAAGGGGGCTCACAGCATCCTCCACCACCAGCAACGCCGTTGACGGTACCAACCGGAGCTGCGGCTGCAGAGCGACAAGGTCAGCAAGCTCCTTGGCCTGGAAGTCGCTGGCGCCACAGTCAAAGACCACAAAGGAGAAAAGAGCGTGGTCGACAAGCATCGCGCGAGCCGCGGACACTGATGCAAACACAAACCGGGCCGCAGCGGCAGCAGCTTTGGCAGACGCCCGCGGCTCCGCGTCGAGAAGCACCAGGTGATGATCGGGGAGAGCCAGCTGATGAAACTCAAAGGCGTTGGTGAGGCTCGCAGTGCTCGCAGAAGACAGCCACAGGCACCGGTGATCGAAGCCCGTGGTAACAAGGTACGTTTCCGCAAGTAAACAGGTGAGCGACAGCGGTTGCATGGGCGGCGGCAGCACTAGGACAGTCGAGCGCCCTAGCAGCTGAGCGGCGGAGTCCAGCTGTGTCTTGGTCACGTTGAGCTGCTGCGGGTTGCGAAGGACGCGCAACGGCCGTGGCTTGCGGGAGAGGATCCTGTCGAGAGCAGCCACCTGGTAGGGTACGTCAGCAAGACGACTGCCACCGCGTTCGCCCGAGGATGAGCCAGACGCCGGCGTAACACGACCGCGTGAGCCACTCCCGTCCGTCGGGACCAACGTGCTTGAATCAGCTTCCGAAAAAGCAACCTCCCCACCAAGCACCAGTCGCTCCCCAGCAGGCACCAGTCGCTCCCCAGCAGGCACCAGTCGCTCCCCACCACGCACCGGCCGCTCAGCAGCAGGCACCCGCCGCTCAGCGGCAGGCACCCGCCGCTCCCCAGCAGGCACCAGCGGCTCATCAACCGGCACCAACGGCCGGGTAGGTGACACAGACGGTGTGGAAGACGCGAACGGGGCGGGGCGTGCATGCTCCGGGCGTAACTCGGCAGCAGCAAGCTCGCCGGACGCGTCTCCAAGAGCCCCGGCACAGATAGATGATGCGAGCACCGAAGCCGAGTGGCGCACGGCAACCGCCCCCGTGGCGTCAGGGGGCGCGCCGGACCCGCCCTGACTCACCGCGCCCAAGCCCCGCTGCCTTGGCCGACCAGACCGACGGGCCTCAACGGGTCCCGCCATGACGTTGGCCGGCTGCTGCAGCGTGTCATAGGAGCACATCGTGTTCTCCAGCGCCCGTGCAGGGTCTTCCCACGCCCGGCAAGCGTCACGCGCATGGCCGTTAAGCTGCGGCACAACCAGCACTTGAGAAAACGAGTGCAACAGCGCAGCCTCCTCGCCGCGCTGGTACCGCGCTGTTGGGGCAGCGCAAGCCCTCCACAGGGATTCGACGTGGCGACGTAAGTCGGGCAGTGCCCGCGTCACGGTCAGCCCTTGCGCTCCATTGTGGACAGACGCCTCCAGGGTGCGGTCAGCCGCCTCGTCCAGCGTCCACGCGGGTGGCGCCCCAATCACTACGCTGGTCTGGTCCCAGTGCCAACGCCACGGCAGCGCCGATGTGTCCTCAAAGAGACGCCTCGCCCACATGCCGTTGGTTGCGGGTCCCCCAGCATCGAGCGCGCGCAGCGCTGCTTGGGCAGCGGCGCGCGGGCAGGGCAAGCTCGTGCACTTGGACACGGACACGGTGACGTTGGGAACGGCCAGGAAGGAGGTGAGAACCGGGCAGTCGATGGTCAACAACGCGCTTGGCACTGGCTGGTGCTCAGCGCACACAATAGAGGGCTCCACCTTGCGCTCGCCATCCGCACCACGGACACAGCCGGCTGCCCCGCCTGATGCGGTGACCAGCAACTTCTTGGCTTGGGCAACAGCATCTGTCTCCCAAAACGCCAAGGACGTGCGCTGGGCCAGCCGTGAAACGTCCGCACACACCTGGCCACCAGCAGCTAGCATCGAACGGGGCTGCACTGGTCCGAAAGCGGCTTCAACTGCCGCCATGCCAGGACCCAGCGGAAAGGCTGGCTCACGACCGATCAAACGACGGAGCGGCAAGGCCTGGTCCGACAACTCACAACAGAGGCCGGGGTCACCAGCGGCAGGGCCATGAAAGAGAGACGCAGCCTCTACCAGTTCAACCGCCACAAAGTCTGGCCGATGGCACGGATGGAGCACCGCCAGGTCCGCACCAGCCGCCACCACGCCGCGCGAGGAAGACGAGGGGGCGTGCTCGCCACCACCCAGGGCCCGGAACTGCTGATGTACGGTAGCAGATAACCCCGGCGACCGGGAGCGTGGCCATACCACCGCCCGCTCAGCGGCCACTGGCGGGTCAGGGCCAGCGCCAGCCACACTCCAGCCCGTGGGAACCACCGCCTCACCCGCAAGAGAGGCAGCAAAGGTCACATCTCGGCATGTAGGTGTGGGCATCGAGGGGGCCGTTGGGGGCTCCGCGAAGGAGCTCTCCGCCGTCCCTGTCTGGAGGGCGCGGCCGACGAGTACGTCGGGTGGAATGGGTGGCGGCAAGGCGGCGAGGGAAATGGCTTTGCATCCGTAGAGCTCTGTCGCCAGCAGCTGGCGCAACGGCTGACGACGCCGCTCCATGCGCGCGGGGAGTACACCATCACCATACTTGCGTCGCAGCAGGTCCGTCACGCCAAAACGGGCCCTGCAAACACAGCAAACCATCAGCCCATCGAGAAGACGGTAGACACAAGCATGACAAGACGTCAGGCGACACCAAGAACAGACCCATTCATCGTCCACCAACCGTCAGCTTGTGAGCGACGGACGCAGAGGCTAATTCTGCAGAAGAAGAGACAGAGAAAATGCATATCGTGGATGCACAATCGTGCCAAGACAGTATGCAAATGCATGCCACGTACAGCTTGATAGATGAGAGGTAGTCATGAGCAAAACGGTCCACATCTCCCTCCTCGACCTCCGACGAGCACAGCAGCCCGACTCCCTTGCTGCCGGCAGCCAGCCGGATGCGCTCGAGTATCGTCTCCCGGGGACAGGCTGCCGGGTTGGACGGGCTGCTCACAGACGTGTGCCCCACCGACAGACGGCTGGAAATGCATTTCCCAGCGGCCAAACCCGCGGTGCGATGGTTGCCATCGCCGCCGCCGCTGCCGCCGCCGCCGCCGCCGCCGCCGCCGCCGCCGCCGCCGCCGCCGCCGCCGCCGCCGCTCACCGTCGCATCCTGGAAGCGCACGACGCGAGGTCGCGACTTAGCCAGCCGCGTCGACCGCCGCATGGTACAGTTTTGAGAAGGAGCTCACTCACAGAAGGGCCGGCTGCACTCAGCGCAGAGACGATGCCGCCGAAAGGAGGATGGCGCCGTCAGCTCGGGCGTTGCGTCGCCAGCTGCAGCTGAAGAGCAGGGCGGCCGAGCTCCCGTACACGGGAACCACAACAGCAGGCTGCACCATCAGCGCTGCCGAGAGTCCCCAAATGCACCAAACTGCCATAGGGACTCGAGCACCAGCACACCACCCCGCGAAGACCATAATCGCAAGGAGCACTCCCAGGAGCCACGCCCCGCAATGCCCTCAGCAAGGAGAATCACGGCCACGCGGAGCAGAGACAGAATGCATCACAGGATATGTCGAGTACTGTAACGCCGCCATCCTGCCCTCCCGTCATTGCACCCCACAGAGCGCCACCATCAGAAAAAGGCCGGGGACAGGAGCCGAGTCGGCCTCATCGCGGGCATGGTCATGGACGGATTCTCGCCCAGGGAGACCCTTCATCGTCGGGGGAGTGTAGCACTGTACTTGCGCGTACTAGCCAGTACTACGCGTCGCATTTCAGACGGAAGTGAAATGGCCAAAGTACACATATTCGCGAGTGTACTTGTCTCGTTTCCCCACGATGTTCTTCCAAACTACAGTTATGCTAGTGTCTATTCTACCATCTGGATCAAATGATCCTACAAGGATCAATTGATCCTGGTTTTGGCTGGGCTGTGCTGAGGAAATCGCTCAACGCAACCCGATTCTGACGGCAGAAATGGGATCAGCGGTGCCCGTTTAGTCTTGGGCTAGCAGCTGGAGCTTTAACTCTTGGTCAAAATTCCTCGGGAAGCCAGGGAGCATCAACGTTTTCCACACCCAGGAGGTCCATGGCGGGTGGGGAGGGCCGTCTCCAAGAAGGTGTTGGGCTACGCTTCGCCCCAGAGAGAGAGAAAGTACCTATGGCAAGCCCCTGGAGGAGGCAGCATGCCCGCGCCAGCTCAGTTCCCGCCACTACCCCGCTTTTCAGTAGGGTTGTGACCAGCGCCTCCGGGAATGCACATGTGCGCAAGTAGTGAGGGCAAAGCGCAGTGCCGGGAGCACCAAACTGGACGAAGATCGCCGAAGGGTCAGAGAGAAACAGATGCGAGGATGGGCAGAGAAAAGTGAAGCGGGGGGGGGGGG
>ENA-ORXR01004497-ORXR01004497.1-marine-metagenome-genome-assembly--contig:-NODE-4497-length-11623-cov-11.923523_pt1 | contig 11623 bp, 3 predicted proteins | sample MGYA00237866_ERZ511479 | MGnify/ENA metagenome assembly ERZ511479 | reverse complement strand
TAGATGACGAGCATGTACACCCAGAGGATGACGGGTTTCAATCCTTGTTATAATGGAAAAGGGTCTAAAAGCGTCGGATAGTTGGTCGGGTGTCAATCCAACGCGAGGTTTCAATCCTTGTTATAATGGAAAAGGGTCTAAAAGCTAACTTATGACGGTTGGTATTGTGTTGAGGGGTCGTTTCAATCCTTGTTATAATGGAAAAGGGTCTAAAAGACATAAAAGAAAATCTTGACAAACTTGCAAAAGCCCGGTTTCAATCCTTGTTATAATGGAAAAGGGTCTAAAAGCACGCGATGACGGTTGGATTATCGCAGAAATGACATGTTTCAATCCTTGTTATAATGGAAAAGGGTCTAAAAGTCATCCGTATAGAGATTCGCCCAGGGGACGGTCGGAGTTTCAATCCTTGTTATAATGGAAGTGGGGTAAGAAGTCAGGAATATTTATAGTTACACCAGCCAATTCTGCTAGTTTCAATCCTTGTTATAATGGAAGTGGGGTAAGAAGATTTAGGAATTTTATTTGGACACGAAAACGCACCTCGTTTCAATCCTTGTTATAATGGAAGTGGGGTAAGAAGGAAATGGCAAAAGAAGGGGTAGAGGTGATTTTTGAGGTTTCAATCCTTGTTATAATGGAAGTGGGGTAAGAAGTTCATCTTAGCCTTTAATGACTTCTTGATGAAGTATAGGTTTCAATCCTTGTTATAATGGAAGTGGGGTAAGAAGCATGGAGAGGTGAAGATAATATTGAATTTTTTCGTGAGTTTCAATCCTTGTTATAATGGAAGTGGGGTAAGAAGTTGTGGAATTAATGAATAGTGAAGCGGATGTATCTAGTTTCAATCCTTGTTATAATGGAAGTGGGGTAAGAAGTAGCGATTTTTAATGAGGACGAGGATGAACCATTTTTGTTTCAATCCTTGTTATAATGGAAGTGGGGTAAGAAGAGCGATTTTTAATGAGGACGAGGATGAACCATTTTTGTTTCAATCCTTGTTATAATGGAAGTGGGGTAAGAAGTTTACGGTTACTATTTGAGCATCTGACTTTTGGTTGTTTCAATCCTTGTTATAATGGAAGTGGGGTAAGAAGTTGGCGAGCGCAGTTCCTTTGGACTGCGAACATAAGTTTCAATCCTTGTTATAATGGAAGTGGGGTAAGAAGACAAAAAAAACACATGATATGCTCGAAACGATACGTTTCAATCCTTGTTATAATGGAAGTGGGGTAAGAAGCTGAAAAAATAACTTCTTTTTTCCCACCCACACGCAAGTTTCAATCCTTGTTATAATGGAAGTGGGGTAAGAAGAAAATTGTAGCGTTATTTGCGTAAACGAAGCGTAAAGTTTCAATCCTTGTTATAATGGAAGTGGGGTAAGAAGAATTCCAACTACGTTTTTGAGTTTTTGGTATTCAAAATGTTTCAATCCTTGTTATAATGGAAGTGGGGTAAGAAGTTGAGCCATGACGATGAAATAATTTGCAAGTAAAGTTTCAATCCTTGTTATAATGGAAGTGGGGTAAGAAGAACTTCAAAAACCCAACCGAAACGGAAATTAATCATTGTTTCAATCCTTGTTATAATGGAAGTGGGGTAAGAAGGTTACATCACGATGCACGATGAAAAGGTGCAACGATGTTTCAATCCTTGTTATAATGGAAGTGGGGTAAGAAGTCAGCTCCTATTGACACACCGTTTTCTCCATCTGTAAGTTTCAATCCTTGTTATAATGGAAGTGGGGTAAGAAGATAAGTTTTAGCCATATCGCCACGCATCATTTTCAAGTTTCAATCCTTGTTATAATGGAAGTGGGGTAAGAAGAGTGGAATGACGCAACACACATCATCACTTGCCTAATGTTTCAATCCTTGTTATAATGGAAGTGGGGTAAGAAGTCAACGCTTGCGATGAAAATGGCGACAATATAGAAAGTTTCAATCCTTGTTATAATGGAAGTGGGGTAAGAAGCACTAATTTGAGTAGCGTTGATTTGCGAAGGGAAAAACGTTTCAATCCTTGTTATAATGGAAGTGGGGTAAGAAGATGCTCGCAAAGGTTGGGGTTGTTTTTTATATCTTTGTTTCAATCCTTGTTATAATGGAAGTGGGGTAAGAAGTATCATTGTCAATACCTAATCTTGCCGTTTCATTTATGTTTCAATCCTTGTTATAATGGAAGTGGGGTAAGAAGTAGTTGAAAGTAAAAATGTAAACATTTTGAAAATGGGTTTCAATCCTTGTTATAATGGAAGTGGGGTAAGAAGGTTATCCTTATGTAAACCCATTCAGGTGCGGCATTGTTTCAATCCTTGTTATAATGGAAGTGGGGTAAGAAGTGTCGCGGATTATGTCGCTAAAATTATAGCCCACAAGTTTCAATCCTTGTTATAATGGAAGTGGGGTAAGAAGAAACAGAAATTTTAGCAAATCGAGTTTTAGCAAAGTGTTTCAATCCTTGTTATAATGGAAGTGGGGTAAGAAGGGTTGCATCATTTTATTAGGTGGAATAATGCAGTGCCGTTTCAATCCTTGTTATAATGGAAGTGGGGTAAGAAGTACCTTAGTGGACAATAAGGGAACGACCAAACCCAAGTTTCAATCCTTGTTATAATGGAAGTGGGGTAAGAAGTTCCACTTCGCGGTTCTCCTAATTTTCTTCCTGACAGTTTCAATCCTTGTTATAATGGAAGTGGGGTAAGAAGTCTTTTCTCATTCTACCCATATTATCATTTACTTATATGTTTCAATCCTTGTTATAATGGAAGTGGGGTAAGAAGCATTTCCGACCTTACGGAGTTGATAGTTGCGAAAAAGTTTCAATCCTTGTTATAATGGAAGTGGGGTAAGAAGAATTGAAATAATGCAAAGCCAAAGCCAAAGCAAGGGGTTTCAATCCTTGTTATAATGGAAGTGGGGTAAGAAGTGTGGATTAAGTTTTGTATATTTGCATCTATAATTTAGTTTCAATCCTTGTTATAATGGAAGTGGGGTAAGAAGTCGCAATCCAACGCATCGACTACATCATTACTTCCAGTTTCAATCCTTGTTATAATGGAAGTGGGGTAAGAAGTATTGCAAGATACGCTAATAATCGCAATAGTCGCGGTTTCAATCCTTGTTATAATGGAAGTGGGGTAAGAAGTTGGCGTTGTTCGTGCTGTTTAAGCCCTGTCTGTTCCGTTTCAATCCTTGTTATAATGGAAGTGGGGTAAGAAGTTCACCTGACGAGTTGAGCGAAGCAATGTCTAAGGGGTTTCAATCCTTGTTATAATGGAAGTGGGGTAAGAAGAAATTTCGATATTTTTCATGCTATATTTTTGATTTTGTTTCAATCCTTGTTATAATGGAAGTGGGGTAAGAAGTTAAAGTCTTATAGTCTCCTATCCAACCATAACGAGGTTTCAATCCTTGTTATAATGGAAGTGGGGTAAGAAGGTGCATTGTGATGAAAAGGTAAAGATGTTACGCAGTGTTTCAATCCTTGTTATAATGGAAGTGGGGTAAGAAGCGTGAGGTTACGCATTGGCGTCCAATTCCGTTAACTCGTTTCAATCCTTGTTATAATGGAAGTGGGGTAAGAAGTTTGCCTTCGTCGCCTTCCTCTACAACTGCATCACAGTGTTTCAATCCTTGTTATAATGGAAGTGGGGTAAGAAGCAAGAAGGGAAGATTTTCAAGGAAGAATGGTTGCAGTTTCAATCCTTGTTATAATGGAAGTGGGGTAAGAAGATAGCACCTTTCGCCCCTTCAGTAGAGCCGTCAGGGTTTCAATCCTTGTTATAATGGAAGTGGGGTAAGAAGCGCCTTATATAGATGGCATTGAAATAGCGGGGGGGACGTTTCAATCCTTGTTATAATGGAAGTGGGGTAAGAAGCGAAGTCGGAATAGATGACATCCCTACGATGCTCAAGTTTCAATCCTTGTTATAATGGAAGTGGGGTAAGAAGAAAGGAGTTGATGGATGGCAGAAAACCAAAAGGGGAGTTTCAATCCTTGTTATAATGGAAGTGGGGTAAGAAGCATTGTAAGGTTCACAACCGACAGTTCGTTTTTTGCGTTTCAATCCTTGTTATAATGGAAGTGGGGTAAGAAGGGGGTTTCTTTGAAATGAAACTTGAAGTAGAATTTTGTTTCAATCCTTGTTATAATGGAAGTGGGGTAAGAAGTCGTCTTGAAAAGGCAGGAGAGTTGTTGAAAATTGGGTTTCAATCCTTGTTATAATGGAAGTGGGGTAAGAAGCACTTGGATGGAAAAACACCAACAAAAGAGCGTGAAGTTTCAATCCTTGTTATAATGGAAGTGGGGTAAGAAGTTCACTGTACAGGTTTCCTTTTTCATTCCAACCATTAGTTTCAATCCTTGTTATAATGGAAGTGGGGTAAGAAGCGTAAGACTGACCAAGAGGGTATCTATATGTACTACTTGTTTCAATCCTTGTTATAATGGAAGTGGGGTAAGAAGACGTTATTTTCCGTAACGTTGCCATCATTCGTAACGGTTTCAATCCTTGTTATAATGGAAGTGGGGTAAGAAGATTCAGTCGGATGCGTTGTTGAAAAAGTTGGGAACTTGTTTCAATCCTTGTTATAATGGAAGTGGGGTAAGAAGATTCGACCAAATCGTCAATCATTTTCTCGTCTATCTGTTTCAATCCTTGTTATAATGGAAGTGGGGTAAGAAGAATCAATCCCAAACCATCTGGTCCTGCTACTTGATCGTGTTTCAATCCTTGTTATAATGGAAGTGGGGTAAGAAGGCCTTGTCAACTCTTTTGTGTACGCCCTCCTGCTTTTGTTTCAATCCTTGTTATAATGGAAGTGGGGTAAGAAGACAATATGATGGATGAGGTGGACTGGAGCGCACGCCGGTTTCAATCCTTGTTATAATGGAAGTGGGGTAAGAAGCGCCAATCGCAGCTAAGTCCTGCCGTAATTTCATACGTGGTTTCAATCCTTGTTATAATGGAAGTGGGGTAAGAAGTCGCAACACAAGGAGAGATTCGCCAATACATCCGCGAGTTTCAATCCTTGTTATAATGGAAGTGGGGTAAGAAGCTACGCGAGTATGCTAAGGCAATGCTCGCAATAGGCTAGTTTCAATCCTTGTTATAATGGAAGTGGGGTAAGAAGATCTGAATAACGGCACTCGCCAAAGGCGAATTACTGCGTTTCAATCCTTGTTATAATGGAAGTGGGGTAAGAAGACACAACAACATATCAAGCATATTTTAAAAGCTCAGTTTCAATCCTTGTTATAATGGAAGTGGGGTAAGAAGACCGGACTTTAATATCAGATTCCCGTTTACCTTTAAGTTTCAATCCTTGTTATAATGGAAGTGGGGTAAGAAGCAAGGCTTTTCCGAGTTGAGAGGGTACACCCCAATTCCTGTTTCAATCCTTGTTATAATGGAAGTGGGGTAAGAAGAGCATCTTACAAGGACTGGAAAGGCATTGCAGTCTTGTTTCAATCCTTGTTATAATGGAAGTGGGGTAAGAAGTCCAAGCCCCAAAATCATTTTCCAATACTTACCTAGTTTCAATCCTTGTTATAATGGAAGTGGGGTAAGAAGTGCAGAGACTCATATTTCGATTTCTTTTGTATTTTAAGTTTCAATCCTTGTTATAATGGAAGTGGGGTAAGAAGTTCGTGATGTCAATAATAGTTGGAGATTCCGAATGTAGTTTCAATCCTTGTTATAATGGAAGTGGGGTAAGAAGCAAGCAACTCATTTTACTACTCTACATACAAATTATGTTTCAATCCTTGTTATAATGGAAGTGGGGTAAGAAGCCTATCCAGTCGGCAGCCGTCAATTGTTCACAAAAAGTTTCAATCCTTGTTATAATGGAAGTGGGGTAAGAAGGTTCTAATTGCGGTTTTCACGCATTCAATTCATTAGAGTTTCAATCCTTGTTATAATGGAAGTGGGGTAAGAAGATTCATCAGAGTGCGTGACCTTTGTTACGCACTCTTTTGTTTCAATCCTTGTTATAATGGAAGTGGGGTAAGAAGTACGGTTGTAGATGAAAACGGCTGCGAAATTGAGGTGTTTCAATCCTTGTTATAATGGAAGTGGGGTAAGAAGAAAAAAGAAGCCGAAGAATTAATTGAGGCACTTCAGTTTCAATCCTTGTTATAATGGAAGTGGGGTAAGAAGTACCAGTGACCGCACTTGCTCAAAAGGTTGAACCTGGTTTCAATCCTTGTTATAATGGAAGTGGGGTAAGAAGCATTCCGAAAAAAAATGATTTTTCCGACCTCAATATGTTTCAATCCTTGTTATAATGGAAGTGGGGTAAGAAGTAGACTATGGTTTTGCTACAGTTGACACTGGTACGGCGTTTCAATCCTTGTTATAATGGAAGTGGGGTAAGAAGCTACGGACTACCTTCTTATTAATGAAAATGAAGATGGTTTCAATCCTTGTTATAATGGAAGTGGGGTAAGAAGTATTTTTGAATTGAATGCCAAGCAATTCCGCGACAAGTTTCAATCCTTGTTATAATGGAAGTGGGGTAAGAAGTCGGGGGCGCAATGCCCCCGTTGTGATTAATTGTTACGTTTCAATCCTTGTTATAATGGAAGTGGGGTAAGAAGCATTGTAGCTTTTGGTCTAGTTTTCCCAATAACTCTATGTTTCAATCCTTGTTATAATGGAAGTGGGGTAAGAAGCTTGGCTGATTTCTCCGACAGCCATTTCATAGTTCATGTTTCAATCCTTGTTATAATGGAAGTGGGGTAAGAAGTATCAATTGTTCGTGACTGATTATTTTGGCAGACTTGTTTCAATCCTTGTTATAATGGAAGTGGGGTAAGAAGAAGGTGAAGAAAGAAGCGAAAGCCACGAAGCTCCGGTTTCAATCCTTGTTATAATGGAAGTGGGGTAAGAAGAATCTCATGTGCGCGAATACCAAACTTTCCGTCGCAAGTTTCAATCCTTGTTATAATGGAAGTGGGGTAAGAAGATCGCCCGGTAATGGGGGCATGACCTTAATGATTCAAGTTTCAATCCTTGTTATAATGGAAGTGGGGTAAGAAGTATGAAAAAAGAACACCAACAGAATGTAAGATTATTGGTTTCAATCCTTGTTATAATGGAAGTGGGGTAAGAAGTTTTGTCTTACTTGCAATATTTTCAGCTACAAAAGTTTCAATCCTTGTTATAATGGAAGTGGGGTAAGAAGAAATTAATGAGATAATCAAAGTCACAGAAAGGACCACGTTTCAATCCTTGTTATAATGGAAGTGGGGTAAGAAGCATGCCTGACGGATGTGAACAATGCAAAAAGTGCAGTTTCAATCCTTGTTATAATGGAAGTGGGGTAAGAAGAAGGCGCATGAAACATTATCGCTTTTTATAGAAAAAGTTTCAATCCTTGTTATAATGGAAGTGGGGTAAGAAGAAAAAGTATGGATTTCAAACTTAGCACATCAGACATGTTTCAATCCTTGTTATAATGGAAGTGGGGTAAGAAGCGTCACCATATACGGACCGCCACCCGGAACAGTACGTTTCAATCCTTGTTATAATGGAAGTGGGGTAAGAAGCGCCGCCGATGACTACCCATTCGCAGTTCTTTGGAGGTTTCAATCCTTGTTATAATGGAAGTGGGGTAAGAAGTTTACTCGAAAAATCAGCTATCTACGACAGATAGCGTTTCAATCCTTGTTATAATGGAAGTGGGGTAAGAAGAACAATGCGGCTTCGTATGCTTCGGGAACGGTTTGAGTTTCAATCCTTGTTATAATGGAAGTGGGGTAAGAAGCTCAAAATGATGAAGTTTTGGCGAGCGATGCAGTTCGGTTTCAATCCTTGTTATAATGGAAGTGGGGTAAGAAGTTCGGATTTAAAAACAAATAAATAATAAATTAAAAGTTTCAATCCTTGTTATAATGGAAGTGGGGTAAGAAGACGGCAAGATTTGACAACCCCGAAGAAATGGCAGCACGTTTCAATCCTTGTTATAATGGAAGTGGGGTAAGAAGAGCCAATTAACACGGCTGGAATGCTTGATACGTCAGTTTCAATCCTTGTTATAATGGAAGTGGGGTAAGAAGCCCGGCAATCACATACAAGGCGATGCACTGGATGTGAGTTTCAATCCTTGTTATAATGGAAGTGGGGTAAAAAGCAGGGATAGTATTACCTTGTATCGTCACGCTTCCACTGTTTCAATCCTTGTTATAATGGAAGTGGGGTAAGAAGTATTTTGCGGTGTTATGGTTATCGTTAAGCTGCCTTCGTTTCAATCCTTGTTATAATGGAAGTGGGGTAAGAAGAAAATCAAAAAAACAAGTCACGTCTGCGCGAACCGTGTTTCAATCCTTGTTATAATGGAAGTGGGGTAAGAAGACGGGTCAACTACTTTTCGTGTAACCTCTAATTGGGTTTCAATCCTTGTTATAATGGAAGTGGGGTAAGAAGTACCATTACCCGATTTATGCAAATTGGCAAATACATACTGTTTCAATCCTTGTTATAATGGAAGTGGGGTAAGAAGCTAATCGCTATCATATTGATAGCTGCAAATGTGAAAGTTTCAATCCTTGTTATAATGGAAGTGGGGTAAGAAGGGAAAACATTGTAAGTCAATATAATGCAGTGTTAGAGTTTCAATCCTTGTTATAATGGAAGTGGGGTAAGAAGTCAGTAAGGTCGATACATATCTCTGCCGGAGCGCATCGTTTCAATCCTTGTTATAATGGAAGTGGGGTAAGAAGTCAGTTATAAGGAAGGAACGGGAAAATCTACCCTTGGTTTCAATCCTTGTTATAATGGAAGTGGGGTAAGAAGCATAGCATCCATCTTCGTTACAACTTACATCTATGACGTTTCAATCCTTGTTATAATGGAAGTGGGGTAAGAAGTGATGGTGAAAATTGCGCCATATACGCATTGTCGGAGTTTCAATCCTTGTTATAATGGAAGTGGGGTAAGAAGAAGGTATTAACTCAATTCAGGAACTTGACACGTTCCGTTTCAATCCTTGTTATAATGGAAGTGGGGTAAGAAGCGGAGCGTCAAACCCTGCCACCAAAACACCAACGTTAGTTTCAATCCTTGTTATAATGGAAGTGGGGTAAGAAGGAAGGCAGCGCGATAACTTACTTCTTATGTTGCATAGTTTCAATCCTTGTTATAATGGAAGTGGGGTAAGAAGTACGATTATCACATTTAAATCCAAAAAATACACGGTGTTTCAATCCTTGTTATAATGGAAGTGGGGTAAGAAGTTCCGTTGCTATCTGGTATTGTCATTTTTTTCCTCTGTTTCAATCCTTGTTATAATGGAAGTGGGGTAAGAAGCGTCACGGTTTTTCCCGAACCTGTGTCGGTGACTTTGTTTCAATCCTTGTTATAATGGAAGTGGGGTAAGAAGCGCCGCCAAAACTGCCCGGTATCGTAGTGTTGCCACGTTTCAATCCTTGTTATAATGGAAGTGGGGTAAGAAGATGTCGTAAAAACGCAACAAAACCCAAATCCCCAAACGTTTCAATCCTTGTTATAATGGAAGTGGGGTAAGAAGATTTTGAAGTGATATACATCCTCGAAATAATTGGTCAGTTTCAATCCTTGTTATAATGGAAGTGGGGTAAGAAGACCCCTTCTTTCAAGCTCACAACATAGAGGAAACGGGTTTCAATCCTTGTTATAATGGAAGTGGGGTAAGAAGCGGAAAAAATATCCTTTAGTTGACTTTTTTCAGTTAGGTTTCAATCCTTGTTATAATGGAAGTGGGGTAAGAAGTGAATGTGAAACGATTTGCGGTCCTATTTCAGTCACGTTTCAATCCTTGTTATAATGGAAGTGGGGTAAGAAGACAATCCTATGGGATTAAAACAAAAACTGGGCGGTGTTTCAATCCTTGTTATAATGGAAGTGGGGTAAGAAGTTTATGCAAATATAGGTTCGTCTGCCCAATGTGTTAGTTTCAATCCTTGTTATAATGGAAGTGGGGTAAGAAGCTCAATTCTTTGCAAGATAAAGTAAAGCAGATTTTGTTTCAATCCTTGTTATAATGGAAGTGGGGTAAGAAGTTGTATTATTTCCCTAAATCAGAGGGTAGGGGAGTCAGTTTCAATCCTTGTTATAATGGAAGTGGGGTAAGAAGCAATTTTGTGAGTAAAGATAAAGCCCTTATTGCTGATGGTTTCAATCCTTGTTATAATGGAAGTGGGGTAAGAAGCATCATTGCACCACAGCTTCGTGGAGTCAATGGGTAGTTTCAATCCTTGTTATAATGGAAGTGGGGTAAGAAGTTGGTTAATATTTGCTCTTTTTTGAGTTTTTTATTTAGTTTCAATCCTTGTTATAATGGAAGTGGGGTAAGAAGTTTGAAGTGATATACATCCTCGAAATAATTGGTCAGTTTCAATCCTTGTTATAATGGAAGTGGGGTAAGAAGTATAAAATTCATTGTGCATTTCGGTACTATGCACGAGTTTCAATCCTTGTTATAATGGAAGTGGGGTAAGAAGCGGATAATAAGGTAAGCAACACAATTTTTTATTATGAGTTTCAATCCTTGTTATAATGGAAGTGGGGTAAGAAGACGCGAGTATGCTAAGGCAATGCTCGCAATAGGCTAGTTTCAATCCTTGTTATAATGGAAGTGGGGTAAGAAGTATACCTTTCATAAAATCAGACGTACAGCAAAAAGATGAGTTTCAATCCTTGTTATAATGGAAGTGGGGTAAGAAGTTCCTTTTGGGTTATCTTGTTGTTCTTCTTTCTTTTGTTTCAATCCTTGTTATAATGGAAGTGGGGTAAGAAGTGCGAAGTAACCCATGTAGATACTCACTGCCATGCAGGTTTCAATCCTTGTTATAATGGAAGTGGGGTAAGAAGCCATAACGCCGTCCTTTTCATCTGCCGGCAATTGGGGTTTCAATCCTTGTTATAATGGAAGTGGGGTAAGAAGTGTTGAAAGTGTCTCTGAATTGCATATTTTAAAATTGTTTCAATCCTTGTTATAATGGAAGTGGGGTAAGAAGTGTGTTTGTTTTTTTTGGGTTCGAAAATTATCGGTGTTTCAATCCTTGTTATAATGGAAGTGGGGTAAGAAGATCGAAATCAGATGATAGTTCATTAAGTTTTTCAACGTTTCAATCCTTGTTATAATGGAAGTGGGGTAAGAAGAAAGTATGCAACCATTATTTGAGTTTGCGAAAATGTTTCAATCCTTGTTATAATGGAAGTGGGGTAAGAAGCTGACGCCGGAAGGGTATCACAAATGCCCTCAAATGTTTCAATCCTTGTTATAATGGAAGTGGGGTAAGAAGTACGGTTCTTTCGATACGCTCCCTTCTTATTCTGTATGTTTCAATCCTTGTTATAATGGAAGTGGGGTAAGAAGGACACAAATTACTGAATATCAGCGCGATAAGACTTTGTTTCAATCCTTGTTATAATGGAAGTGGGGTAAGAAGCGAAATCGTGGAAGCGATGGCAGAGCGTCTGGACGAGTTTCAATCCTTGTTATAATGGAAGTGGGGTAAGAAGTTTAACGCGAAGTCGATGGCTTCTTTTTCCGTGCCTTGTTTCAATCCTTGTTATAATGGAAGTGGGGTAAGAAGTCGTAATATGCGCCAAGATAATACAAATCAATTAGTTACG
>ENA-ORXR01004496-ORXR01004496.1-marine-metagenome-genome-assembly--contig:-NODE-4496-length-11626-cov-9.469997_pt1 | contig 11626 bp, 8 predicted proteins | sample MGYA00237866_ERZ511479 | MGnify/ENA metagenome assembly ERZ511479 | reverse complement strand
GGGGGGGGGGGGGGGGGGGGGGGGGGGGAGGGGGCACCCCCTCCCTGCCGTCGCCGTCGATGCTCGCCGACGCGCGCGCGGCGGCGGGCGACGCGCCGCCGGCAGCGTCGGCGGCGTCGGCCCCGCCGCCGGTGAGTGGCGGTGCCCCACCCCGCGCGGACGCCGCTGCCGCCGACGAGGCCGTCGGGCGGCGGCTGGAGGTGGTGGCCGCGCGGGAGGCGGAGCTCGCCTCGGCCTTGGCCGCGGCGCGCGCCGACGTGGCCGGGCGGCGCGGGGAGTTGGAGCGCCTCCGGCGTGCGTCTGCCGACGCGGAGGAGGCGGCGGCGGTCGCGCGCGTTCCGGGTGGCGGTGCCCAAGGGGGGCCGTCGGCCGTCGCGACGGCCCCGCTGAAGGGGGGGGTGAGCGCCTACACGCTGGTGGCCATGTGTGTGGCGGCGGGGGTGCTGGCCAAGGTCCTGTTGTGAGCGGGTCCACGGTTTTTTTTTGTGGCCGGGGGGGGGGGGGGGGGGGGGGGGTAGTGTGCGACAGGTAGCCAGAGGAGCAGCTGGTGAGTGGGCTTGAGTTGACACTGCCTTTCGGGCGGTTGCGTGTACAGCCAGTTTTGTGTATTCTTTGTGGTTCCCTGCAGGCATATGCCATCGCCTTTTGGCGTTTGGCGTTGGCCTGGGCGTGCGACCAATCTGGGTGGCTCGGACAGCAGGCGACACCGCTCGAACACGGGGCGGACGGCCTTGGACTGCTTTGACTGGCTGCTATGTCGCCGCTGTGTTCCACGAATGCCTCCGTGTTCTTTATTTTTAGTCCACGCGCCCTCAGGCCGCCACTGGAGCCACAGCCAACGACTGCCGTATGACGACACTGGCACCGTGGATGATCGGCTCGCCTCCGTGCCCATGCGTGCATGCAATAGGGTGCGTATGGGCAGGGGCAATGAAGAATACAAAAAAAGTGGGGACCCAGCACGGCAGTGCTCGCACCCCCCTGCGACGTCGTCGGCCCGCTATTCTGCGGTAAGAAAGCAACGCTCCTCCCCTGCCCCCGCTCTTCTTCCGTTCCCGTCAGACTATCGCGTCGCCAAGTTGATAAACTCCTTGCGTAGCGCCGGGTCCGTCCGGAACACCCCTCGCATGCAATGCGTCACGGTTGAAGCGCCGACCTTTTGCACGCCGCGCATGACCATGCACATGTGGGTGGCTTCGACGAGCACCGCCACGCCCAGCGGGTTGAGGATGTTGGCCACCGCGTCTGCAATCTGGGTGGTCAGCCGCTCCTGTACCTGCAGCCGCCGCGCGTAGAGGGTGGCCAGGCGGGCGAGCTTGGACAGCCCAACGACCTTGCCGTTGGGGATGTACCCAATGTGCACCTTACCATGGAAGGGCACCATGTGGTGCTCGCACAGCGAAAAGACGCTAATGTCCCGCACCAAAACGAGCTCGCTGTGGTTCTCGTCCCACTCCGCGTCGCCAACGAGCGTCGACGGGTCCGCCTGGGTGTAGCCCGACGTGAAGAATTGCAGCGCCGCTGCAAAGCGCTCGGGGGTCTTGGTGAGGCCCTCCCGCGTCGGGTCGTCGTCGAGACACTCGAGGATGGTGCGGACGGAGCGGGCAATCGTCGCCGTGCGCTCGTCTTCGCTCATGTGCTTGCGCTTCCGGGAGCCGCCGGGGGGGGCGTCGGGGGGGGAGGGGGTTGCCGCCCCGGCGGCTGCGACGAGCTGGGCAGACGCGCCGGCGACGGAGGGGGAAGCGGCCGCCGCCCCGCCCGCCGTCGAGGCCACCGTCGCAGACCCGTTGACCGCCGCGTGCGACAGCGGTGGAAGGTTGGCGGCAGCGCCAGTGGGGGAGTGGCCAATGGGGGGGAAGGACCCCGGTAGGGTGGCGAGCGGTCGGAGGGACCCAGGCATGGATGCGTGGCCATTTGCGAGGCCCGTCATACCGTTCATGCCCGCCGGCGGCTGCACCCCTGGTGCAGTGAGGGGAGGCAAGGCGGCAGAGGTGCCGCCTATGGGGGCCAGCGTCGGCACAGTCGGCGCAGCGGCGTGGCAGTCGGCAGCAGCAAGCACCCCCGGTCCGCGTTTGGCAGGTGGAACGCCACCGTCTGCGGGCGCAACATCATGCATGCTCCTAACCGCAAGGAGCGGACATATAGGGGCGGCAGTCCGGGTGCGAGGCAAGCGGGGCCGTCAGGTGCAAGTGGTCGACGGGAGACGGCGGCGCGCAACGGGCAGTTCTCGAGGCAAAAGGCGGTGGGGGCGCCGACGGATGGCCACAACGCTCGTCTTCTAGACTCCTGCGACAGGGGCAGCAGCGGGTTCAGCTTGATGCTCAAAGGGATGACAGAGACCACGAGGGAATGAGCTCGTAGCGCAGCCGCAAGGAAAATAACATGTGCGGCCAGTCACCATCCACACGTGGAGAGCACGCCAATGGTGGCGGACTCGCCAGCACGGCCACAGCGTCAAGCCGTCGTGCCGACGCGCCGGCGGTGCCCGCACTAAAATTCAGGGCATCTCCGGCGTCACCCGCTCGATCGTGGTGGAGATAGAGAGAGTGCAGGCAAGCGACCAACCAGAAGGTACCACTGATATCAGTTGTCATTGATTTTCGGTGAATACAGAGCTTGATCGAGTTTTCACGCGCTCGATCGAGTTTTCACGCGCTCGATCGCTTCTGCGATCGGGCCCTCCTTGAGTCATGTACAGTGTCAACATCTTTCCATTCCAAAAGGTGAGGTACCCGTGGCCAATCAGACAACGCTGCCGGCTCTGTACATCTGGTGAGCAAGACCAAGGGCGGCCTTCCTGTGGAGACAGAGACATACTGTACTTCGAATGCCGTGAGCAGATCGATCATGGCCTAACTTCTAACTTCGAGAATTTTGAGAAACAATTGTCCTAGTGGCCTCCCTCAAAATACATTTGGTGATCTATCCCCGTCACTGGGTGGCAGTTGCTGACTGGCCTGCACACGGGGCCCATCAACCACTCATCCCCCTCTCATGCGCTTCCCTCTCTCTTCTCATCCCCACCGCCACCGCCAGGTCCACGCCTTCTCGACCCGGCGCTGCGTCGTCGGCCTCTACCAGGCCAACCCACCCCGCGGCGACGGGTGGCAAAGAATTTCCCCACACCCGCCCCAACTGTCCTCCCTCCCCATGCCCCCCACTCGCCCCGCTCACCACTTGCCGCAGACCGGGCAACGCGCCGTCGGCGCGAGCCGTGGCGCCGCAGTCGGCCCGAGGCGCAGGTAGGTCGACCCGTAACTGGGGACATACGCGCGCCAGACTGCGCGCTGGCGGCGAGCCGTGCGGTGGACTATGTCGTGTGTATCATGTGTCTCACGGGGCGGCGCTTGGGGAACGGGCCTGGCAGAGGGTCGACCCGCCCTGTGTGGCGAAACCGCCCTGCGCGACGTCCCGCCGTCTGCACTGACCGGTCGCTCATGTCACAGTGACTCGGCGCCGCGTCTTTATTTCCACCCCAGGACGTGGCGGAAGAGCGTTCCGTGTCTTGCTCTGCGTGTGACTGGGAATCAATCCTGGGAGGGGGGTGGCCGTCCCATTTTTGTTCCTGATTGCGTCCTCCCTGCAGGCGAGACCCCACTTGCGGATGTCGCTCATGGGAAAGCTTCACCCTGCTTGGTTTAGCGGCCGTCCCTTTCGAGCTCAGCCTCCCCCCCCGCCTTTTTCTCCTCCCGACATATCCGGCCTGTCGCCTCTATCCGCCGCAGTTGTCGTGGTCCACTGCAGTACTGGTGCCGCCCGCGGGTGCCCTCGTTTTTGTTCGCGCTGCGGGCAGGGGCACGCACGGCCGGCGTGTGGAGTGGCGGTACTTTTCACTGTTTCGTGGCCGGGTGTGCAGGGGCAGCGCGGGCGGGCGACGACAGGCACGGTGCCGTCTCCCGTTGCGGGGCAGCCCAAACCCCCGCTGACGGCCGCCGCTGCTCATAGGACGTTGCCCCCGCTCTCCCTTATCCACCTGCCGCACTGTGTGCGTGGTGACAGGTGGCAAGCGGGGGTTTGCCTCCGGCCTGGGCCGCCGTCCCTACCGTGCGCAACGCGGGCGGTGCCGACGGACTAACAGGACGGAGTACCGTCTAACGCCGCGGCGTTGTCGCCGCGGACCATCGGTGGCGGCGCCGTCTCCGTACCGAGAGCGCCCTTTGTTCGTCCTCGGTGCCAACGGCGACGTCGCGCGCGTAGGGCGCTTGAACTGGGTCGCGCCAAAGTCGGCTGGCGGCCTCGTGGGCGCGGGCGCTGGTGTGTCGCGGCTACCTGCCGCTGGACGTTGCACGCGTTGCTCGGCGGTTGTAGTGTCCCACTGCCGCCTCGGTGCCGGCAGGTGCGGCCATTGTTGCTTGGTCGGTACACCCCCTGGCGACGCGCCTCAGCCGCGGCGCGACGACGCCGTCCCCTCCACCCCTGTTTCCTGTTCCCCCATAGGTCGCGTACCATGGCCACACTCCGCTATGGGGAGAAGCAGTCCATGGAGGGGTGGGTGCGCAAGGAAGGGAAGAGCATCCGCTTCCGCAAGCGCCGCTTCCTCCGCTTTGACGGAACCATGCTGTCACACTACAAAAAGAAGGAGGCGACGACGCCCACCTGGGAGGTCGACATCACAGAATGCCGCGTGTCGGTGGGCAACCGGTCGTTGGAGCTGGTGTTGACCCTGGACGGGTCTTCCATGTCCTTCTTTGCGGTCAATGGCGATGAGTACACCGCGTGGCTCGCGGCGCTGAAGAGCGCGGTATCCAAGCCGGACGATTACTATACGTTTGGCAAGACACTCGGCAAGGGGAGCTACGGCGAGGTGTTCCTTGGGTGTGACAAGGTCACCAACGAGATGGTTGCCATCAAGTATGTTGCTGCTCGGGCGCTGGTGGCCCACTTGGAGCGTGGTGACTTTCTCTTGCCGCTGCTGCTGCGTGTGTGTGTGCGTGTCAACTGGGCCTCATACGCTTCTTGTGGGTTGTTTTTCTGGGGTGTGCGGCGCGACGGAGCTTTTGCGGCTTGCGCTGTACATGTGGTCGGTCCGGCCTGGGTGTGCGCCCAGGCGTGTACGGCACTGTTGCTCTCTGTCAGGATTCTGACCCTCGCTCGGCGCTACTGTGCTGTTTCTCCTGCACGTTGCCCCTCCGTCCCATTGCTTCTTGATACCAGGGTCATCAAGAGGAATCCATCTTCAAAACGGCAGGTGAAGTTCATCGAGCGCGAGTCATCCATTCTCAAGGCCGTGGACCATGAGCACATTGTCAAGACGCTGGACATCTTTGACCGGCCGGACTCGCTCGTCATTGTGACGGAGTTCCTTGAGGGCGGGGAGCTGTTCAGCCGCATCATTGACGAAAAGTGTTTTACCGAGCAGAAGGCGCGCGACATTATGCGTCAGATTCTATTGGGTGTGCAGTACCTCCACAGCCTGGGCATCGTGCACAGGTACGTATGGTCAGACGCTTGCCGCGAGTGTTTGCTCCTGTTTTCTGGTGTCGGTGTGTGTGCACCTGGCCGAAGGTCGTTGCGATTTGGTTAAGACTAACTGACTGTTCCGTGTTCTGGTCGATGTTTCCCGGTCTGTCCATGCATACATTCCCCGTTGTGTGCGCCTTCTCCCTTTCCTGAGCGCAGAGACATCAAGCCCGAAAACATTCTCTGCAGCGGCGCTGAGTGGCCCTTTGACGTGAAACTTACTGTACGTTGGCTTGACGCGTTGATGCACAAGCGGCCGTTCTGCGCGGCAGGTTTGTCTGCTGCCCTCGCTGGCCAACAGCCGCATGTTGACTGGTTCGTGTTTTTCGGGTATCTTTTGAGTCCAGCTGCAGTCAGAGATTTGTGGTTGCCGGCTCGTAAGGACTGACGCAGTTCTTCTGTTGCCCTCTCACTGTGTGCTCGGTGTGCTGCTCCGCCTTTGCTTGTTTGTAACCTTGTGTCTTGTTTGTCTACGGAGCACAGGACTTCGGGCTGTCCAACTTCATTGCCGAGGCGACCGGCTCGGTGGACACAATGGTAGCCAACGATAATGCGCTGCTGTCACACGTTGGCACCAGCTACTACATCAGCCCGGAGGTGCTCGGCAAGAAAGGCTACGGCCCGCCCGTGGACCTGTGGGCCTGCGGCGTCGTCCTGTACATCATGTGCTGCGGGCGGTTTCCCTTCTTTGGCAAGACCGACGCCGCCTATCTGCGCTCCCTGTACAACGGGGCAGCCATGGAGGGGGAGGGCTGGTCGAGCGTCTCGGCCGACTGCAAAGCTTTCATCCGGCAGCTGCTGGAGATGGACCCGAAGCTCCGCCTGACCGCGTCGGACGCGCTGGCGGCGCCATGGATGACCAAGAAGTTCCACGTGCCGGTCGCCAACAATGGCAACGAGGATCTGATCCAGCGGCTGACTTCCCAGACAGGCATCGCGTCGCTGACCAAGCGGCAGATGCGTGACACGCAGGCGGCGGTGTTGGAGATGAAGGCCAGCGTGCGACAGGCCAAGGCGGCGGCGCTCGAAACGGCCCCGTCGCACGAGTCGTCGGTGTCACTGAACTCGACCGACTCGTCGACGCCGAGCATTAGCATTGATGACGTCCACACTGGCAAGGCCAGATGAGAGGCCCGACGATGAGATGGTGGACGGGTATGAGGATCCACATGAGTTGCAGTGCGTTCCCTTGGTCTGCTGGGTATGCCTCTGCTACGGTTTCTGTCAAGATCTTCCCGTGTTCCCTTGGCAGCCGCGGGTGTTGGGCGATGGCAAATATGGGGGGGAAAAGGTGCTCAAGATGCTCTGACATGTGTGCCGCTTTTGCGATGAGATTATATACAGTGCATTGCATTTTGAAGCAGCAAAGGCTCAGAGAACAGCGTAAAAAAAAGCCACACAGAAGACTGCTCCTACCAACAGCTACCAACGAGGTGATCCTATTATTAAAAGACGAAGTGATCGCGAGGCGCGGAAGCGACAGACCGCGACGGGCATGGTGGCCGATGGGGGCGGCAATCCCCCGTCACGCTGGTACGGCCGCTCAGTTAGCCGGGCGACCGGAGTTCCAACCCAGGCAGCTACGACATGCTGCCCGGTCGCACATCATAGGCCGCAGTATGCCATGATGGCACCAACTGTAGGCCGTGGGGCAAGCGCCCTGTGTACTCTCCTTACAGTATTGCCTCAACTGTCATCCTTTTCAGCGGCTGCGCGGCCTCTTGAGGCCTCTCTGCTAGGGGCCTGACAGCTGCATTGTGCCTGCTGAACACGTTGCATCGTCGGGACTTCGTGTCGACAGTCAGCCTGCGTGAGAGACCCCTACGCACACGCTCCGCGGCACCACAAGTGGCGCTCCTGCCTGCCGGACGCCGCGCCACGGCTCCTGCCGTCGTGTTCCCCACCCCTCCCCCCCACCCCGCTAAGTTCAACGACAAACCACCATCTCCCCGCTGCCACACTTTTCCTCGTGAATTCGTCCCTCCCTGCGCCGTTATCCATTGCGTCGCGTCCCCTTCTTCTGCTGCTGTCGCTGCTTTTCCCTCCTTGCCCCTGACAACCCCGGCGCGGGCAGCATGATGGACACCGCGGTCGAAGAAGCGCGGCAACGCGGCGACGCGGCGGTGTCTGCCGGCGACCATGCGGCGGCGGTGGTCCACTACAGCCAAGCCCTGTCTGTTGCCGCCACGGCAGGCCTGCCGCCAGACAAGCGCCTGTACGCGGCGCGCTCGGTGTCGCACTTGCGGGTGGCCCAGGACGCCGACTCGGTCACGGAACCTCCCCTGACATCCCCCACCGCTGACCCTGGCGGTGCCGCGACCGCTGCCGCGCCTGAGGCCGGCGGCACCCCCACCGCCGCCACTGCCGCGGCCGCAGCCGCCGCCTCAGCTGCGGGCCGCCGCTCCCCCGCCGCCGCCGCGGCCGTGCAGCGGGCGGTGGCCGACGGTGCCGCCGCCGCCGACATTGACCCAACGTGGCCGACCGGCTGGCTGGCAACCTCCGCCGCCCTGCGGTTTGCCCACCAGCCCGCCGCCGCCGTCGCCGTCCTCCGCCGCGGCGCGTCGCATGCGCCCGCCGACGGCGACTTGGCCGCCGCCCTCACGGACGCGCTCGCCGCGGAGCGGGCGCAGCCGCGGTCGACCGCCGCGCGGTTGCGGGGCAACGCCGCCTACCGGCGGGGTGACGACCGTGCGGCGGTGGGGGCCTACACGGCGTCGCTGGCGGCGGCCGCCGCCGACGGGGAGTGGCCCGACAAGCGGGTGCTCGCCAACCGCAGCGCCGCGTGGCTCCGCTTGGCCATTGAGGCGGATGATGAGGCGGCGTTGGAGGCGGCCGCCGACGACGCGGCGGCGGCACTGCGCATCGACCCGACGTGGGCCAAGGCGTGGCACCGGCGGGTGGTGGCGCTGCTCGAGGCGAGCCGCTTTGGCGACGCGCGGCGGGCGCTCGGACAGGGCCTGCAGCTGTGCCCGGGGGATGACCTGCTGCTGCGGGACGCTGACGCGGTGGACGCGGCGGAGCGCGAGTGGGCGTCCCTACCAGAGGAAATCCGGGGGGGGGGAAAGGGGAAGAAGGGGGACGGGCGCTTTGCGGCGGCGGCGGCGGCGGCGGCTGCTGCCGCCACTGCCGCTACGGGGGGGGGTGGGGGCGGCAGCGGGATGGGGGCTGCACCCCGCTCGCCACCACCAGCCCCATCTGCGTCAGCGCCGTACCCTGAAAGGGGGGATGCCATCAATCCGTCAAGGTCGCCGTCGCCGGTGGGAGCCGGAGGAGAAGCTACCGCCGGTAGCCGCTCTGGCTCGGGCGACGCTGGTGGCGGTGACGTGCCACCCCCGCCAGAGCGCGGCAGCTGGAGGAAGGGCCTCACCAACATCATCGACAGCGATGGTGACTCGATGTACGTGCCGGCGCGGGTCGGCATGCGGGCTGAGTTGTGGGCAGGAGGACGGGCGTGGTCGCAGAAGTCGCTGGGCTCGACCTTGGTAGCAGCATGTTGGATTGGCGTACAGCCTTGGCCTGGTGGTGGGGCTATGGCAGACGCTATGGTTCTGACGTTCTGTTCGTCTTTGTGCTGGTGCTGGCTCTTCCCGTACCCTTCTTGGTTTGCTTGGTCTGCAATTCCCCCGTATTGTATGCGTCTCCACGTTACCCCCCTCCGTTCCTGCATGCCCTCGCGGAAACAGTGACGACGATGTGGACCCGCCGCGCTCGTTCAACAGCGCGGCCGGGCTGGGCAGGCAGCCCCCCAAGGGCGACACCGCCGCGGCTGCTGCCAACGGTGGTGGCAACGCCGACCACCCCGCTCGCTTGCCCGGTGGCCGCATCGGCCGCTCTGGACGCCCCATCAAAGAGACAGGCCTCTACGACGTTCTCGGCGTGCGCGCCGACGCGACGGATGCGGCCATCAAGCGCGCCTACTACCTCCGCGCCAAAGCCGTTCACCCGGACCGCAACCCCGGCGACGATGGCGCGACGGCGGCCTTCCAAGCGCTTGGTGACGCGTACGCTGCGCTGTCCTCACCAACGACGCGGGAGATTTACGACGCGGGGGGGGCGGCCGCGGTCGCGGACGCGGCCGACGGCCTAGACCCCGACTTGGACAGCGGCGGCAGCTCGGGCGGCGGCGGCGGCGGCGTCGGGGGTGGGGACGGCCCCGTCAACGCCGCCGCCCTGTTTGACACGCTCTTTGGGTCGGACGCGTTTGAGTGCTTGGTCGGCCCACTGCGGTTGGCGTCGCTCGCCGCCCACGTGGACGACGAGGGGCGACCTCCCTCCGCGCGGTTGCTCGCGACGCTAGAGCGGGAGCGCGTGCGCGAGCTCACCGTCTCCCTTGTGCGGATGCTCGACCCGTGGGTGGCGGGCGACCAAAGCGCCTTCCGCTCGTGGGCGGCCACCAAAGCGTCGTGCTTGGCTACGGCCACCGCCGGCGCGGCGCTCCTCCACACGGTCGGCACTGCGTACGTGCGGCAAGCAGAGATGGCGGCCGGCCGGCGGCGGCTGCTCGGCCTCCCCGCCGCCGTCGTCAGCGTCGGCCACTCCACATCACGCCTCACCGCGCAGGTGCGCGCGCACGGCGCAGCAGCCCGTGTCGTTGACCGGCAACGGCGGCTGGCGAGCCGCGTGCGGAAAGCTGAACTCGGGGGGGACCCCATTGGGGAAGCTGAAGCCGCGCGCCTGGCCTCGGAGATGGTCTCCAACGCGTACGACATGATGTGGCGGATTACGGTATTGGACGTGCAGGATACGCTCGACGCGGTGTGTCGGGCGGTGCTGTCCGGGGCGGACCTGGCGCCGCCACCGGGCCTGTCGGTCGAGGAGGAGGGCGAGGACGGCGACGGTGCGGGCGCCAAGGGCGCCAAGGCCAGCAGCGGCAAAAGCAGCCAGGCGGCGGCCAAGCAACCCGCCACGCCCTCTGTCTACGCGTCGGAGGGCGTCCGCGCGCGGGGTCGGTCGGCGATTCTCGCCGCCCGCGCGTCGGGCGTGCGCCTGTTTGGCAAGGCGCTGCTCGCCGAGGCGGGCCGCCAAACGCGGCGGGATGCGTCGCGCGACGCCGAGGCGGGCGCGGCCACCGCCGCCGCCACGGCCGAGGCGGCCGCGATGGCGGCGGCCGCCGCCGCGGCGGCTTCTGGTGGGGGGGCGGCGGCCGACGGACAAGGCGGCGCTTCGTACACGGCGGGGCGCGCGGGTGACAGCAGCAGTGACGATGACGGCGAGTACGCGGTGCCGCCCCTGTACGCGCAGGCCACGTGAGGCGGCCCCCAGCACCCGCGGCGTGCGTCGTGGGGGTCCAAGAACTAAAGAACACGAGGATCGCAGAAAACTGATCTACTCGAAAGTTATGGAATGCAGGCACAGGTTCAGGTTATTTTCGGGGCTGGAAAAGGCCAGGCCCCGCCCGCACCGGCTTGCACCTGACTTCTTCCCGCCGGCGGGCCGCGCAGGGGGGCTCGCCGCGCGCCCGCCAAACCCCACGGCCGCCCTCAACGCGGGCCGCGGCGCCGCTCCCGCCTGCGCGTACCCGCGCTGACGGCGCCACACCAGACCGCGCTCGGTTCCCGGTCTGCCGCTGCGCCCACCCGCAGCCCGCCACGCGCCCGCCAAAGTGCGTTGCGGCCCAGGCGCGCGGGCGCGCGGCCACCGCCCCAAACCCGCCAACCGCAGTCGGCAGGCTCCCCACCAGCGCCCGCACTCGGTGCCGTCGGTCCCGCCCCCCGTCCCGACGGCCCCTCCCATGCGCACGCGCCACGCGTCATTCCCCCCCCCACGCGGCGGCCGCGTCGACATAGTCGGCCAGCTGCCGGTAGGCATCCCAGGCGGCCATCGACACGGACGTGGACAGGTTGAAGGAGCGAAACACCGCCTGCGCGTGCATTGGGAAGGCCACCTGCACGCACCGGCCGCCGAGGCCGTCGACGCCACCGCCGCCGCCGCCGACGCCGCCGCCGCCGTCACCACCGCCTTGCCGCGCCGTGTCACCGCCGGCGCCCCACCGCGGGCGGCGGCCCACGTCTGGGGCGGCCAAGTCGAGCTCCCCCACCAGCGGCGTGAAGCCCGCCACCTCCCCCCCAAAAACGAGGCACACGCGCGGGGGCGGCGAGATCGGAAGAGCACACGTCTGAACTCCAGTCACGTCCGCATCTCGTATGCCGTCTTCTGCTTGAAAAAA
>ENA-ORXR01004490-ORXR01004490.1-marine-metagenome-genome-assembly--contig:-NODE-4490-length-11630-cov-8.226348_pt1 | contig 11630 bp, 8 predicted proteins | sample MGYA00237866_ERZ511479 | MGnify/ENA metagenome assembly ERZ511479 | reverse complement strand
ATTTTTCGCCCCGTACCGTAGGGTATGCGGCTCAAAATGAGGCTCGATTATCGAAAAAATACAAAAGTTCCATGCATGCAAAATATTCCTAAATAAAGTATAGTAGCTTCACCACGTTATCTGCTTATTTTCTATAAAATGCAGGTCAATTTTTCACATTGTTGGAATTTAATTGAACGATGTACAATTAAATCGTCTATTTTATTAGGTATTGTGACTCTATAAAAATGTAAATTGAAATAAAGCAACTCATACATTTGCTTGATTTGTAAAGTCAAACAAGTATATGATTTTTGTATTTAAATGATTTATATTACCTTAATACACCGGATGCTATTCCGTTGTTTTTAAACCATAGAATTTTATCGGCTCCGGTTATGTCTCCGTTGAGATTCAAATCAGTGAGAAGGTATTGAGCAAATATGCCGTTTTCTGCTATCCAAAGGGCTTTGTCATTTCCATTGGTGTCGTAGCTGGTAACATCCGATATTTGATCACAATCGCCCGCATACATGGCATACATGCCCGGAGCGACTTGTTTCTGACCAAAACTTACATTCGTGTATGAATCTTGATTTCTAAAATCATAACTAATTTGTCCGCCACTTACCGTAGCCGGTATGTGAGACATCACGCCCATGTGATTGCGATGCTCGATGACGATATAAATAGAACTCGGTGCAGATACGGTCAAAACGCAGGGGTCAGCAAAGATAATACTACCGTCTTCGAAGACCAATGCTGCTGCTTTTTGAAAGGTCGTGGAAGTTGCCAGACCTGTACGAAAAGAGACCAGAATCCAATCCACTACGCCCATACCAGCATTAGCTGCTTCAATGTTCTGATAATCTGTATCCGTCCACCCTGGACCTTCAGTTCCCATATAATTCCACGGAGTCGTATTGTATGGCTGACCACTGGGTAAGGTAGAGTTGCTTTGCCCGGGCAAGATGTATCTCACTCTGCTCAAATCCGCACGCATACTGGGCAGATAGCCTCCTGCGAGGTCACTTAATCCGCCTTCAAGCCATACTTTGAGGTCTATATTCAAACACACCTGATTGACGGTTACATCTACAATTGCGTTTTCACATGTCCCTCCCGAATCACAGACTTGGTATTCAAAAGTATCGTTACCAGAAAATCCTGAATTGGGCGTATAGGTCAATACACAAGCTGGCGCGAGACTAAAAGTAACCGTACCGTTAGTAGGAGCGGTTGCAATAGTCACACTACAGGGGTCTAAGGTGCCATCTTCTGTATCGCTATCATTAAGCAATACGTCAATATCCACAGGAGTTGCCTCATTTGTTGTGGCTTGGTCGTTGGTAACTACGGGTGCGTCGTTGACAGACGTAACAGTGATATTAACTATCGCATTGTCGCATAAAGCAGGACTGCCATTATCGCAAATTTGATACTCAAAACTGTCACTACCAAAGAAATTTAGGTTAGGTACATACGTGTACGTACCATTGGCGTTTAATGTTACATTTCCATTCGCAGGAGATGTTACGGGAGTTGTATTGACCGTCAAAGGATCACCATCTAAATCACTGTCGTTGGTTGACACGTCACCATTTAAAGGTGTATCCTCTGGCGTACTTTCTGTATCATCGACAGCTACGGGGGCATCATTGACAGGTGTAACGGTGATACTGACAACCGCATTATCACATAAAGCAGGACTACCATTATCACAAATTTGATATTCAAAACTATCCGCGCCATTATAATCTGTATCTGGGGTATAAGTATAAGTGCCGTTAGCATTAAGCGTAAGCGTACCATTAGTTGGTTGCGTTACGGGTGTAGCAGTCAACGGGTCGCCATCTAAATCACTATCATTGATTGATACATCACCATTTAAAGGTGTGTCTTCTGGTGTACTTCCGGCATCATCAGTCGCTACTGGCGCGTCATTGGCTGGCGTAACGGTGATGCTGACTGTTGCTGTAATACACGCAGGAGGCATCGTTTGTAAATCGGGATCGCCTGTATCGGGAGCAGGAATTGGATTAGGATTATTATCTCCATGATAAGAAGGAATTTGCATACCCATATCACAAATTTGATAATCAAAAGCCGTCACTGTACCGTTAAAATCTGCTGTCGGTGTAAAGGTAATGCAGCCTGTGATAACATCTAATGTTGCTGTTCCTTCTGAGGCAGGTGGTGAACTGAGCAGACTGACGGAGCTTGCGTCAAGCGTGTTTTCCGGGTCGCTATCATTAGTCGACAAACATATTGTTATGGCTTGGTCTTCAGGGGTTGTACCAGTGTCATTGACAGCAACAGGGCTGCCATTCATACAGGCATTACTCAAATCCTGATAATAATCAAGGTAAGAACCTTCTATGGTAGGAATGAGCGCACCGACATAGTTTTGACCTATATACGTATTTGGAAAATCAGCAGGTATATCTCTATGCCATCTCAGGCACACGGGAGTATTATAGTCAAGAATATCCAGAGATACCACACCAACATTGACATAGTCGGTATCGGTTATATATAAACCATCTCCGCCTTGTAATTCAAGGTTGTATGAAACAATCGTATCCAATGAACCCGTCATTGAGTGAGGAGAATAAAATGAAAAACCTGCAGGACCGGGTCCGCCGGAAATATAGGCACTGGCATCCAATTCCTGAACAATCGTAGGATTGGAGAGTACATTTGTGTTAAAGGAAAAGCGATAATTTTGATCGCCGAGATAAAATTCTTCTCCGGGATTATCTGCCCGTACCTGAAGGGTAATGAACAGTTTGTCATTGGTGCAGTCAAGAGAATCAATTAACATTCTCACGTCAAATTTACCCGATTGGGCAAAACTAAATATGGGGAGAGTAAGGAGAATAAACAGGGGTAGGAAAGTGTATAATTTCTTTCTTATATCAAGCATATTAAACGGGTGTGTAAAAAATATATTAAAAAAATGTGAGTTTATGAGTGAAAGAAGCAGTTATTAATATTTTACTTTACGTGCAAATTACGTCATTAATACATGATTAAATTTTTTAATAAAACAATGAATGTGACTTAATAAATAAGTATAATGTGATACAATAAAATATACTAAAAAAGGAAAAACCTGTCACAAATGAGTGACATTTTTTCCTTTTTTAGAATCAAAAAATAACATCGCTTATAGTAGCGAATGTTGAATTAATGTTTATATGTATTTAGTATTTCAAATGTCGTTTCACATAGTCAAAAAAACATGATAACGGCGTGAGAATACGGACGGAAGGAATACAATTTATTTTTGACCCATTGTTCAGCCATATAAAATAACCTATTTAGTATGATAACAGCAAGGGAATTAAAATGGTACAATGGATTTGATATACACTTTAGTTGCTTATCAACGAAAAATGGTTGCATCTTGTAACAAAAAAATACCAAGTTTTATCTATAGACTTGATGCTTTCTATAATAAATAAACAACGATTTCTCTATGTTTATTTTTTTGTGTTATAATATATTTTTACAGAAAGTAGTGAAGTTTGTAACTTTCTGAATTGTTCTATGGGGATATTATTATTTCGTATATCTAAGCGTTTCAAGGACTTAATCTGAATTATTTTGTCGTATATATCTTTCAGGCGATTGTCGTCAAGTGCCAATATTTCAAGTCCTGTCATTTGACCAATTTCATCAGGAAGAGTTTTGATTTCATTTCTGCCGAGGTTAAGTTTTTTTAACGTAGGGAGTTCTAACAATACTTTCGGCACTTTCGTAAAGAGGTTGCCTTTGAGGTAGAGAGATTCCAATTTGGTCAATTTATTCATATTAACAGGCAAAAAACTTAAATCATTATAACCTAACCACAACCATTGCAATTCTGTCAAATTACCAATCTCGCGAGGAACTTCTTTGAGGCGGTTACCAGAACAGCCCAGATTGGTGAGTCGAGTCAACTTCCCGATTTCAGAAGGTAGTGTTTGTAATAAATTACTACTCAAAAACAGTTCTTTCAAATTTACTAATTTACTTATATCAGAAGGTAATTTTTTGATACGTAATTGTGACAAATCCAATCTTTCCAAATTAGTTAGATTAAACAAGGTCTTTGGCAGACTTGTAATCTTATTACCTGTGAGTTTTATCTTCTTTTCGCTTGATGCATTGCCTAAGCCGAGGAAACGAAGATTGGTCAATTGTCCAATTTCAGAAGGGATTTTATTAATACTATTATTCGTGAAATCAAGGTAAACCAACTGAGTGAGTTGACCAATTTCGGGCGGAATACTGTCAATTTTATTATCTTTAAAACTGATAAATTTGAGATTTTTGAATTTAAAAACCTCTACAGGGATTTCTTCCAATTCTTGTCCGATAAGACTGAGCTTGATGACTTGGTCTTCCTTGCCGTAAGTCTCCGCTATGGACTTAAAGGTCTTGGTTTGAGCGAAAACACTACCTACCGAAAAAGTCATTAAAAAAAGAAAAATGGATATACGATTCATTTTTAAAATTGTATAGTAATGGCTACTTTAATTGCCGATTTAATCATAAATATAAGCTGCAAATTACTTGTTGTTGATTTTGTATAAATTAAATCTATTTCAAAGTCATCAACTGAAATAACTGCTACAGATTTGCGATTAACTTATTTTACAGACAAAATAATTTAAGGGTTTTATAATGTTTGATTTTGCAATTATGATTCCAAAAACGTTCTTTTAACCAAACATTGTACAACATCAAGCGTATTTTTTTGTTAAAAAAATATAAATTCGTAATTCATAGGCGTATCTCCAACTCTTGAGGGAGAGTCCGTCCATATTCATTAAAAAGAGAGCGTTTTGCCAACTCGCAACTCGCCAACTCGCAACTCGGAACTTATATGATAGGTTGGCGTTTCTCAGAATTTGTCCCCGGCGAACATACCGGAAATAGCTTTGAAGAATTACTAAAAATTCTTCAGGATTTGCTCGTTTATACGTCGGGCAATGTGAGTGAAGCCTTGTCATGGCTAACCGAACTCGACAAAGAACATGACTTGACAAATGATGATTATGGAATGGCAGATTTCATTCAAGACCTGATTGACAAAGGTTTTATTGAGTCGATAGATCCTCGTAATCCAAACTTTAAACCTTCAAAAAAAATGGAAATTACGATGCGGAAAAAGGCACTCGAAGACATCTTCGGACAGTTGAAAAAAGCCAAGCGGGGCAACCATAACACCAATTTTGGCGGGATGGGCGATGAACATACTTCCGAGAAGCGACCATATCAATTTGGTGACAAACTTGACCAAATTGCAGTTTCTGATTCGCTCAAAAATGCTTATATCAATAATGGTCTTGATGACTTTATGCTTACGCAAGACGACCTTGAAGTGCATCAAACTTATTATCAAAGTCAGATGAGTACGGTACTGATGATTGATATTTCGCACTCAATGATTCTTTATGGCGAAGACCGCATCACACCCGCCAAAAAGGTGGCGATGGCACTTGCCGAACTCATCAATACGCGCTACCCGAAAGATACCTTAGATATTATCGTTTTTGGTAATGATGCGTGGCGGATAGAAGTGAAAGACTTACCTTATTTACAAGTCGGTCCATATCATACGAATACGGTTGCCGGTATGGAACTCGCGATGGATATTCTCCGTCGTCGTCGCAATCCGAATAAGCAGATTTTTATGATTACCGATGGCAAGCCGACCTGCATCAAACGCGGTAAAAATTACTACAAAAATAGCTTTGGACTTGACCGCAAAATTGTCAATCGTACACTTAATCTTGCTCAACGCTGCCGCAAACTCGACATCCCGATTACGACTTTTATGATTGCTGATGACCCTTATCTTGTGAGTTTTGTCGATCAATTTACGAAAGCCAATAATGGCAAAGCCTTCTACAGCAGCTTACGCGGTTTGGGCGAATTTGTGTTTAAAGATTATAAAAATAATAAAGGACGAAGCTTTAAATAGCCAAATATTAATCCGATAAAGGAAAAAGAACAAGTCAAGATGTAAAGTTTATTGTTTTTTCATCCCTAATTAGTTTGACTTACTACTAAGGTAAAAATAAAATTTATTATTTAAATAAAAAAGCCTTGTAAATCAAAGATTTGCAAGGCTTTTGTGATCCCGGCAGGACTCGAACGTGGTATATTTCCTTTAATAACTATTGATAATAATTGAGTTTAAGTTATTGTTTTTCAGTAAAATACCTTATATTTGTAGAAATTAACCTCAAATGAAATCAGAAAAAATGTCCCCCATTTGTCCCCCGAACTCTAACGTTTTTACAAATCAAATATTTTATATGAAGTCTAACATTAATTTTTACCTACGAGAGAAAAACAAAAAGGGTGTAACACCTATCATAATGAAAGTGAGTTTTGATGGTCGTAGAGTTAAAGTCTCTACCGGATTGAAGATAGATACTAAATATTGGCATGGAAATAAACAAGAAGCCAAATCAACTTATGACCACTGCATAGAGGTAAATAATAAATTGAGTGATTTAAAAAGGGCTGCTGAAAAGGTCGTGATACAATACAGTCATTTAGATGACGCAGGGATAAGAAAACGAATAGATATTGAACTGTACGGGGATAAGGAGAATAAGAAAAAGGATTTTCACACTTTTGTAAAAGACTTTCTTGACTCACCTGATAGTACACTTAAAGCGAGTACCGTAAAGAGTTATGATGTTGTTTATAAACGTCTCAAAGCCTTTGAGGAGTGGAACAGACAAACTATCACTTTTGAGGATATTGATATGGACTTTTACAAAAAGTTGAAAAAGTATTGTTATGATGTGGCAGATTATACCGATAACACATTCGGAGCAACTATCAAAATACTCAAAACGCTTTTAAATGCCGCTACCGAGCGCGGATATAATACCAATTTGACATTCAGAAAAAGGGCTTTCAAAAAAATACAGGTTGAGGTAGATACTATCTATTTAAATACAAAGGAATTGGACATACTCTATGATTTTGATTTTTCCGCTACTCCGCATTTAGAGCGAGTAAGAGATTTGTTTTTGGTGGGCTGTTATTCGGGATTAAGGTTTTCAGATTTTACGAATATTAAACTTGAAAATATAGACGAAAATTTTATCAGAAAAAACACTCAAAAAGTTAGTGAAAATGTTGTGATTCCAATTCATCCGCGAGTAAAAGCGATAATAAACAAATACAAAGACATTACCGACAATTCGTTGCCCGAAGCCACCCAAAACCAACCTATGAACCGTTGCTTAAAGGAAATGGGAAAACTTGTGGGATTCGATGACGATGTGATAATTACTGTTTCCAAAAAGAACAAGAAAACGGAAGTCATTAAAAAGAAATACGAACTCATTTGCACCCATACCGCCCGTAGGTCATTCGCTACCAATGCGTATTTGGCAGGTATTCCAAGTATTGCAATTATGAAAATTACGGCACATAAAACCGAAAAGAATTTTTTGAATTATATAAAAGTAAGTCAAGAAGAAAACGCCATACAATTAATGAATCACCCGTTTTTCAAAGAAAATTCAACGGCTGCATAAATCGCAACACAAACTTTTTATTCTCACTCAAAAACCATAAATTTGTACAGTGGATAATGTAACAGAAATCGTCAAATTAGCTGAAACGAGATTAAAGGAAGCCAAAGTTTTGTTTGATAACCAACTTTATGACGGCTGCATTTACCTTGCAGGGTATAGCGTGGAGTTGATGTTGAAAGCCAAAATAGCGCAACTTTTGGACGTGGACGACCTGTTTGTAAACTATGAAAACAGAGTAACCCGTTCATTCAAAGTACATCGTTTGCAGGACTTAGCGATATACGCAGGGCTGCACAACGACATTTCATCAGGCAATAACGGAACTTTTGATAGCTATTGGTCGTTTATTATTACAGTATGGTCTGAAAACTTGCGGTACGAAAAATCAGGTACTTGCACACAGGTAGATGCAAGCAATATTTTGACCGCTATTCAAGACCCTCAAAATGGAATTTTACAATGGATAAGAACAAGATTATAGCAACAAAACGGGGTTTGAAGCCTTTTTTAAAAAGGTTGAAAGAGCAAAAGAAACCGCTATACGCAGCGTGTATCAAGCCCTTGTTATACAATAATAGCACGACACCTTTTACATTGGAAGTGCAAGCGGAATGGATAGATAATATGTCCACATTAGAGGCGATTCAATACCTTTTCAAAACGCTACGTGATACTAATACGGATGAATCTATTATGAACTCTATCTTTGCTATTCGTGTCGTCAAAATGAAATACGACCTCGAATGTGACAAACCATATCACGCCCTTGTCCTACCAATCGCCGAGAATTTTGCAGCGTAGTTTTATGCTTATTTCAAGATGTTTTTAAAGCCTGTCAGTCGTTGGATTGACGGGCTTTTTGTTTGCCCTATGTTCTTGTAAAAAGTTGCGTAGAACGTCTAAAAAAATGGCTCACAACAGGTTTTAAATATATTCCAAAACCAACCTGTCAAGTCTGCAAAAACTGTATATTTGTGCGTTAATATCGCAAATGATAAAATCAATAGCACCATATAATGATTCGCAACTGATTGACGGCATAAAACGCAGAGACGCGGAAGCCTTCAAACAACTGTACCGTTACCATACGGGAGCATTTAAAGCAATGATTTTGAGCAATGGCGGTACACAGACAGACGCGGACGACATAGAGCAACTGGTGATTATTCATTTGTATGAAAAAGTTATTACGGGTGACTTCAAACTGACTGCCAAACTAAGCACCTATATGTACAGCGTAGCCCGTAATATGTGGCTAAAAAGAGCGAGTAAAAAGAACCTCACATTGAGTAGTGACGATGACACGCTGAACCTGCCCGAAATTTCAGAAGAAATAGAAATACAGATTGACCCGAAAGACGATGCAGAAGAAATACTGGTCAAAAGTATGGCTAATCTTGGTGATACGTGTAAACAGATTTTGACCAAATTTTACTACGAAAAAAAGAACATGCGGACTATCTCAAATGAACTGCCCGACTTGACAGAAGACAACCTAAGAAAGCGCAAATACAAATGTATGCAGCAACTAAAAAAGGTTTTTGAGCAAAAAAAACAGCATGGATAAGGCGACATTTTTGGAATTATTGGATAAACACTTACTCGGTACTTTGTCAAGTGCGGAGCGCAACTTGTTTGAACAGGCGAAAAAGGATAATCCAGACTTTCAAAATGAATATGATATGGCTGTTAAAATAGAAAAGGGAGTAACCTTATACAATCGTCAAAATTTGCTCAATGAGATAAACGAAATACGAGACGATTACAACAACGAGCAATCCACCGAAAAGAAACGTACACCCCTCATTAGGCGTATTATTCCCTATGCCGTTGCTGCCTCTATTGCCTTACTCATTGGTTTCTTTTTGCTCAATCCACCGTCCGACCCCAAACTACTTTATACCTCAACTATGGATATTAGAATACTACCAAAAGAGGGCAATATCGGAGGTGGTGCGAAGAAATCCCGACAAGTAGAATTTTACCACCACTCCAAAGTACAATATTTTACCGAAGATAACACCACTATTAAAGTTTACCTGACTGATAAAACGTGGATAAACCCAAACGTCAAACTTGAAAAAGTGGGTAGTAATACCCTCAAATTAAAAAACCACCCCGACAAGCAAGGGCAAAGTCTCACCGTTCCCTTGCAATCCGAATAATTCCTTTATGAAATACTTACTATCTCTCTCCCTTGTCCTATGTGCGTTCACATGGGGACAGGCGCAAATGAGTGAATCCGAACTAATCGAAGCCGTCACCAAAGCCAGCCAACTACAAGCACAAGGGCAAAATATAGAAGCCCTGAAAATCGCTGATTATATCATTGAAAATGCACCCGAAAATTATACGCATTTTGGGTATATCACCAAAGCACAAGTACAGGAAATTACGGATATGGTGGCAGCAGTTGAGAACTACAAACAAGCAGAAAATCTTATCAATACTCAAAATGAATTTTCTGATTTTCAGACTTTAGGCTCAATTCAAAGTTTAATCGGTGGCATACTTGTAGAACTGGAACAGTACAAAGAGGCACTAAAATACGCCCAAGCATCAAACGAAGCATTTAGTAAAAATCCGAATAGGAGTGAGCAGGATTCGATATACATTATTGACAATTACCTATATCAAGCAAGGGGATATTATCATACAAAACAGTATGAGAAATTAATTACAATCACCGAAACTGCCTCTAATTTGGATAATCAATGGTATGTGTTACCCATAAAAGCAAAAGCCAATCATTTAACAGGGGATTACTACACACTTACAAACACACCCGATGCAGAGAAATACTATCAAAAAGCAGAGAAATATTATCAGTTGCTTATTGCATCATTTAAAGGTGATAAGTTTAAGGAAGTTGATGGGGACGCAATGAATAGATTAATTGCTGATTTGTATGGGTTTATCTTTAGTATAAAAATGGATGAAGTTACTTTTGAAGAATACGCAAAAAACAAGAAAATTGGCAATATATTTAGTTTTGATGACTTTGATTTGATTTTAGATGCAGGAAACAAAGGAACGTTCAAGTTAGATACCACCCTTGAAAGTCAAATCATATTCTATCTTTCTCAAATTCAAAATAAGACTAATTTGGATAGTATGGGTTTATTTCAATGTCATAATATGATACTGTATAAGCGTTTAATAAATGATTTATTAGACCATGATTACAGGATTTATAAATACAAGCAATGTATTGATGTATTTCCTAAGTCATACAAATATAGTGTAAATGATAATCACAGGAAAATATACTATCTAAGTTTAGGTCAGATGTACGATATAGCATTATTTGATTTTCCGTATTTACTGGAAAAGGGAGAGCTTGAAAACGCCAAAACAGAGGGAAAAAAATTAATGCAAGAAGCTAAATCAAGTAACTTGCAATGGACAGATAATGAACTTGGCGAGTTAGAACTAATGTCGAGATATTTTGAGGGACAGGGGGAAAAGCAGAGAGGGATTTTTGAGTTGAGACAAAAGGATGATAATAAACTATCTAAAAGAAAATTGTATGAAAAAGAATTTGCACTTTACCAATCTTATGTGTCGCAGGGATTAGAAAAAGACGCGAAAATATCTTTAGATAAATCTTTGAAGGCATTGAAGGCAATACCTAATAAAACACTAATGGATAGTATATGTATAGCTAATGTGTTTTATGAATTTTCACTATTTGAATCGTCAGCTTTTAATAAAATTGAAACATTAAAATTATCAGAGAGCTACCACCCTAAGAATAGCAACTACACAAGTGGTTTCATGCCTTTTCGTCTCACTTATTTTTATTTAATAATGTCACAGGCATACGCAGAAGTTAATAATCAAAATCTACGAAAAGAATACTTAGACAAAACCTTGAAAATCGCCAATGAAAACGAAAACTTAGAATCGGATAAAATTTTACTATTTACAGAATATTTCTCTTATTACTTCTATATGAATGACATTGAGAAAGCATCTGAATACTTGATAAATGCAGACAAATTATTACAACAAAACGAGAAATACAAAATATTATACTTCAATGAAATCACTTTGAATTATCAGTTATTATATGCTGTTAGAGGGAATGTTGATAAA
>ENA-ORXR01004487-ORXR01004487.1-marine-metagenome-genome-assembly--contig:-NODE-4487-length-11636-cov-2.693486_pt1 | contig 11636 bp, 9 predicted proteins | sample MGYA00237866_ERZ511479 | MGnify/ENA metagenome assembly ERZ511479 | reverse complement strand
CTTCCAAAAGCCCCTTTCTAAATCTTAATCCATTGGCACTTTGAAAAATCAACCACAATCTTAGTAAACTTCTGAAGTTTTTGAAAACCTACCGTGCCTTGTTTGCAGACAAATTAAAGTCTATCCAATTATTTAGTTTTTGCCCAAAGGCTACCACACTAATTATTCATAAACAGCGAAAGAACCAGTAAAGCTATCCGGCTTATAATCACCTACTCTGATGATATGCTCACTCAATTGAATTTGTCGATTATCAGCACGTTTAATTTTGAACTTACCAATCAATTCGGCATACTTTTTTGCCTGAGCACCAATAAGAGTAACTCCATTGACTCTAATTTCATCTTTTGGCAACTCAATTAAAACATAGTCACTAATGGAGCTAATCAATTGGTCAGCTTCCAGTGTCTGGTGCAACTCATCAAATAGCTGACGCAATTTCTGTCCTTTTATTTTTACCTGAAACAAGCTATTCTTCCATTTCCTTTTTTGATAATTGCTAATAGATCGATTGCGTGCCGATCGAATTAAGTAATGTAGAAATTGATCTTTCTTTTCTATTTTTTCAAAATGTTGATAAGCAGAGAGTAATACATCCTGCACCAGATCTTCAGCGTCCATTTTCCCATAAGCCAATGCCGAGCAATACCGAACAAAGGGTTCGTGGCAAGCCTCATAAGCCTTTAGAAAAATCTGTTGTTTTGGATCAGCCATATGTAAAAATAATTGTTTTCAGACAGATAGTCGCAGAAGTGGTGGAAACGTTACATGGCTTTTGAAAAAAAATTAGTGCGTGACAAATTACCGGATTGGTTTTCGCCACGAAGGCACAAAATTGCGCAGGTACAGCAGGGAATTTGTCTCACACTCAAATAAAATAGTATTGTTTTTCGAAGATAAAACGCATTCAAGGCTGAGGAGCCAAACGGTCTCCAAAACCGTAGGACAGTGTTCGACTCATTGTGAATGTGCAAATTATAGTTCATTAGCTTAGTGGCAAAAGCATCCGCTTTGCAAGCAGAATCTCGCAGGCCTGTCCAGCTGGCGCAGTCCAGGTGGATTCAATTCCTGTCAGCTCCACAAATGTTTTGTCATGAAAAAGAGAAATTTTGTAGATAAAAACTTTAGACAGGGCGAGCATGGTTGGAAACCAACTAAGCAAGTTCATAAGTCTAAGAAAAAATACACTCGAAAAACTAAACATAAAAATACATAGCGGATTGGTAGCAGTTGGTAGCTCGCAAGTCTCATAAGCTTGAGGTCGTCGGTTCGAGTCCGACATCCGCAACTAAAATTAAATGATGCAATACACAACAATAAATATTAATTTCTTTAAAACGGTTTCTTTCGGAGACATGGGATTTTAGTATTTACATTTAAGAAAAACTAAAGCCTCTTGTCTTCGGATAAGGGGCTTTTTTTATTCTAGGTTAGTCAAGCGGCCAACGACAGCACACCGTTAATGTGCCGGAGCAATCCTGCGAGAGTTCGAATCTCTCACCTAGAGCAAATTCCAGATAAGCATGCTTGGTGATGCACGGGTTTTGTAAACCTGAGAACACAGTTCGATTCTGTGATCTGGATCTAAATTGAAATGTAGCTTAACTGGTAAAGTCCCATCCTGATAAGATGGTTTATGTAGGTTCGAATCCTGCCGTTTCAACTGAGAAGGGACCGCTTCGCTGAGAGACCGTTACGCCGGTGGCGTAACTGAGAGACCGCTTTGCTGAGAGACCGTTCGCTTTGCTCACTGAGAGACTTCACTCGACCGTAGGTTTGACGCGGCTCACTACGTTCGAGTGAAGTCTCTCAGCGAAGCGATCTCGCAGTCCAAGCGCTAGCGAGGACGGTCTCACAGTGACGCCCTGGGCGGCATGGTCTCTCAGCGCAGCGGTCTTTTACCGCATCGGTCTATTCAAGATAATAATCCATCAACTCAGAAATAGTTTCATGAGTAGACGCTACATTATAATCTTCCAAACTTTCAAAAAGCAATCTTACTTCTTTAATCTTTGGTTCTACATCTCCAATTTGATATTGAATGATACCGCTGATTAATCTTTTGAAGTAGGCGTACCTTGGGAGGTGTTCGCCTTTTGTGACCCACCATCTTTCGGGGGCATTTTTGGTGAACTCTTTCCAAAAGGCGAACTCGATTTGGTAAATAGATTCGATGTGTTGACTTACGTTGTTTTTTCCTAGTCTTAGATAGTCTGCTAAAATACTGGCTTGTCGATAGCTCATCGTATCCTTTTTTATTTGATGAGCCAGGAAGGATAGGATTTCGTCGGGGCAATCGAATTGGAGGATGAGATCGTATGCATCATAGCTATGTCTGGGGTGGTTGAATAGTTCTTCCATGCATCGCATTTTCTTTTTGCAGGTTCGTTTGCGTTTAGCTTTTCGGTATTTTTTTAAGAAGTTGTTAGAGATTTGTATTTCGGATAAATAATGTTCGATTGGGCCTCGCTCATGAAATTCTAAAGGACCAGGATTTTCACGTTGATATGCATACCAGACGGTTTCTTCTTTTATCCACATGATGGTGACAGCCTGATTGAATCCTGTAAAATCCTCTTCGTCATTGTTTTTTTCAATGATTGGAACGGGGTGGAATATGGTTTTGTCGAGAGAATCTCGTACTAAGAAAACGACAACTTCCCATTCCTCGAAGTTTCTGGTTGGGGAATGCGGCGGTCCGTATATACCGACTGTGGGGATGTGAGGAAGTACGATTTGTTGTAAACGACATTTACCTCTGAGTACTTGATTGATGTAAATGGTGCCTTTGTCATCAATGATTTTTCCTCTTATTATATGACTGGCTTTTTTGAGACTCTCATAAAATTGAAAGCCAAATAGTTCTTCTGCTTTAGCAAGCGGAGCAACAAATAGGAATAGAATAATACTAACGGGTAATTTCATTGTATGTAATTGATTAATTACATAACCTGAAGATCACAAAAAGAAACAGATTATTAGTCTTCCACTGTCACGCCACACTTTTCCAAAAAGTAATTGTTAGCATCTTCGCCCCAATCTGGCAAAAGTGGACTTGTTTTTTCGAATTGATTAAACTTCTCTTTTGCCGTCAAAAAGATCGGCTTAGAATTCTCGGGACCACCGCCAAAAAATACCGGAGTGTGGAACAAGTTCATTCCTTTGAGATAATAAGCTCTCGGATTTTCTGGATTGAGTTCTATAGATTTCTCTATTTTGGCTATCGCCATAGGGCTATACTTCATTGCAGCCGTCATCGGTTCCTTCCAGATGCGGCCGATGTAGATATAAGCTTGCATAGCGTGGGTTTCTGAATTGGGTTCTGTCTGTTCAAATGTTTTGTCCAACCAGTATTGCGCCTTATCAACATACTGTGCTGTCAAATCAACATCCTCCTCCATAGCACGTGTGGCCAACACCATATAGGAGTAAGCTGCATGATAAGCAGGTTCCCATCGATCAGATTTTTTTTGGGAAATACTTTCGATCGAGTTGACGGCGCCTTGTAACTCTTCTATGGAAGAAACAAAATTGACTTTCTCCAAATTAGTTGTCAAGGCTGTTACCAGCTTTTCGTTAGCTGTTGGAGTGGTATCGGTTTTTCCATCCTGAGCTTGTACTAAAACGGTCAAAAATAATAGAGCAATAAATAGACTGAAAGATTTCATTTCGAATGTTTTGTGAATAGGAAATAGGAAGTAGTAACTAGTGGGTAGTTAATAGTTAAATAGTGTATAGTCCTTTGGCGGTTGTGTGAAGTACGAGGGAGTTCGATTGGGTTATTCAACTATTCAAAATTCCTTCCACTATAAAAATACGTTTATTTAGTTTGGTTTGAAAATTTAGTATGTAATGATTCGCATATTAAAATGCAAAGTCAGTGCTATAACGCAATAAGTCGTGAATTGGTGTTGTGTAAAATAACTTCTAAATATCAAATTGACTTCCAAAACGCATTAAAGCTCGATCTCGGATTTTTACATAAGTAAACAGTTGTACCAAATTCTCTGGCATTGATATTGGAAACCTGACCAACATTTTCAATATCCTGAAAAAGTGCTTCTACATCTGAACCCAATTCATCATTGATGTAAATCATGTATTTAATATCAGGCTCAAATTGAGTCGGATTCCAATACCGAAAGTTGTCACTAAAACTCAAAGCATGCGGAAGTTGGAGTTGCTGACCGATCAAGGTAACGGCGGCAGCCTGGCCATAATTCTCACAGTAAATAATCGCTTTACTTGGTTCAGGAATTTTAGCGTAAGCTTCGGCTGCAACAGTTGCTAATTCTTTCCAGCCCAATTGATCAGCATAGTCCTGCGGCAAGGAATGAATAGATCCATCTTCAAAACGACGACCGACCAGCAAGCCATAGTCATCTTCCAGGTTTTTAAAGTAATCCACCATTTGATCCTGCTCGTAAATAGGCATTCCAAATGGAAGGGTGGGTAGGGTAGCGACAACAATTAAAGCTGCAAACCCGATACGGAAAATTGGTTTCTGCAACCACTCTTCCATCATTACAGCACCTGCCGAAATCAAGATAGGAAACAGGCCGATTGAATAATAACTCTTGGCTCGAAGTAACAAAAGAATCATGTAAACCAGGAGGATGGCAAATAGTAATATCCGATATTCTTTTTTCTTCCAAAGAAAAATAAAGCCCGATAGCAATAGAATGAAGGCGATATGTGGCATCATCAATTGGTCGACTAGAAAGTTTATCCGACTGACATTTTCCAATTGAGTTTCATTCAGCTCAGCCATGTGATTGATGACTGGAAAGTCATGGACAATTTGCCAAATCAGATTTGGTGAGAAAATAACCAAGCCTGCAAGCAATCCGATATAAAAACTTTTTTTAGTGAAAACGAAACGATATTCAGTAAAAGCAATTGGAACCAGTAGTGCGGCTAATAATAGTGCTACTAAATATTTGTTGAGCATAGCAAAACCAAATGTCACACCTACTAAAATCAAATACTTATCTGACCGGGTATTGATAAACCGAAGTGTATAATAAAATAGGAGTGTCCAAAAAAATAAGTCAATACAAACTGGCTGAAATAAATGAAAGACTCGCATAGTGACTGGCATCATGATGATAGCAATGGCGGTCAATAGTTGCGCATAGTTTTTTCCTCCAAGTTCTTTAGTAATACCACAAGTGAGCAATAGAAAAGGGCCGCTCAATAAAGCAGGAAATAACTTGACTGAAAAAAGTGAAAAGCCAAAGAGTGTATGCATAAAACTGGCGATCCAACTAGTGATTGGTGGAATAGATGCATAACCAAAGTCAGGATGCAATCCCAACGAAAAATATAGCAACTCATCACGATGGAACTCCAACTTGTCGTAAAAGGCTAAATGGAACACGACATTAAATAAGGCGAGTAGAAGGAGTATTAAGTTGTGCTTGTTAAGGCTTGAGGACATTTACCGTTTTTTAGTTAACGAGTCACAATTATTTTTTGCGAAAGCTGCTGATTGTCAAAATTCAATCGGACGAGATACAAGCCTTCCGGTAAATGCGGTATACTGACTTTAATTTCGTTTGAGCCATTTTGAATAGTCAATTCTTGTTGGTCAACTAAGCGACCATTCGTATCTACCATTTCAAAAATTGCTTGAGTCGACTGATCAATATTGAAAGCCAAGTTGAGTTGTCGAGCATAAACAGGATTGGGACTAATCACAAAAGAGGAAGTAGTATGAGTTTTGACGCTAGTCGTTTTTGCATATTCGATTTGACGTTTGTCTCCTGAGATATATCTAGAGCCATTGATATAGCCATATGATTCTGATTGATCAACGGCGAGCAGGTGGCAGTGTAGGCTACCGTTTGGAGTGCTATTGCCACCGTCGTCTACCCAAATGAATTCATAACATCCTTCCGATGGAAGATGTACAGTTTCCCAATAAGTGCTGTCAGACTGATAACCATTACCCGGTGTTGATTGCAATTGTCCACCTCCGTAAAGACCAACCTGTTCAATATTTCCACCTTCAGCTATGATGGAATTGTTTTCGTCGATGACCGCCCAATACAATTCGTGGGCATACCATCCTGGTTTGATAAGAATTAGAAAACTATCATTTGTAAGTACCTCGTTTTCCTGAAGTATAATTGGGTGATATCGTTTGTTGTTTTCTGGATTGTCATCCGAAGTGTTGTTGTTGACTTCCTGAATGGCAATGTCGACGTTGGAGTAAGGTTCTACTAAATAAATAGAATCGAGCCAAAAGGTTTGTGCGTCAAAAGTAGCAATATTGGTATTGATAACTTTAGAACTCACGGGAACGTCATCCACTAAAGTTTCAACTACTAAATGTGAAATGGTATCCAGGCCTGAATTCTGAACCGTTATCTCCGGTTGAAAATACATACCATTATCACAAACAGGAATCCAGGTGGGGAGATAGGTGTCTAGGTTTAAGGCATCCAGTTGGAATGCCTCGGGCACACAACCTGGAAGGTGTTCGAGTATTTCGGGATAGGGAAGATCTTCGAGCATCATGGTGAAAATCCTATTCTTTATTCGGTTGGGGCATATTAGTGTCATAGAAATAAAACTACCATAATCGTTGATTAGATGAGCAACATCCGCATTCGCAATCGGATGCGTCATGCCGGCCGTCCAGTCACCAAAGCCACCTCCGAATAGTTCGGATTCAGGCGTGTAGGTATTTGTCTCAATGGTCATAATAAATAATTCGTCGGTTCCATTTGGACCAAATTCCAGCCATAGATTTTCCATCATCATCGATTGATGGAAGCCCCAACAAGTCCCACAGTTGACAGAAAAGCCATTGATGATAATCACTTTTCCCTCATCCAAAATTTCGTACATGTCATATTCGACTCCGTTGATGTCGGTCACTGTAAAGTTTTCAAACTGGCTTTGACTGGTGTTATAAACCTGGGCAAAATTGAGTTGGCAGATTGTGAAGGAGAGCAAGAGTATTAGGATGAATTTTAGGTTGGATTGAATCATATTTTTGTTTTAGTGGACCGTGAGATAGTAGATAGTTAGCTAGTGGATAGTGGATAGTGGATAGTGGTGTGCGATATTTGGAAGCTTCCCACTCTCCCAATCCCATTATGAAGAATCACCTCAGCATCAGTATGCTTAGTGTTAGCATTTAATTCAAATATAAAGAAATAATTTCATTCGATAGGAGGCTTGAGGTTGATTTGTGACAACGAGGTACAAATTATGTCAGTTATGGGCGTATTAATTGAGTAGGAGCGACCAAGTTCTGAGATGCTTTTATTTTTTATCCTGAATCATACGCAAAGAAAACCAACCCAATAGTCCAATAATAACAATCATAATTCCCCAGAGCCATGCTTTGTTTTTAAATAATGGTTCAGTGGTTTCAGTGGCTGTTTTGGGAATGGTTTTTTCTGATCCAAGTTCAAGAATAGTCAATTCTTTGGGGATGTTGTCGGTAAAGCGATTGATGTCATAATCAGGTGGATTGGCTTTAGAGTTACCATAGGTTAGATAGTAGGTGGCGGGTTCGGTAAAACGAGCTTGCAGTTCGGTTTGATATCCCTGGGCTTTGACTGATTCAATAGATAAGGGACTATTGTCTTGATTGTAAATAATTACCTTTAAATGCTGAGCCGTGGTAAGCGGAAATTTAAATGTATTACTATGGATAGAGGAAAGCGTCCCTGAAGCAAGTTGTTTATAATTGTATTTCCAGCCATCAGCTAATTTGGTACTATCTCTAAGATACTTAATTGAGATCTTGCGGTAGTAGTCATAGGATTGGTCGACGTTGACTTGTAGCTTACTTATTGGAAGATGATGGGCGAGGCTGATGTTTAATTCAGTTTGCTTTTTTGTTTTATTTTCTGTTGTGGTGAACTTTTGTATTGGGAACTCTTGATAATTGCCTTTCACCTTCTTTTGGAATTGTATATTGGCACTGGAGAATCCTGGATCTTTAGAACTTAAAACCTTCAATCGGAAAAATTGATATTTGGCTTCTGGAAAATTAACCTCCGTCATTTTGAAATTTGTCTGATCATTATTGATAGAAAGAATGCGATAGTCATCTATCAGCGTAAACCATTCTTTTTGATCTTGGCTTCCTTCTAGTTTTAGTCGCAAGTCAAAGTTGGAAGTTGAGAAATTCAATTCTATCTGATTGATCGGATTTGCAGTAGGAACTTCAAAGGTGTAAAAATAGCCTTCCGAATTATTTGATTGGTTGATCAGGTTGAACGATACCGGAGCGCTCACCGTAGTCTCGGCCAGGCCGCGCAATAAGTAGGGAGCTTCGATGACGGTACCATCTTCTTTTACGCCAAACAAACGTAAGTCACTCAAATCATTTTTAGCATGGACATACAAATCATCAGGTAGAATTATTTTATGCCACTGGTCATCAACATCCTGTACTGGTCGTTGGTAATTATAGGACTCCATTTGCGCGTAGGAAAGATTGCAAAGGAGGAATAGACAACTGATAATTAGTTTTGTTTTCAAGCGATTTGTTTTTTTTAATAACTTGTAACTATTCAGGAGTCTCTTAATATTTGAATAATGCGACGCCCTACGGGGACGTAAAAACTCCTATTACCGAGAGATACTAACATAATTTGACCGCTCTGCGGTCACGAATTGAACCGTCAATGACCGCAGAGCGGTCAAATTATGTTAGAAAAAATAAGGCATGATCTTAACGACCCCGTAGGGTGTCGCATTACATCTAAGAATAAATTAAAGCTGAACAGTAACAATAACTTCATGATTAAGCTTCTTTTTCCTTCCCGTCGGAAATTTGTTCCGTATACTTATTGTATAAAAACGAAATGACCAAAAGTAGAACACCCAAAGATACTAATACTACCGTTCTTGCAATCGTACTTAAATGTCCAATGTCATAGAAAAATAGTTTGACAAGAGTAATTGCAAACAATGCTATGGCCGCTATTCGCAGGTGTTTCTTTCTTTTCCAAATACCGAGAGCGACCATGATTAGTGCATAACTTCCCCATAGGATACTTAGTCCTAGTTTGTAAGACTGGTCAGATCCGCCTATGTCCATCCAATGCAATAACTCACTACTAATAATCCATAAAATAGAAAGATGAAGCAATAGTTCGAAAGGCATTTTTAAATCAATGATGGTTAATTCCTTACTACGAGTATATTTATAAGTAGCAAATAAAATTAAACCGAAAAATAAGATCGAAATATATCGAATGCCCAGGTACATGATGCCATACTGAAAATATTCAGATGGGTCAAGGTAGCTTTCGCGAATTTCACTAATTAAAAACAAGCCTCCTCCTAAAAAAGCAAAAATGAGTAGCACATTGAATATCAGATTACCATACCCAAACATTTGGTGCTTCCATTTCTTTATATTTATGAATGACAATATGCTTAAGAATAAGAGGCTGTAATTCATGGTCCAAATATCCCTAAAGTCATTGAGATTTCGATTGTACTCATAATTCCCATATTGATCTTCTGCATCACCTAACGATACTTTTGTGCTCTCGTACAACTGATTCCAGTATAGGTCGATTTCTACTTTGAAAATACCATAAAGTACTATCAGGAATATGGCAGGCATGACCATGTTCATGAAATCAAGCAAATGATTTTTACCAGTTTGCTCTGAAACGTAAGGCTTCTTTTGATTGATGTAATTGATAAAACCAAAGGCCACCAGAAATAAAATTCCACTCAGAAAATGGATGTTAAAAATAGGGCGAATATAAACGCTTTCATCAGCAGGGTTGTAAAGGTACAAAGTTGTCAACATTGACCAATCCTGAAGTAAACTGAAGCCTGCCAGAAACATGAGGGGGTAGGAAAGCTTTTCATAAAAAGTAACCCCCTTGGTCCGACCAACCCAAAACAATATTGCAGCCTCACCTGCCCATAATAAGGTCACCCAGTTTCCATCCAATTGGACGGGGATAGCCATTGTGATGAAAACCAATACCAACCCAGTAATGAAATAAAATAAATTACGATCGGCCAATTTTTTCTTAAAGAGGATACTGCTCACAGCAAAATGTATAACCCCATTTGCCAAAGTAAATACCCCTAGCAATTGTTTTCCAACTGAATCATCCGATAGAATAACGTACCCCAAGCCATAGAAAATAAATGAATTGGCCAGTAAAAAAGCGATATCGCCTTTCCCGAATTTCTGTTGTTGTACAAACTTAAATGCCAGAAAAATAACATAGAAAATAACAAAAAACAACACCAGAAAAATCAGAGCTATACGAAGGTCATCCGAAGACTTATAATCGAACACAAACCAAGTCGAAAAAATCAACCAGGTTAGCACAAAGGCTACATTGAATATACCTTTCCAATATTTTTTGACAGCAATAAATAAGATGCCGATATTAATGATCGCTACATAAGAAAAGAGCACCTCAACCTGCCCCGAATTATTGCTAAGTAAAACGGGGACTGCATAAGCACCTACTAAACCAATCAGTGCAATCACCTGCTTATTATAATTCAATGCTGCAACGACTGTAAAAATGGTGAAAATCACCATCAGAATAAAAGCTATCAGTTGCGGAAATAAACTATAAAAACTATAAGCAGCAAAGGTGATGAAATACATGATGGCCATCGCACCACTTACAAGCACCGCACTATAGCCTTCGTATTTTTTCTTCAGCTTCATTCCGAATCCCAACAAGCCAATTCCGGCTAGATAACCGAGAATGATTCGAGTCTCTGGATTAATCAAATTATTATCAATCGAATATTTGGCTCCAATAGCAACGCCAATAATTGTGAGAACAATACCAACCTTATTAATTAGGTTTTCGCCAATAAATTTTTCGAAATCAATGTTGAGTGAAGGGAGCGGAATTTTCCTTTTGGGAGGCTGCTTAACCGTTTTTTTCTCAACGGGGGCGGCTGCCGTCTTTGGTGCTTCGATATCTGTCGGAGGTGTCGAATCTATGACTTCTGGAACTAACTCAAGTGGTTCTTCTACTATCTGAGCAATAGGAGGGAGGTCTTCTGTTCCGCCTTTAAGTAATGCTAATTCTGCTCGTATTTCCTGTAACTCTCTGTTAAATACGTCCTGCGTTTTTTGCAGTAAATCTAGCCTTTCATAAAGCTTATTTATTCGGTCTTCTTTATTAGACATACTTGATTTTTAGGATTTCCTTGAAGGATCGTATGTGTTTTAAAAAACGGAGGCTATTTTGATAAGGGGCTAGTCCATCAATTCATAATCAATCTCCAATTTGCGCAAAGCTCTAAAGGCAGAACTAGTCGATTTATCATCCACCTCAATATCCACCGGGTCTCCTTCTAAAAGGATATCCGTCAATTCACGTGCTTGAGAACTATCGATCCCATCCCCGATTTCTTCAAGCATTTTAATAATCGCTCGAGCATCAGGTCGGGCAGCATCACAGGAAACTAATTGAATTTTCATATGTTAAATTTTCCCAAAGATATAAGTTTTTTTTAAAACGGTGGACGGCCACTTCGTTGACGGCCGCTGCGCTGACGGTAGACGGTTTCCCACTACTGCGGACCCCGCGATTGCCCGTATAGCTTAGTAATCCCGATGCTTCGCGTGGGGCTTACTAATCTTCGCGCTCCGATTGAGTTTCCGTAGC
>ENA-ORXR01004484-ORXR01004484.1-marine-metagenome-genome-assembly--contig:-NODE-4484-length-11637-cov-19.598443_pt1 | contig 11637 bp, 4 predicted proteins | sample MGYA00237866_ERZ511479 | MGnify/ENA metagenome assembly ERZ511479 | reverse complement strand
TTTACGCTACTCGCTGAAAATGAGGAAGGTATATCATTCGTTTCCGGCGCGACAGAGTATCACGCCATGATTGAAATCGAAGTCAACGTAGAAGAAGAAATTGCCAAAATCAATGATGAATTGAAACGTCTGAACGGCTTTAAAACAGGCATCGAAAAGAAGTTGTCGAATGAGCGTTTTGTGAGTGGTGCGCCGGAAGCTGTTGTTGAAAAGGAACGTAAGAAGTTGGCGGATGCGGAGGCTAAGATTGCGATTCTTGGAGAGCAATTGAGGAAGTTGGGGTAGGCGCGAAGGAACGCGGATGATGCAGATTTGGCGGATTGGCGCGGATTTTTTTTCTTCAAATAAATAACACGATGTAGGGACAAGGCATGCCTTGTCCCTACATCGTGGAGGCGTATATTTTTCATTTCATAAACCCATTAAACGCCGCTTTTCGCCAATTTTCGATATGGATATTTTCGATTCTGGAAAGGTGTTTTTCATTCAGGAAATTCTTCTGCCAACCTATCCGGATTTTGTCGGGTATCAAAAAGAAAAACGACTATAATTGTATCATTCTCCGGATTAATTCTGTAATAAACCCGATGTACGCCCTCAATGAAATAACGGTAAGCATATTCGCCTAAATCGTCTTCGTCAATCTTGCCGATTTTAGGAAAAGTAGCCAATGAATATACTCTACGGACGATATTCTCACGAATTTTCAGACCATGATTCGGATAACCAACGTCATTGTAATAGCGGCAAATATCACCAAGTTGCGCTTCGACAAAATCAGAAATAATAATGGTCATAGCTCAATATCCCATTTTTTTGCCAATTCCTCAACCGTAGAATACTTCCCCTCTGTAATTTGTTGTTCTGAAATGGCGATGCCCTCTTTCAAATCTTGTCGGGTTAGTGGAGTGCCGTCGGGGTGAGAGCCAATCACTTCATCATCAGATTGTTCCACTTTTTGGAGTGCCTTATCAACGGCTTCAATAACTGCAACATCATTAGTATTGAGTATTGTCGTTGCAAGCCTTATTTTTGCTGTTTGAATATCTACCATAAGTGATTTTTTCAAAGATAACGAATTTAGCTTAGATTTGCCAATGTACACTTCAAAAACCCATTAACCGCCGCTTTTCGCCAATTTTCGATATGGATATTTCATTGCCTTCCAAAGGATAGTATTATTAAAATGTCAATATTACTTTTAAAGATACTAAAAAGAAAAAACCATATAAAGTTACAACAGCACTAAAATAAATCATACATTCAAACCAATGTGTTCGCGAAATCAAGAATAATGAATTGGTTTAAATTTAATTTTGTTTTATTTTGATAATTAGCAGCTAACAATTCACAATTCACAATTCATCATTCACAATTCATAATTCATCATTCACACAAAATGAACTGGTTCAATAAATAGATAGGTAGAAAATATTTATACCTTCTTTGGAGTCCTTTCAATGGCATTTGGAAGGTGGGTATCACGACCAAGTTTGACAGTCGCCTGGCAAATATCAGAAAGACAACAGGCGAGGTTATTTTACCGATATTCAAGGCTAAAATTGTCAACGCGAAAAAAGTGGAGCAACGCATTCTGAGACACTTCAAGCCCTGGCGTGTGAATTGGAAAGGCAGCGGAAAAACGGAATGGCTGAGGATGCCTTTTTTTGTCACGCCTTTTTTAGTGCTGGAATTTATCTGGATGCGGTACAAGTGGCTGATTCTTTTGGCAGTAGCTGGTATTTTTGTGTATTCAAATGGCTTGATAGATTTAGAATGAGACTATAACTGATGTTGCTAATGTATAGATGTAACTGATGTTATACAAAACGCTTGTTTCGTGAATTCAACTGCATTTTTCACTAAAATAGTCCGCAGACAGACGTGAAACACGCTCGCGTTCAACTGCGGACTGACAAGCTGCGGACGGGTTACTGCTTAACATCAGGGTGTAAGTTAAATTATTTGCGAGTTAGTACATCAATATGTTCGCCAAATGAAAAATTGATAATTGAGAGTTGATAATTATTTTATTTAAATATTCATAGAAATATCACTTTGAGTGCATTACAAATTATAATTTTAAATTAATTCTCAATTATACATTCTCAATTCTCAATTTGGCGAAGACATTAGTATATTGAGTGCATTTTTTTTTTATTTGAAAAAATGTTTTGTTACATTTGCCTAGTATTAATACATATTACTTTTTGTTCCTGATACTAATCATTCGCAGGTATATGAAACCAACTAACATACTTCCTTTTTCCTCATACACACATAAAAACGGTTTTCCTCTATAACCATATTCAAAATCCCAACGATTTAATACACTAAATTATTTAATTTTGTTATATATAATTGTTTTAAAATCATACAAACCTAATTATTAAATCTCGTATCTAATGAAAAAAATATTATTCTCTTTGCTTATTTTCTGTTTGCCTTTTTTGGCAATCAGTCAAATTACCATTAATGAGGTTGATCCTAACCAAGCGGGGACGGATATGGCTGAATTTGTAGAATTGATGGGGACACCCGGTGCATCTGCAGACGGCTTCGTATTGGTACTGTTCAATGGTTCTGACGATGCTTCTTACGATGCTATCGACCTTGACGGTTTGGTATTCGACGCCAATGGCTTATTGGTCATCAACTTCCCTTCCAATGGATTGCAAAATGGTGCTGATGCTGTTGCGGTTTATATGGGAGATGCTACCGATTTCCCTAACGATACACCTGTAACTACTACCAATTTGGTCGATGCCGTCGTTTACGGTACAAATGATAATGATGATATGGGTTTACTCACAGGATTAGGAGAAACTATTCAATATAACGACGATGATGCGACCTCTATTCAGGCAGATGGCGCGGGCGGCTTCGTAAGTGCAACACCTACAGAGGGACAGCCCAATGATGTGACACCACCGGATTGCCCGGATGGTTCAAACATCGGCGACACTTGTGACGATGGGATGGCAACGACTATCAACGATACCGTACAAGCAGATTGTTCCTGTGTAGGTACTGATGTAGGACTCACAGATTGCGGCGCTTTCACTTGGGAATCAGTACAAGTAGTTAACAATTCTCAAACAGATGTATGGACGGCTATTGCAGGCGGTTGGTCAATGAATGGCTTTGTCGGCGGTGCTCAGGAGCAAGTGGACCAATGGTTGGTCTATGGTCCAATTGACGTTTCAGCTACGGGGTCTTTATTCTTAAATTTTGATGCGGCAGAGAGTTTTGGTGTTACTGATCTTAATGTAGTTTGGACAGCAGCTTATCCCGGATGTCCTGCTGATGCCACTTGGACCAATGCGGCTACAGTGACCGACTCAGGAGTAGTTTCTGTTGATTTAAGTGCAGTTGCGGGCACAGCAGTTTTCGTCGCAATTGAATATTCTGATGATGGTGCAGATTCATATAGCAGTTGGGACTTAACCAACTTTGCGTTATTGGCAGATGTATGTCCTACGCCGGGCGCACCTATGATTTCAATGTGTACCATGACATTCGACTGCCCTGTTGAAATGGTTAATTTCGGTACTCCTTGTGATGATATGGATGCTGCTACCACGAATGATGTCATTCAAAGTGATTGTACCTGCGCGGGTACAGTACCTATGGCAGCAGAACTTTATATTTCAGAGTTGAGCTTCAACCCATGTGGCGACCAAGGAAGTGATAGTAACTGTGAATACATCATTATCACTAACGCAGCAGCAGCAGATGCAGATATTTCAGGTTATTCATTGGCAAATGGTACTACATTTACCTTCCCGGCAGGTACGGTCATTCCGGCAGGAGGTACACTTTCCATAGGGGCAAGTATCAATTGTACGGGCTTAGATGCCTTTGATTTGACAGCACTTGGCGATGCATTGAGTAATTCAACTGATGAAACAGTAGAAATTTTGGATGCAGACGGGGCTTTAGTCAGTTCAGTAATGTATAATGGCACATTTGGTGATGGCAACTGTGACGCCAACTGCTTCGACGCCATAGGAACTGCCTCGGAATGTCCGAGTTCATTATACAACCTAACATTTGACTGCCCTACAGAAATGGTCAACTTTGGCGATGCTTGTGATGACATGGATGCTGCTACGACGAATGATGTCATTCAAGCAGATTGTACCTGTGCAGGTACAATACCTACATTTGATTGCCCGACAGAAATGGTCAACTTTGGAGATACTTGCGATGATATGGATGCAATGACCACAAACGATGTTATCCAATCAGATTGCACCTGTGCAGGTGTACCAATTGGCGGCGGCACATGCCCTACAACAGCAAAAATTAACGAATTTCACTATGACAATGCAGGTACAGATGTCAATGAATTTATAGAAATCGCTCTTCCGGCAAGTAGCGACCCATCAAGTGTGGTAGTTACTATATATAATGGAAATGGAGGAATAGAATACGGCACTTACACCTTGACGGCTGCTGACTTAGTAAGTACTGATGGTACAAACGATTATTATGTATGGAATGTATCTATGCAAAATGGTAATGATGGTATCGCTGTAAGCTGTAATGGAACAGTCTTCCAATTTATCACTTACGAAGGCGCATTTGATGCAACCGACGGACCTGCTGCAGGAATGACAGGTGTAGATGTAGGTGTAGAAGAACCCGGCGATGCCGCCGAAACATCTTCTATCATGTGCGATGGTGCAGGTACTTACCTTACTAATTGTACACAAGACCCCGGTATGGCAAACAACACAGCGACTTGTGTAGCTGACCCGATACCCGGTTGTACAGATATGAATGCTTGTAACTACAATCCTGTAGCGACACAAGATGATGGTACATGTTTCAACATTGGTGATGCTTGTGATGATATGGATGCCACGACAACCAATGACGTATATACAGATTGTATGACTTGTGCGGGTACATTATCTACAATGGGTTGCACAGATGCAACCGCTTGTAACTTCAATCCGGCAGCTACGCAAGACGACGGCTCATGTGTCTTTGCCACAGGTTGTGATGTATGCGATGGTGCAGGTGGCGTAACTGACAATCCCGAAGTGGGAGAAGCCTGTGACGATGGTGATGCAACTACAAGCAACGATACCGTACAAGCAGATTGCTCTTGTGTGGGTACTGCACCTACATGCCCTACAACAGCAAAAATTAACGAATTTCACTATGATAATGCAGGTGGTGATGTAAATGAATTTGTAGAAATCGCACTACCTGCGGGTAGCGACCCATCAGGTGTCATGATTAGCTTGTATAATGGAAGTAATGGAAGCGAGTACGACTCTTATGTACTTACTTCTGCTGACTTAGTTAGCTCTGATGGCACAAATGACTACTACGTTTGGTCGCCGGGTTCTATTCAAAATGGTAATGATGGTATCGCAGTAAGTTGCGGCGGAACAGTCTTCCAATTTATCACTTACGAAGGCGCATTTGATGCAACAGACGGACCTGCTGCCGGAATGACTGGTACCGACGTAGGCGTAGAAGAATCTTCTACCGGACCCGAAACCCAATCTATCATGTACGATGGTGCAGGTTACCTGACAGATTGTACAGCAGATGCGGGTATGGCAAATAATGCTAGTACATGTGCCTCAAACGAGGTAAATTGTACACCAAGCATCATTCAGTTTCCTGCAAATCCAACTGGTAATTAATGATTTTCTAAGTATTTAAAAATTGTGAAATTGTGAAATTGAAAGATTGTTTGATTGTTAAATTGTATTAATTATTTGATTTGAATTAATTAAAAATTAGTAAAAATAATATTAATTAATTTTTTCTTACAAATATTTCAAATAATAATTATACGATTATACAATTTCTCAATCATACAATCACTCAATCAAGACAATTACACAATCATTCAATCAAACAATCTTTTAAAGTCTTAGAAAAAGTAATATGAAAAATAAATTTAAAATAAAATATACAGCTTTGCTCACGATACTAATAGCTTGCTTTAGTTTCCATGCAAATGCCCAATCTTGTCCTGATGGCAGCTACGAGTTCGCTGACATGGTATCTATCTTTCAGGCGAATAATTGTACTGGCTGTCACGGCGGTTCAGGAGGACTCAATCTGTCTGATTACAACAACGTCATCATCGGAGGAAACAGAGGAATGGGAGGATGCGGACCCTACGCCACGGCACTAGACTTCCTTGTCGGAAAAGTAGATGGTTCATTGATGCCCGCCGATGGTTGCGGAAATGCTATGCCCAATGGTACAACCGCCGGTACACCCGGAATGCCTGCCGCGGACATTGCCGCTATTCAGACTTGGATAGATGCAGGCGCACCCCAATTTTGTCCACCATCGGCTTGTACGGACATTATCGCTACTGCACAACCCGTTTGTAACGGAACTGTAGGAACATTTGATATTCAAATCAACTCAATCGCAGGCGGTGACGGACTTGGTGACCCGACGGGAACTTACACTATAAGTGATGGTACAAACACCATCACTTATCCAACTCAAACGACCATTGCGGGATTGACTTACACTGGTCAAAATGACAAAATAACACTCACAATTACTGACGATGACGATAGTGCTTGTACTGTCACCTACGATGTCTTGCAATTAGAATGTCTCGACCAAACCGTTTGTAACTGTGGTGTCGATGATCCATTCAATATCAATGCACAAGCAAGTGCCAATGGGGATGGATACAGCATGGTCTATGCCGTAACCGACAATGGCGGCTTTATCCTTGCTGTCAATCAAACAGGTAGTTTCGGACCATTTCCTGATGACGGTATGTTCTACAACGTATTTGCATACAATGTAGCTGACGCTGACCTTGCGGGATTGGAGGCAGATTTGAATACCTTAATTGGTAGTATCGTCGATCCTTCATTGACGGCTTCACAGGCTGCTCCTTTTGATGCATATTGTTATACGGATGTGACGGCTTCTTTTACGGAAGATTGCGATGTTCTTGGAGAGATTATTCTTGAAGACCAAACCATTTGCTCAGCGGATGCTACGGGTTACGACCTCACCACACTCGAACCCGCAGATGCGCTTGGTGGTATTTGGACGGATGAAAATGGAAATACAGTGAGTACAGTAGATGTAACTGATGGAGATTTTTTCGTTTACACCTATACAGATGCTAATGGCTGTATGTCCGATGATTCACTAACATTTACAGTAAATGAAGGTACAACAGTCGTCGCGGATGTCTTTTTATGTCCTGAAGATGCGGTGACAGATTACGACTTGACACCAAACGAACCTGCCGGAACGACAGGTACATGGGACGTAGCTGACCCGACAAGTGTCGATGTCACTGCGGGAGGTACATTTACTTACACTTATACCGATGAAAATGGCTGCACGAGTGCAATTGAGGTAGCTATTGGTATATTAGATGATGTGGTGTTTACGGTAAATGATATTTCGCTTTGCGAAGGTGAAACAGGTGTTTTAGAACCCGTCGGATTAGATAATTTAGGAACTTATACCTACGCATGGAGTGAAGGTACGACTACGCCCACATTGCTCGTCAACTTTGAGGGAGATTACACCTTGAGCGTCACGGATGCTTTTGGCTGTATTGGTACGGCTACTGCTACGGTAACATTTTTACCTGCGTGTGATGCCACCTGTTCTACAATACAAACTTGTGACGACGGCGACCCATTGACTATAAACGATATGGAAGTAGTCGCGGCAGATGGTTCTGTCTGTACGGCATGTGCGGGTGTTCCTGCTGATGCTTGTTCAGATACTACTGTTGAAGCCTGTGATGATGGCAATCCTTGTACGGTCAATGACCAACAAGAAGTATCTAACTTAGATGGTTCGATTTGTGTTCCATGTGTCGGAACAGTGGATGCGGGTAGTTGTGACGCAACTTGTACGACCACACAGGCATGTGATGACGGTGATCCTTGTACACAAAACGATATGGAAACAATCAGTGCCAATGGCGGTATTTGTATTCCTTGCGCCGGAACATCGGTTGGTACAGTGACCATCATAGATTCAGCTACTGCTTGTGGAGAGGAAGCTTTGAGTTTTGATTTGACAGCCTTCGAACCGACAGGCTCAACAGGTACTTGGACTGGTGTAGCTGATGCTACAAGTGCAGATGTAAGTGCAGGTGGTTCATTTATCTATAATTTTACAAATGAAAGTGGTTGTGATGGTGTCTTAGACCTTTCTATCACTGTTTTAGATGATATTCAAATTACAGCCGTACCAACTTGTAATTCTGCTGCTGAAGGTACATTCTTTATCGACATTCAAGATATTACAGGAGGTAGCCAAGCGAGTGATTATACTGTAGAAGCAAATGGTTTATCTGTAAATTATACAGGTGCAGCCGTTGCAATCGGTCCGTTTATTTACACCGATCATAATGCAGGAATTACTTTGAATGTAACTTCTATTGACGGTTGTACTACGACCTACGATGTACTACAATTAAATTGCGCTGACCAAGAAGTATGCGATTGTGATGGCAGCCCTGACACGCCATACACCATCACTGCACAAGCTGCTGCTAATGGTAATGGTTACAGCATGGTATATGCATTGGTGAATAATGACAATAGTAATATGGTAGAAGCCACCAATGATACGGGGATTTTCCCTGATTTGGCGGATAATACCAATTACACTGTTTACGCATTCAATGTAGAAGATATTGACGTGGCAGGTTTCACGGCTGATTTAGGCAGCTTAATGATGATTTCTGCGGGTGATGAGGTATTGAACAACATGGGTGCATTTGCCAACTACTGTTATGAGGCTGCTTCGGCTGCTTTTGCAGAAGATTGTGCTTGTATTACTTGTGACGATTTTGTGATTAATGCCAATGTTACAGATTTGACTTGTAATGGTGACGCGAGTGGCGCGATAGATTTGACTGTTTTAAATGGTCAGACACCATACACCTACACATGGAGCAATGGCGCAACTACCGAAGACCTCGCAGGACTTGACGGAGGAGCATATACTGTTACTGTAAATGATGCAGGAGAATGTTCGGATATAATCACCGTTACAGTTAGCGAACCTGCTGCTATCGGCATTAGCAATATTGATATTACAAATCCGACTTGTAGTGCAAGTGATGGTACGATTGTCGTTTCGGTAGAAAATGGTATTGGACCATTTACATATGACATTGATGGATTAGGTATTTCGCAAAGTAGCAATACTATCACAGGAGTTCCGGCGGGCGATTACACTGTAACAGTAACAGATGCCAACGGCTGTACAGCCTTCATACCTGTCACACTCACAGGCACAGATGCACCGACTGCAACAATAGCAGTCACGCAAGCACCGGATTGTGAGGAGAGCAACGGTACACTTACTGTAACGGCAACAGGTGGCACACCACCTTATGCCTACATTTGGGATGACGCTGCTGCTCAAACTACTGCCACAGCAACGAGTTTAAGTGGCGGTACTTACACCGTAATAGTAACAGACGCAGGTGGATGCAGCGTGACCGAAAGTATCACACTCTTCCCGGTTGGTTGTGATTTTAGTATTACAAATTCATTCTTTGCGGATGATCCTTGTACATGTAATAACGACCAAACCGACAACGGTTCAGGTGATGGTACATTCACTGAAACTGTCACCGTACTTGCACCTCCGGGATTGATTATTCGTGCAGATGTTACGTCAACGGGTATCGAAGATCCGGTCAATCAAGGTTTGTCGAGTAGCACACTCCCGATTGAGTTCTATGAATCCTTCCCCGGACGCTATATCTTGATTTTTAATCACATTGATAGAATTGGTTATACGATTAATGTAGAATATTCTGAAGATGGTGGCAATACATTCATACCTGTACCAGATGGCGCGGGTGGACAATTGTCTTACACCAACGTATGTGCATATCCTGTCTTGGCATTCAATCCACCACTTGAAGAGGCTTACTGTGAAGACGATGGCATCGTTGTCATTGGTGTCATTGAAACTTCTGATAATGTGGACTTTGTACCCTTAGCTGGTTTCCCGGCAGTGGCACTCAATAATGAGGATGCACAACCTGCTCCTTTGACTTTCGACCCCAGTACAGTGGGTACAGCGACTTACACCTTCTCCGGTTTCTATAATTATGAAAACGGAACGGGTACAGGCGGTACGCTTGAAAATCCGGCGGTTTCGCTCAACCCGTGTGCAACACTCATCAGAGTCAATGTACCGGTCAATCCTGTGCCGATATCAGAGGCAACTTGTGAACAAACCGGATCGGAGGAATTTATCATTGATGTAGATCCTATGGAAGATTACGAAGAGCCTGAGAATCTGATGTATCGTATCGGCAATAGCGGTCCTTTCCAAATGAGTGACCAATTTGTCGTAGAAGAAGACGGCGACTACGAGATGCAGGTCATAGATATGGTGAGTGCTTGTCTATTCCAAGTACCCGCAGTTTGCTTCCGTCAGCTTCCGATCGAATTGACCTCATTCGAAGGTGCATGTATCAGTGATGAATATGTATTGACTTGGACGACCGCTACGGAGGAAGATGTTTCTCACTTCGTCGTAGAGCGTTCTGTTGATGGTCAGAATTATGCGGCAATCGGGGAAGTGCCTGCGGAGGGCAACTCTACCGTTACGCAGACCTACGGTTACAAAGATGATTTAGGACTATCGCGTCAGTACTACTACCGCTTGCGTATTATTGAATTTTCCGGTACAGAAACTTTATCGAGAATTGAGATTATATCTTGTCTCACGGGGGGCTTTGGCGTATTAGATGTCTATCCGAACCCAACACAAGATGAGGTCGCTGTTACATTCGAAGTAAATAGCAGAGACCGTCTCAATATTCGCCTTGTAGATGTACTCGGACGCACAGTAAACGCACAAGAGTTCACACCTGATATTGGTTTGAATCGTGTTGTTATTGATATGTCTATATTGCCTTCGGCAATGTATTACATCGTATTAGAAGACGGTACACAACAATCGGTTGAGAAGGTTGTGAAAAAATAGGCTATCAGTTCATAGTTGGACAGTTCATAGTTATCGTAATTACGTGAATTACTTAGAATTATAACTTATTGATTGTCAAAGTGTCCAACTTTAGGTGGGTAGCCAAAAAATAGGTGTTAGTTCATAGTCGATGGTCGATAGTCCATGATTGTTGATGATTGGCTCGGGCAAACAACAAATGTAAAAGCCTCGTTCCGAAAGGAGCGAGGCTTTTTTAGCGTAAAACGATTTTGTAAATCGTCAGTTAGGGGCAAGCCCCGCACAGGACGATTTACAAAATCGTTTTACGTTTGGGAGATATGGCTGGTCGGGATTTTCGTTGGCGAATACCATTGAAAAACACCATCTAACAGAAAATGTCCTAAAATTTGACAAGTTCATCCAAAGTACGAAAGTAGTTGACATTCGTGTAGTACGTGAATAGAACACGGATTTTGGCGGATAATGCGGATTTAATTGAATAGGAATATTTTTTTACACTAAAAAACAGGCTCTTCTACATATTTTATTAAAATTATATATGTATTAATTTTAGTTTTTTGAGGTAGATGCCTACTCGTCGGACATTTTTAAAATGTCAGGCGAGATGTATTTGCGTTTTAAATTTAAATTTTTTTATGAAAAATGTTTTATTGTTATTATTTGTAA
>ENA-ORXR01004480-ORXR01004480.1-marine-metagenome-genome-assembly--contig:-NODE-4480-length-11640-cov-3.121768_pt1 | contig 11640 bp, 14 predicted proteins | sample MGYA00237866_ERZ511479 | MGnify/ENA metagenome assembly ERZ511479 | reverse complement strand
GACCGACAGCATCAATCTCGTCAATAAAGATAATACAGGGTGCATTTTTCTTGGCTTGTTCAAACATGTCGCGAACGCGCGAGGCGCCAACGCCAACAAACATCTCAACAAAGTCCGAACCGGAGATCGTAAAGAACGGAACGCCCGCTTCGCCCGCAACAGCGCGCGCCAGCAACGTTTTACCCGTACCCGGAGGGCCAATCAGGAGCGCACCTTTGGGGATTTTCGCGCCAAGGCGCTGAAATTTTGTGGGATCCTGAAGGAACTCAACGACTTCCGTTAAGTCAGCTTTAGCTTCTTCTACGCCGGCAACATCATCAAATGTTTTCCGGCCACCGGATTCTTCGGTTAGCATTTTCGCGCGGGACTTACCAAAGCCCATCGCGCCGCCGCGGCCACCGCCGCAGCCCTGCATATTGCGCATGAAATATACATAAAGGCCGACCAGCAATAGAATCGGCAAAATCCCAACAAGGATATTCGCGATCCAGCCGCCAGCTTTGGAACTTTGAGCATAGTCAACTTTGACGCCCATTGGTTCAAATTTCTCTTGAACTTCAAATCCGTTGATTTGACGCGGACCCGGCGCGCTATAGGATTTCCCGTCTATGCCCTTTGCCCGATAGATATTGTCATCAACGAGCGTAATCGACTCGAGCTGCTGATCGGCTGCCATTTGCTCGATTTCGGCAAATGTCGTTTTACTTTCGGCGCGCGCATTTCCGTTTTGCTGCGAGATCACCATAAAGAGGGCCAGACCAATAATCATGACCCAGATAATGAGGTTACGTTTTTGCATTCTTTATGGCTCCAATGTCATATCGTAGTCTATATACGGCTTGTGTATCATATGGGACGGGACGCCCCAAAGAAAACCCCACAACAGTGTATTAAATTGTCGCTATAGGATTGCATCCTCTCTTTATGCAGGGTTTACGCCAGTTCTGTCACGGCCTTGATACAGTCGCGCGCGCGTTAGGCCGCGCCATTTCATCTCCCCGCGTCCAATATGCGGCGCAGCAATTAAGGCCTCGCCGTCAAATACACCAAATAAACCCCGCCGCGCCCGCGCGTCATAGCGGTGTAGCCTGGATTTTTCATCTTGAGCAAGCTGAGCCCGCGCGGGCCAGAGCGGCGCGCAGATATAGCCGGCCTTCGGGGCGGTCACCTCGAAACGCCCGTCAAATACAACCGGCATGTGCGCGGGCAATGACACGGGTCTTTGCTGTTTTAGCCAGCGGCCCGTTTCGCGCGCAACGCCGTGGCCCTTGCCCTGTCGGTAAATGACGCAGCCGCCCAGCGTTTGAGAGACATAATCCTGCTCCCTCATGGCGGATTGAAGCGCCCTGACCCGAGCCATATCCGCCATCTGCGCGGAGCCTGAAATACACATCAAAAGCCGCGCCATGGCCATTTCATTTAGAGCTGCCTGCTCAGCTATATATGCGCAGCCGCAGTCTTTTATGTTTACGGCGTCCAATTGCTTTTGCGCCTCGAGCTCCTCGGCCTCGCGGCGCGAGCGCATCATCTCGCCCTCGCTTAATAAACTATCGCATAGAGCATGATCCGTCGCCAGAGCTTGGCGCGCCTGAACGCGCAGATAATCTAAGTTCCCGTTGGACGGATCATCATGCCAGAGCTGACCTGAATCGCTGCACACCTCACGTAAGGCCTCGCGCGACCACCCCAGAAGCGGGCGGCGCAAAGTGATACCTCGAAGCTGCGGCCAAACAGGGGCGTAACTGCTCTCGCTCATTCCCGCCATAGCCCGCCATCCGCCGCCGCACTGTTTGCGCATCCATAACGTCTCGGCCTGATCGTCACGGCTATGCGCGACTAAAAGCGAGTTGATATTCTGCTTCCGGCAGAAATCGCCCATCAATCCGTATCGGGCCTTGCGCGCTGCCTCTTGAACGCCGGACTTGATTTCGCCGTGATGCCAGCGAAACTGCCGCGCATCCGCGCCCAAAGATGTCGATTGCTTTACAGTCTGAGTAATCTGCACGGCGCTACCCTCGCGCAGGGCGTGATCAACGCTGAGAGAATATACAGTCCGGCTGCCCGCATAACGGAGCGTCAAAAGTAAAAGCGCAAGACTGTCCCCGCCGCCCGAAAACGCGACAGCAATCGGTGATGCAGGGTTGGGGTATGCGCCGCGAAGCCACGCCGCAAATTGAGCCTCGCTCAAGGCCTAACAGCCGGCGCGCGCGCGCTCTGTACGGACTTTGGTTTTCACGCTGGCCTCAGCATCAGGATATTCAACAGCAAATGTATCCAGCGCTTGGCAAGCGCCTTGTTTATTATCCATACCCCGCAACGCCCCCGCTAATCCGACGAGTGCGCGCGGCGCATATTGGCCTTGGGCATTCGCTTTCATAGATTTTATATAGGCATCCGCCGCATCCGGAAATCCATTTTGCACGAGATGCGTTTCGCCGAGCCAATAATAGGCATTTGCGACATCCGGCGCATTGGGATTAAGATCAATATATTGACGAAATGCAAGCTGCGCGCCTGAAAAATCTCCGGCCAGCAATTTGTCCTGACCGATCGTGACAAGTTCGGACATTTGCATGACGCTGCTCCCAATCTGACCGGGCTGGGGTTGCGTGATGTCAGGCGCAGGATCGAATGAACCTTGCACAGCAGTTGTGGGCTGGCCCATCGGCATCTGCGCGCTTTGCCCCGCCAGATCAACAGCATCCAAATGCTGCTTCATTCGCGCTTCAACGGCCTCATAAGCCTCGAGTTTGCCGGATAGAACTTTCACGTCTTTACGCAAGGCGTCGCGTTCATAGCGCAGTTGCTCGATCTCGCCTTCTTGCGCGCGCTGTTGCGCTTCAAGCGCGTCCATACGGCGCAGCAAGCGCTCTGCGGCGGGATCACCCGTCAGAAATCGGTTCTCCAGCGTATATATGCGCTGCTCCAGATCGGCATCTTTGGCCAGCATTTCTTTTTTACTCTGCGCCGCAGCAGGAAGCGCGGTCAGCAGAATTACCAAAATTGTCAATAAAATACGCATGGATAGATTATGCCGCCGATTAGCTATTCGTGCCAGAGACAATGACAGTATGGCCATTGCGATTAAGAGAATGCGCTTCTTCGGTCGCGCGTCCATCTATAGGGCGTTCTTTGCCATAAGAGATTGTCGTGATCCTGTTCGGGTCTACGCCTTGGCTAACGAGGAAGTCTTTCACAGCCTCAGCTCGGCTTGCACCTAGCGCGAGGTTGTAGTCGCGCGTTCCGCGCTCATCTGCATGACCACCGACAACGACGATTGCGGACGGATAGGCCTGAAGCCATTGGGATTGCGAGCGTAGAACCGTCACGGCTCTGGGCGACAATGTATATTCATTATATCCAAAAAAGACGCGGTCGCCGACATTTTTGGAAAAATCTTCGGTTGAGCCCGGGATAGGGCCATCCATAATCGTTGAACCCGTGACCGCAATTGCATCTTCGCCGTTGTAATTTTCAGGGGCAGGAACAGGGAGCGGCGCAGCAATCTTAGCTTGCGCTCTTTCTACCGGGACAGGGGGAGGCAATTGGGCAACAGGCTCTGGCTTTGTCGCGCAGGCGCTGAGGATAATAGCAACGCTGCTTAGGGCTAAAATGGAACTCTTTTTATTCTTCATGATCTGCCTCTTATGTTTACGTCTTTTATTATAGTTTAAAATTAGCGGAGCCCCAAAACCTTGACTTGCATAGGGTCAAATCTTGGCAGGATTGGGGCATGTTCCTTTTGTCTATTTCAACGTGGGTCCCCATGCCGGATCCGAAGCGGAGCCGCCCGTTTCAACTCTGCGCAAATTGCGGCCCGTTAAATCCACCGACCATACGGCCGGCTGTCCGCCGCGGCTCTCGCGCGTAAAAAGTAATACTCGCCCATTGGGTGACCATGTGGGACCTTCGTCGAGATAGCTTCCCGTCAAAAGCCGCTCATTGCTGCCGTCAATATCCATCACACCAATATGAAACTTGCCATTTTCGGATTTTGTAAATGCAATTTTATCGCCTCGCGGAGACCATGCCGGCGCGGTGTATCGCCCGCCGCCAAAGCTAATACGTTTTACCCCGCTGCCATCTGCATTCATCACATATAATTGCGGTTTTCCACCGCGCGAGGAATTGAACACGATTTTACGGCCATCGGGAGCGTAACTTGGTGATGTATCAATACCCGGAGATTTCGTCAGCGCCGTTAATTTGCGAGACGCCACATTGTAAGAAAATATATCGCTATTACCCCGCGACATTCGCGTCATGAGTAAGTTCTTCCCATCCGGTGAGAATTGCGGCGACGTCGTCATCCCATCAAACCGTCCAAGCCGCTCGCGATTACCCGTCGCAATATCCATCAGAAACACTTCGGGCCGGCCTGTTTCATAAGATAGAAATGCAATGCGTTGTTCATTGGGATGAAAGCGCGGCGTAAGCACAAGGTCAGAGCCGCCAACCAGATAAATCCGGTTCGCGCCGTCTTGATCCATAATGGCAAGGCGTTTACGGCGCTGCGTTTTTGGACCGTCCTCAGAAATGTACACAATACGGCTGTCAAAATAGCCTTGCTCACCCGTCAATGTATTATAAATTCGGTCAGAAATTTTATGCGCGATACGGCGCCAATTATCTTTGGGCGTACGCAGGCGGGCGGCGTCAAGTTGTCGGTTTCCAAATATATCCCACAAACGATATTCGACTGTAATCGTATTGGCGTCCTGTTCAATGACGCGGCCGGACACAAGCACTTCGGCATCAATGACGCGCCAATTCTGCCATACCGGTTCAAAATCAAGGCTGGTTTGAGTTTCGATAAAGGCCCCGCGGCTAAGCGGGTCAAATAGTCCGGAGCGCTCCAGATCGGCGCTAATCACATCAGCAATATCTTTATTATAGGGCGACGCACCCGCGCCCTTCATGATAAATTCCGGAATGGCGATGCGCGTCGGCTCAATCTCACTTTTGGTAATGTCGATAGAAATTTGCGCGGACGCGCCAGAGGTGATCACAATGGACAGAGCGAAAAAACAGGCAAATAGAAACGTACGGATCATAAATAGCTCTTAGGTCGGCACGGATGAAGGTGCATTTTTGGGATAGAATGTCAGCGTCATAGACTGCCATTTTGCATATTGGTCATAAGGCAGAAATTCAAATGTCTCGGCCTTATTTACCGCTCGAAGGGCGCTATTGGCCGCGCTATTATAGAAAGGATCCTTAGCGGCTTTGGACGCGCTATCGCGAGACAGGCGCGCAGATGTCACGCGGCCATCTCTGGACAGCTCAACTAAAACAGTCACGACAAGGCTCTCCATATTCGGCGCGCCCGCCGGAATTTGCCATTGATTATAAATCCGGCGCATCACGGCGTCTTCGTAACTGGTCGAGAGCTCGCCTTCGCGCGCGGCCAGATCCATTTGCTGGCGATTAATTTCAGTCTGCGTTTGCGTTGCCGCTGAGTTGCCCTGGCCGGCATAATCGCGCGTCGTCGATTCGGTCATTCCAAAGAGATCATCCAGTGATGACGGTTTATCGGCATTATCCACAATTTCAGTTTCATCGTCCTGCGCAGTCACACCGTCAGTTTTTGTGTCTGTTTCCGTAACGGTCTCTGATGCGACTTCCGTTGGTATCTCAGTCTCTGCATCTTGCGCCGTCGTCCCTACACGCTCTTCAGGTGTCTCATCGGCGACAGATTGAATGTCTTCGGCGGGCTCCTGCGCGTCCGGTTTTGGCGTGGGCACAGGCGCAGGGCGCGGCGCGGTGGTCATGTCCGACACATTGACGATTTCGACGGGGATAATGCGAAACTCGTCTCGTATCGGCGTTTCGCGCCCCCAATGCAGCGCCGTCCCGCCGATGAAAGCGACATGCAGCACAACAGAAATGGGTAATCCAAGTTTCATAATATGTGTGTCTCAGCGAAAGACTTTAATTCGCTTAATAGAAATATTATTCATTTTTAATGTGCCGCGTCGCAAAACTTAATTACTTATCGACGGGATCTGTGACCAAATTAAGGTTAGAAAAGCCCGCTGAATTTATTCGCGCCATGACTTTCATGACATTACCATAATCCGCGCCTTCATCACCGCGCAGATAGATGCGTTCGTCATACCCATTTTCCGCAATAGCCGTAAGGCGCGGCACAAGACTGTCGAGCGTGACTTCAGTTTCCATAATATAGACGCGGCCTTCGCGATCTACGTTAATGGTCAGCGGGTCAGATTGCGTCGGGAGCGCCTTGGCATCGGTTTTCGGCAGTTCGATATTCACGCCGGAGACCAGAACCGAGGCGCTAATCATAAAGACGATGAGCAATACCAGCATCACGTCGACCAGCGGCGTGACGTTAATCTCGCTCATGGGCGCGCTACGCCGCCGCGAGCCGCGTCCACTGCGATTATGTCCGCCCATCATGGCCATTAAAGATTGCCGCCTTTGGCAAGCTTGCGCGACAGGATAGCGGAGAGCTCATCAGTGTAGCCCTCGAGGCGTCCGGCATAACGGTTCACGTCGCCCGTAAATTTATTATAGAAAATAACGGCGGGGATGGCGGCAATAAGGCCCAGAGCCGTCGCAAATAAAGCCTCGGCAATACCCGGCAAGATCACGATCAAGTCTGTGCTGCCTGCGGTGTAAATTGCGCGAAATGTTGTCATAATCCCCCAGACCGTACCGAGCAGCCCGATAAAGGGCGAAGCCGAGCCGATGGTGGCGAGTATTCCAAGCCCGCTTTCAGCTTTGGTCAGTTCGCGATTTACGACCAAATTCATAACGCGGTCCAAACGCCCGCGCGTGCCTTGGAGGTCATTATCAACGCGGCCGCCTTGGCCCCGGCTTTCTTTCCACTCGCGCATCGCAGCCGCGAAGACGCGGCCCATCGGATCGCGGGTTTCGCCTGACAGACCGACGTCTAATTCTTCGAGCGTGCGCCCGCTCCAAAAGGTTTCTTCGAAATCTGCGGCGCGTTTTTTCAGCATGCGAAAGGCTATGAATTTATCGACAATGATAATCCAAGACCAAAGCGAGGCGAGCACCAGCGAAATCATCACCAATTTGACGATGATATCTGCTTTCATGAATAATGCGGGGATCGAAAACTCCGTCGCAACAGGCTCTAAAACGCTCGTCTCGACCTGCATAATCGGCAAAATTAAATCCCAGCTCAGCTGGACGACATCGCTCATTATAATTTCCTGTCTCACGGGCACAGCGCATCGCTGTGCCGAATCAAATCTATATATTCAGTATGACGTTTTAAGCCCGACAAGGCGAGCAAAGCCAGTGAACATGCCGTAAGATAGGAGCGGTAAGAAAGGGTTAACTATGTGCCAAAATTTCGCGTAAGCGGACCCGTTAATAGCTCTGCGATTAATCAGGGATTTTGGCAACTGGTGCCAAATCGATTATTGCGGGTTTAATTAAACGTCTTCCTCATCCGCAACTGCTCTTCGCTAACACGCGCAATCCAGATGTTACCGAGGCGCGTTCGCTTTAAAATAATTGATAATATCGAAGCCAGAATCAGCACCCACAAAATTGTCAGTAATAGGGAAACGATCATTACGCCAAAATACCCTATAATGCTTTCAGGCGCATATGTGATGAAACCTAAGGAAAACTCATCATTTATTGTCAAACTTTCCGGCGAGATGAAGTATGCCGCTAAAGCGAGTATAATCATAAAAATATCCGGCACTAAAATTACCAGACCCGTCAACACCGCCAACCCCCGAAATGATAAATCTCTCAGTCTCATGCTACCCCTCCAAAAGTCTCGGCCGCAGCTTCTCCATAACATCTTTGGGGGCGCGGCGCGGGCGGCCTGTTAGGTCGATGCACGCGGCTTCGCTGTCTGCTGTCAGCAGCAGATCATCCCCGCGAAACACTTTCTGCGAGACCATCAGGCGCGCGCCTTTAAAGACGTCATAGGTCGTCATAACCGTCAGGGCGTCATCGATGCGCGCGCTGATTTTGTAATCCAGATTGATTTTACGAATAACGAAAGCCAGCGGCGGGTCACGCTCGAGCAGTTCTGCATGCCCAATCCCGGCGAGGCGAAAATAAGAACTACGCGCCCGTTCTAAAAACCGCAGATAATTGGCATAATACACAACGCCCGAAAAATCGGTGTCTTCGTAAAAAACGCGCACGGGATAATAATGCTCCCGCCCTTCGAAATAGCCCATGTCGGGCTCAGGGAATTTACTCACTTTTATCTCCAAACAATGTCGGCATGGGCACAACATTTTCCGGCGGCCGCGCGAGGCCCATATGGCCAAAGGCATGCGGCGTCGCCATGCGTCCGCGCGGGGTTCGCATAATAAAGCCCTGCTGTATGAGGTACGGCTCTATGACATCCTCAATCGCGTCACGGGCCTCAGATAGTGCTGCCGCCAGCGTATCAACCCCCACAGGGCCGCCGCCAAACATCTCACACAGAGCGTGCAGATAGCGCCGGTCTTGAGCGTCCAGCCCAATGGCGTCCACATCAAGACGCCGCAAAGCCGCATCAGCAGCCGCGCGGTCTATGACTGTATCTCCAGCGGCCTCGGATAAATCCCGCACGCGGCGCAAAAGACGTCCGGCCACACGCGGCGTGCCGCGGCTGCGCTTGGCGATTTCACGCGCGCCATCGGCGCTCATTTCAACGCCCAGTTTTTGGCCGGCCCGCACGACAATCTTGGTGAGCTCCGCGACGTCGTAAAATTCGAGGCGCACGGGAATACCGAAACGATCACGCAGCGGCGTGGCCAAAAGCCCTGCCCGCGTCGTGGCGCCAATGAGTGTAAAAGGCGGCAAATCAATCTTGATTGAACGCGCCGCAGGGCCGTCGCCAATGATCAAGTCCAGCTCAAAATCTTCCATAGCGGGATAGAGGACTTCCTCGACTGCAGGAGAGAGGCGATGAATTTCATCAATAAAGAGAACATCGCGGGGTTCTAAATTTGTCAGGAGCGCCGCAAGGTCTCCGGCCTTTGATATTATTGGTCCCGAGGTTGAGCGAAAATTTACGCCAAGCTCGCGCGCCACAATATGAGACAATGTCGTTTTGCCCAGTCCCGGAGGGCCAGACAGTAAAAGATGATCCAAAGCCTCGCCGCGCCCGCTTGCAGCATTCACAAACACCTTCAAATTATCAATCGCGCTCGCCTGCCCCACAAAATCAGCAAAGCTAAGCGGCCGCAATGCGCGGTCACGCGTGTCTCCTGATTGCGTCTCTGTGCTTATAATACGCGGCTCTGTCATATTCGAGGCTTAGTCCTGTTCGGCTGCGGCGGCAAGGCGCGCCTAATCCCGACTCATCTCTTTGAGGGCTGCTTTGATAAGATCATCTAGCGGCGGGTCTTCGGCGAAAATGTTATAGGCCTGGGCCACAGCGCGCAGAGCATTTGATTGATCAATGCCTAAATTGACAAGCGCGCTGATCGCGTCATTGCGCAGCGCCATATCCGATAGACCGTCATTGCGCGCCTCTTCGGTCTGCCCCGCGCCGGAAGCCGGCGCAGTAAAAGCGCCCGCCACGGCTCGCCCAAGCGGCGCGGGCTTGCCCGATAATTCTGTAGCAATGCGGGCGGCGAGTTTTGGCCCCACGCCTGAAGCGCGCGCAAAAGCTGATTTATCCTCAAGGCTCGCCGCAGAGAGGATCTCCCCCGGCGTTAAAATGTCGAGCATCGACAAAGCTGCCTTTGGCCCAACACCTTGCACACTTTGAAGACGCATAAACCAAGCCCGTTCTTCTTCGGCGGCAAAGCCGTAAAGCGTGATCGCCGTTTCGCGCACATGCGTTTCAATATGAAGGCGCGCAGGCTCTCCTTCGCGCAATATCGACAGCGTACGGCGACCGCACTGCACAAGATACCCAACCCCATTGCAATCAATGATCGCCTCGCCTGTTCCTGCAAATAGGCATGTTCCTGATAACATTCCAATCATAAAGCTGCCCTCAAAGCTGCGGGCATGTGGTGACCATGACATATTGCAATGGCGAGCGCGTCTGCAGCGTCGCCGGCTTTGACCCCGCCAGCAGCGGGCAAGAGAACATTAATCATGGCCGCCACTTGCGCTTTATCGGCTGCGCCTGTTCCGGTGACAGATTTTTTGACTGATCGCGCACTATATTCACCCACTGATAAACCGGCCCGTGACGGCGCGAGCAAACACACCGCGCGCGCATGACCGAGCTTTAGCGCGCTCATTGCGTTATCCTTCATGAAAGCCTCTTCGACGCCCGCTGTGTCCGGCGCAGCGTCTTCGATAATATTCTCTATCTTGGCGTATAAGAATGAAAGCCGTTTGTGCAGGGGCGCAGATTTAGGCGGGCGAATAACGCCGTGCCCAATATGGCGCAGTTTTGTGCCATCCATATCGACGATGCCCCACCCGCAGGCCACCAAGCTGGGATCTAATCCTAATACACGCATTCGAGTCGCCTTCAAAAAAATAGAACTTTATGAGAACATTTATGCTTTGGCTAATGAATATTGAGTTAAGGCATTAGTTAATATTAACGCTGTTTAAACACCAAATTTTAAAGCTGTAGGCTTAATGTAATTAAATGGTCAGGGAGTGGCTATATGTGGTTTGGGAAATATGATGGCCTTTTTGAAACAATTTGTAGAAGACGAGTCTGGTGCAACAGCTATCGAATACGGATTGATTGCGACGCTCGTTGCGATTGGGCTTATCTCCGGTTTGGGCATTTTAGGAAATAGTGTTCAAACGATGTTTAACAACACAGCCGAAGAAGTTGTCAAAGCAACGCAAGCAAATAATTAAGGGGGTCATCTAAGCATGAGAGAAATGCTTATATTACCGGGGGAGTAAGATACGTGAAATATATAGAGTCTTTTTGGGGTGACGAATCAGGCGCGACCGCCATTGAATATGCCCTCATCGCATCATTAATCGCTATGGCGATCATCGCCAGTTTTGGTTTAATGATCAATAATATTGGCGTCATCATGAATGACACTGCAGGTCAAGTTCAAGACATAAACGACGCGAAATTCAATTAGGCTCCTGCGCCTTACAACTAGGCAAGAATGCGTTCACCTCATCACGCTTCTGCCGTTTTGTCTCCGATCTGCCTCAAATTTGTCCAGATAGGTTAAAAATACCATAAATTTGTCACACCGCCAGCATAGGCCCGCCTTTTTGCGGTGTCATTAAAGCCTCATCACCAATTCACGGAGGGCTTTAAAATGACCAAGACAAAAACATTCTCACTATCTCACGCCGCGCTCGCTGCCGTTGCAGCCATCATCGCATTCACGCCAAATGCCTCAGCGGGCGAGGCCAATGTGCCGACGCCGCGCCTCAAACCCGCAGCCCATAGCGATGCCTTTGTTCCAACCGGAGCGAAAGTCGGAATTGCGCGGATCGAAGACGGCCGTCTGCGCGCAGCCCCATTCAATGAGCTTCGTGACTGGGCAACAATGTCACTCACGCTCGATCCTGCCCGCATTAGCTTTGCTCCAGTAAGCCCCGTTGCATTGGCGCGTTTTACACCCACACAGGTGGATAGCGCCAATAAGATTGACGAAATTCGCCTTGCCGCTGCTGAACAGGGCATGAGTCATGTTATTATTTATGGCCGCGAGGCCGATGCAAGATGGAACAGTTTTGGCGGCATGG
>ENA-ORXR01004478-ORXR01004478.1-marine-metagenome-genome-assembly--contig:-NODE-4478-length-11647-cov-9.695333_pt1 | contig 11647 bp, 12 predicted proteins | sample MGYA00237866_ERZ511479 | MGnify/ENA metagenome assembly ERZ511479 | reverse complement strand
GGGGGGGGGGGGGGGGGGGGGGGGGGGGGGGGGGGGGGGGGGGGGGGGGGGGGGGGGGGGGGGGGGGGGGGGGGATGTGCATGGATGCTTGCCGTCGACATGCCGCGCCGGCCCACGTCGGTCAGCGGGGACGGCGGATCGCCCCGCCCGCCAACAACGACGGGCATCGCTCGTTGCTCTTTGCCTTGGTTGTCGGGCTGGCCACCATGGCTTGGAAACGGTGTGTGCTCGTATTCCCTTGCGCCCACGGCCGCCATCGTCGGCCACGTGGACAACACAGTCGGGGCCGCCTGGTACGGGCACCAACACCGCCGCCCCCGCAACAGCCCCGTGCCACGTGCGTCGATGGCGCACAGGCCGACCCGCTGTTGTTCCACCGCCGTCCGCTCCGTGGGCGCTGGTCGGCGCCGCCCTCACCCTCCATCTTCCGGGTCCACCTGGTCCACCACCGCGGCCCGCCCCGCGCGTCCACCGCCGCCCGCACGGGCGGGTGCGGCGTGGTCCGCCGCCGCGCGGACGCCGCCACCCGCTGCCGCGCGCGGGCGTCGACGGAGCCCGTGCGCGCTCCGCTGGCAGGCCGGCGACCGCGGGACGCGAGACGCGGTGGGGCGACCGGGGTGGTGCCAACGCCGGCGGGCGCGCCGCTGCCAACGGCGCGCACGGGCGTGGCGGCCCGCGTGAGGGCAGTCCACACGGGCGACCAAGGCGACTGCCCCGCTCGCCGCCGTGGGGCCCGCCGCCGCGTGCGACCGTGTACGGGCGGTGCGGCGGCGCGTGCGAGTGGGAGCACCAGCCCCTAACCGGGGGTGGTTTGGTGCCGTGCGGGAGAGCCTGGCCGCGCCGTCCGCGCCGCCGTGCCGCCCTGCCAGACGGCACCCTCGAGTGCGTGCGTCCGAGACGTGGAACGATCCGCTCGGTCGTGGCAGTCTGCCCGACATACCGCGCGCGGTAGCGCCGTTCAGCGACAGTGAGGTGCGGTGAGCGCCCACCGCAGCTGCCCCACGTTTGGTTTGTCCTTGGCGTCAAGTGCCAGTCGCCACAGCGGTGACAGGCGATGGCAGGCCGCAGTGGCTGCCAATGCACGCGGCGGTCATCCCCACGGCCTGCTCAACGGCCGAGTGGTCGAGACGTAGCATGTCAGCCAGACCCCGCAGCTGATCGTGTCCTTGCCCCAAGTCGTCGGCGTTGTTGAGGGTTGCCTCATCGACGAGCTGGTGCCGCGCAACTCGTCGGCCGTCTGGTCAGTTCATACGTAGATACTGCCGACTACAGGGCGAGAGACGTAGCAGGGTTGCACAAGGGAACATGCATGCTGATGAGGAGAGCGAACGAGGAGAGAGCGGACATGTTCATGTGAGCGGTAGAGGACACGAGCGGAGGAGAACAGTTAAAGAATGGCTGTGCGAGCGAGGGCATCCCTTCTCGAGGTACAACATACCGAGACGCTTGGCGGCCGCGGCGCACGCGTCGCGTGTGATGGCGGGTGCTCGGCCCCTTTGCCCGACCGCGCTGCACACTCGGGGGCAGGCGATCTTTGCCTCTTCCTCCCGCCGTCTTTGCCGCCACAAACGCGTGAACGATGGCACCACACCCGCTTCCGTTGGCTTGTTGCACAAGCCCAGGCAGAAGAGGCTGCGGCAGGCGGATGGTGGCGCGAGTGGTGGTGCGTCCACTTTTCGCGCGAGCGGGGTAGAGGATTGTACGAGCAGGAGCACCTAGACCCGTAGCGCGTATCTCGGATGCACGACACTACTGCAACATGAATACGGCATCAAAACACTTCGGAGCGAATGGGAGAACTTGTGAATTAAATCAACACTATTCACCTTTTTCTGGATTCTCCTTCGGTCTCGACTCGAAGCAGCCACTACCAGCACAAACCACAAACGAGAAGACAGGAAGATGAGAGAGACAAAGTGCATGGGACGAACTCGATACAACAAGACTGCACGCCACCGGTGTTTGAACAGCAATGTGGCGGCATGGTTGCACATTGATCGACAGAATTTAGAAAAAAATATGGCAGTTCACTGACGATGTATATTCGCATATTTGGGTTTGGGAACGTGAGCTGTTAAACTAAGGTTTGGTTTCGGCTGATGTGAAAGTGTTAGACTTGTAGCCCCCAAGTGCTTTGTCGTCTTCCAAAACTTGGGCGCAGCCCACCGCGCGTAACTCGAGCGCCTCCGGACAAGACGTAGGCAAGGTACAGCAGTACGCTGACACTGGCTCTGAGGGCCGCCAAGCCACCTCGAATAAGTGGAGGCCAGGTCGGGTAAGCTTCCCCCGCGCGCCCCCTTGCAGAGAGATGCCCTTGGAGCTCTAGCTTCGCTGTTCGACTGAGGCCTCTATACTTCTCTTGTCAACAGCCACGTAGAGAGCAGGTATCAACCGCAGCACTGACAGCAGCTGGAGGGTGGTTTTAGAATTCGGCTACTGGGCGGCCACGAGGGAATCACGTCCGCGTGTGACGCTGTCTGCTGCTGGCCACCTCAGGGGGGCTAGCGTGGCCCCCCTACCCGCCGTCGGCGCCCTCGTCACAGCCGCTCACAGGTCTCGCTGCGACGTTTTGGGACAGAGAGGGGACCTGCGGGCCGCTTTAGCAGGTCCTCCCGCGGCAGTGCCGCGCCTCATCACGCAGCACCGGCAAACGGGCGCCCCTCATGCACCCACGAGGGGCGAGTTCGGCATCTCTGCCCTGCTGTGCGCTGGACGGTGTTGAGGCCCTCCAGACTCGATTTGTGGACGGGCTCCACCTTTCTTGGGACACCGTGCTGGGGAGAGCGCCATAACTCGTCTCGACGCGCCACGTACCCACGTACGCACGGTTGGGTTCGCACCCGCTTTTGTTCACCCCATCTCACACAACGACCGTGACTCCTTGTCACTCCCCCTTCCCCATCTGAGATAGAACCCCCAGTGCACACTACTCCCGCTGCGGTGCATCACCCTCTGTCTTGATGGCGCGGAACCCTGGCGACTACCGCTTGTCCATCGACTTCCTCCTCCATGACTCCCCACGCACAGTTGTCGCTGTCGGTGGCAGGCAACGAGAGGGGGTACTGCCCCTATGGCGTCCTTCACCGCGGAGAGAGGGGGTGGTGGCCACGTCGACGGAGATGACGCTTCGTTGCCGTAGCGAGGGGCCAACCGCCGTGGGTAGTGATGGGCGCGCGACGGGGCTGTGCCTCAATTCTCCCCATCCTGTGCCCAAGTTGTTTCTGACTCTGCCGCCGCTTCCACGCCCGGGCTGCACACCAGGACCGCCCGCCGCGTGCCGCGATGCTCCGTTCACCACCTCTGCTCCATCTGCCCGCGGGTGTGGACGCACTCGTGTCGGCCGCGCACAGCGAGCCGCCCTCGAGGCGCGATTGTGGTCGGCAAGTCGGGCGGCCGTCGCGGAGCATGTGCCGCCGCCACGTTCCCCACCGCTATCGGTGAATTCCCTGGGACGTCTTGCTCTGTGCGCCGAGTCGCTCTACCCCTCGCGACGGTTCCGATCGGGTGGATCAGAGGCGGTGGAAGGTGGCGTGGGGATGAGCGGTGCCTGTATAGGCAGCCCGGTTACTGCTTCACCTGTTGCTCGCCGAGGTGCTGTGGAAGTTATGGGGCTACATGGAGCGCATGGACGGCGGCAAGACAACAGCCACCGCCTACAACCGACGCTCCTTGCGCCGTCCCGGCAGTCCGACGACACGCAACAACGCTACTTGGATCGTGGCTCCGCCATGTGCCCTTCTGGCGCAAGTCCCCCGACGCCCGCGAGTGGCCATGGTCTAGGAGATAGCACGCCGGTGTCTTCAACAACGAATCCGCTGTCACCGGCCACCGGCACGACAAGCGTCGGAATTGTTGGTGGAGCTCCTTCCCGTGGAGGACAGCGGCCGTCACCCACAGCTACTACCAGCAACCGGAGGCTGCGCATGGGAGCCGTTGTCAAAACTCGCGTGTCCTGTAGTCGCGGATGTGGCCACACGTTTGGAAACAGATCAGGTATGTTGGTATGTGTCCCATGAGGGATGGCATTGTCTGCACGCGCTTCTGAGGGAGGTGGATTCTGAGCCCTTAAGTGCAAGACTGTATTGGAGCGGTAGTGGCTCTCTGGAGTCGCTTCAGTCTAGGCATGCCGGGCTCCACAATTGGTCGGGCCTTTGCCTGTATCTTTTTTGCGAATTGTCCGTGAGGCAGCCCATGTCGCCGCGGAAGCGGGCAGGCGGGCTTCACTGCTGGGCGCCACCTGGCATTGACATTTGTCGCTGCCGGCACGGTGCTTTCTATGTTTGGTCTGGTACTCGCCATTCCCGCCAATGCTCGTCGCAGGGCGCGCCGACACGGATGACCGTGACTGACTGGTACTAGCCACATGCAACCGCTCGCATTGCTCCTCGCCGCCAACACGGGCGCCGAGTCATCCTTGGTGGCATCACCGCACTTTGCATGGGTGCCGATCGACTGGTTGTAGATTGCAGGTACTGGACTTTTCCCGCCGTATTTCCCGTGACGAGTGACCTGCTGTCGTCGGGATGATCTCTGAGGGTTGCCACCGCCGGTGCATGAGTGTCAGGTCAAGCGGGCCGTGTGGATCGATGCGGCAAAGAGCGGTGTCGTGCCAACTGGTAGTGGAGAGGAGGGCGTTGCACGTCCTACCGTCCTCTCGCTGTCAAGGCAGTCGGACACGACCTGTGGGGCGTCTATTGTGAACTCGAGGGCACGGCAACAGAGGTGAGAGAGCACCAGCTGTCCGACACTGACGACCAACTTCTGCTCTGCATGCTTTTTCCGTCTTTCGAATGGCCGCTTTGCTTCCCACCCCCGCTTGTCAATCTTTCCTGTCCCGCCAGGAAGCACGAACGGACCGTTCACGACGGTTCGCGCCCGTTTCAGTGTCCGCAGTGTGACCGCCGGTTTGGAGAAACTGGCAACCGGTGCGTTGAACTCTGGCAACGGGTGCCCCTGCTGCCTCCTGCTCCCGTGTGTGATTGTGCTTTCAATCTCGCCGCAGAATGTGCGGCGTACTGACTGCCCCACGCGCTGACACTTGTCGCCCGGATGGAACAGAACACTCCCAAAGCTTGTCCTCTTCTTCGCTGTTTCCGCCCCTTTCTCCGATCTGTCTGGTGGTCACAGGAATAAGCACGTGCGCAACGTCCATGGGCGCGAGCGTCGATTCTCCTGCCCCAGGTGTGACGCGCGATTTGCCTCTCGGGATGGGCTGGTGCGGCACTCTCGCACGCACCCGTCGGACGTTGCGCTGCCAGCGTGACATCCGACTTGTTACCAGTGGAAACGGTGGAGGCCGAAGCAGCTACGGCACTGCTGCCCGGTGCGCTCGGCGCAGTCAGTGCATGGGGGCGACTTTGGGGGCGCGCGTGGATAGGGAGGGAGGCGCCGGGAGCGACACTCTTTGTCGACATGGGGGCGCAGAGGTGGGGAATATCCGCGACACGCACATGCGCTGGCGGCCTTGGTCGCTCTCCTTTTCTGTTCACCAGCGCGCTTCTGGTGTCGCTGTCGGCCCATGCGGGCCCGCACCCGTGGACTGTGCGATGACAAAAAGGCAACCTCTCCCCTTCTTGACTAGGTGGATGAGACAGCCTAACCCCTCTGCAGTATCGGCCACCCCCTCCCCCTCCGATACGCGCATTGCTTGGCCGCCGTCAACGATAATGGCACAGACGGTAATTCTGCTGCTGCCGCCGCCGCCCTGCCACACCATCAACCTCCACCGAATCTCGGCGAGTACAGACAACCAGCAGGGCGACAATGTCGGCGTGGCCACCCCGCTCTGACCGGGAGGGGCGGGCCGCCCGACCACGACCGCTCAACAGCCCCCGTACGCGCACAAAAAAGGGGAAGCACGGCATCCGGGTGTGAATTAGCACTGAAAGGGAGGCAATCCATAGACGGCACACCGCCGGTAGTGTGGTGGGCCGCAGTGTGGTAGATAGCAGTCGGGCCGGCTGTGGTCAGGGGTGACCGGCCGTGCCCGGTAGGAAGATGCACCATTTATTCTCACATGGTAGCTCCCTTTGGTTGCTCTTCTTCCTCGGGCGGTCTGCTGGGCGCAGGCCGCATTGGGCGCCTTGGGGACACCACCCGGGTGGATTAGGGGCACGCCGCGTTTCACACCACGGTCGGTGGCCACCGACCGTGGTGTGCAACGCGGCGTGCCCGCCTCCGCCGCCGGCCCCGTCCGCAAGCCCGTCAGCGGTGAGCGGCGCGTGCACGCGGCCGCGACGCCGGAGCCGGGGGGCGAGGACGAGCGGCAGTGCCCAGCCAGCGCCCCCACAAGCCCCCTACGGCCGCGCACGGGATCCAAACAGGCCGCGTCCCACACACCGGTACGGCCGACGGGGTCGGCCCCCCTCTCGCCAACCGACCGTGCTCCAGAACCGGCCTGTTGTGAATGTCGGAAACTCTCTTGCGGAAATCACATTGACATTCCTGTGTGCCGTCCTATTCCCACTTTCGAGGCAGTGGAGTGGATGTGTTTGATCCGTTGCGCGGGGTTCTGCTGGGATCCGCTGAGCGGGCCATCTGGTTTGCGTCGGCGCGCCAGCGGCGACAGTCCGTCGGACGGGGGGACCCGCGGAAGGACCGTGACCCGTCGGCCGGTGGGGGTAAGCGCCTGGCGGCGGCGGCGGCGGCGTCGGCGGGTCGGGTCTACCCCGCCGCCCCCGGCCGACCGCCGAGCACCCGCTGCTGGCAGACGGCGGCGGCCGCCCCGACGTCCGCGTCAGCGGGGAAAGTACCCTTGTGCGTGCGTAGCCGTCTGCCGACGAACCGCGGCGTGTTGAATGGGACAGTGGGCGTGGCGGCGGTGGGCGGCGGCGGTGGTGGGCGCCGCCGCGGCGGGTCGGGGCCGGCCGCAGGGGACGGGCGCGTGCGCGGGAGAGGTGGGAACGTTCGCCGCGGAGGGGGAGCGGGGCTCGGGGGCGACGATAAGCAACCGTCGAGCGCGGGGAAGAGCGGTGAGCACGTCCAAGCACTCCAGAGAGCGGGGGGCGCGCGGGGGTGGGGGGGGGGGGGGGGGGGGGGGGGGGGGGGGGGGGGGGGGTGGACGCTGAAGAAGGGTGGCACGCACGCCAGGGCGCATGTCATGTGCCTTGGCGCCCGACCTCTCCTACGTCTGCGTTTAGAAGACCGACGGAACAAACGCCGGCCAATTCCACTCCTCGGTCGGGGGCGCCACGGAAGGGACACACCGTGGCGCTGCTGTGGCGTTCAGCGGCCAACAGCTGGTGAGCGCAGCGGTAGCGGCTGACGCCGCAAGCCCCTACCATCAACCGAAAAATAGTCGGCGGCGGGGGGAGCGAGGGGACCGTGCGCAGTCGATCATGTCGGGCTTTCCCGCACAGGCGCCAGCCCAGACCGACTGGCGGGCGGCGGCTCAACATAGGGATGAATGAAGGCAGTGGACGTGAGAGTCGACGTCCTCTGGAGATGCCAGTTGCCATGAAACATCGAAGTCACAACGCACGCCGCACGTGAGATGGCGGGCGCTTGGCGCCTGCCCCCCTGCCCAACTGCGCTGCACTGGCGGGGGAAAATGTATCGCCTCACTATAATGGTCCGACCCTAACCCATTCCGCCACACCGACGTGTAAGATTCTGCAGCTGCTGCTGCCTGTCGGACGGGGTCGGGTTGTGGCGGGCGGGTGGTGGCGCGAGTGGTGGCGCGAGTGGTGGTGCGTCCACTTTTCGCGCGAACGGGGTACGAGAGGTTGTGATCCTGAGCGCCTAGACCCGTGGCGCGTATCTCGGATGCAAGACCCAATCACGGCAAAAAATCTAGACCTGCGGAGCTTGTGAACTGTTGATCGAAACTTCCAACATCACTCTGAAAGACTATTAGTTTTCATTTCGATTGGTCAAGCGTTTGCACCATACCACCGATGGCACTGTTGACACCTACTGCTGCCGGCGGGGGCGCTTCGCCCATGACTGCGAGCATATTTCCGTTGCGCCAAAACGTGGAGAGTCCATACCCAACAAACAGGCACTGTTCTGCGTTTGATTGGCCCAGACAGCGATCGGCTGGACTGGGGCTTCTCCAGCTGTTGACGGAACGACCATACAAAGCAGGGAGAAGAGGTGCAAGAGGCAAGGCTCGGTCTTACCCATAAGTGTAGATTCTCTGCAACAAGCAGTACACTGCTCTCTTGAGCAGGTGCCCCGCAACGAAAGAAAAGTAACTCTGCTCAATAGTATTGCAAGCGACTTTGTCTCGTTGACCGTGTAGAATCGTACATGTTTCGGGCACTCGTGGCCCGCGGATTCGTTTTCTCCATCGCAAGCCGAGTCCGACAGGTGACGTTTGTCTTCGTGGACGTTCCCTTCATCAAGACAGGGGTAGAAGACATCGTCAGCCGCACGAGCACCGATCGACAACACGCGACCCTGTCATACTGTAGCTGTCGGCTGACAGTGCTCTACGGGCGCCCCAGCCGCCCCTAACAAGCGGGTTCGGGGTGGCTACAGCGCGGCCACGAGGCAATCACCTGCGCCTGTGGCGCTGCCCGCTGTGGGCCACTGGCCCCTGAACCCACAGTAGGCGTCGACCTGCCGCCGCTGACGGGCCCGTCCCTGGGGCCACTTGGGCGTCACAGAGGTCCTCGCAGACGCGAGTGTACGGAGCGCGCCCCACACTGCCGCGACTCCCCAACGGCGTCGACAAACAAGTGCCCCTCATGCGCGCGCATAGAGAGCTCGAGGGGACCTCTGTTTTACTGTGCGCTCCGGGTGCGATGCGACCTGCCCCACTCATGCGGTGGACAGCTTGACACTCGGGATTATTGGCACAGTCTGCCCAGTGGCGCCACCGACGCGCGCACGCACCGTCCGAACCACCCGCCCCTCCTCCATCGTCCGTTGCGCCGATCGTATCTCGACCGCTCCCGTCTGTCCCCCTTCAAGACGTAATCTGTGGCGCACGTTGTGCTTGTCGCGGTGCTACGCCGGGAGACCCCCCCTCTGCCTTGATGGCTCGGCGCCCACGCGACCACCGCCTGTCGATTGACTTTCTTCTCCATGCGACCCCGACGGAGGCGGCCGGTGGCCAGTGCCGAGGGCGGACGTCGACCCCGAGGCCTCCCTCCCGTCGGGGGGCGGCAGGGACACCGCTGGGGAAGGGGACATTACGTTGTGGCGGCGATCGGGCGGTCCTTGCGCGGAACGACGAGTGCGCGGTGGTGCCGGGCCCCAATCCACCCCACCACGTGCCCCAACTGTTTTCGACCGCGTCGCCGCTGCCGCCGCCGCCACGCTGCGGTGGCGCGCCGTACGCCACGCCCCCCTCACTTGTTGGCGTCGCGGCCACCCCTCCTCCCCCATCGTCCCACGGGTACGCACACGCGCGCGTCGGCCGCGCACAGCGAACCGCCCTCGAGGCGCGCACTTGGGCGGTAAGCCAGGCGGCTGCCGTCGGGCTGCTGCCGCCCCATCGCTTCCCGTCGTCACTGGCGGTCTTAGGCCCATTGTTTGCGCCGGGCGGAGAGAACTTGGCGGCTGCCGATCGGGGGTTGACCGACGTCGACTTGGGCAGCCCCGTCACCCCTTTCCCCGGTGTGGACGGTGACACAGCAGACGAGAGGCTGCGTCAAGGAGCGCGCGAGTGGCTACGGCGCGATCTGCGCCGCGTGCAGCCGCCGTTGATTGCGCCGTGGTGGCTGTTGGATGCGGTTCAACCCAAGACCCGCGCGGATGGCCCCGACGGGCGCCCTCGTGATGCACCTCCACCGTCGCCCGCACGGCGTCGTGGGCCGGACATGTGGAAGCCGGCCAAGCTCGCCCCGGTGACGCCATTGTCACTTGCCCACACCCCAACTGGTGGCTTGCATCGGAGAGATGCACCACGACGGGGCGCACAGCCCGCCGTCCCGCCAAGAACATCAAGCTACTCGTGGATGCGCGCGGGAGCCATTGCCAAGACCCGAGTTGTGTGTAGCCGTGGGTGCGGCCGCACGTTTGGGAACCGGTCAGGTATGTTTACGCATGGCTGTGGCGGTGGTGTTGGTTTGTGGCGCGCTGTTGAGCAGCGTGGACGTTTGCGCTGCGGTTCCGGATGCGCGCATTTTTTTGCGTGGTGTGGCGGGTGTGGACATGTTTGCGCACCATGGGACGGAAGAGGGGTCCCTTTGGGTGGAGCGCGTCGACCACCACCACAGGCCTGACCCCGGCCTAGAGATTGTGCGGAGGGTGCCTGTCTGGCCGCAAACAACGCCGCGGAAGTGGGCGCGTGGGCTCTTCCGCTGGCTGCCACCTGGCAAGTCTCCCCGTCGGGACGGAGCTCTTTTTGGTTGGGCTGGTGCGGCGGAAGTCCGGCGGGACGGAGCTCTTTTTGGTTGGGCTGGTGCGCCGGACGTCCGCCACGGGCGTCGGGGGGTCCTCCGACACAGCCGACCCACACTAACTCGTCCTGACAACGCGCCCGGTCGCTCCTATTTCTACCCTCCACCACGGACGTCGAGCCATCCTCGGTGGCACCGCTCCGTGGGACCTGGTGTGCGCGGCGCCGGATCACCGGCCTCCCGTTGCAGCAGATTGCAGGTGTGTGGGGCTCTTCCGCAGTAGCGCCCGTGACGCGTGACCCGCCGCGGGTGGTGATCTTTGAGGCCCGGCACCCCCGACGCATCCGTGTCGGTGTCGTCCCCAGTGGTGTCGTCTGCACCGGTGAGGCGAGGAGGCGCCACGGTGTGAAACCGACGTTGGACAGCGGAGCGCGGTGTATGCAACCGTTTTCTGTGTGCTGGGGCGGTCCAACACGGCAGGAAAGGCGCCAGTGATTGTCAGCATGGGAGGCTGAGCGAGGAAAGGTGTGCACCTCCTGACGACCTCCCGCTACCCATCGTTTGTCTGCTCTCCCCCTGATCTCCGTGTGGGTTTTGACCCTCTGTTCCAACCGCTGCTGTCCCGCCAGAAAGCACGAGCGGACGGTACATGACGGGGCGCGCCCGTTCCAGTGCCCGCACTGTGACCGGTGCTTTGGCGAAACTGGCAACCGGTGCGTTGGCGCCCCGCATTCAGCGCGCGCCCGTCGCCTCGTTCTCCCATATGCGCTCGCCTCGTTGGCGCCACCACCCGTGGGTCGTGTTGCCCGTCCCGCACCCTAACAACTGACGCATGGACGGAGTAGAGCGCGTTCCCGGTGCCTTTGTTGTCTCCTTTTGATTGCACCTCGCTCCTCCCCTCCGCGTGGCCACAGGAACAAGCACGTGCGCAACGTCCACGGGCGGGAGCGCCCCTTCCCCTGTCCCCTGTGCGACGCGCGGTTTGCGTCCCGGGATGGGCTCGTGCGCCACGTGTACGTGCACCGGCGGCAGCGCGTGTCGGGGGGGTGAGTCCCGAGGAGCCCCCGCGCGTGGCCGCCGGGGGTTGGGGACGTGCACCGAGCACGCATCCGCGTGTGTGCGACCGCGGAGAGTGTGGGCGGGCGACGGCGCTGGGTGTGGCCGTTGGACGGGGAAACAGTTTTTTTTTTGCACTCCCCCGCGTCGTGCGTCGGTGCCAGCGCCGCCGTCACCCAGGGGGCGCCCCCCCTCGCGCCCGCCACGACGGCCGCGCGGCCGCCGCCGGCGCGCGACCAGCGACGGATCGGAAGAGCGTCGTGTAGGGAAAGAGTGTAGATCTCGGTGGTCGCCGTATCATT
>ENA-ORXR01004475-ORXR01004475.1-marine-metagenome-genome-assembly--contig:-NODE-4475-length-11656-cov-3.246049_pt1 | contig 11656 bp, 10 predicted proteins | sample MGYA00237866_ERZ511479 | MGnify/ENA metagenome assembly ERZ511479 | reverse complement strand
CTATCAGCCCCTTTCCATATCCATTCCCTTACTCCACCTCCTTCTCTAATTGGCTTGGGTAAATCTTTAGGAGTGCTACGCAGCAGATCAATCGCCTCGATAAGGTTAGACTTCCCAGAACCATTAGGCCCTATTAGCAAGTTGAGTGCATTAAAAGAAATCTCTTCAGACTTTCTGCCAAAACTCAAAAGATTACTTAGTTGAAGACTGTGCAACAGACGGACATCACTATTGTTTAACTTATTCTCTTTTGCCGTCATACCACAATCCTTTAAACCTTGATAAGGGAAAACGCTCTAGGCCTATTAAGCTGCCTTTTAAATTATTGTGCAACTATCAAATCAAAACCATCATCGATAAAACTAGATGCTAACTGATATCATCCACTGCTCAGGGTTTCCACGCATTTCCCGCAACTTGCCCGGACGAACACCATCTCGACCCGGCATTTCTGGCGCTAAGAAAATCGCTCCAAGTAAGCTTTCCTGCTGTGGGATTTTGCAAAGCTCAAACGTAGCCGCTTCCCTCAACACACCACCGCTCGACCAATAACTGTCGATGTTCCTCGCCGTTGCAGCAAGCAGTAGATTTTGTGTCGCGGCAGCGGCGGCAGCAATATGCTCTTCATTTTTCAGCGCTTTTTTTGAAGCTTCTTCTAAACTTGCACTGCTCTCTGGCTCAGGCAACCAAGTCACTAGGACCAACGCACCATAAGCTGCGATCATGCGAAGAATAGCTGCATTTTTATTCAAACCGAGATCTGGATGAGCAACCAGTGAATCGATCAAGCGAAGGCAATTAGCCTGATCTAAGGCGTAAAACCGCCACGGCACTGGCGAATTCATTTCCCGATCCAAATGAGCGTTGTGAGCAGTAAAATGAAACGGTGCCCAGCCCGCAACTTTCATCGCTTCCTGAACCTCTGCGAAGAAGCCTGCTGGTATCTCAGGAGGAGCATCTACATCACCCACAACCTTAACGGATTTACGCGCTTGAATTACTTGATCGATAGCGGTTGCAAGCGTGTCTGATGATAGCGTTTCAGCGCGTTGAGTCATGTCATTTCCTATATTGAAGCTTCAGCCACTTTGTATACAGAGTCAGTGGTTTTGTTGATAGACCGATTCAATACTAAATCCTTCAGCCGTGCAAGTTCACCAGTCATTACAAATCATTATAATAAATCACAGCAAAAGCCTAAATTCAGCGCAATCCGTTTTTCTGATTAAGTCCGTATCAACTCTTGTTAAGCACCCCTACGTACACAATTCAGGAGAAATAGTATGAAGATAATTAAAAAAAATTGGTTAATCGCCGCCGCTGTCAGTGCTTCGCTTGCAGGCCTCTCAGGCTGTCATGACAACGACAACGACGATCACAACAACGGGGGCAACAACGACCCGGCCATTTTTAATAAGCAGGCAAAATTGCTAATTGCAAATGACGAAGGTGACAACTCAGGAAATGTGTCTCAATATCAGTTTGACAGCGAGTCTGGCCTAGGTTCTGCACAGAAAGTTGTCAATGCGGGTTTGGCGGAAGGTATCGATAAAGATGCTGCCGGGCATTTGTATCAGGCGGGTAATCTGGCCAGTGGCGCAGGTGCGGTACGCGCGATGTGTTATCCAGCCAGTCGAACCAGTCCGGTCGCCGTCTCGGCTGATCGTGATCGTCTGATCACAAGTTCACTCAGTAGTCCAAAAGGCATCGCAGTCGCTCAAAAAGCGGGTTATGTTATCGTCACCGAAAGCGGCGCAGACACTAATGCTGTTTCGGTCTTTGGTTCCAGCGCAGGCAACGCGACCACGCCTATTTTCACCATCTCCCGTGCCATAGTGGGCGATACAGGTGCCTGGGATGCTGTTTATGACGAAGCTAATGATCGACTATTTGTCGCATTGACTAATGGCGATGTCGCCTATTTTGCCAGCTACATAGCGCGTAGCAAAGCAGACAGCAACATTGTGCCAACTAATATTTTCCGACCCAACAATGCTTTAGCAACCGCCAGTAATATGCATGGTATTGTTTACGATGCATCGGCTGATCGTCTGATTGTGTCTGATGTGGCTGACCCGACCTCTGCTGATGATGGCAGCATTTACGTGTTCAATGCAGCAACGACACTAAGCGGTGCCGTCGCACCCGATAGAACGATTCGTGGTGCCAACACGCACCTAGGTAATCCTGTTGATTTGCAACTGCAAGACGGCGACCTGTACGTTGCTGAAAAAGCCAATGCTGGTGGACGGATTATGGTATTTGGTGATATCGCCAATGGTGCAAGTGGTGATATCGCGCCGGACGCGGACTACGCAGTCGCCAAGCCTGAGTCAATTATCACTAAACCTATCGGACAGGTCCTTGGAGACGATCCTAATGACATCAGCAATGCGGCAGCTAGTCGACTGCATGTCACCAGCAACGCAGGTGGTGCCGGTACAGAAATTTTTGCCATCGATGCAGACCTGAGCGGCTTAGGAAATACGTTCATGCCCGTTCAGGCCGCACAGTTTGTTGAGAGTATCTCTCTGGATCAAAACGGTGACGCGATTGTCAGTTTCGACAGCGCGCTGGGCGGCGGTTTGAGCTTCATTGGCCGTTTGGGCACACGTGACAGCGCAACGGCTTACAGTGGCCAGCGTGATCGTCAGATTACCGGCAGCAACGTGACACTAAGTTCGCCTAAAGGTATTGAAGTAGTTGGCAGTCACGGAGTGGTTCTGGTCTCTGACTTGAATGCAGCCGCACCAGGCGCTATCAAGGCTTACAGCCTCTGTGGTACGGGCGATGTAGCCCCTGTTTTTGAAACCGTCTTACCGGGCACTGCGCGTCCATGGGATGTGGATTATGATCCGGATGCTGATCGCTTATATGTTGCAGCGACCAACGGCACGATTTTGGTCTATGACAATTACATGGCGAATCCTGGCAATGCGCCAGCACGTACCATTGACCCGGATGACCAGTCTGGTTTTACTGACAGCAATATCCACGGGATCGTTTACGACAGCGCGACCGACCGCCTGATTGTATCCGACGTAGGTAGTGCCGCAGTGCCAACTGACGGGCGTATTTACGTGATCGATAACGCCAGTAAGGCCGATGGCTTGACCGCTTTACGTTTAGAGCTATCTGGCCCGGCGACGAACCTGGGTAATCCAGTGGACTTAGCCTTTGATGGCACCAACCTGTACGTTGCTGAAAAAAGTAATGGTGAAGTACAGCGCATTGACAATATCTACTCACTTAGTGGCGCGTTGGATCGTGCGCCGGATGAGACGATAGGATTTAGTGGGCCAGAGTCGATTGCGATTGTAACCGAGTAAGTTTACGTTTCAAGTGATCGTCAAGCCGGTGGCTCTTTAGGGAGTCACCGGCTTTTTACATGGCTCAACTCCCATCCTCATAAAACATCTGAAGTGTTCCAATAATTCGCAGAACCAGCTCAGTAAATCCAATAGAATCGATAAATACCTCATAGCCAGAATCAGAATTATCTTATCCAGATTTTGTCAGCTATATTGATGCAATATGCTAGTTACCATCACCCCAATCGACGCTACACTATACCAATCAGTATTTATGTTTAATGTTCACACTAAAATCATAAACTACACAAAAATTAATAGTTGATGTGGTAACAACATCACCAAAGAACAGCCTGAAACCCAGAGGCACAGGGAAAGACTATGTCAATCAACACCAAGCTCAATGTAAACGGTAAAGATCACGAGGTATCGGTAGAACCAGAAATGCCGCTACTGTGGGTTTTGCGTGATGAAATCGGTTTAACCGGCACCAAATTTGGCTGCGGCATCGCTCAATGTGGAGCGTGTACAGTGCATGTTGATGGCCAAGCCATTCGCTCTTGCTCTTACCCTGTAGGACAAATTAAAGGCAAGGTGACAACCATCGAAGGCTTGGGCTCTCCTGATGTCATGAGCAAGGTTCAGGAAGCTTGGATCGAAGCTCAAACCCCGCAGTGTGGCTACTGCCAATCCGGACAAATCATGTCTGCGGCGGCATTGCTTAGCGCCAATCCAAATCCAACTGATGACGACATAGACCGCGCCATGGCAGGCAATATCTGCCGCTGCGGTGCCTACCCTAGAATACGCGCCGCGATTCATGCTGCCGCCAAATCAATGCAGGAGGCCTAAATAATGAGCAAGTTAGGAACCATTACCCGACGCACTTTTTTGGTCGCCTCAGCCGCCGTAGCTGGTGGCGTAATATTTGGTACTTACAAATACAAGCAGCCAGTGCCGAATCCACTGCTTGATAGCGAAGCAGCGAAGCAGCCAGACTTTGCTAGCCTGAATCCCTACATCAAGATCGATCAGGATGGCGTTACTGTCATCACACCGCGCGCTGAAATGGGTCAAGGCATCCACAGTACCTTGGCGATGATGGTCGCTGAAGAGCTGGATTTAGACTGGAAAACCATCAAAACCGAACATGGCCCAGCGAGTAATAGCTACTATGTTAGCACCATGATGGAAGCCATGGCTGGCCACCAGTATGACCACAGCAAGAAAGCGAACATAATTCGTGATCTCACGCATATCCCCGCTAAATTTATGGGTATGCAGATAACCGGTGGCTCCGCGTCCACATCGGACGGCTTTGTGAAAATGCGTAGCGCAGGTGCCAGTGCAAGATTGGCGCTGACGCTAGCAGCGGCTCAAGAATGGGGCGTCAAAGCAGATACCCTAAAAACGGAAGATGGCTTCGTAATCAACCCAGCCAATGATGAAAAACTAGCTTACACAGCGCTGGCCGTTAAAGCCGCTGCAATCGAAGCACCTGCTGATCCACCACTGCGTGATCCTTCACAATGGCGATACATCGGTAAGTCGGTAGCACGGGTTGATATTCCTGCTAAAACCAATGGCACCGCTGAGTTTGCTATCGACGTGAAGCAAGAAGGCATGCTACACGCCACGGTCAAAATGAGCCCACGATTTGGGGCGGGCATCAAATCATCAGACACTAGTAAAGCCGAGGCAATGGCAGGCGTTGAGAAAGTTATTAAGCTGGGCAATAACGGCTTTGCCGTAGTCGCCAATAATACTTGGCGCGCCTTTAAAGCAGCCGATGCAATCGAAGTCGATTGGGATGTCGCAAGCTACCCTGCTGACACAGCAGGCATTATGAAAGTCTATGAGGACAGCTTCACCACTGAACCCAACGGCACATTTGATGAGAAAGGCGATGTTGAACTGATTTTTGCCGATGCAGGGGGTGACTTGGTTACAGCTGAGTATCGTGTGCCACATCTGGCACACTCCACCATGGAGCCGATGACAGCGGTTGCTCAAGTCAAAGACGGTCGCGTAGACATTTGGGCGGGGGCACAATCGCCAACGGGTGCTCGTGATGCTGTCATGGCTGCTGACACTCTGGAAGAAGGCACAGTGCATATCCACACAACCTATCTGGGCGGTGGGTTCGGTCGACGTTCTGAGAATGACTTCGTGCTGAGCGCTTATGAAATAGCCAAGCAAACCGATGGTAAGCCCGTCAAAGTAACGTGGTCACGTGAAGAAGACATGCAGCATGACACCTATCGACCGGCAGCAATCGCTCGTTTCAAAGGGGTGATGGATCCCAAGAAACCATTGGCGATTGATGTACAAATTGCCAGCGCTTCTATTTTTCTCTCAATGTCAAAGCGCTCCTCAATGCCTAACATGGGTGCTGATCCTCTGATCGCAGAAGGCACAGCCGGACAGCCAGATGATATTGAAAACGTTCGCATACGCACCTATGCACCTGAGCTGGATATTCCGGTTGGGTTCTGGCGTTCGGTCGGTGCTTCTTACAACGGTTTCTTCCACGAAAGCTTTATGGATGAGCTAGCCGCGAGTAAAGATCTTGATCCAGTTGCGATGCGCTTGGAAACCTTTGGCGACTTAACCCCTACAGGCAATAAAGTTGTTGAGAAGGTTGCTGAAATGGCTGGCTGGAAAGGACGCAAAGGTGAAGATGGCGGCGGGCGCGGCTTTGCTTATACGCTATCGTTTGGTGCACACACTGCGCAGATTATCGATGTCAGCATGACGGATCGTGGTATCAAGATTGATAAGGTGTATTGTGCGATTGATGTGGGTGTGGCGATTGATCCTCGCAATATCGAAGCGCAAGTTCAATCGGGCATTATCTATGGCTTGACCTCAGCAATGAGCGGCGAAATTACCTTTGAAGACGGGATGGTAGTGCAGTCAAACTATCACGACTCTCCTGCTATGCGGATTCATCAGACGCCTGAAATTGAAGTGGCTATTTTGGAGAATAACCCCAGAATTACCGGTGTGGGAGAGCCCGGAACGCCACCTTCGATCCCCGCCCTAGCCAATGCTGTTTTTGCGTTAACGGGCAAGCGTATTCGCGAGTTACCGATGAACAGATACGTTGATTTCGTCTGAGGGCAATCATTATGAAATTTAAAGCATCATTGTTAATAAGCGCTGCATTTGGAGCGCTTCTATTAACCGCTTCACTAGTCTCAGCGGACACTAAAACAAACGCCGAAACAGGTGAGGCTGCCGAGGCGGCGACTGAGAAAGCGAAGCCAGCTGTCACAATAGATCAGGCATCAATCGTTCCCAAAAATGATGAGGACAAAGCGAAAGGCATCGAAGTCTGGGGTAACATCTACCAAGTACTATCTCACCCTCGCTGCGTGAATTGTCACGTTTCTGATGACCGCCCGCGTTGGTCGGGTAATAGCTATGGTAAAAACGGCGTTCACGGTATGAACGTGCAGGCGACGGAAACTCGCATGGGAATGCCCGGGCAACAAATGTGCTCAACGTGCCACGCTAAAACGAATTCTGATGTGCCACATGGCCCACCGGGTGCAGAAGTTTGGAAACTAGCACCAGCGGAAATGGTGTGGTGGGGAAAATCATCTGCCGAGTTATGCGCAATAGTAAAAGACCCTGCCAAAACCGGTGGTAAAGATATAGAAGCGTTCGCCGATCATATTGGCCATGACCCACTGGTTGCATGGGGTTGGGAGCCTGGACCTGGCCGCGAGCCTGCGCCATTTTCGGTTAAAGAAACAGTGGCGATGTTTGAACAGTGGTTGGCGTTGGGTTTGTCTTGCCCAGAATAAATTACAACTGAGTAAAGGTTTAGTAAGGCTCTTAACGATCCGGGTAATTTCCTCGATTTATTATTTAGCGACGTCGACGCGGCTGTTCAGGTGTGGTTAGCGGCTCATAAGCTTTAAGGCCAACATCACCTGTTAGAATTTCTACATCGAAACCACTTTGTGAATAATACTCCGCTACATCTTTTATCGTAGCATCACCTAATGAAGTTCCATCCGTAGCAAGTGTTGGCCATGTCTCAGCAAGTAGCTTTATCTTCTCAATCGACCAGAGATCATTCTGTTCAGAAAATGCAGCCCAAGGGGAAATACTCTCAGCGCTTTTAGTCATTAAGTCCGCGAGTTCGTTTGCTTTGTTAAATCTGTTGCCTCTTTGGGCAATGTGATTACCTGTTTCAATAATTGTTGCAAGGGGTAACACAAATGTAGTGCCCTTCTCCTCTTCATCATTTATTTTTTGATCAACTCTTAGTTTGTTCCATTGGTCATTATCAGAGCCAGAAGTGTCCATTCCCGGAATATCTAACCAAACACAAAGGATGCTTGTATCGATGATTAATACTTTCCTCACTTCGCATCTGCCTGCTTCAAAGCCTTTTCAATGCGACCATCTGCACTCAGCTTGCCAAGACTGCCATATGCCAGTAACTTGGGAAGGCTTTCAATATCTTCAAATAACTTAAGCTCACTGTGCCCGCTTCCTTCATTGCGATGCGCAACAGTGATGAAAGGCACCATACTTGGGCCAGCTGCATCTAACAACGCGGGATTGTGGGTTGTTACAATTACATCGATATTTCGTTCCTTTCCCAGTTCCTTCAACATATTAAGCAATTGATCCGCACGAGATGGGTGAAGAGCATTGTCTACCTCATCAATTACCATTAAGCCACCTCTCTCTCGGGTCAAAAGCGCCGTGACAATAGCTATGTACCGAAGCGTACCATCTGACATTCCACGAGCATCGATCTCTTGAGTTGAGGAATCTGACCAAGATTCCTCGCAATACAACATTGCATCCGTATTAAATTTGCCAACACCTTCAGCCCAAACTCTAACAATATCTCGCTCTGGTAAAACACTCACGTACGCGGCTAGTGTCTTTTCAATTTCTTCTTTTCTTGGTGAGATCTGTTGTGCCAATACGCCAGCAATATTAGAACCATCTGAATCTAAGCTATGAGACATTCTACTGTAGCCCCGCATTAAACTAGGGATAGGGTCAAAAACGAATATGCTCCGAAGTTGTTTTAGTATGTGACTTGAGGCTTGACTAACTTCCTCAGGAACTGTGAAAACAGGCTCCAATCTAGCCAACACACTTTGCTCATACTCATTAGGCGTAAAAATAAATGAACCGTGATCAATGTCAGTATTATTGGGGTATTTTACTTCAACCTTTCCACTTCCTTCAGTGGTGCTAGTGGTGAAGAGCTTTAAGTTTTTAGGCTTTTCATCGTGATCTAACCAAGATAGATGGGTCAGCTCCTCACTTAGGATTCGTGCAACAGTGACAGCTGAGACTTCAACCTTAAGTTTGTACACATACTCCTCATGATCATGCAAACCATCGGTCGTTACTTCCAATGTGAATTGTTCATTTGGTTTCAAACAGATCCACTCAAAACCACCGCGTAACCCAGGAAGCCCTGGTCCACCTTCAATAGCTTCGTGGACTCCCACCCCTCTACCTATGCGATATAAAAACATTAACGCATCTAAAAGATTGGACTTCCCACTAGCATTAGCACCAATAATAATCGTCAGTGGATCTATATGAAGCGTCGCATCTTCGAAGCTTTTCCAGTTTATTAGGCGTAATTTTTTAATCATGACCAACACTCGATTGCAGGTGGAGAACTCATTCGGGTAACTATTTAAATTGATGTTTACCTATTCGGATAGAATACCATGCTTATAGCAATTGGCACTCTTTCTCAACTCACTTGAAAAGACCAGACTACCCATCATTATCTAATAATTATTGTAGTTTTAGAGCAGTTATCTATGATGCTCAATGATTAGCCAAACTAAAACCGAGAGCACAATGGCCAAAATTAACAACCCAACAAAGCAAGCAGAGAACCAACGCAAACTCAAAAGCTTGGACAAACTAGCGTGGTTACTCGATAGCTCCATCCCCATTCCCGGCACTAGTCGCACAATTGGACTGGATGGAATAATCGGCTTAGTCCCTGGCATTGGCGATGCCTTTGCGGGAATGCTTTCCGGCTACATCATCATAAAAGCAATAATCATGGGCTTGCCGATATTTGTGATTGGCCAGATGGTGGTCAATATGGTTATCGAAGGGGTCATTGGGGTGATTCCATTCTTTGGCGATATTTTTGATTTCATCTTTAAGTCAAATCGACGCAATGTGCGGTTGATGCAAAACTACCTTGAAGATCCCAAAGAAACGGCTGAACGAAGTGCTTCGTCAGTCATTGGTTTTTTGGTGGTACTGTTCTTTGTATTTCTATTAACCATCTGGTTAATCTTTAAAGTATTGGGCTGGGCGGTTAGCTTGATATAAAAGTGTAAGGTGATGAGCTTAATTGTAAATGCATGCTATAACTAACACTAAGTAGTTTTTAGTGTATTTTAAATGTCAAAGTCACCATCCAATTTATCCCTTCACACCGACAAGGTGTCTATTGGGACTTTCTTTGAAGCGGCTCAGGTTGTCGGCATTCCACTGTTAGCGGAGAGTAAGCAAGGTTTACAACAACTTTCTACGGTGGTTGCTGGCTTAGCCAGTTTATTGCCAGAACGGACGCGTACTCAAAAAGTTGAGTTAGATGATGACTTCTAAACTATCTCACGCTGAGCAGGCTTTCGTCTGGGTTTGGCTACCAGTGGTTGCCGGGCGTATCCATTGAATGAAATGGAAGCGCGTTATGCCAGTTGTCGTGGATGGATGATAGAACCTTGTGGAACTAAAAGTCATTGCGATATTCTTACTTGGTAATACTTTTAAGGAGTCAATCCAATGGAAACAACCTCAGTTACAAGCAAAGGTCAGGTGACAATACCGCTCAAAATCCGGCAAGAACTAGGCATTCGTTAAGGAAGCGAACAAGCAACAATTGGCAGCAAAGCACCTTTTCGAATCAGGGCTAGCCGATGGCCTTGATTTTGCAGATGCCCTTCATCATGCGCATTATCAAGACTGTGAGGCAATGGAATCATTTGACGATCGCAAGTTTGCAAGGCGTGTGAAACGCTTAGGGCTTGCGCCACGCATAATTATTCCTAAGTAACATTTAGCAACAATTCTAACTAGACCAAACCGCCATCATTAAACGTCAATTGAGTGATCTGAGAACACGAAATACCCCATGCTTTTCAGTACATTAGGCTCCTCAAAATATAAAGACTACTATATAAAGCTATATCCTCTTTCAGGCAAAAGGCACCTTAACTCATGACAAAAAATATTCTAGCATTCTTTTGCGGATTAGCGCTCCTGCTCACCATAACCGCTCAAGCCAACGTCGAAGTTCGCTTTTCCGAAGGAGCTCCTAAAGATCGGTTTACAATCAGCAATAAAGGTAAATGCCCATTGAAAAACCTAACGGTAGATCTCGACCTATCAAAGAGTCAGGGTAAGTTGATATTCGACATCACAGGCGCAGGTGCTGGTGTCGAAGTATTCCAGCCTTTCGAAGTAACAGAAGGCCAGCTAAAGTTAGCTTCTGGAACGAGCGTTAAAGATGGTGACTCCACATTGTCCTTGCTGATTACGTCGTTGAACCCCGGTCAACGCGCAAGCTTTACCATTGACGTCGATGACACTATTCCAGCAGGTGCGTTGGGCATGATTCGGGTGGCAGGGTCAGAAATAAAAGGCGGCACCGTCAGTGTTAAATTGGGCGATATGAAACCAGCAAGCAGTGCTTTTAATGGCAATAGTATTGCTGTGGTACCCCTTGCCGCTTGCTCATAATCATTTTCGAGGCAGGGCAGCATTACGTTGTTCTGCTGATGCTTGTTTAAACTGCTTCAACTAGCTGCGACTTACGATATTCCTTACCTGTTGCGATAACCACATAGACCACTAAAGCTGCACCAATAATATTTGCAACCCAATTCAAGGCCCAAAACGCGCCGACCCCACCCAATATAAGCATCGGCAGGTGCCACAACTTCAACGGCCCCTCCGCGTAATATTGAATCAGCGCATTAATCGCATAAATCCCAAACAGCGCGAAAAATCCGATCTGGCAGATCTCCATCCAATTCCCACTAATCAATGGGGTGTAAGCAAACATTAGCGGCACGATGTATAAGCCTTTAGCGATCTTCCATGCTTGAAAGCCCGTTGCCATCGGTTTGGATTTAGCGATTCCGGCTGCGGTAAACGCTGCCAAACAAACTGGCGGCGTCACATTGCTGTCCTGACTCAACCAAAACACGATAAGGTGAGCAATCAACAGAAAGGTCATCAGCGTTTCTGGATCGACAAGCAATGGGCGCAAGGTCGTGGCAATTTCAAACGGCATGGCCAACATCAATTCCATAGCCTCGACTTTA
>ENA-ORXR01004474-ORXR01004474.1-marine-metagenome-genome-assembly--contig:-NODE-4474-length-11656-cov-9.173417_pt1 | contig 11656 bp, 4 predicted proteins | sample MGYA00237866_ERZ511479 | MGnify/ENA metagenome assembly ERZ511479 | reverse complement strand
TTTTTTTCAAGCAGAAGACGGCATACGAGATGCGGACGTGACTGGAGTTCAGACGTGTGCTCTTCCGATCTCCGCCCGCTGTGTTGGGCAAAGGGGCGCCGCGGCCGCGCGGCCCCACGCCCCGCGCTTGATCCGCCCGCGCGCGGCGGCGGGACCCCCACCGCGGCCCCCGCTGCCTGGTGCGGCGCGCCGAGCCGTGGGGCCCCGTTGCGGCCCAGCGGGGCGGGTTGCCGCTGCCAGCCGGCATCGATGCTCGGGCCACGGCCTTGCAGGCTGTGGCGGCACCGCCTGAGCCCGCCACGCAACCCGGTCCTGGGCTGCCTCCGAGGGGACTGGCGCTCGCTGCCAGCACCAAGCACACCGCCTCGCTCTGACCTGGCACGCCTATTGCCATCCCCTTGTCTCTCGCACCCCTTCCCTCTCTTGCTCCCTGTCTTCTCCACGCATCCCGTTTTCTCCGCTCCCCCTCACCCCGTCTGTCCCGCGCCCCCCCCACGCGGTCTCTTCACCTCCCTCTCACCCCGTCTTGCCCGCACCTGTTTCCAAAACCCTCCCCGCCCTACCCGCATCTCCCCACACCTCAACCCCATCTGCCCCAGACCCTATCCCCCTTCTTCCCCACACCCCATCCCTATCTCCCTCACACCCCACCCCCATCTCGCTCACATCCCACCCCCACATCAACGAGCTCACACCCCTCGTTCCTTTGTCTGCTTGTCACATCGTCGTCCTTCGCTGCCGCACCCCCCGCCCGTCCGGCGCGACCATGGCCAGCGTCAACGACCACAGCCACGCCCTGTGGGTTCCGTTTTGGTTTAGCTATATGCGCCGCCCGCCGGCCTCTGAACGCCGCCACGTGGCCCGCACGGATGCCGACTACAGCTCCCTGATCAAGCCCCTCGGCGGCACCCTCGCGACCGTCGAAGCGTTTGCGGGCGTGTACAACTATGTCCACCGGCCGACCGACCTGCCGCTGGGAACCGACTTGTTTGTCTTCCGCTCGGGGGTGCTGCCGATGTGGGAGGACGCGGCCAACGCGGCGGGCGGTCGCCTGACGCTGCGCGTGCGCAAGGGCGTCTCGGCGCGGGTGTTTGAGGAGATGGTCTTGCGGCTGGTGGGGGGGACCCTCCAGCCCCGCGCGTCGCTATGCGGGGTGTCGGTGTCGGTGCGGCTGTCGCATGACGTGCTGGTACGTGGGGGTGGGGGGTGCTGGGGGTGAACAACTGGGCCGGAGGGTGGGCTGGTCGCCGTCGTCGCGTGGCGTTGTGGGGGTGGGGGGAGGTGGCGGAGGCTGGCGGGCCACGGGTCCCTTGTAAGAGAGGCGGAGCGTGTTTGGAGCTGACGCGGTGCTGTGCTGAGGCCCAGACGACTGACGTTCCTTCTGGACTGGCTGGAAGCCCTTGGGCGTGCGTCTGGTGTCGCCCTCGTGCGCTTGCATGTGTTTTCCTGGATGGGATTCGTTCGGCGCGGCGGTGGCTATCTGACGCCTACCTTTCCCTCGTATAGGCACTTTGGATTAACACGTCGGATGACGCGGTCATCAGCAGGTGCCGCCTTGAGGCCTCAAAGGACTTGGTATGCTTGTCTATTTCTTGCAGGGCGAGCTTTGTCTCTAGCGACAGCTATCCTGCCAGTGCATGCTCTCTGCCACGTTGGTCTATTGTTCCCCGCTCCCTCTTTTCCTGTACTCGTTTCATCTGCCTACATGCTGTGGCGTACTGCTTACAATCCCGCATGCTGTTTTTGCACAGTCTTGCCATTCTCGCACCTCCCACTCACCTGCTGTATTCCTGTCTGTTTCATTTTTGCTGGTGGCTCTCTCTCTCTCGACTTGCACGTGTTCAGCCAGGGTCGACCAGTGGCTTTCACTGGGAGTTCAAGCGACACGTACACGAAGGGGCATGATGACGTCGCTCGTGCAGTTTGGTCCGTTGCCTTCCCCCCTAGACCCTCCCTGCCCCCGCCGCCGCCTGGACTCATGGCTCTGAACCTGCTCCCTGCCAGTTCTACGATACCCAAGGTGCTTTCCCAAAGCCTGCACCCCCCCTTCGCCCGGCGGCTTCCCCTTTGCTCTCACCCTTGTCGTTTTCTCCTCCCTCATCCCGTTGTCGCGTTGGCCAAGACGCAACGGTCGGAGAGAGGGTGCTTGCGTGCCGCGGTGGGCTGCCTCCCTTGTGTACAGCGTAGGGTGCGAACGTGAACAGTTGTGATTACCGAGCAGAATTGTGTCCTTGTCTCGCCGCCCGCAGGCAAGGCCGGACGGAGGTTTGGGATCCACTGGCCGCCCACCCTGGCCGCCGACGTGCGTGTGGTCTAGGTCCAAGCGGCTACCGCCTGGCTGGCGGCGGCGGCGCTGGCGGCCCCGTTGACTGTCATCACATCCGTGTGGACGAGGCCCGCATGTCAGAGCGACTCATTTCCGCGCCGCTCTCAGCCTGCCTCCATCGCTGGCCCCCGTGCCGGGAGTTGCACCTCCCGTTTCGCCGCCCACGCCTCTGCCACGCCATCTAGGCGATTGTGGGGAGCGAGTATGGGCACGAGGGAAGTGGGTATGGCCGCGAGGGCGACGGCGGCGATGCCTCCGGTACCGCCTGCAGGGCCGGCCTCGTCGACGCAGTCCGCCGGCGTGGCGTCCGTAGCTCGCTCGCCTTGCCACCGGTGAGAGGGGGAGGGCGTGGCGGCAGCTGCGCGGCATCCTTTTTCCTGCCTTTGGCGACGACGCCCCGCATGCGCTTATCCGCGACCGTCGACACGGATGTTGTCGCCAGACTCGCTGGCACTAGCTGCACTCATGACAGCTGCCTGGCAGCCGGTGGGCACCGACGAGATAGCCCATGGGGGCGCATGCCCTACCGACATGACCTTGCGGGCTGGATGGCACCGCCGGTGCCATCTGTTCTGCGGAGCTCTCCCCGGTAGACAGTGACGGCAGATGCAGTGGCGGCAGTGACCGTGGCGGTCGCCACCGACGCTTCCATTGCGGACGCGGCCTCGCAGAGGCGCGGCGGTTGCGACGGCCGCGGCGACCGTGAAGTGCGATTACGGGGAGGGTGTGACATTTGGCTAGGCTTTCTCGCTCGTGCTATGTAGGGCGTAGGTGACTGGGGGTTGGTGCATGGCCACGGAGGACGCCTCTTGAGTGATATGAAACTACTGATGTGGCCCCTCCCCAACTACCACTACAGCGCCCCTGCCTTTCAAAGCCCGTGAGCCGTTTCCATGCTGTGGCCGAGCCGCCAACCTACAACGTGCCAGACACACCCAGCCATTGTCGTTCCGCCAAGAGCTGGACAAGTCAAGGTCAGGCAGAGAGGCGCTTTCTGCGTTTGATTGGCTCAGATCGCCATTCAGCCTCTCTGTATCAAGCCGGACTCTCCCGTTTTTGGCGGAACGACCACATTGCTCGGCCTTCGGGCAAAAGGACAGGCGAGGGCGCGGGACACTAAGGGAGGTGAGGTGAGGGTAGATACCAGAGCGAGCAACGGTACAGGAGCACACACACGAGCTGGGCAAACATAGAAAGTGGAACTGCCATGACAGCAAGGCCAAAGAAACGGGGCAGCAGGTTGGCAGCGGAGTGGCAGCAGTGGACAGCAGTGAGAGCCCCGGTAGGACGCCACGAAGAGCGACACATGCATCTGCACCCAACGATCCGGAAGACACCCGAATCAGGGCATTCGCGGCGCTGTGTCATTGCTCGTACCATGTGCTTCGTGATACGTCGATCCCTCACGAACGCGCTTTGCATGCTGATTTTCACCCGAGGTGCTGTCACCGACGTGGCAGGCACCGCATGCCATGGCGCTGTTTGTAGGTGGAGTCAGTCACGAGCGAGATGGCCGTTGGTTGAAGTGCGCGACTTCTACCGACTACCACCTTTGGTTGATGATCTGGTCGCAGCCTCCACGACCATGAAGATCCGGACGAGCAGCAGCTGTACACACGCGGACTCTCAGGGTTTCCTCGACCCATCCGCCACCAGCAGATGAGATCCGCCTCCAACTGATAGGTGTCCACAGACAGAAACCTAGCCAATAGTAGTGTGTAGAAACGATCACAAAAATACAATTGCATCGTTGGATCAAATCAGGATTTCATCAAGGACTGGCGATGGACTTCTGGTCATCAACAGAATTGGACTATTGCTTTTCCTGTGTGGAGAATTCTGGGTCACAATGATAACTCGAGGTTGAATAAATTTGACGTGGATGATTGGACAGGATCGCTTCTCGCGATCGGATCAAGAGGATCAATCCCTGTCGCGTCCGATCTTCCCACTTCAAGAATTCAAGTTATGACCTGGTTGAACTTTCATGCCTCCAGGTGAGACATGGACCGATCTGATGCTTGATTGGCCAGCAGCAGCTCGATTTCTGAACTCGACTCTCGCTGTGCGGGTCTCTGCAGCGCAGACCCTGGCCGCTCATCCTCGCCCTTGTGGGCTTCCCTCGCCCTGGGCCAATGCCCCTCCAGAGCGCATCGGGCACAACTAGAAGTTTTGACTGGGGGGCTGCGGGCATCAACCCCCCACACCTCCAAGCGCCGCGAGGGCACGGCGTCGGCCGCGTGTGGGCCGCGCTGGCCGCTTCTGCGTGGCCTCTGGAGCGGCTCCTGTTCAACCACGGCGCTTATTTGTTGTGGGAGGGGGGCCGGCGCCCTCCAGGGTCTCATCGCAATCTGCGCCGGTGCGCCGGCCGTCCGCGCGCGTGGACCGCCGTCACGCGGCGGCGTGGGCGTCCCCACCCTGACCGCCGCGCGCTGTCAACCGATTATTCGCTGCGCTGGCCGGCGGTGCAGGTCGTGCGGCGTGCGCCGCCCGTGCACGGCCGTGCGCAGCGCGGTGCGGGCACACCAGCCCGACGCCGGCGGCGGTCGCGGTGCGGGTTGTCGTCGAGACCCTGACCGACCCCGACCGTTCGACCGGCACGCGCCCACCGCCCCAGGGTTTGCACACGTGCGGTTGCCTGCAGCGGTTGCTCTTTACGGACCGGCGGACAGCCGCCGTTTCTTGGCGCATTCTGCCGCCCGCCGGCTCCCCGTCCACGTTCATTATTGTCATTGCTCACGGTCGCCGCCGCTTACACGGGACGCCCTTGGTGAGGAAGGGGGGGGGGGGGGGGGTTGGTGGGGGGAGGCGAGGTCAACATTTGGGGCGCGTCGCCGTTGGCAGGCGGCACCGGCGAGACCGCGGCGTGGCGGCGCGGCGTGACGTCGAGGTAGGAAACCCTACGGCGGCTGCCAATCTCCTACACGCGCGTCGACCGTGATACCCGAGATCGACGCTGCGCCTCGCGGGCGGTTGGTCGACCATACACGCGGACCGGCCGAGTGCGACGTAGCCAGAGACGGACGTCGACAGCGAGGTGGACGACGACCGCGGTTGCCGCACTGCAGCGTTGCGCTTGCTTTGACGACGGGAGTGGGGACGGGGACCGCGTCACGCATGGCGCGACCACGTGGTTGCGGTGGTGGAGCGGAGGGCGTGCTGCACCCGGCCGCAGCGGCCGCAGCGGCCGCTGCCGCTGCCTCAGCTGTTGCGGCCGATGCTACCTCGGATGTGGTGGCAGCGGCGCCCTGGGCGGGGGCCCCGCGTGCGGGCGCGGCAGCGTTTGTGACCGGACCTCTAGGTGGCTCCCGGCCACCGGGCGGCAACGGCTGTGCACGGAGATGTCATCGCGCGGGTGGCAGCGGGGGGGTGCCCAGGCACGTTGCTCCGCCACGGCGGCGACCGCGGAGCATGCCGCTCATGTCGGCGGCGGCGGGGGGTGGAGCAGGTGCCCCAGGTGGCGCCGGTGGCGCCGGTGGTGTCGGCGGTAACGGCATGGTTGGAGGGGACTGCAGCAGCAGCAGCGGCAGCAGCGGCGGCGATGGCAGCGTGGATGGTAGGAGAGTAACCGAGGACGGCGGCCGACAGGCTGGGAGACCAACCAGCCGGGTGGGCGCCCCCGCGGCGGCAGATGCGCCCGTTGCGCCGCTGGACCCCTTCTTTGATGATGGCCTTGACGATGAGAGCTCGCGGGAGGACTTTCCGCTCTACGGAGCGCCAACGTCAGACTTACCGGTGGGGCTCATCCTCGCGCCGGGCTCGGCAGAGCACCCGCTTGCGTCACCACTTGAGGACGTGCCCGCGGCGCGGGCCGCCGAGGCGGACGCAGCAACCGCCGGGCTCACCGAGCCGCTCTCTCCCCTCATGCGCTACATGACGGAGCTGCAACCGCGTATCAACTACCTGGACTCGGAGTCACGAGCACAGGTGCTCGAGGCGCTCAAAGTCGCCGACTCGGCCCACGCGGGGCAGTTTCGGAGGTCGGGGGAGCCGTACATCATCCACCCCGTGGCGGTGACCGTCATTCTGGCCGACATGGGGATGGATCGGGATACGCTCATTGCGGGGCTGCTGCACGACACGGTGGAGGATACGTCGATGACGTTTGAGCGGATAGAGCAGCTGTTTGGGTTGGACGTGCGGCGGATTGTGGAGGGGGAGACCAAGTTCTCCAAGCTCGCCGCCAAAGTCCAGCTCAACACTGCCTTTGGTGGGACGGATCTGCCATCGGAGGGTGCTGCTGCCGCCGCAACCAGACCTACCGTGGACACGGGTGGCCAGCTGACGCCATCCCAGGCCATGGCGCTGGAGGCGGCCAAGAAGGAGGAGGAGACCGACAAGCAGGCCGAGTACCTGGGGAGCATGTTCCTCGCCATGACTGAAGACGTGCGAGTGATCATTGTCAAGCTTGCCGACCGGCTGCACAACATGCGGACGCTCGAGCACATGCGGCCGTACAAGCAAAGGAAGATATCCAAGGAGACGCTCGAGTTCTTTGCGCCGCTGGCGCACCGGCTGGGGATGCGGCGGATTAAGACGGAGCTGGAGGACCTCTCCTTCAAGTTCCTCTACCCGCAAGAGTACCGGAACACCGCGGCCGACTTGGCGCTCTTCACCCGGCGTGCCCGCTTTGACTTCTACCTGACCAAGGCGGAGGACGTGCTCACCGACTTGCTACAAAACGACGTTGTCCTCCGCCCGATGCTCGCGGCCGTCCACGTGCTGTCGTCAACCAAGGAGCTCTATGCCATTTACCGAAAGATGCAGCGCGGCGAGTCGCTTGACACGATTCTGGACGTGGCGACGCTGCGGGTTGTCGTTGAGCTGGCCCCGGACGCAACCGAAGACGTGGCGTTGGCGGCGGCGGCGGCGGTGGGCACAACCTCCCCCGAGTCGGACGCGGTCGGCACCGTCACGCCCGTGTACGAGAAAAATGCGTGTTACCACATCCTTGGGCTGGTGCATTCCCTGTGGAAGCCCCTGCCGATGCGCGTGAAGGACTACATTGCGTTCCCCAAGCCCAACGGCTATCAGTCACTCCACACGACAGTGCTCCCTGGACCTGAGCTCGGCTTCTTTCCCCTCGAAGTGCAGATTCGCACATCCACGATGCACCGGGTGGCAGAGGAGGGCATTGCTGCGGAGCTCTTCCAAGCCCACCCCGGCCGCCGGGCGCCCGCCGCGTCGCTGCTGTCCGCGACTCCCGCCGCGGGGGTGCATGAAGGCGAATGGCGCCGTCGTACCATGCTCTGGCTCCGCTCCATCCGCGAGTACTGTGACGAGTTTTCCGGCTCGTCGCGGGACCTGGTCGAAGCGGTGCGGTCGGACCTACTCGGTAACCGGGTCTTTGTCTTCTCGCCCCGAGGCATGATCATCAACCTGCCCAAGGACTCGACTCCCGTCGACGTGGCATACCGCATCCATTCGGACATCGGACATCGGATGATTGGGGCCAAGGTCAATGGCCGCATCGTTGGGTTGGACTACAAGCTCCACAACGCGGACCTGGTCAAGATCATCACGAGCGCCACCGCCACTGGGCCGTCGTCGGATTGGGTACAATACGCCAAGTCGCGGACGGCGCGGCAAAAGATTCGCCAGCTGCTGCGTGTGCGTGAGCGGGAAAAGCTCATTGAACGCGGGCGGATGCTGTTGCGGGACGCAGCGCGGCGGCGACTTGAGCCGCTCCCCTCTGAGGCCGCGCTCGCGGAGCTGATGCCCCGCCTGTCGGCGGTCATTGCGGCGGCCGCCGGGTCGCCGTCGCCGCCGGGCTCCCCGTCCGACGGTTCGCTGTCCCCGTCCGCGTCAAGCAGCTCACTCGTGTCCATGGCCTCGACGCCGCCGCAGCTGTGGGAGGGGCGGGAGCTGCGGGAGCTGCGGGGTACGAACGACGTATATCTGGCGATTGCGCAGGGGCGGCGGGTCATTGGCGTCGACGGGCCGGACGGTGGGCCCTCCCCGCTGATGGAGGACGTCGTGTTGTCCCTTCTCAAGGACCGCCGCCTGAGCGTGTACGAGCACTCGACGGGGGGCGTGTCGGAAGGGGATGACGGCCCGGTGGTGGCGGACGGCCCTCGGTTTGGGCCATCGGACCGGCCGCGGAGGAGCCTCCGTGAGCAGCACCTATTCAAGTCGCTGATCACCCGCCAGTTTGGGACCCGCTCGTCGCCACCGCTGCCGCCATTGGCAGATGATACTACCACTGGCGCTGCCATGTCGACATCGTCATCGAACCCCGCGGCGGCCGCCCCCGCGCCGGGCGAGGCGGCCACATCATCGCCCGCCGCGGCAATGCCGCCGCGTCCCAAACAGGGCGTTGTGGAGCTTGCCTGTTGTTGCCATCCGGTCCGCGGGGACCAGGTCATGGGCGTCCGCACCGCGTTTGGGTCGGTGCTCGTTCACCGCTTGCATTGCGACCGGATGACCAAGGTGCTACGCGAAGCGCCCAGTCGGACGGTTGGCGTCCGGTGGTCTCCGTCGGGCCAGGCTGGAGCGGCTGTCTCCGTGTCGTCGCCGGCTGTGTCGGCGCCCGCGGTGGATGCTGCAGGTGGGCTCCCTGCTGCCAACGGCACGACGGGGCCGTCGGTGGTGGCGGGCGGCTATGCTGGCGGTCGGGCGTGCCAGCCCGCTCGCCTCGTCCTCACCGCCCGCGATTGCGACGGTCTGCTGTCGTTTGTGGCGGGCCTGGTGGCCAATTGCGGCAAGAGCATTCGTCGCGCGTCGACGGTCAGCAACCCCGAAGCGGGCACCGCGACGCTCGCGTTTGAAATCCTCGTTGAGGATACGGCCGAGCTGCAAAGCCTGCTTGACTGCTTCCACGCGTGGGACGACATCCTTGCGGCGCGGCGGGTGGGGCCAAACGAGAATGCTGACTTTTTCCCATTCGACGCGCCCCCGCCGCATGCGTTTGACGACGTGGACGTGTCGGGGGCGGGGAGGTTGGCGAGCTCGTCGGCGACGTTCAACGGTGTTGCCCGTGAGGGCACACGAGACCGGGCGCCGCAGTCAGGTGGCAATTGGGAGGCGGCCGGGTCGTCGTCGGCCGAGCCCCGCTCGAAGCGGCTGCCGCCGTCGGCACACTGGCAGTACGGCCCCAACGGGTCCGTTTCGTCGGCGAAGGCGGGGGATTCGACTGAGCCCCCTGCCCTGCAAGTCGATGCCCGCCCCGACGGGCGGAGCGGGGGCAGCTCGACGTTTGCCGCGCAGGCGCATGCGCTCCGCCGCCACGAGCTCCAACGCTCCGAAGTGGAGATTGATGGCGACATGGGCTACCTCGCCGGTCTAGAGGCGGCGACGGATGCGACTCGCAATGGGACGGCCGACGGCCGGCGCCCGCACGTTGAGGTTGAGGAGGACATCCTCGACAACTTGGACGACCTGGACGATGAGGTCTAGTAGGTTAAGGCGTATTGGTCTCCGTGAGCATCTGGCTTGGGCACTGGGGTTTTTATTGTGTTCTCTCTTGTTTCGGTTTCTTCTTTGGTTCAGTTTTTCCTTCATTTTTTTTTTCTTCCCTTCCCACGGCCCCTTTCGTGGTTCTTGTTTCTTTCCGGGGCCGTGCTCTACTACATTTCCTTTCTCTTCAATCCTTTAGGTACTTGCTGTGCACGTTTGTGCATAGGTGCTTGCACTGTGTTTCCCGTATGGTTTTTTCTCGGTCCTACCATTGTCCATTATTTTATTCGACTGCCGAGGTGCAAGCACTAGAAAACTGTACAATTTTCTCCGCCACACGGTCCCCATGGTCGCGCGCCGGCGGGCCGGCTCATTGCGCCAGAGGCAGCGTCGACCATGGGTGTAATTGGTGCATCTCCGCCCCCCTCACCCCACCATCTTGGTGAACGCCGCGCCGTCCATCCGCACCGTCTCCCCCGCCTTTTTCGCGGCGGCCAGCGCCGGGAAGACCGCCGCAAACGTGCTGGAGCGCTTGAGGTTGGCACCGTCGGTCGCGTCGCCCGCGTCCACGACGCCATCGTCCTCGACGCGCAGGTCGATGCGGAGCTCGGTCACCGCGGCGCCCGCGTCGCCCCAGCCCTTGGCCTCCTCCATGGCCCACTGGGTGAGCGCAAACAGCGCCGACGCGGCCACGCCGACGAGGCCCGCCTTGCCCGGCGCGTCGCCCGCCGCGCCCGTCACCACCGTGTAGCTGCCCCCCGCGGCGGTGGCGAGCCGCGGCGCGAGCGCCCGCCACGCGTGGAAGTGCGGGTGCACGTTGGACGCCCACAACCCCGCGTACGTGTCGGGGTCCGTGCGCGACATGGGCGGCGTCACCACCCACGGGCCAAAGGAGGAGACGACCGCCGTCAGCGGCGGGTGCGCGTCAACGGCGGCGAGCACCGCGTCGCGGCCGGCGGGCGTGGCAATGTCCGCCTCGACGGGCACGAGGCGGTCCGCAGCAGCGTCGGGCGAGGCGTCGACGAGGGCGTGGAGCTTGGTGAGGCCAGAGGAGCGGCGCGCGACGGCGAGCACGTGGTAGCCGGCGGTGAGCATGCCCAACGCCGCCGCGCGGCCAACGTTGCCCGACGCGCCAAAGACGACGGCGGTGCCGGGGCCGGCCATCGTGGGGGGGGGGCGGCCAAAAACCGGGACAAAGACGGAGACGGGCGGGGACGCGGGGGCGGGGGAGTGGCAGCGAGTGAGCACGGGGCTGGCGCGAACAGAGCGGGGCAGAGGTGGCTCCTCAAGACGGCGGTGCGGCGTCGAGGGGCGACGCGTCGGCTGGTGAGCCGGATGGGCGGGAGGGCCCGGGCCCCCATCAGGTACTGTATGTAGTGGCACGCGGCGTCTCGCTCTTTGCGTGCAGCCAGGGCACTCTGCCTGAATCTGGGAGCCCACAACTCGGTCGTCGCGCCTCGTAGTGTGCCATCCAAGCGGCGTACCGAGCACCACGTCGCTGCGAGCGCTCGGCAGTGCGGCTCTCTGGCGCCTTTTTGCATGAGCCGCGCATCGTCTGCATCGTGGATCAAGCGGTGTAAGCCACGTTGCCATGAAGGAGTTGGTACAGTATTTTTATGAAAATCTACTGTATTTACCGGTGATCGCCTCCCACGCTCTACCAGCTCGGAGCTGCACCGCTCCACTGCTTCCCCTTCGCTCGTGCAGCGCTCGTGGTGTCACCGGGTCCCCTCCCCCCCACTGCCGGCCGCCCCTGCCGTGTGCTTGGCCGCTCGCTCACCCCCGCCCGTCATTTCCGGAGGCGGCGCCACTGACGCGGCCGCCCGCCACTGTCACGCAGCCACACCTGCCATGGCCTTTTTGGGCCTGCCGCCGCCGGCCGGCCGTCCCACCACCGCTCGACCGGCGCGGGCGGTCGTCATGACGTCCCCCCCC
>ENA-ORXR01004473-ORXR01004473.1-marine-metagenome-genome-assembly--contig:-NODE-4473-length-11656-cov-11.747388_pt1 | contig 11656 bp, 7 predicted proteins | sample MGYA00237866_ERZ511479 | MGnify/ENA metagenome assembly ERZ511479 | reverse complement strand
CCCGCGCCGCCGCCGCGGCCGCGACGGGCGCCCACCGCGGCCGCCGCGGGCGACCGCCGCCGCCCGCCGGCGGCGCGCCGGCGGCAGCGGCCGCGGCGCGACCGGCAACCGCGCCAGCGGCGGGCGACTGCCGGCGGCCAGTGCGCCGCGCGGCGGCGGCTGCGCGGCGGCGGCGGCGGCGGCGGCGGCGCCGTGCCCGTCGCGCCGCCGCGCCCGCCGTTCGTCGCTGGACGAGGCAGCCCGAACAGAACGCGGTTCTGTCGGGGCGACCGTTGCCGAACAGACGCGCAACAAACGCGATTCTGTTCCAATGTTGTTCGGGTGCTCGGTTCTGGATCGCGAGTTTGGGTCCCAGTCGTGAGAGGTTGAGGTCTGTAACGGGGTCTGAACGTCCCAGCTTTTGTAGCGAGCTGGAAAAGGCTTAAACGACACACATGCAGTACCGTATCACGAGTCATACAGCACGTATTCTTGTGCCACAATTTCTAGCAGAAGCAGTCCAATTGTTTCTTACCGCCCGCTAGGCACGCGGCACGTGATTCTCGGTATCGCGATGGAAAGAGAAAGCGGCAGTGTTTTACTTCTCTCGCGTAGTAAGGTGTCGAGGTGCCACCAAATGCGTACCACGACCACAGACAGCATACGGGCCCCAAGCACGGCGGACAGGGATCTCGGGAACACCAGTTCAACCCGACAAATCCCACGCATGGAGCACCAAGCGCCGAGCAGAAGCAAACAAACAAGCATACATCAATAAAACAAGCGAGCAAGCACCACAGGTACTCAATGACCTGGCCAGAGCGAGAAGACAGGGTCCTTGGAGCCGTCAAAACGCCTGGACGGCAGGTAGATTGACAAGCGACACAACATATCAAAAGAACCCACCACGGAATACAGACATGGACGCATCAGAGACAGGAAAGAGAGTGTGCGAGCATCACGCGGATGAGCCCAATGTCCTGGCCAGAGCGAGAAGACAGGGTCCTCGGAGCCGTCAAAACGCCTGGACGGCAGGATTAGAAGAACCGACACAACTCAAAGGCCTGCCGCGCGGTACGCCCGCCACTGGGCGGCGCGCTCGTCAGAAACGGGACGGATCTCGTCGTCCTCTTCCTCGTCCCACTCTTCGACTCGCTCCGTCTCGCGGACACCAGCGCGCGCTGCCTCACGGGAAGCCTGCGACCCCGGCAGCACCGGCAAGTGCGCGGGAAGTGGTGCCAGGCGCAGAGGCGCAGGAGGACCTGGAATGACAGGTCCAGGAGGGGGATCGCGAGGAGCTTCAGAAGCACCGCCAGCAGGGGCGGCTGTTGCCGGAACATCATCGGAAGCACTGGCGGCGGCGGCGGTGTTGGTAACAGGGGCCGGGATGATGTGATGGCGATTCGGAAGACCCCCGTCTACCAGCTGCAGGCCATCATGAACGCCAGCGTCCTTAGGGAGGTGGTCGTTCAGATACAAAAGCTCCCGTTCGTAGAGAGACCGATGCCCCTGGTTCAAGACACCGACACCGACGTTAATCGGCGGTAGACCAGCACGGTTACGAAGGTACGCTCGCACCTGCTCAGGGGGAAGGTCGGAGCAATGCATCTCAAGCACACCAGGAAAGACGAAAAGTGAACAAAAGTCAGCACCAGGAAGCGTGCATTGGATACACGTACACGTCTCTCTCCTCGACACAAGAAGCAGCACGCCGCACCGAGCGCGACGGGAGAGCATCGTCAACTTACACGAAACGAGACATTGGCGAAGTGCCCAAACAGGCAGCGGATGATGCGGCAGGTCTTTCTGGGGCCGGTCCATGCCACCATTAGAGGCGTCCCCCCCACTTCCTCAATGACACCGGCTAACGCCTCAAGCATGGCGAGCCTGCCACAGGAATCAATGACGAACGAGTCATTCCGCAGCAGCTCAGAACACTCCTCAGTAGATAATTTGAGGACGCGGCGAGTAGACGAGGCTGAGCGCGTACCCCAGCTGCCCATACCTTTCAGCGTGTGCACATGCTTGACGAACGTAGCGACGGCGACGGACGTCAGTGAAGAGTTGAGATGGCCCGTGACACGCTTGACGTACTGGTACGCGACCACGAGCGCCAAGCCCTTGGCCGGTTTGCGTACAGGAAGCATAAACTTCTGCTGGAGCTTGATTGCTGCATCCTCTACGGAGACGTTCAGGGTACTCGCCGCGACGCGCAAAAGACTGGCGTTGACCTTTTCCGTCGCGGGGTAGACTTCATCGGAGCAGCGGGCGGTACGAATCGCCTCCAACAGCCCCTCGAGGAAGCGTTCCTGAGGGCACACGGTGACAGAAAAGTGGTGTCCAGGCTCAATCGCAAACCACAGCGATACAACACATTGTCAGAGTCCGCCGACGGGCGGCCTGCGGCCTCCTGAGGAAACCAAAGGCTGTGCCCCATACGGACACACACAACCCCCCCCCCCCATGAATCACGCTGGCTCGAGTCGAGTGTGAGACCCCAGGGAACCGTACCTTAATGTCAGTAATGAGCGAGACCGACATCTCATCAGATGTACCACGTTCCGCCGATCCGCCGCCAGCCACAGGAAGACGCTCAACCAGAGCAGAGATGGCCTTTTCCAGCCCTGCCACGCGCTCCATCATTGCTCCATTTCCGGACGCGGAGCCATCGGCGGCGGCAGAAAGGCCGTCCATTCGGCGCAGCACGGACGCCGACTGAGACTTGACAACAACGAGCTCTTGACGATAGCGCGTCAGCTCCCGACGAAGGGAAGAAAAGCCCGCCCGAACAGCGTTATACACTTCACGGGAAGCCAAAGTCTCCGACTCCCCATCGGCACCATTCACGGGCGCCGCACCAGCGCCACTTGCTTCAGCGGCGGTGTCACTGCCAACAGCCCGGGAGACACTAAGCCGACGGCGCTTCCCCGAAGAAGGACGAGCAGATCGAGGTGATCCTCGAGCAGCAAGCGACGGGGATGCCGGCGGAGTGACGTACGCGAGGACCAAGTCGTCGTCGTTCATATCGTCGCTGCTTTCGTCGCCGTGCAGCGATGGAGGCGGTACCCGAGCTGACGACATGGGTATCGGGGGCATGATCGGGGACGGCGGCTGTGGTGTACCCACACTCGCGCGCCGCGGCGACGAAGCCATGTTGACGCCAGCCGTTCCCGGACGGCGAGGGGCCACCGAGGCAGTCGGCGGCAGCCCAACACGCACACTTTCCGCCTGTCCGGCCTGTACTCGACCAGCCTGTGCCGCTGTGAAAACTGCCTGCGCCCCAGGCACCCAACAGGCGGCCGGAAAAATCGTCGGATTGCGGCTTCGGGCAGCAAGAATCCCTGCCAACACGTCCGCCGCCGTCCGGGGTCCGTCGGCAACAGGAGCGCCAGAGGGGGCGCCTTCGTCGGCGCCCCCGTCAGGCAGCGCCCGCTTGCGGGGGTTTGAAGGCAACGAAGAGTCACCGCCTGTCCCGGCGTTGTCGGAAGGTGCAACTGGACCGACGCTGGCACCCGATACCAGCCCCGTCCGATTAGAATCCACGCCCGCATGCCCGGAGGGTACGACAGTACCCCCAGCCTGCAACACGGCACCGGCGATGGCAGCGGTAGGAACCGCGTTCTGCAAAGCAGAAGTGGACGGCTGCACGAAACCACCCGAAAACTGGGGATAGCTACGCCCCTGCATCACGACAGCACCTTGCTGTAGCGTAGAGCCTGGAACACCGGTCCCGCCGACCTCCGCCATCAGCGAGGCACCAGAGCGCCCGACAGCATGGGCGACTTCATCCACACCACTGCGGATGTCGCCGCTCGCACCAACCGCCTCGACTGCGTCGTCAAAAGGAGCACCTTCAATGTCGATGTAGTCGTTTGACTCTTCATCGCCGTCGGCGACGACCTCTCCACGGCTGTCGCCACCATCCGGCGAGCCGGCGGCACCCGGAGGACCTTCCGGGGGCGGTGTCGGGGGGTCCGCATACATACGCGGAACGTATGGCGGAGCACACATGACGGCTGCCCGGCGCACGATTCCGCGGCGAGGACGACGAGGCAGGCGCGAACGGGAGGGATTGGGTGGAACCAGCGTCTGCTGTGCGGGAGGCATCGACATTGTGTGGGGTACCGTATGCACCATCGGCCCATGGTGCATCGTACGCGAGCTCCCGGACAGGTCCGCCAGAGAGTCCAGAACCGGTGCCACCGAAGCCTCCGAGGGTCCACCATCACCTGGACGGGGAGATGACGAAGCCACCACACGAGGCACACTCGGAGGCCACGACAACTGCAGCTGCTGGCTGCGGTCCTGGGAAATGGCTGCGACAACGGCCTCACGGACATTGTTGGCGGCGGTCATCTCGGCCTCCACCTCAACGCGAGCGGCCGCAGCCGCGTTCCCGACCGTCGTCACACCAGAACTGGGCGCCTTGGATGCCGCCGACGCTGCAACTCCCCCAGCGTGCGACGCCTGGGCACCCCCACCCGTGGCTACCGACGGAAGAACGGCTCCTGCTTCTTCGTTCTTAACCTCAATCTTTTGCTCATACAGCACCTCGCCGAGCAAGCCATCAAACTTCCGGGCCGACACTCGCCGGCCACCGTCCGACGGGCCTCCGGTAGACGCAGTAGAAAGCCTTGCCAACGTGTCCGGGTCGTCAACATCGATGGGCTGTTCGTCTGCCGGTCGTTCCGGGTGGCAATTGACGTTGGCTGTCGATCTGTTGTCCCCAGCCGATGGTGCGACAGCGACAGGCGGCAGCGCGTCCACGTCGATGATGTCCCCCTCCACGGCATGAGTAGACGACGGCGGTGCCACGCCGCCAGCCCCGACACAACCCGCGCCGGGGGTGGGCGCCATCGCCGACAACGACCTTGGAAGCGACCAAGACGAAGGGGGGTGGGGGGAGAGGGTGGAATGTGGTGTGGTTGTAGCAACAGTGACGGGAGCTCGGTGCATGGAGACGGGACAGAGTGGTGGTGGGTCGGTCGGAGTCGGCCGTTGGCCAAGGCCAGAGAGAAGCGGTGCCAGATTATAAACTACCCTCTCCAGGAGCGGAGAGGACGGTGACAGGTTCCCGAGCCAGTCAGAGAGAGCTCGTGGAGCTTGCGGAGCAGCCGTCGTCTGCTACCGCCACAGAGCCCACTCCGCCGTCACCACCGACAGGGTGCGAGCGGCAGACGTCTCCACACGGTAGAGTGTAGGGTAACGGGTAGGGTGACCAGAGAAGCAACCCAGCGGTCGACCAGACCCACGGGCGGCGCGCAAGTCCGTGGGACTACCTCCACTTGCCTGTCGTGGAACATGATTGACAGAGGGTGCTCCACCCCTCCACCCAGTACATCCCTCTCAAAGCAATGGGGGGACCGCAGTGGCCAACCACCCAGGACGTCACTCAACCCCGCACAGGTACCCACAAACCCACGTCCTTCGAATCTCACTGCTCGCCTCCACGACACCAACCGTTACCGACGGACACCTCCCGTGACTCTACAGAAACCACGGCAACCTACACGAGCAGAAACCTCCCATGGCACCACACGCACCGGGCGACAGCCGCGCATTAGCTGTCGACGAGCGGTTCATCTTCGGTACCGGTCCAGGGAGGTGACTGGCGGCCGGTACAGTGTACCGGGTTACATGGGCCCCATGGCGACGCCATTTGAAGGGACGGTCACAGAGAAAAACCCAGAAGCGGTGGTGTGGTCGCTGATACCTGACACCAAGCCCAGTCGCGAGGCCGAGGGATGGAAGGGGTGTCGGGCACCGGGATAGTGGCACCGGGGACCAGCCCAGGGGTGCCACGCGTGCGGGGACGACGCCCACAACGGAGAGGTGGGCAAGCACGGGAGATCCGGAACAGATGCGGCAGGTGGTAGGTCCACATGCCATAAGGGGTTGACTATGGGCGAGTCAAGTGGTTGCGCCCCGGCCATACAGGGGCGCTCGTCCCGTAAGAGGGGGGCCCGTGGGCCCGGTGGGGGGGCGGTCGTGGGGGTTCGGTCGTGGGGGGGGGGGGGGGGGGGGGGGGGGGGGGGGGGGGGGGGGGGGGGGGGGGGGGGCATGGTTGCTCATGGGATGGCGGGCGGTGGGCACCCACCACCACCGGCCATGCAAGAAACGGTAGGTCGTCGTGGGTGGTCAGGTGAGTGTGGTGGAAGGGTGTCGGACCGGGAGAGGAAGGGAAGGCGACGCCAGTAGGGAGATTGCATCCCGTGCCAGTCTGCAAAATGCGCCGACATCGAGAACTACTGATGATTACGCAAAACTGAACCTTTCACACGGCCGTCTACTTGAACATGTGCATCTCGCACACCAATGGCATGGTAGAGCATGTAGATTGGAAAATGTGATTCGGCCGGGAAGAAGGCGCATTTGTGTTGCGAAGGATTTGTATAATAATTTCCGACTGAAGTCACGATGTTGCTTCAGGCGTCTGCATCGACTTCGACCATACCGCTTGGCAACGCGGATGGACCACTGGTTCCCCCACGCCAGCACATTCCGGGAAGGGTTCTCCTGGACTCACCATTCGCCACGCCTTGCATCTAAAGGCACGCACTCGCATGGTCTCCGTGTTGAAACCTCCAAGTGGCGATGTACGTTTGGTGGTCGTATTCTGGTGCCATTCACTGTATGTCGTGTATGATGGTTCGTTGTCGCCCCTGTCAGAAGTCCGAAGCGATACCGGGGGCGAACTGGTGAGCTCAAAGCACGCCGGTCGAGTTCAGCCCAGCCTCCACTGACACTCAGTTGATGCCCGTCCCAATTTTCTTCATTCTGTTGGATATGGCACGGTCGGTCGCTGTTCTCTCCCCTCCCCACACTACACCGTCTTCCCAACCGACCAGAACGCGCTTGCGGCAGGTCGCTGTTCTCTCCCCTCCCCACACTACACCGTCTTCCCAACCGACCAGAACGCGCTTGCGGCAAAGAAGCTCTATTGTTCGCACTCCGTCTCGTCCGTGCCCGTGCCCGCAACCTGGACACCCACAGGGTGGTTGTAGCACCAAGCCGACTTCTTCACACCACCCCATCGACACCCGCAGGGTGGTCGTAGCACCAATCCAACTTCTTCACACCACCCACACCGTGACCGTGTCCACCTCCCTGTCTCTTTGGTGTTGGTCACATTGTGTGGAACGTATGTTGTCACTATCTCGGTGGTATCGACTCCGACATATGGCTTCACAGCTTCTCCGGCTCGCACCGGCTGCGCTTTTTTCGTTGCCCATGCCGTTGAGCTGTGGGTATTCGCGTCTCGGTACATGGACTTTTCGTGGGTTTCATTCCAGTCGCTGACATAGTGCTGCTTGTCGGCGTGTCTGTTGTGGTGCTCGCCTTTCTTGTTTGCCTCTCTGTTGATCTTCTGTGCGGCGTCTGTATGGACTAGGCCACCATGGAACATGAAGCTTCACACCGCCATGCAGGCACGTGCTGGTTGTGCTGGTACTGCACAAGTGCGTTTATGACACAGACATCACGTATGCGCCATATGAGTAGTCGTCATCCTCGGAGTAACCGACTGACACCACCACGCGGGTTTGTGGAACTCCACCACCGAGCTCAACGGGTCGCGTCAGATGTGGTAGCAGCGCCGACGCCCGCCACGTACATTGCAGGTGTTCCCGACACACCTGTGGTGTCTTTTTCCCCGCCGGGCCCCACTACCGTCCTCTCTCCCACCCCGGCACCCGTAGACGCGCAAGAGCCACGTGGGGATGCTGAGCCTGGTCGTCCCGTCGTTGGTGGCCTTGGTATCGTGCGCGCGCCCATCGACGGCTTCGCTCGCGGGACCCTGGCCGTGCCGCGGCTCCGTAACGTGTTCCAAACATCCACAGCCGCCCGGATTCGAGCCTACTATGAGGCTATGCCGGAGGCAAGCAGGACGAGGCGCCTCGTGCCCCCCGAGGTCGGTCAACGCCCATCGCGGTTCAACACGCCTCTTCTGCGAGAAGCTTTGAAGTTTTCCTTGTGTGCCGGTGGTCCGGGCTTGTCCAAAGCCGATCAGATGTGGTACGTTTCCGTGCTAATTATGGCGGAGAGGGGTGGCGTTGCGCAGCGACGCTACGACGGCCTCCATGGGGGGCGCGGTGGACGAAAGCGCCCTCCCCCCAGAGCAGAAGACGGTGCCGTGGGGGGTGCCGCCAGTTTCCAATTTGAAGATCCTGGCACTGGGGCGGTACCGGAAGCGGAGGGCTCGGATGACATCCAGGGGGATTTTGGTAGGGCTTTTCCTTCCAAGAGTGCCTTCACCGCCGCCGTGCGGGAAGAGCAGCGTCGCGTGTTGTCAAAGCTTCGTTGGGACGAGACACCCATTGAGGTCGAGGGCGTGAGGTACCTCTTTTACTCGAGGGACCTGCTGCTGGTTGCTTTGGATCTGTTGCAGAGCGCTGGGCATGTGCAGTTGTGGGGCGAGGAGCTGGGTGTGGGGTCTGATGCGTCGAGGGTGCGCTCGGGAATGCTCGACAGTGATTTGTTTCTTACGGAGGAGCTTCATGTGCGCCGCGTTCACGGGTCCTTCTCGTTCGTATTGGCCGTGCAGCTCTTCATTGACGAGGCTGTCGTGTCCTGGTCTGGGGCACATTATGTGTACCCAATCCGGGCGCGTGTACTGAACGTACGTGACCGACATGTACAGTGGGTGACTGTTGGATACGTCCCCCATGTTGGCAAGCCGGCGGCTCGTACCGCGACTGCTCGCCGCCGCGCAAGCGATGCTCGGAACGGTTTGTTGCAGCGGTGCCTGGCTGTCCTTCTCCGCCGGTTCGTCGGTTCAAGTCGAACTGGTGTTCCAATGGAGTTTCCTGGGCGGCAACCCCTGACTGCTGTCCCACGGTTGGTCGGTATCGTGGCCGACCAGCTCGCCGAGAGGTCGATCGTGTGCCTGATGGGCAATGCATGCGAGTTCTTCTGTTCACACTGCATGGTCCGACGGCAGGTGGCAGGTGGACCTGAGGGCGTTGGTGCGCCGCTCCGTGACGTGACCGCCGTGCTGGATGCCCAGCTGGCCGGTGCACTGACCCGCGACCGAGACCCTCGGCCTTCATTGCGCAACCAGCTCCGGGTGGAGCACAGCGCCCTTGCGTTCGTACCAGCCATTGGCGCAGTGTGGGGCCTGGCAACCGACAGCAAGCAGCTGTACAACATCATCTCCTTCGACTTACTGCACGTATGGAAGCTTGGTGTGGTGCGTATGGTGGCACAGCGCTTCCCCTCTTTCCTACGTGTCACGTGTGCTGGCCAAGACGCTCGCCTTGGTCCTGTCCCCGCGACGCTGGATGCGTTAAACTTGCGAGCCTGGGAGATGGGGCACCTCAATGTACCTGGACCGACACCACCCGGGTACGTTGGTGGACCTCTTGGTTTGGGATGCACCTCTGTTGTCATCTTCCCTGTGTTTCTGTAGCTGCATTTTTGCATTGTGCAAGCATGGCAGCACATTGACGATTTATCACGCCTGCTTGTATTCCCTGGTACGCCACTGAACCCCCCACTTCTCTTCCGAATGATATACACAGGTTCTTTGTTCCTCCCAACGAGAAGCAGCTTCAGATGACGGGGCGCCTGTGGCGCTACGGGCTGGCGATAATGCCTCACATGATTGCTGGTGTTGGTGGACCGGCGCGGGAGCGTCGTGCGCGGCACTCAAACGCTGCCCCTGTACCGGTTTCGGCTGCGGCCGAGCGGCGGTCGGCCTGCGACATGGAGGAGCTTGACGACGGGCATGTACCTGATGGTTCGGTGTTTGAGGCAGCGGAAGAGGTGCTCCCTGACCCTGCCGTCATTGACGTGGTATCGTCAGCGAAGTACCGGCGGCTCTATGGGAATCTCCCCCTACACAGGGCGGTGCTCGACGTGTACTGTCGCATGGCTGTGCTGGGCGGGAAGCTGATGGGTGACAACATTTCCGACACGACTCACATGACGGAGCGAGAGATGCGCGCGCTCGCGGACGAGGCGCGAGAGTTTATCGTCGACCACGTCGACCTCCTTTTTGGCCCCGCACACACCTCCAAGGCCCACCGGCTTGCCAATCACCTTCTCGGCGCGTTGCTCGCGAACGGCAACCTCTGGGAAGGAGACACCAGTGAGAACGAGGCGTTGCACGGTCCGTGTAAGCGGATGTACTCACGAACAAACAAGCGCGGGCCTACCATCGTCCTGCAGATGATGAGGGCCGCAGAGACACAGAGAGAGGTGCTCCGAGAGTTGACCGAGATGGGCAAGAATGACGACGATGACGTCGATGGACTGTTTGGCCTTGTGGAGGAAGTTGCCGACGAAGGTGACGTGCCGACAGCACCAGTCGATGTATTGGTTCGTTCTCATCGGGGGCGGCGCGTGACGATTGAGGACTTGGAGCGGACGCCAGGCATGGGCATGCTTGGTACATTGTTGGACAAGGATTTGAGCTGCACCGTCGTGACGTCGCCATCCTTCGTTTTCCAGTGTACGTTCGAGTGGGGCGCTACGTCCGTTTTTCAGACGGCATGTGCGAGCGCAAGCTACCTCGGGCAGCCACGCCATGACTACATTTGGTACACCGATGGCTCCGGGAGACGGCAGCTGGGTTGGACTCAGCTGGTGGTGCGGATGCTCGGTGGGGTAATAGACGACTTTGCCGTCGTGCGGCGCCTACGAGAGGTCTCATCCATTCCCAATTGCTCTCTTTCACGTTCTGGTTGCAAGCGGGTGGCTTGGGACTTCGCCAGTCCTACCTCCGAGTGGCCGGTGCTTGTTCGTGTACCTCTTATCGACGTATTGCGCATTGAGCACGTCGTTCCCGACTTTCTGGACCTGGGAGACCGACACGGTCTACATGCGATGCCATCCAACGTTCCGGACACTGCGGCCGAGCGCCATGCCCAGCGCTTCTTCACCAACCGCTTCTTCCCCTTCACGTCTCGCGTGCTCAACCCGAGCAACTAGGCCGGTGCAGTCTGTGTGGGTGGCTGGGTCATGTATCAAATGGGGTGGGGGGACCTTCGATGTGTCACATGGCGGATGGGGACTCGGTGTAGGTGGGGCAAGGGTTGGGTGAAAATGAAATAATGGCGGGATGGTGAAGTGTACGGGGCGCCAGGAGTGTTAGGGGCGAGCGACAGAGCCGGTGTCGTGAAGCCCGGGGTGTGGTCACCCCTTCGCTCAGGCTGATAGGCATCCTATGTGTCCTTGTCATCACATGGGTCATGGTACATGAAGCCACCCAATGCCGGTCTGGTTTTTCTCCAGAAATGGTCGCGCAAGTCATAGTGACATGCCTACATTGTCTACGGCTGCAGGGGGGGGGGCAATCATCTACGGTGGGGTCATTGTCCCTCCGTCAGTTGAAATTGTCAACTCGACTTCCCAGTCATTGCTCGTCGCTGGGTGCTTGTTCAGCGAGGGAGTCCACAGCGGAAGCAGATAGTCGGTGCTAGTCCTTCACTAGGGAAGCCCAAGCCATCCCGATTCGTCTAGTATCGTCCTAACCATGTGGAGCGAGCCGTGGCTCACGAGACAACCTCGCCCGTGCCAGGATCTCCCTCGAGAGAGGCCAACAGCCGTGCCGAACGGATTCGCGTTCTGTTCGGGCTCTGTTTTCCGAACAGGCGGGCCAACAGATGGGCGTTTGTTTGCCTGTTGCCGAACAGAGAGTTCTGTTCGGCGGTCCGTTTGCCTCGTCCAGCGACGACGT
>ENA-ORXR01004472-ORXR01004472.1-marine-metagenome-genome-assembly--contig:-NODE-4472-length-11656-cov-11.962950_pt1 | contig 11656 bp, 15 predicted proteins | sample MGYA00237866_ERZ511479 | MGnify/ENA metagenome assembly ERZ511479 | reverse complement strand
CAGTGGACCCCCCTACTGTCAAGCAGATAAATCAAGCAATAAACACTCACATGCAAACGACCCACAATCAATCAAGAAAGCAGTCAGCAAGGAAACGGCCACCTGTCCAATCCGGGACACGCCATGTCATCCCCGACGATCGGTGCCCCGCTGGCCACCGTACCGGCCAGTGCCGCGGCCTGGCATCGCGTTATGCGACAGCCTTGAACGCCGGACGGCACATCCCATTCTTCGAGGAGCTCTATGGGCTAATCCGCCGCCGCGCGGCCTCCGACGGCGCTCACCAGGAGGTGGTCCCGGCCTCCTTGCAGGAGCACGTCCCTCACCCACAGCACGACGCGACCCTCGCGGGGCACCCGGGGGAGTTCCGCATGTACGCGGCGATGCGGCGGTATTAATACTGGGTGGGCATGGGGGCAGACGTAGTCTCCTACGTTAGGAAGTGCTACAGCTGTGTCCGGAAGCGTGTGCGCCCCCAGGCGCGGCGCTCGCCGCTCACCCTGTTCCCCGCCACCATGCCCTTCCAGGACGATGCTGTGGACCTCTTTGGGCCCCTTGCTCGGACGGACGCCGGCCACCGGTTCATCCTGGTGATAACCGACCGGTTCACCAAGCTGGTGCGCGCCCTCCCAATGGACGGTACAACGGCGGTTGACTGCGCCTCTGTGGTCCTGGACTACTGGGTGGCCTCCTATAAGCCGCCGGACCGCCTGATGTCCGACACGGGACCGTAGTTCATCAGCCACTTTTGGGGCCAGGTGTCTAGCTTGCTCTCCATCGAGCCGAAGGTGACGTCTCCGGCACACCCGCAGACAAACGGGCAGACGGAGCGGTTTAATCGCGCAATACACACCATCCTCAACCACTACGTGGCGGGACATCCGCGTTCTTGGGACCAACTCCTGGGGGCGCTGACGCTGGCGTACAATGGACGCCCGCACCGGAGCACCGGGGTCATCCCACTGGAGCTAGTGAATCGCATGGGGGTGTCGAACTGGGCGGTCAAGGACGTCTCCCGAACAGGGGAGTACCCAATCATGGCGCAACGCGGCACAGCCGCCCAGAAACGGGCCCAGGCCGCCCTGTGGACCCTCCTCGTGCAGTTCGTCCCGCAGATGCGGGCAACGCTCAAAGCGACGCAAGGGCGCTACAAGCGCGACCACGACGGATGCCTCGCGCTGCGCGCGGAGAAGCTCACCGTCGGGGGCTGTGCGTAGCTGCGCGATCACTCCGAGGAGGAAGGCGCCGGCGGAAAGCTGACGCACGTTGCCCGCCGGCCCTACCGCGTGGTCTCCACGGATGGTCCCATGGTTCTCCTCGACGTGGATGGGGAGAACCGCCGGGAAATTGTGGCTCACGTCGTCCGCGCCTCGGGCGCGGCTATCCCGGATCCCGTCCAGCACCCCGCGTTGCAGACTGCCCGCTCCTTCCATGTGGCAGAGGCCGATGGCCAGCGGTACGCCGTGGACCGGATCGCGGACCACGCCACGCCGCCCGACGGAACCCTCCGGGTCCAGGCTTATTGGACCGGGTACCCCCCGGCAACCTGAATGGACGCCGCAGACGCCCAGATGAGACGCTGCGCGTCTATCTGCGCCGCGCCGCGCGCCTGGGGTTACCCCATACGTCTGCCGATCCGCCGCCGGCGCCCTCGCGTGCCACGGGCCCCACTGTTGGGGCCTCCGCAAGCGTCGCTGCCCCTCCTCCACCGGCCGTCCGCTGACCACTTTGGTCGGCGCAGCGGCCGGGCGCGGACGGGGGGGGGGGGGGGGGGGGGGTGCGGTTTCTTGGTGGCGCCCTTCGGGGCTATCGGGCCACTGGGTCGCTCGGACCGGCGGTCACGGGCCGTTGACATCACGCGGAAGCGCCACGAAGACCCACACGCACTCTCGGGGCACAAAGAGACAGCCCGCGGCTGTATGACCAGGCAGCTGACGGCCGAACGCCGCCCAAGCAATTGTGGCACCTTCGGGGCCAGAGCGATGCCCTCAGTCGCGGCCGCGGTACTCCCACACGTGAAATGGGAGGCCTGCCTGTTGAGCATTGCTCAGCATTTCCATGTCACTCAATGTTTTGGCGGGATGTCACCTTGCTATTTCTTCTGTACTTTGACATTGTATCTGATGTTATCGCATGTACTTGCTGTTGGGGGCAACCTTTAGGGAATGAGCTCGGGGAGATTATCGTGGTGCATGGTCGGGATTTTGAGGGGCTGTGAGCGTGTGTGCTCGTGGCCCGTGCGCCCACCGCCCGCGGAGGTGCGTGGTGAGTGTATGCATGCTGGGAGTGGCGGTGTCTGCGGGTGCTGAGAGCGTGGGGGCGCCTGGGTCTTACCAGGCTGCCCCCTTACGGCTCGCGCCACCTCCCTGATAGGGTTTTAACGCACCCACCCACTGTACTGCCCACTTCGCGCTGCCCTACGGAGGACGCACCGAAGGGCGGCTTGGAACCGCTTCGCCCGAGTCCGCGTGTTCTCGAGGCAGGGCGGCACGACGCCGGCGAGCCCGATGCGGGCGTACTTCACCAGGGCGGCAGTGATCCCCGGGGGACCCATCACTGCCCAGTTCACGGCCCCGTTGTGCCCAAAGAGGGCTACGACCTTCCCGGACGTGAGCGAGTCCCGCCACGCCGTGCCTGTCATCGGAGCGGGGGACTCCCACAGCGAGGAGAGCCACCAGTCGTAAGCGAATTCTGGCTGCCCCAGGACGGGGGTTGCGACGGGGCCCACTATTCCAAGCTCCAGCAGAGCCGCTGCTGGGCCGTCGTTGTCGGAACCGGCGTCCCAGCACGCGAAGCGCGGAACCTCTGCGGCCGTCCCGACGGCGTCGGCGGGGTATCCCCCTCCGTCCCTACGGGACTCCGACCCCCAATGGCGGCCGTCATGGGCGTCCCGCTGCGACTCGGCGGCCGCCCCGGCGCCAGTGGTGGGGTATCCCCCGCCTTCACGCTGGAGCCCCGCGTCCCAGTGGCGGCCGCCATGGGCGTCGCGCTGCGACCCGGTGGCCGCCCCGGCGCCGGCGATGGGGTATTCCCGGCCGTCACGATGGGGCTCCGCTTCCCAGTGGCAGCCGCCATGGGCGTCGCGCTGCGACCTGGTGGCCGCCCCGCCGTCGGCAGTGGGGTATCCCCGGCCGTCACGATGGAGCTCCGCGTCCCAGTGGCGGCAGCCATGGTCCTCGGGCTGCGACCCGGCGGCCGCCCCGGTGTCGGCCGTGCGGTATCCCCCGCAATCACGCTGGGGCTTCGCGTCCAAGTGGCGGCCGCCATGTGCGTCGCGCTGCGACCCGGCGGCCGCCGCGGCGCCGGCGGCGGGGTATCCCGCGCCATCACGCTGGGGCTCCGCTTCCCAATGGAGGCGGCCATTGGCGGCGCACTTCGACCCGGCGGCCGCCCCGGTGCCGGCGGTGGGGTATCCCCCGCCAACACGCTGGGGCTACGCGTCCCAGTGGCGGTCGCCATGGGCGTCGCGCTCACGATCTTGGCTGCCGTCGGGGCGCCACATGGGGCCGTCGCGGCCGACAGCAGCATGGCTACGACCGTCGCCCTGACTGACCGCCGGCCACACGCGGTCATCCCACGCGCCGGAACCGTGGCCGGCTCCGGCCTCCCGACTGTTCTTGAGGTCTTGGCGGGCGCCTCCGGCGCCGCCACCTGCATCGGCCGGCCACCAGTCCCCGAATTCGGCACCGGCCGTGTCGGGGTAGTCGACATGCCATTCCTCGGCCCAGCGACCGTCGGGCGCCGACCCGGACCCGTCGTCACGGGCCGCGAGATAACGGTCCCAGTCGGGGTTGGCCGCTGAGGGCGACGCGGCTCCGCCGCGGGGCCCCGCGCCTGGACCCGCGGAACCCCATGCGTGCGCCTCCCCTTCGCCGCCTCCGGGCCCATGAGAGCCAATCTCGCGGATGGGCGACTCCGGCGCGGGGAAGGCGGCTCACCCAGCCGGGACACCCGGCGCGGCACCGGCCGGGGATCCAGGATTGTCGGACTCGGGCTGAACAGGGCCCCCACGCTCCATGTCGGCGTGACGCCGCTTCCGGGCGTGGTATGCGGCCGACGCGGCCGCCTCCTCCGTCTACGGCGGGACGTCCCCCGGGTCGGACCAAAGAAAGCCGGAGGGCACCGCCCAGGCCTATTCCGTCACAGGTTGTGACCGCGGGACGGCGTCCACGAGCCGCGGCTCCGACGGCATGATCCCCAACGGGGCTCTCGGCCACCGCGGGACGCCCACGATGCGGACGTAGTGTCGCCGGCGGTCCGCGACGGTACCCACTTGGCGGGGCAGCAGGGTGCTAGGGGACTGACGGGTGGGGTCGTGGTGGTAGGGCACCCGGTTGTGGACGACTGTCCAGGGCACCGCCCGTGCGATGGCATCGTGCTCCGCCCGGGAATCCACGGCGGAGCGATCACCCGACGCCAGGTCGTCAACTGAGCACTTCTCCGTCAGGGCGTAGTAGCACTGCGACGTCTCGAAGACGCGGTGCGTCTCGCGGTATGCGCGGAGCAGCCCTGACACGATAGCCGCCGTCATCATGACGTACGCCGTACCCTGGATGGGGTGACATGGGTACGCCTGGAGCAGTGAATGCTGCTTGTGTATGACGGGCGGGTACTCGTACGTCAGCAGCCGCGTCGTCGCGCACCGCGTGGCCATTGCCGGAGGCAAGGGACTACGCGCAGGGGCAAACACGATGCCGGACCGCACGGGAAAGAAGATCGCCCCGTGCCCCGCCCGGCGGGTGCTCACAAGCTCTCCGCGCGAATGGCGTGCGGCTTTCAACGCCAGATCCGCCGGCGCGGTCTGCGGGCCCACCGGGCTCAGGGCGAGCAAGAGACCCACGATTTCAAAGTTGAAGAGCGCTAAGGAGTGGCAGAACGGTACCGCAAGGCCGTGGCGCAGGCGGGCATGCCAGTCTCCGAGGTACGTGTACTCTTCGCCACCGGCGACGAACGGGAGTTCGGCCGCGGGGTGCGGGACCAAGAGCACCCGGCACGGGTTGCATCGCAACATGCAACGCAACCACGCCACGCCGCTGCCGACGGAGCGGATGAAGGACCCGAAATCGCGCCCGGCCGCCGGCCGGACGTCGTAACCCGCCGCCACGTCGAACTCTCTGTGGGCCCGCCACACGGCCTGCGCCCCGTTGGCATCCTGGGGACGGGCGGACCGGAAGACGTCGCTTACAAGCGGCCAATCGTCCGCCGCCACGGCCGGCCCCAGCGGGGCGAGCCACGCTCGGACGGCGGGCGGCGCCGGTCGCGATGGGAGATCGGGGCTTGCTCGACCCAGCAACGGCGGCCGATCCGCCGACGCGACCGCGGGACCCCCGCCATGCGCCGGGGTGGTGCCCGTGCCCTGCGCAGACGCAGGAGACGCCGCAGACCCACCCCCACCACTAGTCGCCGCAGCCGCACCCGCCGGGCGGGGCGGCTTGCGCCAGTCACGACCGTTGGGGTCGTACGGCAAGAGAAAGCCAGGCGGCAACGTCAGGCGCGCGGGGATGGGCGGACGGGCCCTTTTCGGTCCCGGCGTCTCCGGTGTGGCAGGCGCAGGCGCGGCAATCGTCGCGGCGTCAGCCGCAGACGGGCTCGCCAGGGGCGTGGCGGGCGAAACCTCGACGAGGTCGGCGGCCGGTCGCTTCGGAGGCGCGGCGGACGGAGCCGCACTGGGGCTATCGGGGGGCGTCTCCGCGGACAGCTCCATCTCCGCCGAAGGGGATGTACTACTATGGGACCCCGTCAACGACGGACGTGCGGCCGGCAGGGCACCGGGGGTGCCACGGGCGTCGGAGGTCGGCGGCACCGACGACGACGGGCACAGACGGAGCGGGGGCGCGGGCACGGGGACGGCAGGTCCGTCTGGGAGAGCAGGTGCGAGCCCGCGAAGGGGCGCGCGTGGCCGTCACGCCCGCCGCGCGGTCCCGGTGGCCGTGGCCAGAGGGCGCGGCAGACGACAACCTACCGGTCGCCACGCGGCGGTTGCAGCGCGTTGCGCGCGGAACGTTCACTCCCCCTTGTCTGTAATGATCGCTTCGGGGGACTTGATATGCATGGAGGGAATTATCTGCATTGGTTGCCGACTGCCCGGGTCAATTCCCAATCGGGGAATCGAGTCCAGGAGACGGTTTCCGCCCTTTTAAGACGAAAATCGACGACGGTGGGAGGCAACGTCGTCGCCGGCAAGTAAACTGTGTCTTCCTGTCTTGGCGCTTCGATCGGCCTGACTTCCTGGACCTCAAGTCCCATAGCAGGTGTCGCGCTTGCGGCCCAGCAGGCCATTAATTCCCTCTTCCTGAGGTAACCCCCCTGATCGTGGTGCTACAGGGGTCCATTGGGCTTTTTGGACCACCCACCACAGCCAGAGGGATGGATCCGTGGCGCTTGGCACGGCGCGGCGTGCAGTCAGAGTTGGGCCACCGCCACGCCGGGTTGCCCATTATTCGTCGCCGTCTAAGACATAAGAGGAGTCGTCTGCATCACTCACGACTAGTGGGCCGATGGTCCTGCTTTGCAGCTTATCCATTTGTTTCTGGTTTCTCGTATAGACGTGATCACCTGTGCGGACTCTTTTGTCACGTGTATCCACGCTCGAGTCGCAGTTGTGCTTCTGGCTTTATTGTGTCTTTTGCATGGCCTCTACGGTGGCGAGGAGTTCCTGTCTCAGCTGGGCCATGAACACGTCGTTGGGCTCTAAGGGTGACACACTTTTACCGGTACCCCTGTTCTTCAAGAGAATCCCGGGCGGGAGGTTACGTACCGACAAGCTTGGGACTCGTCGTGGAATAAAGAGCTCAACTAATACTGCCTGTCGACCGATGCGTTCGGCTGTTATCGGCGAAGGTCCATCCGGGGAGTAGGTTGTCCCAGCGACGGGTTTTTTGTTGAGGTAGTGTCGGAGTTGCGTAGCCATGGTGAGATTGCACATCTCTACTTTTCCATTTGTCTTTGGATGATACGCCGTGGTGTGCACCGTTTCGGTGCCAAGCACTTTCAGTACGGCGGCGAAGAAGTTCTACATGAGCGGAGGACCATGATGCGATAGGATTCGATCCGTCGGACAATAACAGGCGACACATGCGTCAATACACGCTGATGCTACGGAGATTGCGGTGATGCGAAAAGAGGCGACACACTTGCTCAGATTGCAGAAGCGGGCAGTAATGACCAAGATAAAGCAGTTACCAGGTTTTGTAGTGAGGATTGGCCTGAACATATCGACCGATGAGTCCGTCAAGGGTTCCGTAGCTGGGAACAGCGTCAATGGTGAAGTGTGCGGTCGAAGTAACCTCCGATTCTGGGCACTGATGGTGCACTTCGTAATAGTTTCAAATATAGCCATTACCTCGGATGAAAAATAACACCGACGCCGCATGGCGTAGTACATCCGATTCATACCTGCGTGGGCTGATACAGCTTCTTGATGCTTCAGGGTCAGGAGACGCTGGCTGGGGCTATCAGGGATCACCAATTGATCTCCGTGTGGAGCCCACCTGAAGAGGCCACGTCTCTCGGTTTAAAAGAAGGCATTCGCGGTTTTGCGAGCCACGTGCTTGGCCAGGTCTAGGCAGAGCTCGTCGGTTTGTGCGGCCTCATTGATATCGTCCTTTTCGAGATGGGCCGGCATTTCGGTACCCGTGTACCTCCCCGTCAGCAAGCCGTTGGTCGTCTCTGCTAACGCAAGGCATGGGATATCATTGTTGATGTATTCAACGGAGGCATCTTTGACCGTTTGGGACAGGAGGTCTGGGGCTCAATGCGATGCACCGGGCTTTTACTGCTTCTTGAACTTCTACTCGGACAGCCGTAAGCGGCATCACATCAGTAGACCACAAGTGTCTATTCTACCAACAGCATCATTTGATCCTTTTAGGATCGCTTGATCATTTTTTTCGGCTCGCGTTCAAGAGTACTTACCTTCGTCTTGCTTCGGTTCTGGTTCCAGAAACGGGCTCAGCATGGTAGCAATAGACAGTAGAGTCAGTGGTGCCTAGATCCAGATGCGATCTTTGTGGTCGGTCCTTAATAGGAGGCGGTGGCTTTCGCGGAAGTGGTAGAGATGAAGCACGCTCCACACAACGCCAAGGAATTCACTTTTCGTTGCGGAATGTTTTCTCTCAGCAGGGCTGAGGCGATGGCTCCAATACTCAGCTGGTAATCTATTACCGTCGGGTTTCTCCTTCAACAAGGTGCATCCTAGCTGGTCGGCGCAGGCGTCGACGGCAACACCCATTTGGCCTTTGGCCTTGCGCAAGCCTAGATTGACAGTGAGATAATTGCTTGTCTTATGTTATCGAAGACAGCAAGGACTGCGTCTGAGCGGTTCGGAAAGTCCGGGGGGACTTCAGCGCGGGCCATCGCATCGATCGGCTTCGCCCTCTTAGACAAGTCTTTGAAGAAGCGTCTGAAGACGTTTCACATCCCCAAGAAGCTGTTAAGCTGGGTCTTGGTGGTGGGGAACGAGTAATAATTCAACGCGTCAATGTTCTTAACATGAACATGAAGTTGTCCTTGTCGGAAAATAGGTCCCATGTACACTCGACTGTGTCAAAGAACTACGTGCACTTCCAGACATTGAAAGTAAATCCGGCTTCGCGCAGTCGCGTGAGTACCACATCGACGTCGTTGACGTGTTTTTCTGCGGAGGCAGAGAACATGTTGACATCATATAGGTAGGCGAGGCAAAGTTTCCACTTGAGGCCTGAAAACATGACATCGAGGGCACGTTGAATCGTTACGGGTGCGTTTGTCAACCCGAATGGCATGCATAGCCAACAGTAGATACCAGCATGCGTTGTGAGCGCCGTCTTCTTTCTGTCGGCCGGGCGTAGAGTCACTTAGCAAGAGCCGTCCATAAAGTCCAGCGCGGGGAAGACCTCGGCATCTCCTAAGGAGTCTAGCACATCCTCCTTTAGGGGAAGGGGATACATGTCTTGCTTTTTACTGTTCTTGAGGCGTCAATAATCAACACAGAAGCGGGATTCGCCATTTTTACGGCGCGATGACGACGAGGCTTTCCCATGTACTATGGGTGGGTTCTATGACCTTTAGTTTGAACTTTTTGTTGACATGGTCAGCAATGATCTTCCGTTTGAATGGCCTCGTGCGATAGGGTTGTTCCAGGATTGGTACGGCATCTGTTGGGGTGCCGATGGCATGCTCAGTAGGCGACACAATTATTCTGTTGGGGTGGCATGTCCCACATCCAAGACAACGAGGATCAAGCTCACACGGCCAAGTCCAGGCGCGGTTCTCGCTGTAATCAAGCAATTTGATAAATTCAGGAGCGGCCACGCCCCCAGCGCATTCGGGCATGATCACTGCAAGCATGCGATTGTGAGAAAAGCAACAGCCAGTGCACGGAAGCCGAGTTTGATTGAGATGCAAGGCCCTACGCGGATCGCGGGCGTTCTTGCAACGCAAATCGATCGCTGATTGGCTCGAGCCATCCGTCATTGCAGAGCTGCGCCACAAAGCCAGCCGGACTCTGAGTGGGCCAGAGAGAACTGCCGGTGGCTTCAAAGTGTGGCAACTGTGCCTTTTCCGACGTCAGTTAGCTTCACACAAACGCTCTTTTCCCCCTTGGTATATGGAGAAAGCAGGGGCCTTGCAGAATTGTCTAGGCCTCTGCCACCAATCAATCGCCTGTCAAGGCTGGAGCCTAGACAGGCTCTGATGATGCTTTGGAGGGGGGCTAGACAACGGCGCCCCTGGGCCCTCTGGGAGGGGGGCTGGTGAAATTGGCCGACGACACGAGATCGGGATGATTGACGGAGAATGAGGCATTCGTACTGAATGTGGAAACCTCGTTTTGAGAACCAACCGATACTGGCGGTGGCCCCAGACCGGCGCCGAGCGGGCAGGACGCTCCAGACGTTCCATTGCGTGGTCGTACCGTCCCGCCGCATCCGTCGTCGCCCCAGCATCGCGACGCTCGCTGTCGTTGCGCGCCCCGCCGGCCGTCTGCCGCCCCGGCCAACCTGTGATGCTCCCGTCACTGCGTTGACGTCCCATTGCCCCGCCCCTTCCCCGCCCCGTCTGCCCGCCATTGCTCTCCTGTTCGCCCCTACGGGCGTATGCGTACCCCCCCCTCGCCGTGGTCGGGCGCCCCGAGCGGCAGCTGTGCCCCTCGGCCGCGTTTGGCCTGCCCCCGCGCCGATTCCTCGTCTTCTCCGCGTTTACGTGCTTCGTAGTGGATTGTACGGTCGTAGGCCGGCGCCCACCTCGGCGGCGATCGCTGGCAGCATGGTCGGCGGGGTCACGCGGCACCGGGTTTGCTTGGAGACAGCATTCGCGTCTGGGTGGCGCGCGCCTTTGCTTTACGCCTTCCCCCCCCTCTTTTTCCTCTGCTTTTCTGCATTCTCTCGCTTTTTTGGTCGGCCCTACGGCCGTAAACGGACGACCGACTGTCTCCGAGGCGCCCTGCTTTGCGCCACGCCACCCCGTCCCCATTTGTGCGCTTGAGTGCTTGGTGGTGGGCTCTACGGTCGTAGGCCGGCGCCCACCGCCGCTGTGCTCTCTGGCAGGACGTTCGGCGGAGTCTCGCGGCAGCGAGTCTGCTCGGAGACAGTGCACGCGTCGGGGTGGCGCACACTTTTGGTGTCGGGCTTCCTCTCCCCCCCTCCCTTCTACTTTTCTGCCTCTCGCTTCTTTTTGGTCGCCCCGTCGGTCGTGGACCGACAACCGTCTGTCTCCACGGCGCTCTGCTTTACCGCACGCCATCCCCTCCCCTTTTGTGCGTTGTTGTGCCTAGTGGTGGGCCCTACGGTCGTAGGCCGGCGCCCACCACCGCGGTGCTCGCTGGCAGGACGGTCGGCGGGGTCGCGCGGCAGCGGGGCTACCCGAGGCCGCGGCGGTCGTCAAGGGGTGGCGCATCTTCCAACCAGTCGTGGGCCCTACGGCTGGAGGGCGGGGCCCATCGGCACGACGCGCGCTGACGGGCGGGTTGGCGGGGCGGCATGGCGCCGCCATTGCCTGACAAGGTGATGGACGCCCTCCGCGCTGCTGGTCGTCCCCAAGACATCCGCGTCGACGGTGCTGCTGGGCGCGCTCGTATTGTGTTGGTTGCCACTGCGGCGGCCTTCCCGTCCGGTGAGCGCCTCCCGGATTGGAGGCCATCGTCCGACGTCACTGCTGGCCCTGCGGGGGGGGGGTACAAGCGCGCGCTCGAAACCCCAAGTGCTTGATGTGCGGCGCGGCCGCGCTTCTTTGAGGATGGTTCCCTTTGACCCTGCTGCTTCCTTCTCGCAGCTGACTGGAACGAGGGATGCATCGCTGGTGTTGTGCCGCGACGGCACTGAGCCCTACCACGGCGCTGGCAATGATGGAATGGACTGTGTTGGGGATGCTGACCCGGTGGCCGCTTGCGACGAGGCAGTCGGCGAGCCGAGAGTCGGCGGCCCAAGAGTACAAGTGCCCGACGTGCGCGCCGGTCGGGTGACGGTGCCTGGACCGGGCCGCCCTCTTGGGTCGGGCCTGGACCTTCACGAGTCCATGGGCGATGCGACGGTCGTGGCGCTGTGCGAGGCGCTGCTGACGGCGGTCAAGAAGGAGTTTGCGGAGGACCGGTACCATACCGGGATTGTGGAGAAGCTGGAGACACTCCAAGCGGGCATAGGCCTGTCGCTGAGTGCCGTCAAGAACTCCGTCTGGACATTGG